>ULRN01018220.1_pt1 | contig 21600 bp, 26 predicted proteins | sample 1955461 | NCBI WGS metagenome assembly ULRN01 (sample SAMEA4835683, study PRJEB28245) | human gut metagenome | biome: gut microbiome; material: fecal sample | place: Denmark | collected 2008 | reverse complement strand
AGTCATTGCCTTGGCAAGCCGTGCCGGCTATCGTGCCGTACTTGACGCTAAGCTCATTGCTGGCAGACATTTGCAGCCCTTTGCCGACCGTAAAGTTGACGCCGCCGCCCCCGGCAAAATCGGGGTTGACATACCAACCGTTTGCCGTGTCATAAAGCAATCCGCCGCCCTGCTTAGCCCTAAACAACCCGGTGGTTGTGTAGTCGGATGCGACAGGCAAGCTGTTTATATCGTCCTCCGTTGCGTTTGCCGTGACATCCCCGGGTACGACAATATGCTTGCCCTGCACAGGTCTCAGGTAATAACCTGCCTCCTCCAAAGCGTTGCCGTTTGCGTCAACGGTCACCAACTCCCAATATTGAGGTGCGCTGTCGGCGGCATATACAGCTCCCCCGGTTGCCGCTGCGGCTTGTATGCCGTCCGTCAACCGCTGATTGCGAGGTGTTGCCGCCACCTTTTTAACCTGATAATTGTACGTTTTACTCATATTTGACTGCTGTATAATTGTCGTTTAATACTTGTACCATCACAATGCTGTCCGTGTCGTTGCGCAAGTCCTGCGACTCCGCCAAAACAATGTAGTTGCCCGGCTCGTGTTTGTCCGTATAGATGCCAAAGTCGGTCAATATATCCACCTCCCCGCCCAGCTTTTTAAGCGGCTCGGCATATTGGCTATAGATAGTGCCTATCATCAACCTCTCCAACGTGTCCGTGTTGCCAGCCCGCCAAAATGAGTTGCAGGCTGAAAAGTCGGATGTCTTAAACAGCTGGCCCAACGCCGCCGGGGACGGACTGTCCATGCAACCCAATTTTGTGTCTATCTTAAGACCCTCCTTTGCGTCACGATTCAACCACGCTTTTGTCTCTATATCCTGTGCGGAGATGGACGAGCCTGTATGCTGCACGACGTCGATTGCGGCGTCTTTGTAGAGCAGCCACCGGCATTGCGAGTAGACCGACTCTTTTATCTCCTTGCCATAGTCGTATGCCACCACGCCCGTGCCTATCTGCAACTCCAGATAACCGCCCACAGGGGGCAGGCTGATAAGTTCCCCGTTGCCCAATTTGTCAAAGATGGCAGGCAGGTTGCCTCGATAGTAGCCGATTGACTGCTTGTTTACCTGCCATCCTCCAATGCCCGACTCGTTTTTACGGTTGCCCTGGTACCAGCAAAGCCACGCATCGCCCCACGATGCCTCCCCTGTCCGCCACAAAGCCAAAGAGCCGGGACGGGCAAAGCTGCTGCTGTTTTTAACCCCTTTGTTGTCATAGTGGTACAGGGCTACGCCGCTGTCGTTCCGCACCGTCAATTTAAAAGGCACGTAGACAAAATTAGCCCGGTTCTGCTGGTCTTTCCAATTGCCCTCCTCGTTGACAACAGAACTGTCTTCAAAGGGATTGTACCGGGGGTCGAAAAGCATGGACAGGGACAACTTGAGTTTGTATTTGTCCGATGCCGGCACGCTTGACAGGTAAGGCCTTTTTGCCGACGTCAGCAAAATGCTGCCTATGTTGTAAGTAGGCTCTTTGATGTAGTTGACGTACACGCCGGAGTTGCGGCTTGCAAAGGTCTCCACCGTCCATGCCACCCCTGCCTCCTTGCTCCCCGAATAAACAGGCTCGATTTTAAAATATTTGGCGTCTGCGTGCTTCTCCACCCCTTTGCCCGTGTCGGAGAGGTGCGTGTAAAAACCTATCTCGTCCGCTTCCGCCGCCGTGCTGAACCACGTTGTCAGCTTTTGACCGCCGCCCACGCTGTCCGCATCGACGTCGGCCTTTAAAATGTCCGTTTTTTCATAGGGCGAAAAGGTGACTTTAACGTCATTATACACCTTATCGACCGACAAGACCGCATCGTCCGAGCTCCAATTTACCGCTGTCGCCGTCTTGTTTTTAAGCAGCGTATCCGTGTCATACAGGTAGATATTGCCACCTTTTTGCACTAAATGCAGGGCAAAAGGGCGCAGGGTCTCATCCAAGACCTTACGCAAGCTCATCGCATCGCCGTCCTCGTCGTAAAAGTTTTGGCTTTGCACCGCTATCGCATCTATCAGCGTCTCGCTGCTCGTGCCAAACAGTTTTGTGCCTATGTAGTAAAATATGCCGTTATGCCGGATGCAGGACGACTCGACCAGATGCGTAAACAGCTGCCGCAGCGTCCTGAACCCGCTCAAGGTGTAATTGAGGCGGTCGAGGATGGCAAAGTCCGCAAACGACAACGACACGACATAGCCGTCTTTGTAAGCAAACGGCTCCTCATATAGCTCGGGATCCAGCGTGCCCGACCAATACAGCGACCCGCTGCGGTACACGTCCATCCGCACGCTGCCCGCCTTGATGGTATAGAGGTCCACAAACTGCCTGTCCGAGTCGCAAAAGAGTTGCAACTTCGCACTGCTGCTCATGACCGGCTCCAACTTGTCCACCTCTTGCCACTCGATCGTGACCGGGGACTCGCCAAAAGCGACACCGGTAGCCGCACCGCCGTAACCCTCCTGCCAGATCTCGACCCTGTAAAGGGTGTTGGCGACGGAATAAAACCCGCCTGTGTATCGTTTGCCCATGCTCATCGTGTCCGTCTCCTCCTGTTGTTTACCTTTTTCAAAATACCCTCCAGCACATCGCCCCGGATTTCAAACCGCACCTCGCCGACACCGCCGTCAGCCCTGTCCGTGTCAATCAGGGAGCGTAATTTATCCAAAGGTGCGATTACCTCCGGGTTGTTGGATGCCCCGCCATACTCGCCCACGAGTGCCAAGGTCGGGCCGCTCACGATGCCGCCCTCCGCAAAGGCTGTTGCCTTGCTCAAAGCCGCCTTTGCAGCTGCCGTTGCAGCTACCAATGCGCCTCCGGCCACGATTGCGCCCACTCCCGACCAGGCGACTGCCTTTAATGCCTCCGAGGCTGCCCCGGCTGCTATCAATGCAGATCCAAATTGTTGCAGCATGTCCATGACGGTTATCAACATCCTTTTTAACATCTCCAAAGGGCTTCCGGATGCTATCGCTTCGCCCAGCCCGGCAAAAGCGGAAGTGACGAGCCCGTTGATTTGCTCTTCTGAAAAGACAACCATCTCCTTGATCGAATCGGAAAACTGTTGCCGCATTTTCATAAGGTTTTCCTTTATTTGGTTCTCACTGATTTCAAACTTTATAGGTATGTCAAGTGACGGTGGGGCGGAGACGCCTCTTGTTTGAGGTGCCTTTATCTCCTCTTTATATTTTGTATCTCCTAAATGCCCTGACGCGCCTACGGCGATCGACCGCTGTAGGAGGTTTAACCTCTCTCTATATAATGCTATCTCTTTTTCGAGCCTGATGGCTTGCGACAAAGTTGCCTTTTCTTGTGCATCGCTCAGCTCTTTTATTTTTTGTTTAAGACCCCCTATCGTGTTAAGGCTTGCCCCTTTGTTGTCCGTCAAAACATCTTGATAACCTTTTAGTGCATCTTGCAAATTACCAAACGCAGAAGCGGCTTCTGCTGTCTCGTCCGCCGTCTCCTCCATCTCCGACCCAAATCCAAAAAACTTTTTGACCGCATCCCATGCCTTGCCTATCCAACTTGCCAAGCCTTTAAAGCCCTCTACCCAGCTATCGATAAGACGCCTAAACCGCTCACAATGTTTGTAAGCCATTACCAATGCTGCCACCAAAGTGGTGATACCGGCTATTACAATCCCGACCGGGTTTGCCGTTAATGCGATGTTTAACACCTTTTGTGCTGCCGCTGCCGCATAGGTTGCTACCTTTTGCAGGGTCAACGCCTTTGTAAATGCAAGCACCCTGCCCGGCAAGGTCGCGAAAATACCGACCATAAACTGAGCCGTCAGCGAGTAAGCTTTTGCAGCCACCCACGCACCTTGCATGGCACCTACGGAGGCTTTTGCAGCAGCCGTCAGCTTGACAAACGCAACGACAATCCCGCCGCCTACGATTTTTGCAGTAGTAGCCATTGCGCCTTTTATTAAAAAAAACAGAGGCAAACTTTGCGAGAGCATCACAGCCGTCTCTCCTAATGCGGACGCATAACCCGATAATCCGCCGGTAAATTCAAACATGGAAATTTTTAAATCATCTATATTCGCCTGTATGCGTTTCATTTGTTCGGCATGCGTTTTTGTCCTTATTGCCGCCTGCTCTTGCGCAACACTTGTCCCCGTTACTGCCGTGGTCATCTCTTCCACCGCTTTTGCATTTGTGATAAGGTATTGTGCTGCCGCTATGTTTTCAGATCCAAAAACCTTCGCAAGATAGGTCACATCCTTTAGTTTCGGTTTCAGCGAATCAAGCGCATCCGCCAGTCCTACTTTCGACAAATCCATGCCCAGAGTGGTCTGTAATTTTAAAATCACGTTTCTTAAAGCCGTTCCGGCTTCCGACCCTTTTACGTTGCTTTGCGACAACACCTCCAACGCTCCTGCCGTCTGTTCCACCGACAGTCCTGCGGCTGCCGCCGTCGCACCCGTTACCTTAAAGGATTGTGCCAAATCTGTAACTTCCGCTGCTCCATACTTGGATCCAGCCGCCAACACGTTGACCACCCTGTTTGCATGACTTGCCTCCAGCCCAAATTGGTTGATGGTTGCCGCCATTGCCGTTGCAGCATCAGAAAGGGTCATGCCTCCTGCCTGAGCTAATGTGATCGTCTCTTTTTGCAGTTGTATCAAGCCCTTTAACCCTATTTTGTCTATCTGTATTTGTGATGCTAATAAAGTAAACGCATCAACAGCACCTTTTGCCCCTAATCCGGATTCCTTCCCTACCCTTCTGGCGGTCCTGGATATTGTTTCAAGGTCTTTCCCCACGATGCCGGTAATCGCTTGCAAATCTGCCATCCCCTGTTCAAACTCAACCCCGGCTGCGCTCATTTTCTGTAAGGACTCGACAGAATCTTTAAAATTTGAGACAATCGTGCTGAATTTTATGTTTTTAAGCTCGTTGCAGATATTTGTCAATTTTTGTAATTGCCCCCCGGCCTCCTTGACAGACCGTGTCACACCATCCATCTCTTGTTTAACATTCTTTAATTGCGGGAGCAATCCTGATTTAGTGTCTAATTTTATTGTATATCTGAGATTATTCATCTATTTTTGCTTATAACATTAAACAATTTGAAATGGAAGCTTTTTTTATTTTTATCCTTAAGACAATCGTGCGGATTGTGGTATGGGGACTCTGCATTGCGCTCCCCCTTTTTCTGCTCGATGAATTTTGGTGGACCATTACCGGTCGTAACCTTTTCCGCAGGGATGACGACGACGATGATGACTGAAAGCATTAATCCTCCCCGAACAGGGCACTGATTCTTTCGAGATCATCCGAAGTTGTTTTGTCGTGAGTGCTATCCCACGGGAATTTTGCGATATCCGTAGGCCTTAGCCGTTTCCCTTTCTTCTGGTAAGGAAGGAGGGCGGTCAAGGCTAAAAAACGGGTGCGCTCCCATCTGTCCTTGTACTCCGCATCCTCCTTGTCACTCCACGCCCTTAATATCTCCGACAACTCATCAATCTCCAGCGCATAGACGTCCGCTATCGGTATCCCGGCTTTGCCTACCGCTATGGCAACTAGCTCGGAAATCGTCAGCTTTTTTTTTCGCCGTCCGCTTGCACCTCTGCATCTCCTCCCAGCAATTCCGCCGCCTCTTGCATCCCTATGTAGTCAACTATCTCATCAGCGGAATTAAAAGGGAAATCAACACCGTCCACCTTGCAAGCGGATTTGATGCCGTGATAAATAATCACCCCTAATTTTTCCATATCCTCACCCGCAAACTTGGAAAAATCTTCGCCGGTTTCCCGTTTGTATGCCACCATCGCTCCTACCGTGAGGCGGAACGGATATTCTTTACCTTTGATTTCTATTTTCTTCATTTTTCACTCCTGTTGTTTTGTTTCTACGTTGCCTGTATTTTCAAACGTTGCCGAATAAGTCGCATCATCATCTGCCGGGGAACTCTCTTCCAAGTTGGTGATGATAAACAAACCTTCTTCGTACGATGTCCCCGTTTCGCTCTCGGTGTAGCCATATTTGAGCTTAACCGGCTTGCGCAGTTTCATTTGCTTCAACAAGGTGTCGTATCCCATATCAGCGTCAAACGTCTTTAACGCCTCGCAAGTGATGGTGCAGGACAGTTTTGTCACGCTCTTTTGGCTAAATGCGCCGTTTTCGGTGTCTTTTGTCACACGCTCCTTGGTCTCGCCGCTGTAAGAAATCGTATGACTTGTGGCTGCCGCTGTCTTTACCCATGTCGGGGTTGATTCGGTTGCTCCGCTATTGACAAACAGCATGATGTCTCTTCCTTCGATGTAATCTCCTTTTGTCTTGCTCATAATCCTGTTTTTTAAATTGACAATTTCATAAACACTCTCTTTATCTCTTGATTCATTTTCTGCTCGGCTTCCGTCTCTTTTGCCCGGATTGATTTTTTAAAAAACCATTCCGGTTTGATCCGTCCGGTTCGATGCCCTTTCCCAAGCCTCTGTAGGAGCTTTTTCTTGCCCTTCCAGTATCCCCTGTATATTTTCCGTCCTTTTGTCTTTCTTTCTTTCGTCCCGGACTCAAACCATTTGACCCGGTAGTCCTCCATGATATGTACTTTGGCGGTTTGCTCTTTGTTGCTGACAACAACTTTTGCCACCTTCAACTGTACTTTTTTTTCTTTCCCGCCCCTGGATCGTTTGACTACCTTTTTACCGGCAAATCCCCTGCGGTTTGTCTTAAAACGTAGGGTCGTCTCCTTGGCTATGATATTCAGACCCTTGCGCATAGAGGATAAAATCATCCTTGATGTCTTTTGCTCTCCCAGCCTGTCCAACACCTTGCGAAGGTCTAAATCGTCTACCTCGAATCCGCTCATACAACCTCTCCCTCATACTTTACCTCGTAGGTCAAACGCTGCACAAATCCACCGTCCGAATAAGCCGTTTCAGCCCCTATGAGTGCTGCGGACAGTTTCCCAACCGGGTTGTCAAACCTGACCTCGCCATCCACCTCACTTGCGGCCATAATTGAAGTGGCTACCCTGTCGGATTGGTTAAAAGTGCAACCCCAAATATCAACGCTGTATTGGTAAACGTATGAGTAAATGCCATCCTTAGTCCGCTTGGTAAGCAAGCTGTCGCACGAGAATACACAATAAGGGTAAACAGCATCTTCGTCTGCCACGACAGGATAGACGCTTGTGCCCTCGGGTGTCCATTTTGCCAAAAAAGCATATAACGCTTTGTTTACTCGTTGCATAAATCCGTCCTCCTGATATAGTAGATGGTTTTATTATTACGTTGATGCTCTATGCGTATGATATTGTAGATGTTCCCCCGGTATCGCACCCTCCACTCCGTTGATGCCTTATCGACCGTCCACGTCTTAAGCGTGTGCGTCTGCTCCTCTGCTAATGCCTCCTGCGTCAACTCGTCTGAGTATTTGATATCGTCTACCTCGCAATAGTGTACACGCTCGTCATAGTAAGACACGGTGCGCTCGCCTGTGTCCGTCACACTCTTTACAGGTAGCAAAAAAGCAACCGGCTCAGTAAACCATCCTATGTTGTAGTCTCTTGCCATATCAAAGGGTCTGCCAATCTCTGCGCCGCCGTCGTACGCTCAGAAACATGATCGATAGGATCCTCAAACAGCTCCGCCGCATACAATAAAATCGCAACGTGCAAGGATTTCGGAAAATCCTCAAAGCTCCCGATTTTCCTCCCGGAATAGTGTTCGCACCATTCCGCCGCCGCAAGCAAATTTACCTCCAACTGGCTGTTAAAATCGTCGGTGGTAATCCTCAGCTGTTTTTTAAGCTCTTCGACCGTCACAGGGCACTGCGCTATGTCCATGATTCTATTTTTTTTGCAATTTCGTCCGCTGTCGCCTTGCTGATGCCTTTGATGTCGGCAAGCACGGGTAATGCGGATTTGACTCTCTCTATCGTATTGAGACCTTCCTTTATCAGCAATTTCCTTACCGGGCAATCCTGCGGGAGGTCGCTCTCCTCGCTTGTCTCGGGTATTGCGTACCCTTTGGACAGCAGGTCGATGGCTCGCTCATCTGCCAAATCCCCTACCATGCCCTCGGAGTACGCATATCCTGCCACAGGTCTTAAAAACCGAATCCTCATGCCAAAGCGTCTTTGATTACCGCAAATGCCTCTTTGCGTCTTACAAACACGTCGTGGTAGGCATTGAGGGTCACTTCGTAAGCACCTTTTTTCTTCAGCGTGTACGGGTCCACGACAATATCCAGGCCTCCCCAAGTCATGATCCACAACTTGGACCAGTCGCCAAACAATACAGCGGAGCATTTTTCGCCTGATGAACCTTTTACAAGGTTGGATGGTACTAAGTTGCTCATAAATGCCCTGTACCCGTTGATTTCGTTTTTGTCCCAGATATACCCGGCTACTCCTTCGGACTTGAGGGTACGCTTTAAAAATCCCCTTGCCTTTGCGTTTGTGATGTACGCCATGCTGCTCGTGTCTGCATCCACCGCAGCTATCTCGGTCTCGAGGTTGACCATTGCATCCCAGCTAAGTTCAGCTCCGTTTGTCGCAAGCTCAAGCGTCTTGATGTCTTCCGTTTGCATCAATCCGGTCGGGCTTGTTGCGCCTGACCCGTTGATGGCTGCTTGCTCGACCGCAACGGCATGCGCTGCGTAAAAATCGTTAAGGATGATATTGTCCACATCAAAAGAGCTTTGGATAGCAAGCTGCTTGGAGATTGGCACGCTGATGGCACAACGTTTCGGTTTTGCCGTGCGTGAACTAAACTGTTTGACGGTATCGGTTGCCTCGTCGTTTTCGCCCTCCCACTGCACGGATATTTTAGCACCGTCAATCAGCTCGATGTTGCCTGTTAAGCCGCCAACGTATGTCGCTCCCGCTTGAGCCAAGACAAGGCGGCTGCGTAAAGCCTCTTGATACTGTTTGCTTGTGCCTATCAACAGACCTCCCTCTTCCGGTGTGCCTGCCGTTTGCAAAGTGCCTCGTGCGTTAAGGATAGAGGTCGGTATGCTTGCACCTAACAATTTGATGTTGTTTCGTGCCGCTTCCTCTTGACCCATCTGTGCGACTTCCGCCTCTACTCCGGTCAATCCTCTGCCCTCGCCCAGCTCTGCGATAAATTTGGCAAACGAAAAACGCTTTGCGATACCGTTCAACCCATGGTCTTGCTGCTCCGTTTGCGCTTGTGCGGCTGCCCTGTCAGCTGCCTCGGCTAAGTTGATTTCGTTTAACTCTCCCGTCAAGCGCTCCACCAATTCGGATGCAGCCCTCAATTCTTCCGCTGTTGATTTTTGACGATCCATCGAACGCAAAGATTCCACTGCTGCGTTCAACTCCCTCATTACCTCCTTTTTTTCTCTCATAACGCTGATTATTAATAATTGATTTTGTTTACTGATAATATACTCTCCCCTATTGCGCATACGGCTCTAACCGATTCATCCAGCATCTCGTCTGCCTTTTCTTCCCCTTTGTCTTCAGGGTCAAAGCTTCTGACCTCCGCATATCTATAATTGTTCTCGGGTTCTTCCTCTTCTTCTTCACCAGCCCGTTCACTGCGCACCTTGGCGTTCGGGTTCGCTGGGAATGGAGTTACCGATATCTCTATGAGTTCGCATTTATGGTAATAATAGGTCGGGTTTTTGCCGTCAATGGATTCTTCTCCTTCTCCGAACTTTCCTTTTCCGTCGCTCCTGAATCCGACTGAGCATCCTTTAATCGTGCCGGCTAATAACTTTTGGAACACTTTTTCCGCTTTCGGGTTCAGCTCCTCCGCCTCAAATGTGATTTCGCCTAACAGCTGTTTCCCCTCGACCCATGCCCTTGCGCTTCCGATTACGTTGTCGGGGTCATTACCGTAGTTTGCATGGTTGTACAAGGCTATGCCGATTTTGTTAAACCGGCTTAAATCCCAGCTTTTGGCAGGTATGATCGTCCCGTACGAGTCCCTTGTCTCATCGCTAAATACAAAGGGTATCGTCCTTGTTTTGATTGCTTCACTCTTCTTCATTCTTATCGTTTATTTTGTTTTCATTTCCCGGGTATAGCATCTCGTCCAGCCCTGCAATCGGGTTCAAGTATTCCATTTGCCGGACTTCATTTCGGCTCATCCACCCGCTCAATACTGCCTTTTGATAATACTCAGCCCTTGCGGACATGTCTCCCCTTAGCAATCCGTCAAGGTTAAATTTGCTTTCTGTTTTATTCCGCTCGTCCTCAAAAAGGAGCTTTCTGTCTATCTCTTGTTCATACATCTTGACGGTCGGGCGGACGTAATGCTTGACAAATTCGATGTCCTGGTGCTCGATGTTGGAAAAAGTAGACCGTGAAAGGTCGCCAAGCAGATGCGGTGGAACCATGAAAATACGTGCCACGTCCTGTATGGACAACGTTTTGCTCTCGATCATCTGAGATGAGTCCGGCTGTGCCGTGATGTTTTTCCACTTAAACCCGTGTGTCAACAGGGGATTCCCGTACTTTTTAGACTCTTCGAAGTTGTCCAAAAATTTCTTTGCGTTGTCTTTATTAATTCTTTCTTCCGTTTCGATGACAGCCCGGATGTTCCCTTTGTTCTCAAAATACTCGTTTCCAAATTCCTGCGCCCCGATGCCTGACGCTATCGCCCCTGCATTGTATTCGATTGGATTCACTCCTTTTATCCCGTCAATCGAGTAAAAATAAAAGTGCATCATGTCCTCGTCAGAATAAATGCCGTCATAGTATTTTGTGCCATACACGTTGTAGTACTTTTTCCCGGCTTGGACGGAAATCATCACCTGCGTAGGATGGATAGGTATCAAAGCTTTTGGGGTTGCCGATACCTCCCGTTTGATGAGTACAAACGAGTTGCCCCATCCGTCTACGCAGGTATTGATGAAATTCCAGAAAACAAATGGATTTTGAAATGGATTCGGTTTGTTTTTTAATAATTTATAAACAGGGTGGTCTTTTGCCGTCTCGCGCCGGTTGTCGGATATGCTATACAATGTTTTGGGCAAACTCGCGATGGTGTTGCTCCTTAGACGGATAGCCGCATACACCGCCGAAAACCTCATAGCCCTCTCCGTGGTCATACCAAAAGCCAAGCCGTTTGCGCTCATCGAATTGAACGTATATCCTGATGGCGGAAAGCTATCGCTCCTTTTTTCTCCTTTCATAAAGGTTCGGATGCTGGCAATGGTCTCTTTGATTTTAAGCATATTGTCTCCCTTTTGCGGCAAATATAAAATAATTTTTTGTATTTTCATCGCATTAACACTCATTAACCCTTAATCTTAGATGCGCACAACACAGCTGGCGGAGGATTTGTCCAAATCCGGCTACATGCCCGGTCAAAGGTTATTGACACCTAAACAAGTAGCCGTTATTGTCGCACATATAGGAGAGCCGTAGGCTACTCCACCTTGCCCCCGTTGCCGACATACCACTCGTAGACGTACAAAAATTGCACGGGGCTGTTTATCCTGCCCGTCTCCTTGTACTCGTAATTGTCGAGCCACTCTCGCACTTTGTCGAGCGGGTACTTGGAAGTGTCACCGTACAAAAAGGCGACCTCCGGCTCAAAGAGGTTGCCTTTGTTTATCTCCTTGACAAACCTCTCCGTCAGCCTCTTTTTGTAATTTCCAGCCCAGACCTCGGGGGCGACCGCACCGTAGCAGTAGATGGCGTGCCGCTTGAAATTCCGTCCGAACAGCTTGTAAACAGGTTCTAAAATTCGGTCGATTACAAACGTTTCGAGTTTAAACAGCATCTTCCTCCAATGCCACGTCCTGTCGCCGTTGAACCTGTCCAATGCCGCCAACGTTCCACCGCTGTAATACCAGTTGTCCGCACCCCGTTTCACTTTAAAATTCTCCTTGTACGCCTTCTCCCTATCCGTCTTCCTTTTTTCATACGGCATCTTGAGCGGGGGGCAGTACTTGTGGAAATGGACAATCCTGCCCATCCAAGGGTTGTAGATGACATACTTGTTGTCCACGATCCATTGCAGCACGTTCGCCATCCACCCCTTCGCCTCGTACCCGTGCGTGTATGCGTAGTAAAGGGTGGGCAGCAAGTTCCAGATTTGGTCTTGGCTCACAAACGGGCTGTGGCACGGGTCCTCGCCGTCCTCTTGGCAAAGCATCAAGTAGTTACTTACCATTTTATCCAGCCCAAGCTGCTCCCTTGTGTCGTGGTTTATGTCGTCACGCACAAAAAACGGATTGCCCTCAAATCCAAGATGGGACAAGATGCCGGGAAACTTGTCGGCGTAATAAGCCCAAGCAGTGTCGGACAACCTCCCGAGCGAAATCAGCACGTCCAGCACTTCCACCGGGCTTTTGCGCCCGTTCTTCCGCCTTAATTGCAGCAGCGTCAGCAGCTCCGCCATGTTGATAGTGCCGTCCCCTGCATACCCCTTGTTGTCGCAGATATACTCCAACGGCACGCAATAGCCGCTGACCACCGGGTTCGTATTGACAAATTTCGTCCAATACAAATCCCATAATTTTGAATGTTTCTCTTTTAAATTCATATTTATTCTTTAACTCCTTTCGGCTTGTTTATATATCTCCAATGCGTTATGTTGTAATCTTTGTGGCTGTCGGCAATATTATCTAAACAATCGCCAGCCCCGCCAGATTTCCATGATGCAACGAAATAATTTACAATAGTTTCACCATCGCATACATGTTCGGCACGCAACAAGCACCATTCCTCGTTTTGCGGGATGTCACCTTTGTCCTTGCAATCATGCCATCCTTCACTTTTTGTGATTTCTGTGCCAAAGAGTGACGGCTGCCGATTGTCCAAGACGTTGTTAACCCTTTGTATCTCTTTGTCAACATCCCGCTCCAAGTGCTTGCTCTCGTTGAGCACGGCGGCGTCCCTGGTGCGGAAATACTCTTTTTGTTTGTCACGCATCCGCTCAACCAAGCGGAAGAATTGATATGCACTGTTTTATTCCTTTCCAATTTTATCTCAATCCGTTGTTGTTTCCACAAACACGCCGTCCTTCAGTTCGTACCATGTGTCCTCCTTGATTTCAACCCCGTCCACCTGTTCGGTCTTGACGCAAACAGGTACATATCTTTCACCGTCTATCTTCCATTCGCTCAATGTTATCCACGACCCCTTCTTGGCTTTAACTTTGCTTTTATTGCCAGCACACATAATCACGGCGTAATCCCCCGAAGAACCGATTTGGGCATAATTGCCCGAAGAACCGATTTGGGCGTAATCCCCCGAAGAACCGATTTGGGCAGAATTGCCAGAAGAACCGATTTTGGCAGAATTGCCAGAAGAACCGATTTTGGCGGAATTGCCAGAAGAACCGATTTGGGCGGAATACCCCGAAGAACCGATTTGGGCATAACCCCCCGAAGAGCCGATTTGGGCATAATCCCCCGAAGAACCGATTTGGGCGTAATTGCCCGAAGAACCGATTTGGGCGGAATACCCCGAAGAACCGATTTGGGCATAACCCCCCGAAGAGCCGATTTGGGCATAATCCCCCGAAGAACCGATTTGGACGTAATTGCCCGAAGAACCGATTTGGGCGGAATACCCCGAAGAACCGATTTGGGCGGAATTGCCAGAAGAACCGATTTTGGCGTAATCCCCCGAAGAACCGATTTTGGCGGAATCCCCCGAAGAGCCGATTTTGGCATAATCCTCCGAAGAACCGATTTTGGCGGAATTGCCCGAAGAGCCGATTTGGGCATAATTGTCTCCAACCTTTGTAAGGTTATTCATCCATGCAACGCAGAGACCAATGTAATCAGATAGCGTCAGCTCCTTCTTTATCTTGATTTCTGACGAGCATATTTTAGAGCCACCGTCTTCCTTGTCAATCACCCCGCCCAGTTCGACTTCCGCAAACCGTGAGTTGTAGATATGATAGTGATTCCATACTTCAAAAGGGTTCGTGCAGGCGTGGAATCCAGACCTGCATACCTTGACCGTCTTTCCCGATTTGTATTCCTTCCCTGCTTCGTATTGAAATCCCCTGCATCGGAAATTCATATCTAAGCCCTTATAGGCTGTAATCTTCTGTCCTGCTTCTTTCTGTTCCATATCCGCATTCCTTTAATTCGTTTTCCAGCTGCGCCAATTCCCGTTTCAGCCTTGCGACCACGAAATGGCATTTAATTCTCTCGTTGCGCTCAATCCTAAGCTTGAGCATCCTTATTTCCGCTTCCATTTCTTCCATGTCCATGCTATTCCTTATAAGCTATTTTTTCAACTTCTTCTATTTCCTTTTCCGCTTTTTCAATCGCACTGCCGAACACCCCGCCTGCGAAAAGGGCGTTGGTGAAGCAGGAGAAAGCGTCCACTACCCGCTTCGACTTGTTCAGGTTCACGGCCTCACGGTTGTCCGCCAAGAGGTTGGCCAGCTTCTGCGTCTTGTACCTTATCGGCTCTTGCTTCATGTACTCCAACGGGTTGTTCTTGACCCTCCAAGGGGTCAATGCCATCCGCCTGAAATCGTCGATGACGTATGACAGCACCTGCGCAAGCATATTGACCACGCTCGCTTGTGATGCAAGCTCGTTCGCCTCTCCGCCCACCCCGGCATCCAACAGGGCTTGCTGCACCGCATACTTGTAGACCATTATGTGTTTCTCCATGCTGCCGCTCACGTTCCCGTTGACCTCGGACAAAAACAGTGCGCTCTTGCCCAAGATGGAGAAATTCTCGTTGCACGCCACGCTCGCCTCGTTGTATATCTCGTTCACCGTCCTTTTGACGGCATGACGGTAGTATTTCGACTTCTTGACCCCGTAATACAGGTCGGTCGAGAGGCTATATACCCGGTCGTGCAACCACAGGACGATGTAGGTAAAAGCCGTCACTTTCCCATTTGTCTTCTTGTCGAGTGCGTCCCAATTGTCAATCATGATCCGGTAAAAAATCAATGGTGATATGAGCCTTGAGCTTGCCTGTGGCATCACAAAACTCGCATGGTTTGTTCTTCCTCGATTCGCACCGGAATCCTTTCCCGTGACAATGTGGGCAAGTAAAACCCATGTATAAAAATTTCTCACTTGCAGGCGTGTCTTTGTCTACCTGCACCTCGATTATGTTCCTGTATTTGCTCATTCTTTTTAGTTTTTAACCTGTTATTGCCGCATTCCCTGAAAGGCAGTTCTATCTCCGAGCATCTGACCCTTTTTGCATGGCCGATGATAGCGACATGCTCCCTCCGCTCAATATCCACCACCTTGAGGGTCTTCCCCTTATATCGGATTTCACTTCCGACCCTTACTTTCTCGTCAAACTCTTTTATCGTCATTGCCTCAAAGTTTGATATAAGACGGACCTATGTCCGCAAACCCGTCTATGTCGGTTGACATATATGCGCCGTATGCGTTTGCCATTGCCACGCAGCCGTCTATCTTTTCCGTGCTGCGCTTTTTGTCCATTTTGATGTTGTCATTTGCATCACGGTAAATGACCACATTGCTAAACATCCACCGGATGACCGGGTTGCGCATCAAGTCCACTTTGCCGGACGACACGTCCGCTTCTATTTTCTTCGCCGGCTCGCTCATGTTTTGGATGCTCTGTGGAAACTCGTCCAATATGTCATCAAAACCCTCCTTTTGCAGCCCCTGTATGACTCCGTGATAAGCTTTCGCCGGGTCAAACGCAAGGCTTTGCACATCGTATTTCCGCAAGACCTTAGCCAAGTCAGCCACCATCTCGTCAATGTCTATCACATTGCCGTTGGTGACACGGATGTAGCCGTCCTTCTGCCATTGCCTGTAATCCACATGGTCTTCTTTTTCCTTCACTTTGTCTTCCGGGATCCAAAAGTAAAACAGGCAGCAAGGTGTTTCCCGATCCGGGAAATAGAGGCAAAGGGCATTGATGTCCACGTGCGAGGCAAGATCCAAACCCGCATAGCAGGTATCGCCCTCCAACTCTTCGACCGTGGTGCCATAATCGCACTTGCCGACCAGCTCGTCACGGATCCAAACGTCAGGAGCGTCCACCCACAGGTTCAAATTCTTTGTTTTAAAGTTTACCTCTGTCGTGCTCCCTTTGTTGATGGCTGCCTCAAATTCCATCCGCATATACTCCTCGTACACGGACACGCCCAGGTTCGGGGATGCTTTCTTCCAAGTCGCCTCGTCTTTCCAATCGTCATCCTTGTCGGGGCAAAAAATCAAGACGAATGTGTTGTTGTCCTTTTTTATCCCCTTGAGGATATCGACATAAAATCTCCGCATCTGGTAATAAGGGGAATTCATGTCAAACCCTGCCGTGGTAATGGAAAATATAAGAGGCTGGCGGCGTGCGCCCATGCCTGAGCGTATCAGGTTGTAAAGGTCATCCGTTGACCAAGCGTGCATCTCGTCGCAGATGGCGAAGTGCGGGTTCAGCCCATCCTTGTTCCTCGTCTCCTTTGACAGGGGCTTGTAAAAGGATGCCGCCTTGTCATAGGCGATGGAAGTAGTCCACACCGTCAGCATCTTTTGCAATACCGGGGACTGCCCCACCATCCGGCAAGCCGCCCGCCAGCAGATAGCCGCTTGATCCTTGTCCACGGCGGCTGAAAAGACCTGGGCCCCAAGTTCCCCGTCAGCGACCAACCCGTAAAGGGCTATGATTGCGCCCAGCATGGTCTTGCCGTTTTTCCGTGGCACTTCGACCGCCGCGTATTTGTACCGCCTTATGCCGCCTTTTGTCTTCCATCCGAAAATAGACCAGAGTATAAAGCATTGCCATCCCTCCGGAATAAACTCCTGTCCAGCCCACTCGCCTTGGTAGTGCTTGATGACTTGGCAAAAAGCCAAAGCCTTTTTACCTGCCTTCTCGTCAAAATAGATCCCAAGCTCCATGGCATGTTCCAAGTCCGACACATGCCTTTGGACGGCAAGCCGCTCCAGTTCCCCGGCATTGCGGCTACCGGACAGCACGCTGTCTATGTAGTCGAGGGCTTTCTTTTTGTATATCTCCTCCTTGCGCCTCATGTCCGTCAAAATGGCAAATCCGACATCTCTTCAATCACTTCCCCGACCGTCTTGACCTCCGACGCCGCATTCTTTGGCTCGTAAGGTTTCAAGTTGCCGAAATAGGGGATTGTCTTCGTGTCCTCCTCGCTCATGAGCTGCCGGACTTCCTTCGGGTAATTTTGCTTGATGGAGTGCGTGTCTCCAAATTGTGACAGCTGCCGGTTTTCCCATGCCATAAAATCGACATAGACTCCTTTAGCGTTGCCCTTGTCGTCGGCAGACACAAACAGGCAGTTGTCGTCTATCGGAATGAAAACACCCCTTTTCTTCATCTTTTTCCCCTGCACGTCTATGACACATGCGCTCTTAAACCTGAGCAGATTTATTTTCCCTGTAAAATTCATAACCGTTTTTTATTTGATTCCACTGAAAATTTCATCCAATTCGTCTTTCTCCTCGACCATGGGCTGGCTGATCCTCTGCCTTGACACCGGAGTGAAACCAAATTCAGCCCCGATCCTGTTAACCTGCTCGACCATCTGCTTGTATAACGCAATCTCCGGCGGAGCGATATACCCGACCAAATTGCCGTCCTTGTCAAACCTCTCCAACGCCGGTCTCCTCATGCCCTCGAGGCAGGAGAACAACACGTCCAAGCTGTTTGCATAAACCGCAAGGTGTTCCAAGTCGAGCTCCGTCAAAACCTGCAAGCCTATCAGCTGGTTCGCCTTCGTTTTGAAAATCTCCTTTGCCCGTTTCGTGGGCAGGAGCTTCATCCGGCTGCATGACATGATTTGCCGGACGTTCCCGATTTTGTCTACACCGTCATCGCCGGACATCCGGCACGGCTGGTCGGTCCCGCGCATCACCTTTACCGCATCCGGCAGCGGCTTACGACCCCTGCCCATGGCAAACCTCCAATTTTGCACGCACGGAAAGCGACCCGGGGCGTGGTTCAGCGGTCGAGCCGCACAGAGATTCAGACCCCCCTCCCCATGCGGGGTCCAGGATGCGTGCGTTTTTTAATCTATTTTCATTCATAAACATTTATTAACTGTATATTAATATTATGCTAATAGCTTTATTGCTGCTTTTTATCCCGGATTGTGCCGTTTTTGCCGTCTGCGGTCGAATCTAAGGCGATAACGGATATCGCCCTTACGGCAGGATTGACAAGCCTCATTTCATCGTCTAATGAGCGCAAATAGACCTCTGTAGTGCTCACGTTTTTGTGTCCCAACATGACCTGCACCTCCCTGATGGGAACTTTTGCCTTGATTGCCCTCACCGCTGCCGTGTGCCTCAGGCTGTGCGCCGTCTTTTTGGTCGAGTAGACCCCCGCCGCTTTCATCCGGTCCCTTATCATCCGTCCGACCAGCAGGGGGGTCATCTCCCTTTCGCCCGTCTTGCCGTGCGTGCAAAAGGCCGGGAACTCCTCGCTGCCTATCCCTCTTGCATCGAAATAATCGAGTATCGGCTGTAAAATTTCCGCCGTGACCCCGAAGCTTGTCGTTTTTCGTGTTTCCCCTTTCCGCTGTATCTCCAAGTACTGGTAACGCTCGTCCGGATGCACATCCCCGACCGCCAGCCTCGATATCTCCACGCACCTGAGCCCGGTGCAGAGCATGAGGTAGATGATGGCGTAATCCCTTAGCCCTATCAGCTTGCTGCGGTCTATGCTCGACAGCAGTGCGACCACCTCGTCATCCGTCAGATGCTCTTTGTAAAATCCTTTGTGCTTGCGCTTGTAACGGATGCCCAACGCTATGTTGTCGCCCTCACCGGAGTCATCGACGAACTGGTAAAAGCGGCGGACCACCAACAGGTAAAAGTCCATCGTGCTTTCAGATTTTTTGGACCGCTCGAGGTAGGCCTTGTAGGCGAGGATATCCGCCCGCTTGAGCTGGTTGATGTCCTTCCCCTCGTAGACAATCCACTTTTTGAACTGCGTCAAAGCCCATCCGTACTCCTTTTTGCTCAGGGCTTTGATGTCCAAGTTCTCAAAAAATGACCGTTCGACCTCGCTGAATAACCGCTTCATGGTTGATATTTTTTTTTGCCTTGTATATATTTTTTATCCCTGTTGCCCTTTGCGATATTGCAGGACTGGCACAGGGCTTGCCAGTTGCCCTCGTCCCAAAAGTCATTGCAAATGGCTACCGGGACGATATGGTCAACCACCTTGGATGGCGTGTAGATGCCTTTCCGCAAGCACTCTTCGCAAAGGGGGTGCTCCGCCCGGAAGGCTGCGCTCGCTTTGTGCCACCTGTTGGTGTGGTAGCGGCTGTCCGACTTTGGGCGTAGCCTCGGCTTGGACGGGTCCACACCCGCATTAATCCCGTACAACCTTATCCTCTTTTTTTTTGGTTTAGTCGTCATACTGGTTAAGATGTTTAATAACCTCCTTTTCGGCACTGCTTAAGTCAAATACTATTGTCGCTTTGAACTTCTCGGCTTTGAGCTTCTCGGCTTTGAGCTTCTCCGCTTTGAGCTTCTCCGCTTTGAGCTTCTCCGCTTCCCCGTCCGAAATGAGATAGCCGCTCCCGAATATCGCTTTGCCATATTTTTTTTGACTGTCTAACATCCTTACCCTCAAGGATGTCTTTTTCCGTATGACAAGGTCGATCCCTGCGTTTATGATATTAGCAATCGAGCTGACCGTAACACAGTTGTCAGGATATTTGTAGACGGGTAATGTCTTTTTATCTTTTTGTCTCGCTGCTTTTTGAGCCTCCTCGATCGCCCGCTTCAAGGTATATGACCCAATAATCCTGTACTCCTCAAATTCCGGTAAGTTTGTAATAAACCCGGTGTTGACCAAAGCGCCGTTATGGTACCGGATAGTGCAGTCTGCAACGATGTGGGTACGGATATTTTTCGGATCCGTGGAAAACAGGGTTAAATGAGGGGCGAAAAGAAAATAACGCACTCCCCAATTATCAAAAGTCCTCAATATCTCCGCCAAAATCGAAAACGGTGGGTTATCGACCACGACACACCCGTCAGGATAGTCGAATGTCTTGTAGTCCATGCCCGGATAAAAACAGCGTACAATCTCCTTCCCGGCCAAATCGGCACGGGTGGCCAGCCAATCCAATACGGCATCATATACCTCGGGCGGCGTGTAACAATCGTCCGTTGTCTTTTTGGGTTTGAATTTTTCGACAAACCCGTCGTAATCATTGAATAAAAAATTATTATGCTTCATACTCTGTTTTTTAAAATGGCACCTCGTCCTTATCCACCGTCCTCTGCACATCCCCGATGCAGGTCAGCGACTCGTTGTAGGCGAATTCGACTTTGCCCGTCCTGCCGTCTCTCTGCTTGGCTATGTTGATGATGCCGACCCCCTTGATGGCGTCCTCGTCCTTGTAGTACTCGGGGCGGTGCAGCAACAGAACCACGTCCGCATCCTGCTCGATAGCCCCGGACTCCCTCAAGTCCGCCATGCCCGGAAGGTCCGGGCTGAGCTGCCCCTTAGCTTTTGCTTTTGACTCGATGTTGCGGTTGAGCTGCGACAGCAGGACGACCGGCACTTGCAGGTCTTTTGCCAACCGCTTCAGCAGGCGGGTAGTCCTCGATATCTCCTGCTCCCGGTTGTATTGCCTGTTGTCCCCCCTCATGTCCATCAACTGGAGGTAGTCTATCATGACCACATCCAACCCCTGCCGCCTTTTGAGGTTAAAGCAGCGGACTTTGAGCTGCTGCATCGAGATGTTGGGCGTCTCGTCTATCACGATGGGCAACCGCCTTATCTCCCCTACCGCGTCCAAAACCTGCTCTTTTTGCCCCTGCGACAGGTAGCCTCCCCGGTATGCCGCCGTGTCCATGCCCGGGCAACAGGACAATATCAGCCTGTTCGCCAACGAGACGTTGCTCATCTCGAGCGAGAAGATGCAGACCCGTCTGCCCGACTGCGCCATGTTTTTGGCAAAGCTCAGCATCACGCTCGTCTTGCCCATTGCAGGGCGTGCGCCCAACACGACCAAATCGCCCGGCTTGAACCCTGCCACGTACTTGTCCAGCACCTTTAGCCCGGTCATGATGCCGTATGTCTTGCCCTCCGCCCTTAGCCGCTCCTTTTCCGAGTACTGCTCGAGGGCTTTGTTGGTCGCCTCCTCCATGCCTACAGCCGGGTTGTCGTAGTCCATCTCGTTCGCTACCGCCTCGACAAGCTTGATCGACGACGAGACCTGGTCGCTCACGTCCTGTGTCAAGTCCCCGGCTATGTCCCGTATCTGCCCGCCCGCTTGCATCAAGGCACGCTGCGTGTAGCATTGCCGGACGTATAGCGCATGATCCTCGAGGTTGGCGGTGGATGCCACCTTGGAGGCGAGCTGGCTTATGCCGTACATGCCCCCCGCCTTTTCGAGGTCGCCCGATTTTAACAGCGACTCGCACACCCGGAGCATGTCCGGTTTGCCCCCGTCGGTCCAAATGCCGTAGACGGCTTTGTAGATTGCCGACATTGCGGGGTCATAAAAATGACCCGGCTTGAGGATGCCGGCGATCCTCACGATTGCCTCGGACTCGAGCAGCACCGCACCGCAGACCATCCTCTCTGCCGCCTTGACCTGCTCCAGCCGCCTATCTAAGGCAATCGTCGTAGATTGACCCCTGCTTGCTGACCTGTTGTTTGCCATTTGCTCGTCCTCCTTGTTTGC
>ULRN01048049.1_pt1 | contig 21668 bp, 18 predicted proteins | sample 1955461 | NCBI WGS metagenome assembly ULRN01 (sample SAMEA4835683, study PRJEB28245) | human gut metagenome | biome: gut microbiome; material: fecal sample | place: Denmark | collected 2008 | reverse complement strand
ATTTCTCCTGTCAGCTCGTACATCAATCTCTTAATTTATCAAGCAATACATATACCCTTTCTCTTGTGAGTTCTGTAGCCTTAATAAGTGAATCTGTCTCAGATTCATTTCTAATGGAATTTACAGTACTTTCTTTGTTGTTAATCCATTCTATTTCTTCCTGTGTAAGAACATCCATTTCTTCTGACGAAAGCGTATTTTTCAAAACTGCCCATTCATCATTCAACACCTTGTCCCAAATTTCATACAACTGATTTAGTTTCTGTTTATATTCTTCATCAGACATATTGACATTTTCACCTATTTCAGCTTCAATAGCAGATACCTGTTGTTCTGTCTCTTCTATCTGAGAGCTTACCTGTTGTGCTGGAGATATTTGCTCTGTCTGCGGTTCAGAATATGTTGTTTCGGCATCTTCCGTTTCCCCGCCTTCTTCTAAATTAATTTCTTTCAGTGGTATGTATGGAATATCCATATACACATATTTACCAATAACATTTCGTCCTTCTTCTTCTGAAATCGGGTTAGAATAATCTTCCACAGTGCTCGTTGTCGTATAGAACCAGGGATTTTCCGGATGACTATAAGCGTCTAAAAATACGCCTTCTTTAAACTCTAACTGACCAGAAACAAGATTATAATAATTATAAACAGAATTAGACGCACCACCGGAACCTTCGTTTGCCACTGTACCGTCTACACACAAATAATATCTGTCCCGTTCTCCGCTTGATACAACTAATGCCCTTTGGTCATTTACTATTGTATACAAATCATAGAACATTCCTGTATATGCATTTTCACCTGTCGCTCCTATCATCAATTCTTCTATACCATCTCCATCAATATCTGTAAGATAGTATCCAAGATTGTCGGCACCTCCCATTTCACTTCCTGCCAGATAACATAGATTTTTTTCACTGAATTCTCCCATAGACCAATTTGAAATCATTCCCGTATAATACTGGCGTATTATTTCATCATACTCAGGATAACCGGTAATTGCGCTATTCTGATCATTCTCTCCCACTCCCGAAACTTTTGCTGATTTCAATGACTGTAAGAAATCTAATAACCCTTGTTTATCCAAATGAGTCGTTTCTACATCTGCCGGCGTTTCTGCTACTGCCTCTGTTACAGTACAATTATTATATAAATTATAGGTTTCTTCTCCATACTCTTCCATTGTCAGCTGTCGTTCTTCATTATTTGTATAAGCTGTATAGACAACTGTATTATCATCTACAGATCCTTTTGTTTCATATAAAACCGTTCCATTCCAGTTTTCATCATAAATACACTTTCTTAAATGAACATCACCATCTGTATTTCCCTCGCTAATTACAATTCCTGTTTTTCCTGTAACGGGATCTGTATATCTTCCAGCTTCACTTCCCCATCCATTAAAAACACATTTTGCTTCCCCATCTGAAATGTCCAGAATTCCGGCGATACGATTAGCTGATGCAACCGGCCCCGTGACCCATACTTCTGCACGGTTATCTCCATCAAAGTCAGCCACTTTAACGTTTGTGACATATGTATCATCATACGTTCTTACATCACCAAAAATTCCCATTGATCCATCCAGAAAATCTTTTAGTTCATGATTTTCCACATATTGGTAGTATAAGTCCATATCACTTTGAAAATATGAATCTGCATTTGCATCATATTTCCCGGTGGTTTCCTCCATTGCGTAAGCAGCTCTGTTATCGGATGCTCCGCTTACAATTATACCAGTTGCAGCAGTCATAATAACTGTTAACTTTAATATCTTTTTTTTCATAATGTGCTTTCCTTTGAAATTTTCCAAATCAATTTTTATATCTGCGAATGTCTTCCTATAGATTTATCGTACCTCAAAAAATCATGTGTATATTTTTATAAAAATTAAATCGATATATCGTCACCTGTCTGATTTTAATTCATCCAACAATTTTTCTCTTTGTTTTCTAAATAATTTTGGAAGAAAGCAAAAGCATCCCCCGCTTAAAACAACTCCCAAAATTCCCACAATAAACATCACTTTACCTAATGTAATCATTCAGAATATCTCCTATCTCTAATCAATCATATCAAATATTTATCACACCTTCTATTTTCTCAGGATATCCATCCATTACTTACAGCCTGATTGTGCAATTCTTTTAGCCTGTCCATCTCCATATCATTAGCATTAGAAGAAAGCTGTTTCTGATAAAGTTCATCTGCCTTTTCATAATATTCTTTAAATTTGCTGTAATCTCTCTGTTCATTTGCAATCTGACTTTGTCTGGCTATTTCCAGAAATGCAAGGCTTTTATATGTCTTATAATCTTCCCCGTAACTGTTCAAAATCTGTGTCAATTCTTTTTCTGCACTATCATAATCACCTATATTCTGATAGAGAACCGACAAGTTATAGCTTGTATTATAATCTCCCATTCCCTGTGACTGAATCTGTTTAAATACAGAAATTGCTTTTTGATAATACTCTACTTCACCCGTATCACTTCCTAAATCACTGTATGTTTTAGCAAGTTCTTCTAAAACCCCTATATTATTTTCTTTCGGTAATTGTTCCTGTGCTTTTTTCAACAATTCCATTTTATTCATTTTTCCATTTGTACTATTATCCTGTTTATCTATGCATTTTGCTTCCATAATATATGAACGCATCTGAATATAAGAATCCTGACTGCTCTCTGCGCATTCCTGAAATATGTTTTGAGCCGTCGCATAATCACCACTACTATATTCAATTTCGCCTTCTACATAATTAACTGCTATATTGTCAATACCTTTTGTCTTCGCAGTTTCCAGCAATTCTTGCGCTTTATCTATATTTCCACAATACGCTTCTACAATTGCACAGTCCCTATAATAGTTTCCATTCCCCGGATTTTCTTCTATTGCTGAATGATAATATTCCGCTGCTTTTTCATAATTTTCCATTTGTAAATAACAATCTCCTAAAAGATAATAAACACTGTCCAGCGTACCATCATTCAATACTTTCTGATTCGCAAGAATCTTATTATTAATAAACTCAATGCATTTCTGATATTGCTTTTGCCTGTTCAGGCCTGCTGCCATTTGAAGATAAGCATCCAATTTATCTGGGCAGAGCTTTACAGCTTTCTGATAATATTTATCCAGCTGTTCATATTCTCCTTTATTGGCACATTCTTCTTCCAGCTCAACAGCAGTTTTATAAGATAACATTTTTTCTCTGTCCATACGAAAATATCCAGTTGCTGCAAGAACAGTCGAGCATAACATTATCCCAGTCAGAATACCCACCGTCATTTTTTGTTTTCGCAGAAGATTACGGTATTCTTTACTTTTTTTATCCATGTTTTGTAAATCTTCAAGTATATCCTCTGTCTTCTGATATCGTTTTGCAGGATTAGGTTCCAGACACTTCATAATCACAGATGCAAAAACCTCATTCATTTCCGGCTTACTTTCCCGGATATCCTCCACATAACCTTTCTCATTGGTTACTGGTTTTTCTCCGGTCATCATATGGTATATCGTAGCCCCAAGGCTATAAATATCTGATCTGTTATCAATTTTTTTCCATTTTGAAGAATCTGTTTCGTTCTGGTTATATTTTACCGCTTCTATCTGTTCTGGGGAAGAATACCCACTCGTATATCCGTTGACAAATGCATTTTTAGCCCCCAGGCTAAACGAAATATTAAAATCAATCAGACAAATATTTCCATTTGGCATAAGCATAATATTTCCTGGTTTTATATCACTGTGAATGATCGGGGGTTTCTGATTATGCAGGTAACATAATGTAGCACTGATCTGTTTCATCCAGATGATTACGGACTTTTCTAAAAACTTTGTTCCTGCATCCAAATACTGTTTAAAGGAATTTCCTGATATAAATTCCATTACTGTATAAATATCCCCATCATCTTCAACAAAATCCAAAACCTGTGGCAGACATGCATGTTTCAGATTCTTTAATACGTCTACCTCCGCTCTGTTGTTTACAATGTCTTTAATATCTGTTTTTATTTTTTTCAAAACTACATATTTATCCAGATTCATATGGCGTGCTTTATATACAATTCCACTATTTCCCGAACCTATTCTGGATATGATTTCATATGTGTTTGCAATATATCTATGCATTTTCTATCTTTCACCTTTGCCTTTATTCAATTTCTGCCAGACCATAAAGGTCTGGCAGAATTTTTACATCTATCTCACATTAAGCATTCCACTCTCTGCAGACATTTCCGCATTTACAATTATCAAATCCTCTGCACCATTTTCTCCTGATGCAATTCCTCCACTTAAAGGATTCGGCACACCTAAGGCATCCTGATATGGATTTTCCGCATATCCCATAGACTGCAATGTTTCCGCGTTACTACTGTTCCATGAACCATTCATTCCTGCTGGAACAAGACTTCCTGAAAATCCATCCTGTCCTTGTCCATTCTGAACAGAACCAGAAGCACATGCAGACACACTACCATCAACAGCTACACTGTATACTTCTACATTTGTTCTGACTGCCGGAGTTCCGTCTCCTGCATCATATCCATAGCAGTAAGATGCAAATCCAATTTCATAAATACCATTATTATTCATAAGAAAGCATACTTGTGTGTTTCCATAGGAGACACTTTGTACTGCTTTTCCTATGCCTGTAGATATTGTCTGAGAAGCAGTTATTTCCACAACTCCATTCTTAACTTTATAAATCCTGAATCCAATTTTTCCACTCTGCATTTCCACAACTAGAAGTTCTGGAATTCCATCCCCATCCAGATCCTGCTGTTTCTCCGCTAACCGTCCTGTCATTACATTTGCCGCACTTGATTCGTCTCCATATGTATAAGAAATTGAAGTTCCAATGAATCCTCCTTGTGGTACTTCTGAAGGAAGAACATTTATTTCATAGTTATTCAGAATTTCCTCCGGAGTTACTGATGGTTCTGACGGATCATATGGTTCCTGTGTCACTGATGGGTCTGTTAGATTTTCTGGTTCCGACGTCACTGGTGGGTCTGTCGGATTTTCTGGTTCCGGCGTCACTGACGGCTCTGTCGGATCATCTGGTTCCGGCGTCACTGGTGGGTCTGTCGGATTTTCTGGTTCCGGCGTCACTGACGGAACTGTTGGATCCGGAGTTACTGATGGAGCTGTTGGATCATCTGTTGGATCCGGAGCTGCCTGCCCATTTGATCCACCGTCATTACCAGAATCTGGTCCAGGTATATCATCACCGGAACCAGTCGGAGTCGGAGTTGGCGTTACCATACCTCTTTTCCTGATAATCTCCCGGATACGCTCATCAATAATAGCTTCAATATCACCAAAATTCCATTTATAGTTAGTGTTATTATTTATATCCCCCGTTGAATTTCCTATTTGCTGTTTCGTATCGCTTAAGACTTTTTGTAACTCTTGTGCCTGTTCCGGCGTTGTAATGTTATCGGCTGCTTTTTTTAAGTATTTCACCGCATCTTCCGGCTGCTCTTTCTCATTATAGACTTTTGCCATTCCCGTTGCAGCTTCTACAGATTTCGGATCAATCCTTAAACTCTTATTAAACGCTACCTCTGCTTTATCATACTCCGCAGAACTCAAATACTTATTTCCAAGTTCCAGCTGTTTACTCACACGGGCTGCATTTACCTTTTCCGGTGCACCCATTACAATAGCAATTACAATTGAAGCCACACATAAAATCCCAACAATGGCAGGGACTACTATATAAATTTTTAATCCAGAGTTTTTCTTTTTATCCTTCATCTTATTTTCCCCTTATCCTTTATTCAATGTAAAAAATAAATTCCTCATCAGAAAACCGAATTTTGCTTTTATTCCGGAGAATAACTTTTTCTTCTGGCTGTATTTTTTTATCATCCAACCAGGTTCCATTTGAAGAACCGTTATCTTCCAGATAATAACTACCATTCTCAAAATATATTGTGCAATGCTTTCTGCTGATTGTCGGATTTTCTTCAATTATTATATCTGAACGCATTTTACTCTTTCCTATAGTAGTTACGTTTTTTTTCAATTTAGTTGTTTTGCCTGTACGAACCCTATGCAAAGATGCCTTTATCTGAAAAGCAGGACGTAAAAGGATTGTCTTATCTTCTCCGTCATCCTCTGTTTTCTGCATTAAAAGGACGGTCCTGTCTTCATCACTGTCTGTATAAATATCTTCAAAATCTGTCTCATCTATAAATTGTTCTTCCGTAACTGGCTTATCTTCATACAATTTTTCTATATCAGTATCCGAATCTTCCTCCGACTTTTCTTCCGTAAAAGTCACTCCCGTTGACCGTGTAAGTCCTAAAATAGTCTCAGCTCCATCCACTTCTTCTTTTTCTACTGATTGCATTTCTTTTTCCTGAAACAGATTTCTCTTCGGTATATTACAAAAATCTTCTGGTTCTTTAATTTCTTTTATGTAATCTTCTTCAATACTTTCTTCTACATTTTGTTGTAAATTCAGGGATTCCGGCATGACCGGTTCTGAATCTTTTCTTTCCATGTTCAGAAATTCTTCTGATGGAATCGGCGGTGTTAAAGGAAGTTCCGGTTCTGTTTCATATTTTACTTCAGACTCTGTACTATAAGTATCTGATATTTTGGATACTTTTTTATCATTCCGTACCCCTGTTTCAGATAGCACCGGTACACAGATAAACCTTATATGTTGTGTTTTTTCGTCTACATAGATATATCTGTCTTCCGTAATAAGCTGTTCCTGTGAAATTCCCAATTGAAAAATTTTTTGCTGTTTTTCTCCAATTTCCTTTCGCATTTCAAATTGTTCTTTTTCTGTTGCTTCGTACATCCAAGCCCGAAGATTCACCATTTCATGCATATCATAGTAAAATGTATACCCATCGGATTCCTCTGTAATATTTACCGGCAAAAAATAAGGTTCTGCTTGTTTTTCCAAACATACTTGCATAATTTTCCAGCTTCTACTGTCAATCTTTCTCGTACGTGTATGACAGATAACTTCTTCTTTTTCTCCTTGACAATTGTATGTAAATTTCATTCTGCTCCTCCTTCGTAAAAATCATTTAGCTATAGACTTATCTTAAATACAATAGTTCTCTTCTTTCTTTTATAATTTCCATATCTTTTGTATCTAAAATAAGTCCATATCTTTTTATGATCAAAATGAGGATACACCCTGTACAGGATTTCTGTTCCCCATTTTGATCAATGCATTATTTCATTCAAATAAATCTGGAATCTCTATGTCCAGACATGCGTTCTGAAAATGAACTGCTGCAGTCTGCATCTGATCAAGATATCTTCTCAGTACAGTTTCTGTAACTTCAAGAGAATGTTTCAATACGCTGATATGGTATAACGCATCCGAATATATTATTCTCTGTTCCGGTGAGCACCGAAACATCTCTCTTTGTATTTCTGTCTGCAGTTCCTCTGCCAGTTCTCTCTGCTGTCGTATATGCTCTATGTATTCCTGCAGCCATATCCGATCGTATAAAATTAAGTCTGCACTCAACTTTAGTCGTATGCTCCATTAATCGAACATGTTTGGAATATCAATGCCAGACATATCACTTGCCAGAGTTGCTGCCGCACTTTCAACTCCATCCAACTGTTGCTGAATTGCTGCCCTATATCCATTAACTCTTGAAATACCATCCCTCACAGCCTGCAATGCTTCTTTCGCTTTCTTTATTGCAACTTCTACATCACTACCAGCAAAAGTATTTCCACTATTTAATCTTTCTATTTGTGTTTCCAAATTACTTTCATATGATTTTAATTTGCCAAGTTGATTGTCAAGTTTATCCAAGGTCTGCTTATATACATTTTTATCAACTTTTAATCTGAGCACATCATCTGCCATAATTTTTCTCCTCTCTCTATTCCATGTAATCATTCCAATCCAAATTCAATAAATAATTATTAATTATATAAATTTGACTCTAAAGAACGTATTAATGTTTCTTTTGCTGCAGTATCATTACTAAGCATAGTCGTCAGGTAAGATTCGGTCTTAAGAGCAATAAGAGCAATACCTTCTACCAATTTATCAGCTAACATAGTCAATTGCTGAACTGCTGTTGTAGTTTTGGTAATCAATCCTCCCTCTGATTGACCAGTTAAAGTTGTCATAATATCATTTACACTTTCCATAGTATCATTAAGATCGGTTCCAATCTGTTTAATATTTTTTGTGATTTCACGTACTTCTGTCGTCGTAATTGACGCACCAGTCAAATCCATTGCCATATTTCTTCATCCTTTCTAGCGTAAAATTTTCCTCTGAATCTCATTCATCTCTGCAATCTGAAATTCTCTCACTTGTATTAATGCCTCCCTGATCTCCCCCGACAATTTCTGCGGTGGAATATCAGCCGCATCACTCAATTCCTGTTTCAGTCTCTTGCATAATTCTGTGCAATTTGACAATTCCATATATTTTCAGCATCTCCTCCCTCCTTTTTTTCAATCTCATACCCTCCTTCCTTATAAATTTTCAGAATTTATAAATCTGGAAGTGGATTTGCCACGGACTTAACTTTATGATTTTCAGTCTGAATTTTAAAACAGATATAAAGTTTCTCCATGCTCCACTCCATAATCCTGCAAAGTATATCTTTCATTCAGTATCATGTCCGGGGTTTCCCGGCACAAAACCTCTTCCCCTGATGATATATACATATTCTGTGTAAGATCTGCAACTGCCTCTGTAAGTAATTTTATAATCTCCTTCACCGGCAAAAAATCCGGGATCATAACATCCTGTTCCAGTTGTACAGAAGGAACTTTTAAAGTAATCAATATTTTCTCCATCTATCATCTTTCCTGTTCTGTATCATCCAATAATATCTGCATCATCGGGATCTTCTTCCATTTCTTCTGTTCTGCATGGCATCCATACAGGATAGATTTCTTCATGATAATGCAGAAGACAGGAACCACTTTTCTTCGATGGTTTTGTCACATTTCTGTACTCCATAGGAAGAGAGATCAGCCCCTGCCTGTGAAACTGTCCACCATAGAGCAGAACAAATTTATCACGATTAAACGCATCCTGCAGCGCATTAATTCTTAATGTATCTGCATCGTCTGGATAATAACAGCCCATAAAATAATAATTATATCCTCTTCCATCCTCAAATATTTTCTGCATAATCTTTTTTGTTTCTTCTTCCACACAATTGCAGAAATCACGGAAACTTTCAAAGATCACTAATAATGGCCAGGTTTTAGATTGCATATAGTGAAAACACATTTTCATTGTTTCACTTCCTGTCCTGGGCAGATTATGAATATCACAATATTCATTCCTTATCTGTTTCCGGTCACAGATCAACTGGTACAACGCTTTCCATAATCGAACCCCATCCTCCTTTGTGGTCTCAAAAAAAGTGGTCTCCTCATATCCCTCCAACATATTTTTGAAAGACGTTTTCTCAAACACACTATTCTGATTTCTCTTCACAATGAACAGATGCATATGATCACGAAATGCCGCTGAAATATAATTTTCCAGTATAACTGATGTGTTTTTTGTATTTCCAAAGTACACAGACATACAGTACAACTGCTTCAATGGCATGGAAACTTTCTTCATATCCTGAACCGAATATCCAAGTGGAATCCTATTTGGCAAGATATCTTCCAAAAATTCTTCATAAGTTTCCGTCTCTGAAATCTGTTTTATCTGTCTTGCTCTAATTGCAGCTCCGTATTTCTGAGAAATCTGTTTAATTTCTTCTTTTAATTGTTGGATAACCTGTTGTTCAGATCCTTCAACCATATATCTTGCAATCTGACACTCCAATGCTCTTTCTTCTTCACGCAAAAGTCCTCTTCCAGGTATCCGCGGAGGTTCAAACCTGCACCTCACCCCCAGGATATCCCCATATTCAAAGCGGTTTTTCGCATCCAGTACAAATCTGGTACCAAATTCCTTTTTTATGTTATACATTACGTCATCATAGCTTCCTGCAGTGATCAGGAATTTAATTCCTACCGTATTTCCCTCTCTTATAAGAGTATGCAGATCATAGCATATATTTTTTCCGCCCTTCCAGGAGGATAGACCAGCAATATTGTCAATCGCAACCAATATCAGCGGTATTTTTCTTATTTTTCTGTAAGCATCAAAATTGTTTACTTCTGCGTTCAGAAACTCTTCTTTTCTTTCTGCGATTATTTCTTTTAGCAGATCAAACATTTTCTCTGCCTGTTCTTCTTCCCCCTCCAGCCAGACACCTCCGCAGTTCACAGCATGACTGAATACCTGCAAAAGTCCACCGGAATAATCTAATACATAGAAATTTATATCCTCCGGAGAATATTTTCGGATTGCTGTATATAAAATCGTCTGCAGAAGAGTTGTTTTTCCAGACTGATTTCCACCTATAATCAGATAATTTCTGCACTCCTGTAAATTCAGGTTAAAAACATACTGTTTCTGATTTTCCGGATCATCAATCTTGCCCAACGGTATAATAAATTCATTTTCATCTTCACGATCCTCGTTCTGCAGAATATCCTGTATACAAATATTCTTCTGCAACGGCTCCATCCACAGTTTTCTCGGATGAATTCTCTCCCGTTCAGCCATCATAGTAAGATACTTTACAATCGCAACAAGCTGAGAAGTCCCTGTATCATGTTTCTCTGCTTCCGGTTTGACCTGCACGATATTCTGTCCTGCATCATCCACAAACTGTATGGCATCGTCTCTGTGAACTTCCACTTCATCCTGCGGGGTATAAGGTGCACCGCACCACGCAGACTGACCCAGTGCAAAATATTCATTATATCCCACCTGAAGATAAAATCTGCCTGTTTCCTTCAGTTCTGCTGCCTCCGGTCTTCTCAACATTTCATCACTGTCTGCGCGTGTCTGTACTTTCAGGCATACGCGGAACTTCGAATTACTGTTAATCTCAGGACTTACTACACCTGCCGGTTTCTGTGTAGCCAATATCAGATGAACACCAAGACTTCTTCCGATTCTGGCTGCACTGACCAGTTGATCCATAAATTCTGGTTCCTGACTCTTCAATTCTGCAAACTCATCGGAAATAATAAACAAATGAGGCAATGGTGTTTTTACTTTTCCATTCCTGTATAGCTTCTGGTATGTATAGATATCCATAGTTCCTTCATCCGCTATACTTTTAGCTTTTGCAAAAATTTTCTCACGCCTTTTCAATTCGCTCTCAATGGACATCAGTGAGCGCTGAATAGCAGCTCCATCAAGATTAGTGATGGTTCCCACCAAATGAGGAAGATGAATTCCTCTCTCTGGATCCTCAAACGCACCTGCCAGTCCGCCGCCTTTATAATCGATCAGCACAAAAGAAACTTCATCTGGATGAAAATTCAATGCCATTGAAAGAATATACGTAATAATAAACTCACTTTTTCCTGAACCAGTCATACCGGCTACCAGTCCATGAGGTCCCTGATATTTTTCATGAAGATCCAGTAAAAACACAGAACCATCAGAAGCAACTCCAACAGGTGCTGCCAACGATTTGACAGGATCATTCTCTTTCCACCGCTTCAATGGATTCAGATATTCAACTCTACCTGCTCCAAATAATTCCAAAAACGTGATCATCTTAGGCAATACATAAGAATCCTGAATTATTTTCAGCTTCGTATTTGACATAACCTGAATCATCTGCTCTGCCAGTCTGTCATAAATATCATCCATGACAAATTTTTCTCCGTAATTTTCCGACTCTTTCAAATATGTAATTTCATTTGCCCTGTCAGAATGAAGATTTATTATTTCCTGTGCATATTGCGGAACTTCTTCAAAAAATGTGACAACTGACACTCCATGATTTGTGTCATCTTTCATGACTCTTTTCAGAATCTCCAGTTTATCAAAAATCTGTTTATTCCATGCGAGCACTACATAATAAGCTTTTTCTTTTAATAACTCAGACAAATCCCGAGTTTTTTCGAATTCCTGTTCTATCTGCCTGTTCAGATATTCTCCAACCAGATATGCAGATGCTGTATCTGTTGCCAGAAAACGAAATGTTTTTTCATCATCCCAGATATGTGGAAAAAAACGAACATATTTCATCGTTTCCAATATTTCCTGATCAAGCAGCAACACCAGTTTCACTTCATCATAACTGTGCAAAAAAGCAATTCTCATAATTATACGTCTTAAAAATTCTTCTTTTTCCTTGTGGTTTCCTATTACTCCACATACAAAATTCTCAGTCAGAGAAAGCATGATCGGTACACGATCAAGAAATACGTTTTCATGAGCAAGCTGAAACATTTTCTCTTCCAGTGGATCTTCTATAAGATTAAACTTCTGTTCCGGATACTTAATTTCTGCCTTCAGAGGCATTTCTCCATAACCGATACGCAATCTCAGAAAATCTTCTTCCCTGTATCCTCTTTCCCACAGACGTTTTTTATCTGACGGATAAGAAATAACAACATTTAAAGGCGGATATGTTTCATTCAGAACAGTTTCTTCTTTTATTTTTTCACTCCATATTTCTTTTCTCTTGTTTTCCAGATACTCTGAATATTTCTTTTTCCGTAATGCCTCATACTCTTTTTTATCTTTGTCCGTATACATACGGTTCATGACAGGAAATAAAAGCATACTCAAAACAGAAGCCACATTTCCTCTCATTAATGCAGATCCTCCCATGACCATAGAACCACCCATGCTGAGTATCATTGGTGCTTGATTATCACTTATGGAAAAAGGCGGTGATTCAATCGTAATCGTTTCTGGTGTAAGATTTTTTTTCTTTCTTGGTAAACGATTAAACAGAAGTTCTTCCTGCTCTTTTCTCTCTGGTACAGTGCTGAATTTATTACTTGCAAACCTCCGGATTTCCTTTGATGTTATCTGAATACGTTCATTTCCATCATTAACAGATATAAACTTCATGCCTATGATAATTTTCAGTCCCATAATAAATACAATATCGCCAATATGAAGAACCTGTTTTTTTATCCTTCTTCCATTAACAAAAGTCCCTGTCAGACTGTCATGGTCCTGTATAAGCATTCCGTCAGATGTTCTTATCAGCGTTGCGTGGTGACGGGTCACTGATTCATTTGGGTAAACCACATCATTATCCGCAGCTCTCCCAATTCTTACTGGAACCCCTTCAGCTATCCCGTAATTATGAAAAACAAGCCTTTCCGGTTTTACCCGTTCTGCATATAAAATACAGTTATCACCCTTCATACGGATATAATATTTGCACTGATCTGTTATTTCACTGAAACGTAAGTTCCCGGCAGACCATGTTTCACTGGTTTCCATATTCTGCTCACACAGATACCATTTTCCCTGCTTTGCTTCAATAACAGCATCTTTACGAAACTTTGCCCCGTTTTCTCTCAGAAAATATTTTCCTTCTGGAGTTTCTGACAGCCAAATTGTTCGCAAACATCCTGATTCAAACATCAAATATACCTGCATCCCGTATCTTCCAGTATTTTTTACGCTATTCATATATACCCCTGCATCTTTTAGCATTCTGTATTACTGACTACTGGTAATAAACACCTTATAGATATAATAAGTCTGTAACTGACACTACTCCTGTTACAAATATGATTGCTACAATAATGGCTAATATAAATGTTTTACATAAATAGGCTATTGCAAAGTTCTTAATATTTTTATTGTCTGTTCCCCCTAATGATAGAAACAAAAGACTTACCAAACCAATTATCGGAATTAAAAACAGAATCTGATATCCAAGATATGACCATACACTAATGGCTACATGTTCTTTTGAAGTTTCTATTTCCTCCTCTGCTGCCAATGGCCTGCCACATTCTCTGCAAAAAGAACTACCTTCTCTATTTACTGTACCGCATTTTTTGCAAATCATACTTTCACCCTCTTATGCATTCTTCATTAATCATACTTTCATTTTATCTTCATGTTTTCGTTCCTTGCTCTAATCCATAAAATCCAGAGAATAATATACTGATTTTCTGCTAATCTACAGATTCAAACCCTGGTCTATGAATATACCATTTTCCATGAATCTTTACACAACTATTCTCATCAGTCCAATTAGACTGCCCATTTGAACCAGTGGCATTAATTGCAACTGATACAACCATTGCATCCTGAATATCATCCGGATTGTAATCATAATCCCGGGCAAGTTCTCTTCTGACTGCATCTAACTGGTCTGCATCACAGTCAACCGTATAATCAACACTGTATTTTATCTTTGCATGATTTCCACAGGCATTTAATATGCTCTGCTTCTGTTCATTTTCCAAATCCTCAATATCTTTTTTAAACTCATTTTCATCTTTGTACCAGCCATTACTGCCACACATATATTCTTTATATGGTGATGCAAGCAATTTATAATACTTATTGATTTTTCCTTCTATCGAATATTTTGTTGCTGCAACAGCTACTTTTCTGGCAGATCCTGTAATACCGATTCCTTTTATCCCTATCATCATCAACAAAATAACTATCAGCGCTAATCCAACAATCATAATTATTTTTTTTGATACTTTGAAATTCACCGTATTCATTTTTATATTTTTAGGATTTATTTTTATATTGTTAGTATCTCTTTTATTCTTCTGGCTAAATTGCTTTCCACACTTTGTGCAAAATACGGCATCATCATCTACTTTATTACCACAGTTTTCACAATACATTTTTCTCCCTCAACTTTCTCAATTTTTACAATAAAGTTTCTGCCATACTCAAAAAGTCCAGATACCATTTGTTTTTTATTTTAATTATACTAATGTCCAGAACACTGTTGCTTTCTGTTTCTCCATCACCGGCAGTCAAATCTATTTCTGCTGTTTTTGCTTCTGAAATATCCAGATTCAGTTCAGTCTCATCTCTATACTTCTCTTTCAACTCCTCCAGTTCTTCTTTCGACACACTTTTTATTCTTTTTATATCATACGAATACTTCCACTCTTCACCCAAAGTATTCTTAAGGGTATTCATCGCAGAATCCAAATTATCCTGCAGGGCTTCCGTAAACTCAGCTTTACTCATTCCACCTTCAGTTTCTATAGCATTTAGAATTTCTTCCGGCAGAAATTCTACAATTTTATCTGCGTCACATGTCATTTCAGCTTCCACGAACTCCTTAACAACTCTTTTCTCCGCCTGTCCAGATAAAATTAATTTGGGAAACATCAGCACTAATACAATAAGAATACTCAGAATAATTATTGGAACAATCTTTATATTTGTATGTCCTCTTTCTTCTTTTTCCGGTATATATTTATCTGCATCTTCATCCGAAAATGCTGCAGGCATTATATTATCAACTGTATTTTGAAACTTTTCTCCACACTGTTCGCAAAATTTCGCATCATCTTCATTCTCAGCGCCACACCTTGTACAATACATACTCCTTCCTCCTCATATCATTTTCAACTGCAGAATTTGTTAGAACTTTTCAATCCTTTCTTCTATCATTTTTCGTGCCATTTCTTTATTCTCTATTCCCGGAATCGGGATAAATTTTCCATCTACCCGGACAAGAAGAGTTCCAAAAATACATCTTACTTCAGAAATTTCATCATAAAAATATTCAAATTCCCGCGTAAAAACTCCTCTTACAGAAACACCTGATATTGATTGATCTCCAACACATATTCTGGCTTTTCTAAGTTCTATACATACAGCCAAATTTACCAACGCCAACCCCCCACACATAACTCCTAACATAAAAAGTATCATACGCTCAGCAGAATAAAAAAACTCAGACAACTGAGAACATTCATAAAAACAAACAATTGCTACAACTGCTGCTCCTGTCATCGCCCCTAAATTAGCTATTCCTGCAGTCTGTTTTACTGTAAATACTTTTTCCCTTTTCATATTTCCTGCATTTGTATTTTTTACATTTGTATTCACTCCAGTTGTCTTTCTTATTACTGCGTTATCTTTCACTTTTGCACCACAGTTTGTGCAAAATAAAGCATCATTATCAATTTCAGCACCACATTTTTTGCAAAACATACCCATCCTCCTTTAGAATATCTACAACCCAGTTCATTTTTAGCTTAGTTCATTCTTTATCCGTATAATCCTTCTAACCGATTCATTTATTCTTTCTTCTGAGATACGACCTTCACAAACAGCATTAACAAGTGCATGATAATCCGTAACAAAATTCATCGGCATAAGCAGCATATCCACACCAGCTTCCACAGCTCTTACAACAGCCTCATCTGAAGAATAATTTTCAGAAATAGCCCCCATATTCAACGCATCCGTGATAATCACGCCTTCAAATCCCATTTCTTCACGCAATACCCCCGATATAATCTCATGCGATAGCGAGGCTGGAGTCTGATCTCCCAATATTTCAGGGAGTGAAATATGTCCGGCCATTACAAAAGAAGCGCCAGCTGATATCCCGGCATCAAAGGGCTGAAGTTCACATTCTTTAAGTTCTTCCATATTTTTGCGGCAATTCGCATATCCACTATGACTGTCTTCCAGTGTATCTCCATGTCCGGGAAAATGTTTTAATGTGGCAAAAATCCCTTCTTTCTGCAGTCCCTGTACCATCATTGCCACCATTTCAGAGACTGCTTCGGGGTCATTGCCAAATGCTCTGTTTCCTATCACAGTATTAGCCGGATTACTGAAAATATCTGCAACAGGAGCAAAATCCACATTAAAATTCAGTTCTTTCATATATCTTCCTATTATTTTTCCAGTCTGATATGCCTGTCCGGAATCTCCGGAAGTTCCAATTGTATACATATCCTGCACATATGGAATCCCATTAATTGAACTTTCATATAAACGGCTTACTCTCCCGCCTTCTTCATCAATTCCCAGAAAAATCGGAAGGCCAATTCTATCTTTACTGATTTCCTGCATTCTGTTCAGCATTGTTGATACTTGCTCACGCGATACTATATTTTCAGTAAAATAAATGATGCCACCAACCGGATATTCAGAAAACCTCTCTTCCGTTATCTCCCCCGCCTCTGTAACAAAAGCAGCACCAGTCAATGCCTCAGGCGTTACGAAAAACATCTGTGCCACTTTCTCTTCTAATGTCATAGAAGAAAGTACGTCTTCTTCACTCGCAACATTCTCTGTCGACTTTGTAGCAGCCCATATCAATGAGCTATTCAAAAGTAAAATTCCGACCATAGTTCCACTGATAACTATGAGCTTACCTAATTCCCGGTATGTCTTATCTTTAACATTCATACTCACATATATATCCAATTTTTCCACTATAATAAGGAACTACATTTACCAAATCATTTGGTACATCATTCCACACCCACTGATTACTGTCTGCATGGAAAAAAATACTCAGTACATGTTCCGCTGCTCCACTTGAAGAATCATTAAATGATGGTTCATTTGAATACCAGCATCCAGAATTCCAGGCATCCGGACTGTTCAATACGCTTCCTATAAAATTGTTGCTATCATCTACCCAATAATAATTTTGAGAATCAAGACTTCGTCTTCCTCCGATAAAGAAAATATCATCCTTTAGATTTCTATCCAGCAATTGCGCAGAAACATATGTAAACTCTTCCCTTGATTCAAATGTTACTAAATGTCCGCCTCTTTCAATACAGGCACGATATGCATCTTCCCACGTACCATCCATCAAGATGAAATCATATCTGTGTATCCCTGTACTAAACGATTTGTTTTCCTCTTCTGATGAACTGACTATTTGTGCCGGTTCCTCCTGACTGATGTCTTCCTGCCCGGAAAGCCCGTTTAATTTATTTTGAATTTCTTCACTTTTAGTCACTGCATATGCATCTGACAAAATAGCTTTAGCCTTGTCAATATTTCCTTCCTGTATTAGATTATCTGCATTAGCAATAACTGTCTGTATAAACTGCTCTTTATCTTCTTCATCCGATATTTTTGCATCTTTTAAATTTTGATTCTCATTTTCGAAAACTGTATCTTCCTCCTGTGCAACATTTTCAGTTGCAATAGATTTTCTTTCAACATGATTATCATAAACAGTCTTTCCTAATACAACACATGCCAAAAGGAAATATATAGAATTCACTGCCAAGGCTATTACAGATGCTTTTCTTGCCGTCTTATTTTTAATTGCCAGAATTCCAGCTATGCTTCCAAATAAACAAATGAAGATTATAATTCCACAAGAAAAATACCGTTCATTTTCCTTTATAAAATCTATTGGGATCACTTCAAGAAAGTTCTCTACTCCCATATGAAAATAAAGAACCATTTCTACTCCCAATACAAACAGTAAAAAACTTATCAACATATAAATATTGATTTGAATTTTTAATCTTTTCTTGCGTTTTTTATTTACAACTGGCTTCTGACAGGAACACTCTTCTCCATCTTCCAGCTTTCTTCCACAATTTTCACAATACATCTCTTTCTCTCTCAATTCTCCATCTAACTATATCGTTATCTTACCTGATTGCCACAGAATTTACAGAATGTATCTGTATCCTTTACTTCTTTTCCACAAACAGAACACACCTGTGGCTGCACTTTCTCTACCTTTTCCATTTCTGGCTGTTCTTCATCTACTTCCACTTCAATTTTTGCTCCGCATGATGCACAAAATCGTTCATCTCCCCTTAATGGGCTATGGCAATTCCAGCATTCCAGGCCAGAAGATGGTGCCACTACAATATCCTTTACTTTTGATCCACAATAACGGCAAAATTTTGCATCTTTTGATAATTCTGCCCCACATACTTTACAAGTCATTACCTGTTTTAAACTCTTAATCTTATTCTCTAACTCCTCTATTTGTTTTTGATTATTTTCTATCTCTGCAAACAAATCAGAAAATTCCTCTTTTGATACTTCGCCTTCAGTATTATAATACCGCTCTCCAATCTCCATATAAATTAATTCAATTTTTTCTTTACATGAGTCTATTGCAGATGAACATTTCATGATTTCCATATTATCCTTAGCTGCTTTTGACACATTCTTTCCCATTGTTTCAACCGCATTCGTTGCTCTGTTAAAAAAATTCATCTTTATTCCTCCCTATTTAGATTTTCACATCACAAAAAACTTTCTCGCAATGTTCATAAAAATAGTCATTTTTTTATACATTTTAGTCTTATTTTAAAAAATTTTAATTCTTATCACAAGATGGGGCACGATTTGTGGACAAGTTTTTTGTCATATTTTTCATGCTTTTTAGTTCTATTCCACTTTACAATTTAATAATTGCTATTCCACAGAAAAAAATTCATCTATTTCAATACAATTCAATACAATTTCTTTAAATTTATTCATTTATAAACTAAAATATGATATACTATAAATCATCAAACTTATGAAGGGATTTTTTGCTATGTCTATATTCTCCGATATGCTTAAAACTTATATTCATGAAAAGGATATCAAAGTTGGTGCATTGGCTCATTACTGTAATCTGGAACGCTCTACAGTTTATAAATTTATTAATGGCAAGCGAGTACCAATGTCAGCCGAATTAGTTGAACAAATTGCTCATTTTATAAAACTGTCTCCTCTTGAAACACATCGCTTTCGCGAAGCATGGAAAATGTCACACATGGGCGAAAACACATATTATATCAACAAAAGCATTGAACATTTTTTATGTAATTTTCCAAATAAATCCAACCAGCCTTTATGCAATTTTTCTTCACAGAATGGTATAACAGAGTATTTTCCCTCCAATCAAAATTGTTTGTTGCTAAATTCTTCACAGGCAGTGGATTCTTCTGTTCACCAGCTTCTACTGTCCGAAGCTTCCAAAACAAACGGTCGGGTTGCGCTTCTTCTACAACCTGACTATCCTTTTTTATTACACCTGTTGTCCACTATGCAACCTGCTGGTTCACTTCAAATTGAACATATTTTCAGTTTAAACAGTGCTGAACATTTTACAGAAACACACGAACTTTATGAACTATATTACTTAGAAAATGTGTTTCCTATTTATATGAATAGTCTGGATTATCGTATTCACTGTTTTTATACTGATGAACTTTCACATTGCCAGAACCTTTTCGCTCTGCCTTATATGATTTTAACATCAGAATATGCCATTACATGCACTTCTGATTATCAAATGGGAATTTTATATCAGGATAATGACATTTTGCAGACATTATGGAATTTGTTTCATTCGCATCAGGATCTTTGCCAACCTATATTTCAGACATTTCCTATTATTGAAAACGATTTGCCATCACTTTTTCAGTACGTTGCCAATACCCGAAACTCTGCTGATGTAATAATCAACATTCAACCAGAAGCCTGTATACTTCCTTTTCTACGCAAGGATTTATTAGAGAAGATTTTTAATTACAACATTCCCATGGCTGATTCTGTTATATCTATGGCTGACACTCTATTTCTTGATAATATACAAAGAATCAGAGATAAAAAGTTTATTATATACTTTACAGAATATGGAATAACCCGTTTTTTACAGGAAGGTGTTTTAGAAGAAATTCCATCTGAATTTTATCATCCGCTGAACATAGAACAGCGTATTCGTATCCTTCATGAAATAGCTCAATGTTGCCACGATGGAGTCTATAGAATCTTAAAAAAGCCTCTGAATCACCTGTCAGAAAATCTTCGTATGTGCATCTGCGGAAATACCTGTTCCCTCACTTACCAGACAAATTCAGGAAAACATATGTGTTGTTCAATTACAGATCCTTTCCTATTGCAGATTTTTCAGAACTTTTTTACAAATATTGATCCCGATGTATATTATACCTCAGAAGAATCTGAACAAATTATAAACCGTATGATTGAATGTCTGAAAACAAAATAAAAATAGCCAGACACACAAAAAGAGAGTATTACCCAATCATCTCATATTATAATGATTGGGTAATACTCTCTTTTCTTAGCTGCAAATTCAGAATACATGTTGTAAAAACTATAAATTTATTACAGCCTTTCGAAAATCACTTTACATTCTTTATTACCAAAAGCGATTCCATATACCAGAATCTCATCCCTGCCTTCATTATGAAGACGTTTTCTGATCTGATCCATCACCTGATTCTATATTGGATTGTATCAGCCATCCCGGTTCACATCAAAGTAATCCCAGAAGTATTCAATGATAAAAAATTTCTTTTTCTTCCTTAATACTTATATCATAATTCCGACAATATCTATAGAAAGGAAATAAGAATATTTTCATTCATGTCATACATTCCATTCTTCAAAGAAATCAATGTATGATATATATCTGTTCCAGTTTCAAAGAAATACCGAAACATGCTCATGTTCAGTGTTTTACCAAAATATCACGGTCTTATAAACTCTCCCAACCATTCTAGCCAATAACCAGCGTAAAAAAATATTTCATTTCCTGTGCATTTGCAGGGTTCTTAGATATTCTTAACCGGCAAAAATCTGCGTTATGAGCCGACCGTCTCACGTGTCTGAGCGAAGTTTGCAACGGAGCGAGTTTGAGAGGGCGGCTCATGCCTTTAGCAGATTTTTGGCGGCTTAGAATATCTTAGAGCCCGAAACCGCACGGGAAATGAAATATTTTTTTACGCGTCCCTCCTGACTGCAAAATTACCAGCACCCGCATTCGACATTCTTTACAAAAACACAAAAATGGCGGCACAACTGCCGCCATTTTCCAACATCTTACTTATTAACCTTAAGAATATAAGTACTATACACCTCA
>ULRN01040304.1_pt1 | contig 21745 bp, 10 predicted proteins | sample 1955461 | NCBI WGS metagenome assembly ULRN01 (sample SAMEA4835683, study PRJEB28245) | human gut metagenome | biome: gut microbiome; material: fecal sample | place: Denmark | collected 2008 | reverse complement strand
AATGAAGAATGAAGAATGAAGAATGAAGAATGAAGAATGGAGAATGAAGAATTGAGAATTAAGAATCAAAATTTGAGATTCAGACATATATAGAAATAAACGAATGGCAAACCGCTGATGGATTTGCCATTCGTTTTTTTATGCTTTCTGCTTGTCAAACTGTCTACTATATATTCTGCTTGTCAAGCCTTGTGTTCTTTTTATCGTTCCCGAGGGAACAGGATACTTACTCGGCGAGAGGGTCGAATGTTCCGTTAGAGTTTCCTTTGTTTGAATCCTCCCAACCGATGGTCTGCTCAATCTTCGAGTTGTTGTTCAGGGCACCCTGTGTAAGACCGAAGAAATAGTACTTGGCGAAGAACTTGGTGTGCAATGGTACCTTGTCTGAGTTGTAGGCATCGCCCTTCTTCAGTTTGTATGTCAGGTTGTTCTTATACCAGTTCTTCAGCGTCGTCATCTGTCCGGCGAGGTCGGTGCGCAGGTCAAGAGCAGCACAGCGTGCCACGTTCGCCTTACGCAGAGGGTCGGAACTTGCTGTGGCGTCGCCCACGCCATACTTGTCGGCAGTGCGGAACTCGATGTTCTCCCTGCGCTGGTTGTTGAACGGCTTCACGCCGAGCCAGTTGCAGGTGTTGCCGCCCCAGCCTGTGAGCTTCCATGAGGTTGGCGCTCCTTCGATGTCAGAGATTCCCTCGCCGCCGTCGAACAGCATCCAACGGCGCATGTCGAGGAAACGCTTGCCCTCGTAGGCAAACTCAATCTGGCGCTCGTAGAGGATTGCCGACATGCAGGCTGCCTGGTTTGTGGCGAGGTCGGCCTGCAGACCATAGTTGTTCTCCGCCGTATATCCGGCACGCTCGCGGATGAGCTTCAACAGCGAAACGGCATACTCCATATCACCGGCACCGCATGCCACTTCGGCAAGGTTGAGCAGAACCTCGGCATAGCGCAGCTCCATATACGGTGCTGCCGAATAGCAGAAGCCGCCGTTGCTTACGATGGCATTGAACGAATAGAGCGGGTTGCCGTTCACGTCGAGGTCGTCGGAACGCTTGCGCAAGTATACTCCGCGCTTGTTGGTCAGCAGACTGTCGGCACCATAGCAGGTGCTGTTTTCCACGTTTCCGGCATCGTCGGCCTTGGTATACCATACGTAGTTCCAGAGTTCATAGTCCTTTCCGTTGTTGTATGAAGGATAGCCTGCACCGAACTGTGCCAGACTTGAACCTCCGTTGTATGCCCAGCGCTCGCCAGGGAAGGCGAAGGTGCGGTAGAAGCGTGGGTCGCGGTTCTCAAGCGGGAATTCCTCGTCGTATGCATCAGAGCTCTTGGCGAGCAGTGTATATGTGTCAGCCGTTGCAGGGAGCTTGCCGTCGGCCATCGGGAATAAGTCGATGAGCATCTTCGAAGGTGTCTTGCCTCCCTTGCCCGAAGTGTTCTTCGGACGGATTTGTGCTTCCCATCCGTTGTTCTTCTGTCCGTTGCCGCTCTGCACGCTGTTGTACTGCGTGGTGAAGACAGCCTCGCAGCTTCCCATCTGCGAGAACATTCCGGCAAAGTCGGATCCGTTCACGTTTGCTGATGTCTTGTAGAGGTCATAGCCGCAAGCCTTGATGGAGTCGAGTCCTGCCTTCATTTCTGCATAGGCGTTGGCCCAGCGTGTCTTGTCGTTGCTGCGGTTGAAGAGCGGGCTGCACCATAGCTGGAGCACACGTCCCTTCAGTGCCACACACGTTCCGGTGGTGATGCGTCCGAAGTTCGATGAATTCCATCCGCCGTTCATTGTTTTCTTTGCGAGCATCTTTGATGCCTTGTCGAGGTCGGAGCAGATGAACTCGATGCACTTCTTTGCCGAAGAGCGCGGAGTGTAAACCGACTCCACGGGTTCCTGCACCTCTGTGACGAGCGGTACTCCGCCGAACCACTGCACAAGGCGGAAGTAGCACCATGCGCGGAAGAAATATACCTGGCCGAGCAGTTCGTCCTTCTCGTCGGCAGACAGGGTGCTTCCCGTAATACCTGCAATCACGTCGTTGATGTTGCGGATGCGTCCGTATGCACTCTGCTGAATGTTGTTCAGCTGTCCGTAGAAGTAGTCGGGCATGTTTCCCTTTGATACCGACATCTCTGCCTGCGGGTCAACGAAGCTTCCGAATCCACTGTATTCCTCGGTGCTCATGCCTTCGGCATCATTGCTTCCGGTGCTTGGATACTGCCATCCTATTGCACCGCCGGTGTTTGGCAGACACCAGCTGTATACATCGTTTACTCGGGCATTGGCTCCCTCGTAATAGTTGTACACATCAGGATTCACGTTGTCGTAGTTCTTCTTGTCATCAAGAAAACTGTCGCTGCAAGCCGAGAATGCAACCATGGATACGAGTGCAAAGCCGAATACTTTATATCTATTGTATTTCATCTTTTTTCCTTTTTAGTTGTAAAATGCTTATACGCTTGTTATAGATTAGAAGGTGACGTTCACACCGATTGTCCATTTGCGCAGTGCCGGATATTTGCCGTAGCTGCTCATCGGGTCGATGAAATTGTCAGGGTATGGATTGTAGAGACTCAGCAGGTTTGTGCCCGTCACGTTGAAGCGCACGCTCTGCAGACCGATTACCTTCACGTATTTCGACGGTATGCTGTATGCCAATGTCACGCGGTTCCATTTGATTCTTGTGCCGCTGATGCGCCAGAAGTTTGATGTCACTGCATTAACGCTGCTGTAGGCGAGGTTAGGCAGATTGCCGTTTCTGTTCTCGCTCATCACCAGATTGCCGCTTCCGTCGTAAATGTTCTGGTAAACGAACATGTTGTCCGGATTCCAGAACGACGGCATGTTGGTATACTCCAGTCCATTGCTGCCGGCCTTCAGCATCGAGCCGTCGAGAAAGTCGTATCCTCCCCAGCTTGCCTGGATCTGTGTGGAAATGGAGAGTCCCTTCCAGTCTGCACCCAGGTTCAGTGTGAATCCATACGGGTTTGAACGCTTGTTCAGCATAACCTGGTCGTTGTCCTTGTCCACGATTCCGTCCGGTGCAGCGTATTTGCCCGTTGCCGGATCGTAGGCTCCGCGCACATCCTTATATATAAGCATACCCGGACGAATCTGGTCGGGCGACATTCCCATATATGATGTGATGTGATACTTGTCTACATACTCCTGGATATCCTGGAAGCTGCGGAACATTCCGATGCACTGCATTCCCCATCCCTGCGAATAGTCGGAACGGCGTCCGCGCGTAATCTGTCGGTAGAGGTAGTTCGTCTGCCAGTCCATGTTCAGCACCTCGTTGTCGCTGTAGCCTGTGTTCAGTCCGATGCGGTATTTGAAGTCCTTGCCGATTTTGTCCTTCCAGTTCAGGGAGAGCTCATATCCCCATGAGTTCATTTCGCCGAGGTTTGTGGCGGCGCTCTGTGTTCCCACTGTTGCCTGGATGGACTGTGCAATGTTCATCAGCATCTCGCGGTTCCACACCCTGTATGCATCGAATGCCACTCCCAGACGGTTGTCGAGGAAATTGGCGTCGATACCGAAGTTGAACTTATACGACTTGTCCCAATGCACGTTGCGGTTCACGGCGGAGTTGTTCTTGTTGATGGTGATGCGGTTGTCGCTGTCGGTAGTGACAGATGTACCGAACACCGGACCCTTGTCGGCATCCTGTGCGTAAACCTGCATCCACTGCCAGGGCGCTGTGTTGTCGCGTCCTGTGAGTCCGAACGATGCCCTCAGCTTGAGGAAGTCAACGAATTTCACGTTGTTCTGGAACCATGACTCCTCGCTCATAATCCATCCCAGGCTTCCAGAGGGGAATGTGCCCCAGCGGTTTTCGGGGGCGAATTTCGTTGAAGCGTCGGAGCGCACGAGGAATTCGGCGAGATACTTGCCGGCGTATGAATAGTTCACACGTCCGATATAGCTCAGCGAACCGCTCTCGGCTCTTGTGAACACAGCTTCCTTGGTCTTGGCTTCGGCTGAGTTCGACTGTCCCGTTGTAAATGGATACGGGTCGCTCACCTTGCTCATGTTGTATTCGCTCTCAGCCTCGCTTCTCTCTATCGAGAAGAGTGCGCCCACGTGGTGCTTGCCGAAGTCGCGTGCGTAGTTCATCGTGAAGTTCAGCTGGTAGTTGTCCGTGCGCACCATGTTGCGCATCAGATACGACGGGTCGCCGTTTGATATTACCGTAGGGCTGAAGTTCATGTCGTCGGTGAGCATAGAGTTGTCAACGTTCTCTCCAGCGATTGGTGTATACAGGTGGCTTCCGCTTCCGGAACGCTGCTGCAGCGAGTAGAGCTTGAACGACGATCCGTATTCGTTGCCTTTGTTTGTGGAAACGCTCTTAGAGTAGCTCATCGACATGGTGAGTCCCTTGAGCGGTTTCAGCCATCCCCAGTCATACGAGATGCTTCCGTTCACGGTCATGTTCTGGCTCATGTTCTTCACGTAGTCGCCGTTGTTGTGCATCACGTCGTAGTTGTACTGGCTGTCGCCCGAAGCGGAGTTAGAGATTCCGTTTGCCATGATGGGGTATCCGTTCACGTATTCCGGAATGTATCGCGGACGTGTCAGGAGCAGGTTGTAGTCTTTCTCCTTGTTGCTTCCGCCCACCTTTATGTTCTCCTTGTTGTTCTCTCCGTTGTCGCCGCTCACGGTCAGGTTGGCCTTCAGCCATTTCGAGATTTTCACGTCCACTCCTGCACGGTAGTTGAATCGGTTGTAGTCGATGTTCCCCAGGTTACCGTCCTGGCTGAAGTAGCTCACTCCCGCGAAGTAGCTTGCCTTTTCTGTTGCTCCGCTTATGTTGAGGCTGTGCTTCTGTGTGAATCCCGTCTCCCAGTATTTGTCGAGCAGGTCGTAGTTCAGTCCCTTCATAGCCTCGAGCTCGTCTGCCTGGTAGAGGTCTTTGGTCGTGTTGAGCGACGAGAAGTTTGTCGGATCTGCAGCCTTCACGGCGTTCCACAGTCTTCCGTAGTTGTATGCGTTCAGCATCTTCGGTGTCGACACGGCGTCGGTCAGTCCGAACTGTCCGTTGTAGCTGATGGTCGGTGCCCCGAGCTTTCCTTTCTTCGTTGTCACGAGGATTACTCCGTTGGCGGCGCGCGCTCCATACACGGCTGCCGATGCGTCCTTCAGCACGGAGATGCTCTCCACCACCGATGCGTCGAGGTTGTTGAATGCCTCTTCGCCCAGGTTATGGTATGTGTTTCCGATTTTCACGTCGTTGGGGTAGATGTATCCGTCGATTACGTAGAGCGGCGACTGTGCCGTCACTCCCACGTCGCTCAGCGAGTTCGTGTCGCGTATCTTTATCGAAGCGTTGTCGCCCGGACGGCTGTCTCCTCCGCTTACGCTCACTCCGTTCACGAGTCCTTCGAGCATGCTTGCCAGTCCGCCGCTCGAGAGGTCCTGCAGTTCGTTCATGTCCACGGTTCCCACCGAACCCGTCAGGTGTGCCTTCTTCTGTGCACCGTAGCCCACCACTACCACTTCGTCGAGGTTCTGCGAGTCTTCCTTCAGCTGCACTTTTCCTCCGGCAGCAACGGTCTGCGGCAGATAGCCTATGTATGAGATGGTAACTTTGCTTCCTTTGGGGGCTGTTATTGAGTAATTTCCGTCCAGGTCGGTTATTACACCCGTGTTGTTGCCTTTCTGTCCTACAACCTTTACGGTCGCTCCGATGATCGGCTCTCCGTTCTGGTCAACCACGGTGCCCTTTATGGTCTGGTTCTGCTGTGCGTAGCCTGGTATGGAAACCAGTGCCATGCAGCCGAAGCATAAACTTATTATGGTTTTTCTTTTCATGTCTTCTTGTTTTTGAATTCTGTTGCCGGCCTGTAGATTTGCCAGTTTTGTATGTTTGCCAACCTGCCGGCTGTAATGTCCTTATTCTCCTGCCTTTATCCAGCGTGGGTCGCCGGTCTTGTTTGCCAGCTGTGCTGCTCCGCTGATGGTGAAGTCGCCGTTTGCCGCATCCTTGAAGCCCGGGTTCTCCTCGATTGCCGTTCCGCTGAGGTCGTACGGGTCCACGACGCCTCCCGTGCTCTCGAACTCTCCGCCGAACATATATGTATTATATGCGGTGGTTACGCTTGCGTATGACGACGGAGCGCGTCCTGCCAGTATTCGGCGTATTACCTGCTTGTTGCCGCACTCCACGAAGATACATTTCTCCACGTCGAAGCATGAGCATTTCTGTCCGGAGAATCCTCCGTAGTTTGCCCATTGTCCTGCCTTTGCGATGTTGTAGAATGTGCTGTTGAGGAATTTCACCCAGCTGTTGGTGTATCCGGCGCGTGTGGCGCGTCCGCTGTTGTTGTATTGCACGAAGTATTTGGCGTCTGAGTTGCCCGCATTCCAGAATGTGGAATTGGAAACCTGCAGCGTGTTGGCGAATCCGCCCTTGAAGTATACCACGGCGTTGCCGCTGATGCTCGTCTCGCTGCTGCATGTGAGCTTGATGTTGGAGTTGTTGATTACCAGGCTTTCAAGACAGTATTTCTTGTTGCCGTCATACACGAGGTTGTTGTTCACGCCCGTGATGTTGCATCCGTTGATGGTCACGGCACCTTTTATTATATAGTAGTCTCCCGTACCCTTGGTGCTTTCGTCGGGTGTATCGCTGAGCGAAACCACGGGGTTGAGCGACTGCGAGGCGTCGATGTCAAGGTTCTTCAGTGAGAACATCGTGGCGGTCTTGAGGCTCACCTTGCCTGTGAACACGAGCTTTGCGTGGTTGGAGGCGTTGGTAGTTCTGAGCGTCACCTGCTTGTTCCCGAAGTCTACGTTGCCCGACAATGTGTATTCTGCGCCCGGCTCCAGGTCGTAGCAGAGCATCTTGGACGTGCCGTCCTCGGGCACTGCATTGTCGTTGAAATACTGGTAGAGGTCTGTTCCTGCCGGAATGGTCTGGAATGACGGCGTGAATGTGTTGAATACCTTTTCCACCGGTTCCGTTCCCTTGTTGTTTTTCTCCTTGTTGTCGAGCACGGCAAGCGAAATCTTGTAGTTTGTGTCTTCCGCGCGCTTTGTTGCGAACGAGACTCCGTCGATCAACGTGTCCTTCACCACCTCGCCGTTGTCCGTATCTGTCAGGATGGCGTGGTATCCGCCTGCTCCGTACACCAGCGGCCAGCTGATGGTCTGCATGGCTCCGTCTGTGCTTGGAGTGATTTTGATGTCGTCTGCCGACGGGGCTTCGAGCTGCGTGTTGTATACGCCACTATCAAACTCTTCGTCGTCGAATCCATCCTGTGCACATGATGCCATGAGGACCGCTCCAGTTGCAAGGCTGAGTAATGTCCAGGCCTTGCAGTGTAGTGATAATTGTTTTGTAGCCATAAGTTATGCGTTATAAGTTATTTGATTTTATTAGTTTCCTGTTTTTTCGTTTTGTCTGTCATTGGTCTGCTTGGGTTCCACGCATGATGGAGCCTTGACTCGCGGGCCAAGGAAGCAGGATTTGTTTAAGTTTTATTCTGTTTAATAGATTGTCAGATGATGCCTGTTAAGACATATTTATATTTATAATGCAAAGTTATAAAAAATATTCTATACGATAAAAGCTTTTGGCATGTTTTCTTTAAAATAGTGAAAGAAATACACTTTTTCTCCTTTCCCCGCCGGATAATGGTTGCCGGCATGTCGGTTTCGGGGCATTGAAGCAATATAGACAGCAGGCTCACATAAAGTAATATCGAGCCCCTTAATCCTATTATATATTATGAAGAGTTTTTCTTTTATCAAGAATTACATGAAACATAGTTCTTGATAAAAGAAGAATCAGACAAATCAATACAGTTTGATGTATTCGTATTCGTTGCCCACGAGGGCGAGGTAGCGCTCGAAGTCCTCGCGGCGTATCACCACCGTGCCGCGGCAGTCGTTGGGATGGAACGAGAGGGTCTCTGCCCCGCGCAGGTTCTCGTCGAGAAAGAGGTGCACGTGGCTCTCCGTGTCGTTGATGAGTCCGAAGGGCGACACGCTGCCCGGCTCCAGTCCCAGATATTTCATCATGCGCTCGGGCGAGGCGAACGAGAGTTTTCCGCATGAGGGCAGTCCTCTGGCCACGAGCGACTCCTTGAGCAGATGTTCCAGGTCGTGTATGGCGAGGTCGTGGTCGCAGTTGAAGCATACGAGATAGTGGCGGTTGCCCTTGTGGTTGCGGAAGAAGAGGTTCTTGCAGTGCACGCTGCCGTCGTCTTTCCACCATCGTTTCGCCTCCTCGATGGTCTTTCCCTCGGGATGGTTGTAGTTGGTGAACGGGATGTCGTGTTCTCTGAGATATGTGAGTACGGTTTCTTCTCTTGTCATGTTTTTTCCGCAAAGGTAATATGTATTTCGGATTTTCCACCATTCCGCCGTATTTTTTTCTCTTCCGCTAAATGCATTGACAGGAAACAGCGACCTTTTTATATTCAAAGCATGGCTTTGCAGATTTTCAAACGTCATGTAAACAAATTGAAAAAACGGTACCAAAAAGGTGCAGCACCCTGGTACCAAGAGTGCAGCATAGGTATACTAACAGTATAACATACCTATACTCATCGTATAACATAACTATACTCATCGTATAACATAGCTCCCGTATCTTGTCTACTTGTCAACTCGTCTTCTTCCCATTAATTTTATCAAGAATTACATGAAACATCTTCCTTACAGCATCATGCCATTGAGTCATCAAGAAGACAACATGCCGTATGGAGTGTTTTTTGTACTCACCGGAACAAAAGAAAATGCAGGTTTTTATGCTTTCTTGATATACGACAAGTTTTATTGGGGACAATGCTACAGGCTATAATATTTGATACACAAAACTTTGATATTTGACAAAAGTGAAAGAAAAGTACCGGTTTTACCTGTTTTTTTTATGAAAAAACCTGTTTTTACCAATAAATTGCACTTGATTTAAAGCAATTCAGACGAAAAAATCACTACCTTTGCAGAGAACAAATCTATTAAAAGCGCTTCCTCTGCCGAAAGGCATGAAGAAGTCTTGGCAAGTAGTATTATCAAACAAATCTATGGTTAACTTAACACAGCTTTACGACAAGCACATCAACAACCTTTTCATGTTCGGCACGAAATTCACTGCCGACCGCGAACTCATAAAGGACTGCATACAGGATGTATTTGTCAAACTATTCAATAAGAGAGCGCAGCTCGACAAGGTGAACAACATCGAGTCATACCTCTATGTTTCTCTCAGAAACCGCATCAACGACGAATTCCGCCGTCAGACACACCTCTGCGACGACGAGATTACCGACGCCAACATGAAGCTGCTCTGCGACAGCGGGGAGGAATACAGCATGGAGCGCATGGAGGAGGAGGCGAACCGCACGCTCACCATGACGCAATACATCAGCAACCTCTCGCCCAGGCAGCAGCAGATCATACACCTTTATTATATAGAGGAGCGCAAATACGACGATATCTGCCAGATTATGGGCATCAACTACCAGTCTGTGCGCAATCTGATGCACCGCAGCATGAGCCGGCTGAGGGAAATGGCAAAATAATATCGGCATATTGAGTACAGGCCGGCAGTCAGCGCGTCTTTAATGTGATATCTATAATAAAAGCATCATATAAAGACTCGATTGAAATGACTGACAACTACGCAAAATACGCAAAAAGACAGAATCCGCCGGCAGGAAACCCCGGCGTGGCGCCCCTCTCGGCAGACGAGAAGGCGGAGCTGAAGATGCGCATCATGCTCGCCATAAACGGCAACATGGCTTGAAAAGGGCATGTGTGTGCCACGTAAATAAAGGAATCGCAAATAGTTTTAGACAATAAATCATAGCAGAAGATTCAGGTAGCAAGTTTTTTTTGTACCAAGGTAAAAAGTATTGTATGGAAGGTGTGGATAACTTTTTATCCGCACCTTTCTTTTTTTTCTGAAATTTTTGATGTATCTTTGGACTATATTTCTGCAACTATGGAGCGTCAAAGACATTTTATCATCATACTCATTACGGTTCTCATGCATGCCGTAGCCGTGGCGCAGACGGGACTGATCGCCACAAGATACTCGGTGGACAACGGACTGCCGACGGGCATCGTGAATACCACGGTGAAAGACCGCGACGGCTTCATATGGCTCGGCACATGGTACGGGCTGTCATCGTTTGACGGCACGGAATTCAATTCATACGTGGTAAGGAAGAACCCTAAATCGGACATCCCGCCGCGGAAGGTAATCAGCATAGTGGAGGACAGGCGGAACAGCCTGTGGGTCCGCACTTCGGACAACCGTCTCTACCGCTTCGACAAGACCACGGAAACGTTCAATGATATGTATTCCGAGCTGCGCAAGGTGGCGTCAAACCTGAAGGTGATAAAAATCCAGACTATCGACAACGGGAACACCCTTATCTATACCCGCGACAAGAATCTATATGAAATCCGCGTGGACGAGGACAACAGTCCGCATATCCGGAAGATTTACGATGCGCGCCACGACATAGACCGCAGCACCATGAGGCTCAAGAGAAACGTGGTGGGCGAAACCGGGCGGTATCTGTTCTGGCTCGGACCTGACTTCGAGGTGGGCATCGTCTCGAAGGGCAGCAAGGTGTCAAAAACTTCCATTCTTCGCAACGTGCCCGACGCTTCGAGCGTCACTACCTTCTCCCATTACGGCCGCACGGTGTATATCGGCACGGCATCGGGCAATACGTATGCCATAAATGCCGACAACGGCAGGGTCGTAAAGTTGCGCACTGCCGGCAGTTCGGCCATATGCACAATAAACAGAATCGGCAGCAGAGTGTTCACGTCGACAAACAGCGGGATTTACTGTGACGGGAAGCTCCTCGCACGGCTTGCGGGAGGGGCGACACAGTCGTATGCAGACAGCAGGGGAAAACTATGGATATACGGCAGGGGGAGCGGTTTGACGCTGTTTGACCCGAGCGACAACTCCACGAGAAACTTCCCTACTCCGGCGCAGACGGTGCTTGATGCCGTGAAATTCTGTGATGCCGGTGCCAACGGCATGTTCTTCCTGCTGCGCAACGAGACAGTGTGGAGATTCGACCGCAACACGGGAACCATGCAGAACTTCAACCCGCAGAGCTTTGTAGGGACGGATCTGGGGGCTATGCCTTTCGCCATAGGCGGAAGAGGGCAAGCCACGAAATTCGTTGACATCGATATCGACAGCGACGGACTGCTGTGGCTGTCATCGTCTACCGACGGACTCTTTAAAGTGAGGTTCCCGAGAGACCTGTTCACATTCCTCTATCCCGATATGCTTGCCGCAGACGTCAATGATGCGAATTCCGATTACGGCATACGCTCGCTCTATCAGGCGGCCAACGGCGATATATGGATAGGCACACGCCACCGCACGCTATACTGCGTGGACGGCAGAAGCGGGACGCTGAAGAAAAAGTTTGAGAACCTTGCGGCAAACATATATAATATAATGGTGGACCGCAGCGGATGCCTCTGGCTCTCGTCCAAGGGCGGCGGTCTGATTATGGGAACGCCGGACAGAAGTGCGCCGCAGGGCATACGTTTCACGCCTTACCGCCACGACGCCCGCAACAGATACAGCATCAGCCACGACAACGTGTACTATTCCTATCAGGACAGTCGCGGCAGGATATGGGTCTGCACCTATGGCGGCGGACTGAATCTGATAAGCCGGCAGGGCGGCAAGACCATATTCATCAACAAGAATAACCGCATGAAGCAATATCCCCACAACGACCTGTATATCAATGCAAGGCAGATTGTGGAGGACAACAACCACACAATGTGGGTGGCAACGACCGACGGACTGCTCTCGTTCGACGGTTCCTTCAAGAACGCCGAGGGCATAGTATTCAACAATTTCCGCCGCGGAAAGAACCATACCGTGGTGGACAACGACGTTTTGAACCTGCTGAAAGACCATAAGGGAAACATCTGGATAAGCGTGTTCGGATGCGGAGTGAACAAGATAGAGGGCTACGATGCCACGTCGGGAAACCTGCGCCTGTATGCCGTGACAGGCAGCGGACAGTCGGGCAATATGGTATCAACACTCGTGGAGGACAAGCGCCACCGTCTGTGGTTCACGGCCGAAAACGGACTCTCGAGTCTGGCTGAGACCGGCAGCACACTGAACACCTACGGCCATCTCGACGGATTCCAGTCCAGCAAGGTGGAGGACAATGCCGCAATATGCCTGAAGGACGGGCGAATACTCATGGGCAGTCGTTTGGGCGTCATAGCCTACAGCCCGGACAAGGTGGAGCATGAGGGGAAACGTTCTTATCCTATATTCATAGTGGATTTCAAGGTACAGAACCGCAGTCTCGCCAGTTTCACACCACCAATCAGCGAGGTGTCGCCACGATACGCCAAGGAGATTACGCTGACACACGACCAGGACATGTTCTCGATAGAGTTCAGTGCGCTCAACTTCGGCAGCAACGATGCCACGACATTCACCTACATCCTCGACGGATACGAGAAACACTGGCACATGGACGACGAGAGCCGCGTTGCCTCATACGCCAACATTCCGCCGGGAGAATACATATTCAGGGTGAAGTCGGCAGAGGGCAACTCGCCCGAACGCACGCTGCGCATCACCATTCTGCCGCCCTGGTGGGCAACGTGGTGGGCTTACTGCATATACTTCATACTCCTGTGTGCTGCCGTCTATGGTGGCATCCGCCTGTCCCTGGCCATGCTCAGGATGCGCAACGAGGTGTATATCAGCAACAGGCTCGCCGAACTGAAAATCCGTTTCTTCACAAACATAAGCCATGAACTGCGCACACCGCTCACGCTCATAAAGAGTCCGATAACCTCGCTCATCCGTAACGAGAGAATATCTGCCGAAGGCAAGGAATACCTGCGTCTGATAGACCGCAACGCCACGAAGATGCTGCATCTCGTGAACCAGATTCTCGACTTCCGCAAGGTGCAGAACGGCAAGATGCCGCTCCATCTGTCGCATACCGACATCTGCGACATCATGCGTATATTCCATGAGGAATACCGCATGGCGGCAAAGGACCGCAACATAAAGCTGGAATTCAATCTGCCGCAGGAGCCGTTGATGGCATGGTGTGATGCCGAGAAGATAGGCGTAATCCTCAACAATATCATCAGCAACGCCTTCAAGTACACACATACGGGAGGGGAAATAACCGTGAGCGCAAGCTACGTCAACAACAGCACAAGCCACGCCATCGACAGCACAAGCCACCCCTGCGACAGTTCCATTTGCCGTATAAGGGTGGAGGACAATGGTGCGACCATCCCCGAAGGACAGTTGGAAAAAATCTTCGACCGCTTCGCAATGGCAGACAACGCCACGTCGTCTGATACCCAGCAGACCGGCACTGGCATCGGTCTGAGTCTGTCGCGCGAATACGCCATCATGCACCATGGCAGGATTTGGGCAGAGAACCTGCCCAACGGCGGCGGTGCAGCCTTCACTCTGGAAATCCCCACCAACAAGGAAGCCTACGCCAACGACCTCACCGAAATATTGCTCGACGACAATACGGCAAAGGCTGAGGGCAAGAAAGAGATTACGGAAGAATCAGATAGCCGGACTTGCCTATCGTACGACTCGGATTTCTCAGACAGCCCAGACGGCTCAGACAGTTCTGACAACTCCGGGAAACCCGATAATTCAAACCAGTCCCTGTCCTCTTCCTCCTCCCCTACCCTCGTCCTCATCGAGGACAACTCCGACCTCCGTCGCCTCCTCACCATGCAGCTTAGCCAATCCTACCGTGTCATCCCTGCAGAAGACGGCGTGGACGGACTGGAGAAGATACTCTCCTCACACCCCGACCTTATCATCACCGACCTGATGATGCCCCGCATGGATGGTGTGGAACTGCTGCGGAGAGTGAGGAAAGACTTCACCGTCAGCCATGTGCCGGTGATTATCCTCACGGCAAAGAACGGCGACGAGGAGAAGACACGAGCCATCGCCAACGGTGCCAATGCCTTCATCACCAAACCGTTCAGCCAAGAGATGCTTATGGCACGCATCCACCAACTGCTGCAGGAGCAGAGCGTATTCCAGCGCAAGATGATTCTGCAGCAAAGCCACCAGGCCGCAGAGTCCGACTCTGCAGCCGACGAATACGAGAAGCATCTGGCAAAGAAAGACATGGAGTTCATCACACGCATCCGCAACTTCATCGAAGAGAACATACAGAACGAGGATTTCAACATCGACACCATCGCCGGAGAAATCGGACTGAGCCGTTCAGCCTTCTTCAAGAAACTGAAGAGCCTGACCGGATACGCCCCCATTGACCTCGTGAGGGAAATCCGCCTTGACAAAGCGGAGAAACTCATAGCCACCACCAGCGACAGCGTTTCGGAGATAGCCTATAAGGTGGGCTTCAAGGAAGCGAGCTATTTCGGCAAATGCTTCAAGAAGAAATTCGGAATGACGCCACTGGAATACCGCAACCGAAATACAAAGAAACAGGACGAATGACAAATAATGTCTGTAGGTTTCCGTCAACAGCGAGCAAATGGCTGATTGTTGACGGAAACCTGTCATGCAGCACGTCGATAGGTTAATTATTTCTAAATAAAACATCAATATATAGTAGGTTTGAAATTAAATGAATAATTTTGAAGCGTAAAACGTACAACCAATACGAATCAATTATCAAACATCTATAAATTATTACTTAAAACTAAAATCAACATGAAGAAAATCTTTACTCTTGTATCTGTAGCACTCTGCGCGCTGAGCGCAAATGCACAGGAGGTTTGGACAGTGAACGAAGGCGAAACACTGAAAGCTGACTATGTAGCAAATGCCGAAGCAAATGCCATGTCGGTAGTAAAATTTGAAACAGCAAACGTAACGGGAACCCACACATCGGGCCCCATAAGCGGATACAACGACGGTGCGCTAGTTGACGGAAAACTCGAAGCAAAATACGACAACACATGGGGCGAACTGAAAGCACAGGCCCTGAGCAGCGACGGCTCCGTGGCTCCGTTCTACTATGTGCAGGGAAAGGGCAACCCGGTGAACCTCGACAAGATTGAGTTCGAGGAAATCATTACCGACGGTGTTCCCACGGGCAACTTCCGCGCAAAGTGGGACAACGCCTACTATTCTCCGGACGGAACAGCAGGACTGCCCAAGAACGGAACATACGTGACACTCACACCGAAGACCGCCGGAAAGCTGAAGGCTATGGTATGGGTGAACAAGGGCAACCGCGACCTCTATGTAGCCAAGGCAAGCGATGCCAAGGCACTGCAGTTCGGCACAGATATCACAGCAAGCGGATATGTGCAGGCAACGAACAACGACGTGGCAGAAGGCAGCCCACTCTACGGCTACATGCTCTATCAGGAAAACATCGCCACAAAGGGCGACACCGGCAATGACGCCTACATCATTGGCGAAGGAAACCGTCCGGTATGGGCTTACCTCACATTCGACGCTGCCGCAAACGAGACATACTACATCTTCTGCAAGAGCACACAGGTGGGCTTCGGCGGCTTCGAGTTCACAGCCGGAACAAACGGCATCAGCGACATCACGGCAGACAAGGCCAAGGCTGACGCTCCTGTATTCAACCTCGCAGGCCAGCGCGTAAGCAAGAACGCCAAGGGTATCCTCATCCAGAACGGCAAGAAATTCATCGTCAAGTAATAAGTCTGGAGATAATCCATTGACGAAGAAAAAGCACAGACAGGAGTCTGTTGCGTAAAAACCATAATCTTGATCCCTCTCATTAGAAAACACTATGAGAGGGATTTTCTATGGACTGAACAGGTTACAAACCACTACGGTCTGCGTTATAATATAAAAGGTAAAAAGATTATATCAAAACAAAAATAACGATTATGAACAACAAAAAACTATTGTTGGCAGCGCTTACCATGACGGTAGGCACACAGGCGGTACAAGCACAGTACCCCGTAATTACAAAAGAGGCGAAGGCAAAGATCGACTCGCTTACGGCAGTATGGACAGCCCATTCCGATTCCGCATGGGCAGTGGCATGGCCTATCGTCAAGGCAGAGGCCATGAAGGGCCGCCACTACGTGCCATGGGCATCACGCCCTTATGACCTGCGCCAGGCCAAGATTCCAGCATTCCCGGGAGCCGAGGGCGGCGGTATGTATACTTTCGGCGGCCGCGGCGGCAAGGTGCTCACCGTGACAAACCTCAACGACGACGGTCCTGGCTCTTTCCGCTGGGCATGCGAGCAGGGCGGTGCGAGAATCGTGGTGTTCAACGTATCGGGAAACATCGTATTGAAGACTCCTATCATCGTGCGCGCCCCATACATCACCATCGCCGGACAGACTGCTCCTGGCGAGGGAGTGCAGATTTCCGGAGAGTCGTTCCAGGTTGACACACACGATGTCATCGTGCGCCACATGCGCTTCCGCCGCGGCAATACCCACGTATGGTACCGCGAAGACTCCTTCGGCGGCAACCCCGTGGGCAACATCATGATTGACCACTGCTCATGCGAGTGGGGACTCGACGAGAACATCTCGTTCTACCGTCACATGTTCGACCTGCACGACGGCAAGCCGAAGCGAAAGGTGCCAACGGTGAACGTAACCATACAGAACACTATCTCGGCAAAGGCCCTCGACACATGGAACCACGCCTTCGGTTCAACAATCGGCGGCGAGAACTCTTCGTTCATGCGCAACCTGTGGGCCGACAATACGGGACGCAACCCGTCAATCGGTTGGGGCGGTGTCTTCAACTTCGTGAACAACATCGTGTATAACTGGGTTCATCGTACTGCCGACGGCGGCGAATACTCAACGATGAGCAACTTCATCAACAACTACTACAAGCCGGGACCTCTCACCCCGAAGAACACTCCTATCGGCTACCGCATCATAAAGAGCGAGAGCCGCAGCAACAAGCTCTTCGACTATCCGCAGTACGGCCGCATCTATGCCACAGGCAACATCATGGAGGGCAACGAACGCGTGACGAAGAACAACTGGGACGGCGGCATTCAGATTGCCGATAAGGACCTGCCGAACGGCATCCCCGACGACGTGAAGACACTGATGCACTCCAACGAGCCGTTTGCCATGCCGCACATGACAATCATACCGAGCGACCAGACCTTCGACAAGGTGCTGAGCAACGTGGGAGCCACAATGCCATGCCGCGACATCGTGGACCAGCGCATCGTGGAGGAAGTACGCACCGGACAGGCATACTACGTGAAGAAACTGCCCAAGAAGAACCCTTACGGCGACATGTGGGGACTCTCCGACAAGTCGAAGAACGAGGAAGGCTTCTTCAAATACCGCCGTCTGGACAAGGATTCATACAAGCACGGCATCATCACCAGCATTGAGCAGATGGGCGGATTCCCCAAATACAAGAAGTATACGGCATGGAAGGATTCCGACGGCGACGGTATGCCAGACGAATGGGAGATTGCAAACGGTCTGAATCCCAACGACCCGAGCGATGCAAACCTCGACTGCAACGGTGACGGATACACCAACATCGAGAAATACATCAACGGTATCGACACGAAGAAGAAGGTGGACTGGACTGACCTCAAGAACAACCACGACACTCTCGACGGCAAGACAAGTCTGATGTAAAGACCCTTTCTTGCAACGTCTTGGTACATACAGAATCAATAATCCGCAGACCTGTGGGCGACAGCCTTGCAAGTCTGCGGATTTTCTTTTCCCTTCCACTGACACACAAGACGAACAGATGCCATTGCTGTATTGCGCTCCGTAAGCCTTCGGCAGCAAAGCTTGCAAAAACCGGCATAGTTCCCTTTACCTTATTATATATATAGTACAAACCGGAAGGCGCTGCGTCATAAATAGGAAACGACAAATAATGTAAATCCGGATTTATGAACAAGATAATTCTTACTGTAGCAGCGGCAGCTCTGTTGGTGAACGGACATGCCGCCACAAAAGGCAATGCCAGGAAGAAGGCTGTGACCGGAATCCAGGCAGTTGACCTCAGGACGGAGCGTATGACTTCGCCCATGAGCATTGACACCCCCACGCCGCGCTTGGGCTGGCGCATCACAGCGGCTGAAAAAGACGTGATGCAGAAATCATACCATATCATCGTGGCTTCCACAAGGGAGAAGGCTCTCAACCTTGAGGGCGACCTATGGGATGCGGAGGTCAGTACCGACCAGTCGCAGTGGATTGACTATGCCGGCAAACCGCTGCGCAGCAACACGCCATGCTACTGGCGTGTGAAGGTGGAGACCACCAAAGGCGCATCAGGATGGAGCGACGTGGCGATGTGGAATGTGGGACTTCTTTCCGAATCGGACTGGAGCGGACAATGGATTGGTTTCGAGGGCGCAAAGCCTTGGGACAGGGAGGAGATACACAGCCGTCTGTCCTCGCGCTATCTGCGCAGGGAGTTCTCTATAGACAAGCCCGTGAGGCGCGCCACGCTCTACATCAGCGGACTGGGGATGTATGAGGCATACATCAACGGACGGAAAGTGGGCGAACAGGTGCTTGCGCCGGCACCGACAGACTACCGCAAGACCGTGATCTACAACGCCTTCGACGTGACATCCATGCTCCAGAAGGACAATGCCATCGGTGTGGCACTCGGCAACGGCAGATACTACACCATGCAGCAGAAGAAGAAACCATACAAGATAACCAACTTCGGCTATCCCAAGCTCCGTGCGAACATCATTATAGAATTTGAAGACGGCACGAAGAAAACCATATCCACCGACTCGAAGTGGAAGCTGAACGCCGACGGTGCCATCCGCTCCAACAACGAATACGACGGAGAAATCTACGATGCACGGAAGGAATTCAAGGATTGGACCACTGCGGGATACGACGACAAACGATGGGAAAACGCCGAACGCACGGCAATCCCCACGGGAGCGCTGCGCGGAGCTATGGCCCCCAATATGAAGGTATTGAAGACCATCAGTCCGCAGAGCATCACCATGCACGGCGATACAGCGATAATCGACCTGGGCCAGAACATCGCCGGATGGCTCCGGATGAGGGTGAAGGATACGCAGAGCGGCGACTCCATCAAAATCCGCTTTGCCGAGACACTGACGAAAGACGGCCGCCTATACCGCGAGAACCTGCGCCATGCACTGACCACAGACTGCTACGTGGCCGACGGAACGGAGCAGGGCAAATGGTGGAACCCCACTTTCGTGTACCACGGATTCCGCTACGCCGAAGTGACGGGAATGAAGAAACCGAAAAAGGAGGATTTCCTGGGCGACGTGGTAAGCGACGAAATGGAAGAGACGGGCAGCTTCGCCTGCTCCGACACCATACTCAACAAGGTTTACAGGAATGCCGTATGGGGAGTGCTTGGCAATTACAAGGGAATGCCCGTGGACTGTCCGCAGCGCGACGAGCGTCAGCCATGGCTTGGCGACAGGACGCGGGGCTGTCTGGGCGAGTCGTTCATCTTCGACAACAACCTGCTATACAACAAATGGGACCGCGACATCACCGAGGCGCAGCGCGAGGACGGATGCATACCCGATGTGGCACCGGCTTTCTGGAACTACTATTCCGACAACATCACTTGGCCTGCGGCATTGCCTTTCTCCATGGAGATGCAATACGACCAGTTCGGCGACCGCTCCGCCATCAGCCGCTATTATCCGGCGGTAAAGAAATGGATGGACCACATGAGCTATCAGTATGAGAAGGACGGACTGATGCCGCGCGACAAATACGGCGACTGGTGCGTTCCGCCCGAAGACATAAAGATGATACACAGCCGCGACCCGAAACGCGTGACCGACGGTACGCTCATCGCCACGGCATACTACTATCATCTCAACCTGAAGATGCAGCGCTTCGCCAATATCTTAGGCAAGACATCCGATGCAGAGGCGTTCGCAAAGAAGGCCGCAGAAGTGAAGGAAGCATTCAACAGAAAGTTCCTCACCGTCAGGAAGAACACCCATGAGGCGTATGGCGGACTGCTCTATCCCGACAGCACATACTACGGCAACAACACCTGCACCGCCAATCTGCTGCCCCTCGCTTTCGGCATGATAGACGACCCCTACGTGAAGGGCGAGGTGGAGAAGAACATACTGAAGAATATCATCACCGACAACAAGGGAAGGATTTCCTGCGGAGTGATAGGAGTACAGTGGCTCATGCACGGACTCACCGATATGGGCAGGGGCGACGTGGCATGGCTGCTCGCCACCAACAAGGCCTACCCAAGCTGGGGATACATGGCAGAAAACGGCGCTACCACCACTTGGGAGCTATGGAACGGCAACACGGCAAGTCCCAAGATGAACAGCGGCAACCATGTGATGCTGCTTGGCGACCTTGTCTCTTGGATATACCAGGATCTCGGAGGCATCAACAGCGACCCCGCAAAGCCCGGCTACAAGCATGTGATACTGAAGCCCGACTTCAGCGTGGACGAGATTGACGACATCAACACCTCATACAAGAGCATCTACGGCACAATCCAGAGCCGATGGAAAAAGCAGAACGGTATGCTCCGCTGGGATGTGGAGATTCCGGCAAACACCACCGCCACGCTGTATATGCCCGACGGCTCAACAAGGGAAACCGGCTCCGGCAAATACTCATTCTCCGAAAAGCTGCCTATGAGAAATCCGGGCATCATTGCCGATGAGTTCCTTTATACCAAGGCATCGTTCCCCGAATGTCATTCAGCAACCATCGCCGAGACAACGAAGGGCGACCTCGTGGCAACATATTTCGGCGGAACAAAGGAGCGCAACCCCGATGTCTGCATCTGGGTTAGTCGCAAGCTGAAGGGCAAGGACACATGGACTGCACCGCAGATGGTGGCAGACGGAGTGCTCAACGATACGCTGCGCAAGGCTTGCTGGAACCCCGTGGTTTATCAGATACCGGGCGGAGACCTCGTGATATACTTCAAGATAGGCAAGAGCGTGAGCGACTGGACGGGTTGGATGGTGCGCTCCAAGGACGGAGGAAAGACGTGGTCGAAGCGCGTGCCGCTGCAGAAAGACTATCTTGGACCAGTGAAGAACAAGCCCGTGATGAGCAAGGGCAGACTCATAGCCCCGACGAGCATCGAGAAAAACGGATGGCGACTCTACTTTGAATATTCCGACGATATGGGCAAGACCTGGCAGCGCACGGACTATGTGGCTGCCGACAGCATGATGGTGGACGGCAAGATGAAACTGAAAGACCTTGCCATACAGCCGAGCATCATATTCCTCAATGACGGCAGGCTTGCCGCCGTGGCACGCACCCGCAGTGAGCATGTGGGCATAACATACAGCGATGACAACGGCACGACATGGTCGAAGCTGAAGCTCATCACGCTGCCCAACAACAACAGCGGCCTGGATGCCGTGACGCTCAGCGACGGCACCCACGTGATGATATGCAACGAGAAGCCTATCCCCCACGGGATAAAGAACGGCAAGGGTCTGCGCACACCACTATCACTGATGAGGAGCACCGACGGCGAGAACTGGCAGCATTGGATGACTCTCGAAGATTCTCCAATCAGCCAATACTCTTACCCCTCGATAATTCAGACCTCCGACGGACATCTCCACTGCATCTACACCTGGCGCAGACAGCACATCAAGCATGTAGAGATTGTGCCGGAACAAGGAAAATAAAGGTTGCTCATATCGGGCTTCTGGATATTTTCTACTAGTTATCCTATAAGCCCTATAAGTCCTATTAGTCCCATTACCCCAATACCCAATAAAAATCCCCCAAATGAAACACCCCATA
>ULRN01032440.1_pt1 | contig 22195 bp, 20 predicted proteins | sample 1955461 | NCBI WGS metagenome assembly ULRN01 (sample SAMEA4835683, study PRJEB28245) | human gut metagenome | biome: gut microbiome; material: fecal sample | place: Denmark | collected 2008 | reverse complement strand
ACGGTCAGCGCAGTAAATGCGCAGACCTACTAAACAGTTACTCTGTTTTCTTCTATGTTAAAAATGAGTTATGCCTGAAGATATCGCTCTGCAGATGCCACGCAGTTTGCACCATCCGATGCCGCTGTCAGAATCTGGCGCAGCGCCTTGGTCCGGACATCTCCGGCTGCAAATACGCCCGGAACGCTCGTCTGACCGCTCTCATCCGCCCGGATATAGCCCTGCTCATCAAGCTCTAACTGACCCGCATACAGCTCACTCTCCGGTGCGATTCCGACCGCAATAAAGACACCATCCACGTCCAGCCGCTTCTCTTCTCCGGTTTTGGTCTGTCTCAGCCGCAACGCCTCCACCTGAGCGTTCCCTTCAATCGCAACCGTCTCGCTGTTCCAGACAAATTCAATATTTTCAAGCGCCTGTAAGCGCTCCTGCAGCCGTTTTGCCCCGCGAAGCTTGTCTCTGCGATGGACGATATATACTTTTTCACACATCCGTGCAAGAAAAATTGCATCTTCCAGCGCCGCGTCGCCGCCGCCCACAACGGCAACCGTCCTTCCCCGGAAAAATGCCCCGTCGCAGGTCGCGCAGTATGAAACGCCTGCCCCGCGAAGTTCCTCTTCTCCCGGCACCTCCAACGTCCTGTGATGTGCTCCGGATGCCAGAATCACACAGCGTGCCTCATACGTCTCTTCCTCGCAGACTACTTTCTTCACGCTTCCTGAAAGCTCGACCTGCACGACCTCATCCTGTACAACTCTTGCTCCCAGCTTGTTTGCATGCTCCCGGAACTGTCTGGAAAGCTCAAAGCCGGTCACACCCGGAAATCCCGGATAATTGTCCACCTCCCAGGTATTCAGCACCTGTCCGCCGCTGATTCCATTCTTCTCTATCACAATCGTGTCCAGACATGCCCGCTGTGCATAAATCGCCGCACTCAAGCCAGCTGGTCCGGAACCAATGATTATTATATCATACATGGTATACAGTCCCTTTCTTCCGAATCTGTTCGGTAATTGATCCGCTCTATCGCTGTGTTAGATCCATTTGGTTTTAGTATAACACATTTTGGCACTTTCATACAATGCTGTAAAACACTCAGAAGAGCAAAAAATGGATGAAAATTTCTTACGATTTTATGACAGGCGGAAAAATGAAACTATTTCATGAATTTTAAATACATGCTATAATTCAATCAAATATACGCATATAAGGAGTTTACTGCCATGAATCATAAAACTATCCTCGTAACCGGCGCTTCCCGCGGAATCGGGAAAGCGATTGCATTAACCTACGCCAGAAATGGCTGGGATGTCGTGATTACCTGCCTGAGGCGGGAAGAAGAATTAAAAAAGACCCAGCGCGAAATCGAAGCGCTGGGCGTTTCCTGCCTTGCCTGGATGGGCGATGCGGGCGATTTTGAGAGCTGTTCCCGCCTGTTTGACGCGATCCGGGAGCGCTTCGGTTCCCTGGATGTCCTCGTCAACAATGCAGGGATTTCCTACATCGGTCTGTTCCAGGATATGACGCCGGACGAGTGGAACCACATTCTCAATACCAACCTGACCTCCGTCTTCAACTGCTGCCGCCTCGCCGTTCCGATGATGGTGTCACGCAAATCGGGACGCATTCTCAATATTTCCTCCGTCTGGGGCGTCTGCGGCGCTTCCTGCGAAGTCGCCTATTCTGCCACCAAAGGCGGCATCAACGCCATGACGCGCGCCCTCGCGAAGGAACTTGCGCCGAGCAGCATCCAGGTCAACGCGATCGCCTGCGGCGCTATTGACACCGAAATGAACCAGTTTCTCGATGAAGAAGAACGGAATGCCCTGCTGGAAGAAATTCCAGCCGGACGTATGGGGCGTGCCGAGGAAGTCGGAAAACTGGCATACCAGCTGGGGAGCGAGGACTCCTATTTAACGGGACAGATAATTCAACTGGACGGCGGCTGGATCTAAAACCTGAAATAAATAAACGGATTATACGTGCTGCTGACGAGATACATGGTACACAAAAACAGCAGCACAGCCATAATCACAATATCCACTGTCTTTGTCACTTCTTTCTCATACAGATGCTCCCGCAGCTTCGGGCATATACTCTGCACGATGCCCGAAAGCAGCACGCCCAGCACCGCAAGAAAAATCACCTTCCGATTCACGAACAGCGACGCCGGGTAGATGCCGTTCTCCCAGGTAAACATCTGATGCAGGATCACTTTCGCATCCGCCAGCGTATCGGCGCGGAAGAACACCCAGCCAACCACTACAACCAACGCCGTATAGATGTGATTCAGTCCCCGGAAGCAGTTCTTCTCCAATAGCTTCCCAAGTCCCATGCGTTCCACCACCAGAAACAGCCCATGGTACAATCCCCAGATGATAAAGGTTGCCCCAGCGCCATGCCAGAGCCCGGTCGCAAAAAAGACAATCAGCAGATTAACATACGTCCGCACCTGCCCTTTCCGGTTGCCGCCCAGCGGGATATAAAGATATTCCCTAAACCAGGTCGAGAGTGAAATATGCCAGCGTCTCCAGAACTCGCGGATCGAGGTAGAGATATACGGATAATTGAAGTTCTCCATAAAATCAAATCCAAACATTTTTCCCAATCCGATCGCCATATCCGAATATCCCGAAAAATCGAAATAAATCTGAAGTGTGTACAAAACCGCCAACATCCACGCATTGACCGTTCCCAGCTGTGCCAGCGGTTTCTCCATCATCCAGTCCACCGTCGCCGCAAAGGTATTAGCAAACAACATTTTTTTCGCCAGTCCGTAGGAAAAGCGCTTGATTCCATACGCCATCCCCTCCGCCGTACACTGTCGGTTCCCAATCTGTTCGCAGACATCGTGATACTTGACGATCGGTCCCGCGATGAGCTGCGGAAAGAAGGAAATATAGAGCGCCAGATGAAAGATATTTTTCTGCGCCTGAATCGTCCCCCGGTACACATCCACCACGTAGGAAAGCGCCTGAAACGTGTAGAAGGATATTCCGACCGGAAGAGCAATCTCGCGGAAAGAAAGGGTATGTGCGCCGCCCGCAAAGCGGCTTAACAGAGAATTTGCAATCTCGACTGCGAAGTTAAAATATTTGAAATAGCCCAGAAGAAGGAGGTTTAAAAACACGCAGGTTGTAACAGCAAGGCGCATTCTGTGTTTACTCTGCATCCTCCCAATCCACAATCCAAAGAAATAATTCAGCCCGATCGAAACAAGCATCAGAATCACATACTTCGGCTCGCCCCACGCATAAAAAAAGAGGCTGGCAGCCAGAAGGACGCCATTGCGGATATGCAGATTTTTCGTTATAAAATAAAGCAAAAATACCGCTGGCAAAAAATACCATAGGAACACAAGGGAACTAAATAACATAAATCATACCATCCTGTATTTGTTACTGTTCACGCATACGTGCCCAGTAACCTGTATTTTCTTATATAGCAGATAAATCATATCTATATTCCAGACACTCTATTATACGGGTAATCCCCCTTAATCTGTCAAGTGTTTTTGACCAGAATAAAGAATGTGCCTTGGCACATTCTCGCGCCGAGCGCGGTCGCTTGCGACATATTTCTGCTTCGCGCGAGTGCGCATCCTCGCGGAGCGTTTTTTGTTTCATAGGACGCAATTTCCTATGAAACAAAAAAACCCTGCCTCCCAGGTTCATCACCTCGGAAACAGGGTTCTCTTTACTCGCTGGCACGGGACTGCGGAGTACTGGGTGGAGTAAATCCGTCCAGCCGGCGCTGTCTCATATATTTATCAGAGAAAAACATACAAAACTCTACTGCTATATGCTAAGAAGATTTCTCTTCCTATTTTAATTAGTTGTTCTTAGCTGCTGCTTTTGCTTCTTTGATCTTCTCAGTCAGCATCGGAACGATCTTGTTTAAGTCACCTACTACGCCGTAGTCAGCAACATCGAAGATCGGAGCAGACTCATCTTTGTTGATAGCAACGATGATGTCAGACTCTTCCATACCTGCCAGATGCTGGATAGCACCGGAGATACCGATTGCAAAGTATACGTTCGGACGAACAGTCTTACCTGTCTGACCTACCTGAAGATCCTTCGGTTTCCAGCCAGCATCTACAACTGCACGAGAGCAGCTTACGGTACCGCCGATAGCCTCTGCCAGATCATCCAGAATCTTGAAGTTCTCCGGGCTTCCTACGCCACGGCCGCCGGATACAAGGATCTTAGCATCCATGATATCAACGGTGTTGGATACAGCCTTAACAACTTCCAGAATATCAACATATTTGTTGTTCTTTGTGAATCCCGGATTGAACTCAGTAACAACAGCTTTTTTGCCAGCTTCCTTCGGAGCCTTCTGCATAACACCCGGACGAACGGTTGCCATCTGCGGACGGAAATCCGGGCAAGCGATGGTAGCGATGGTGTTGCCGCCGAATGCCGGACGAGTCATAAGCAGCTGATTGTGCTTTGTCTCTCTACCCGGAACCGGATTCATCGGGAAATCGCCGATATCAAGTTTTGTACAGTCTGCAGTCAGACCTGTATGGATTCTAGCGCAAACACGCGGACCAAGGTCACGACCGATTGCAGTTGCACCGATCAGGAAGATTTCCGGTTTGAACTCTTTGATAACAGATGCGATTGCATGTGTGTACGGCTCTGTACGGTACTCTTTTAATTCCGGATCGTCTACAACGATAACCTTATCTGCGCCGTACTCTGCTAACTGATCTGCAAGACCTTTAACGTCAGAACCAACTAAAACAGCGGTTACTTCTACTCCTAAATCTTTTGCTAATTCTTTACCTTTGCCAATCAGCTCATAAGCGATATTGCTGATAACATTATCCACCTGCTGTGCAAAGACAAATACGCCCTTATATGCTTCTAAGTTGTTCATCTTATTCACCACTCTTTTCTATAAAATAATTAGATAATGTGTTTCTCTGCCAGTTTGCCAACGATATAATCTGCGGAAGCTGCCGGATCAAGTTCTACTTTCTCGCCAGCACCCTTTCTTACCTTATCGGAAGCTTTTGCGATCTGTGTCGGTGATCCCTTCAGACCAAGGTTGGAATCCTCAACATCTTTCAGATCTTTTCTGCCCCAAACGGTGATCTCTTTTGCATATGCATCAAAGATTCCGCCCGGAGTCATATAACGCGGCTCGTTTAACTCTGCAAGAGCGGTTAAAAGACACGGAAGCTGTGCTTTTACTACATGATATCTATCATCATACTGACGCTCAACTACGATGTATTTCTCAGCTTCGTTTACTTCACGAATCTTCTGAGCGTAGCTGATTACCGGAAGGCCAAGGTGCTCGGAGATCTGCGGACCTACCTGAGCGGTATCGCCATCGATAGCCTGACGGCCAGTAATGATTAAGTCATAATCCAGGTTGCGAAGTGCGCCTGCGATTGTCTGGGAAGTAGCCCAGGTATCTGCACCACCAAGTACACGGTCAGTTACAAGAACACCATTGTCTGCGCCCATAGCCATAGCCTCGCGAAGAACCTCTTCAGCCTTCGGAAGACCCATAGTAACTACGGTAACTTCTGCACCATACTGATCTTTTAAGCGAAGCGCTGCCTCCAGACCTGCTTTATCATCTGGGTTCATGATTGCCAGCATTGCGCTTCTGTCAAGAGTACCATCCGGGTTAAATTTAACTCCGCCTTTGGTATCCGGAACCTGTTTTACACAAACTACAATTTTCACGGTATTTTCACTCCTTATTTTTTTCTTTTTTCTCTAGGACTGAGATTGTTCTGATTTCTCTGCAGACTGAATTATTTTAACAGATCAGCGGAGATAACCATTCTCTGAACCTCAGATGTACCCTCGTAGATCTCAGTGATCTTAGCATCACGCATCATACGCTCTACGTCGTACTCTCTGATGTAGCCGTAACCACCGTGAAGCTGTACAGCCTTGGTTGTAACTTCCATAGCAACCTCTGCTGCATACAGTTTAGCCATAGCTGCTTCTACAGAATAGGTTTTCTGTGTCTTCTTAGCAACGGCTGCTCTGTAAACAAGGAGCTGAGCTGCTTTAACTTTGGTAGCCATATCTGCCAGCTGGAACTGAGTGTTCTGGAACTGACCGATAGCACGACCAAACTGTTTTCTCTCTTTTACATAATCAACAGTTCTCTCAAGAGCGCCCTCTGCAAGACCAAGTGCCTGGGAAGCGATACCGATACGTCCGCCATCCAGGGTATGCATAGCGATGTGGAAACCTTTGCCCTTCTGGCCAAGCAGGTTCTCTTTCGGGATACGGCAATCTGTGAAGATCAGCTCGTATGTAGCAGATCCACGGATACCCATCTTCTTCTCTTTGGTACCGAAGGTGAAGCCCGGAGTTCCTTTCTCTACGATAAATGCAGAGATCTCTTTTTTCTTTCTGCCCTTTACTTCAACAACGCCTGTTACAGCGATGATAACGTAAATGTCAGCCTCTTTACCATTGGTAATGAAAACTTTGGAGCCGTTTAATACCCACTCGTCGCCGTCTAATACAGCCTTGGTCTGCTGACCCTGAGCATCTGTACCAGCACCCGGCTCAGTAAGACCGAAAGCACCAAGCTTCTCGCCCTTAGCAAGCGGAACCAGGTATTTCTGTTTCTGCTCTTCAGTACCGAAGGTCTGGATCGGATCACAGCACAGAGATGTGTGTGCAGATACGATAACGCCGGTAGTACCACAAACTTTGGAAAGCTCCTCAACGCACATAGCGTATGTTAACGGATCACAGCCCTGTCCGCCATACTCCTTCGGAACCGGGATGCCCATGAAGCCAAGCTTCTGCATCTTTTTAACGGTTTCCTCCGGGAAGTGCTCTGTCTCGTCAACTTCCTGTGCCAAAGGTTTTACTTCGTTCTCGGCGAAGTCATGGAATAACTTTCTCGCCATTTCATGCTCTTTACTTAATGTAAAATCCATGTGTCTATTCCTCCATCATTTTCTTATATACGCTTAAGAGGCGGCTTTAAGCGCCGCCCCGTTGCGGTTCTTAAAAATCTGGTACTCTATTATGTTTTCATCTGGTCAAGAAGCCAGACTTATGTACATATTAGTTGTACTTGTAGAAGCCTTCGCCAGACTTACGGCCAAGCTTGCCGCCGCGAACCATCTTTCTAAGAAGCGGCTGCGGACGGTACTTCGGGTCACCAGTCTCAGACTGAAGCACTTCCATGATAGCCAGAACAACGTCCAGACCTACCAGGTCGCCCAGTTCAAGCGGTCCCATCGGATGGTTAGCACCCAGCTTCATAGCGGTATCGATACCCTCTACAGAAGCCTCGCCCTCAGCGTAGATACCGATAGCTTCGTTGATCATCGGGATGAGGATACGGTTTACTACGAAACCAGCGCCCTCTTCTACCTGTACCGGGATCTTGCCGATCTCTTCAGAGATCTTCTTAACTTTGTCAACAATCTCTACCGGAGTGTTTAAGCCTGCGATAACCTCAACCAGCTTCATAACCGGAGCCGGGTTGAAGAAGTGCATACCGATAACCGGACGGTCAAGACCTGCACCGATCTCAGTAATGGACAGAGAAGAGGTGTTGGTAGCGAATATGCAGTCTGCCTTGCAGATAGCGCCCAGCTCTTTGAAGGTCTGTTTTTTGATCTCCATGTTCTCGATTGCTGCCTCAACTACGAGATCGCAGTCGCTGCAGATAGTCTTAACGCCGGTATGGATTCTGGCAAGGATCTTGTCTGCATCCTCTTTTGCCATCTTTCCTTTTGCTACTCTCTTCTCAAAGTTCTTGGAAATTTTCAGTTTGCCGTTGGAAGCAAACTCTTCGTTAATATCACACAGGCATACTTCATATCCATCTACCTGGGCAAATGCCTGAGCAATTCCGGAACCCATGGTTCCTGCACCAATAATACCAACTTTCATGACAAATCCTCCTGAAATTATACAACTATAATTTAACTAACTATCTATTGTTAAACTGCTCCACTTTCCGTTTCTCAAGGAATGCTTGCATACCGTTCTTCTGATCTTCTGTCTCGAAGCATCCGCCAAACAGTTTTTCCTCGATCACGATAGCCTGATCCATATCAGTCTGAAGTCCGTCGTTCATCGCCTTCTTGCTGTTTCTGACAGCGATCGGAGCCATCTTTGCGATAGCGCCTGCCAGCTTCTTCGCAGCCGGCATCAGCTCTTCCTGTGTATAAACAGCATTTACAAGTCCGACACGGTATGCCTCATCCGCTTTGATGTTGCGGGACGCAAATACCATCTCTTTTGCCTTGCCCGGTCCGATGAGACGTGCGAGTCTCTGTGTACCGCCGAAGCCTGGTGTGATACCAAGACCTACTTCAGGCTGTCCGAATAATGCATTGTCCGAGCAGATACGGATATCACAGCTCATGGCAAGCTCATTGCCGCCGCCGAGTGCGAAACCGTTTACTGCCGCGATAACCGGAACCGGGAAAGTTTCGATCTTGCGGAAAATATCGTTGCCGAATTTACCGAAGTGCTCGCCCTGCTCCTTGGTCATCACGCTCATAGCAGCGATGTCAGCACCAGCTACGAAAGATTTCTCTCCTGCGCCGGTCAGGATAATTGCACGAATTTCGGAAAGGTCTACTGCATCAAATGCAGCTTCAATATCCTTCAGCACATCCTCGTTTAACGCGTTCAGTGCCTTCGGACGATTAATAGTTATGACTGCGACGTGTCCGTCTACCTCATAGTCTACAAATCCCACTTCCAGTTCCTCCTAAAAAGCTCTTGAATTGAAATACGTAAAACCAGAAACAGCCGGAGCGCCGGGGATAAGCCCCGACGACTCCGGTTCTGCGTCAGAAATTAGTCTCTCTCAACGATCGTTGCGCAGCCCATGCCGCCACCGATACACAGAGTAGCCAGACCCTTCTTAGCGTCACGTTTCTGCATCTCGTATAACAGAGTTGTCAGGATACGGCAGCCAGATGCTCCTACCGGATGTCCGATAGCGATTGCACCGCCGTTTACGTTCAGGATGTCTTTGTTGAAGCCAAGGTCACGAGCTACAGCGATAGACTGAGCTGCGAATGCCTCGTTTGCCTCGATCAGGTCGAAGTCTTCTACCTTCCAGCCTGTCTTCTTCAGAACTTTCTTGGTAGCTGCAACCGGTCCAATACCCATGATGCTCGGATCTACACCGCCCAGAGCGCCTGCTACCCATGTAGCCATCGGTTTGATACCCAGTTCTTTTGCTTTCTCTTCGCTCATAACAACTACAGCTGCTGCACCATCGTTGATGGAGGAAGCGTTACCAGCTGTTACACGTCCGTCTTTCTTGAATGCCGGACGAAGCTTGCCAAGAATCTCTACAGTGGAACCCGGACGCGGACCCTCATCGGTATCTACGATAACAGTCTCTTTTTTCTTCTTAACTTCGATCGGAACGATCTCGTCTTTGAAACGTCCAGCCTCGATAGCTGCGCAAGCCTTCTGCTGGCTAGCTGCTGCAAACTCATCGAGTTCTTCTCTTGTGATACCCCACTGATCGCAGATGTTCTCAGCGGTGATACCCATGTGGTAATCGTTGAATGCATCCCACAGAGCGTCATTTACCATGGTGTCGATCATGGTCGCATTGTTCATACGGTATCCGTAACGAGCCTTCATCAGAGCATACGGAGCTGCGGACATGTTCTCTGCACCACCAGCTACTACGATGTCAGCATCGCCTGCAAGGATCATATCTGCTGCTGCGTTTACAGCATTCAGACCAGAACCGCAAACCACGTTCAGGGTAACTGCCGGAACTTCTACCGGAAGACCAGCTTTCAGAGACATCTGACGTGCTACGTTCTGACCAAGGCCAGCCTGGATAACACATCCCATGTATACGTGATCAACCTGCTCCGGAGCAACGCCTGCTCTCTTCAGAGCCTCCTTGATAACTACGGCACCCATCTCAGCTGCTGGAACAGTACTGAGCTGGCCACCCATAGAACCTACTGCGGTACGGCATGCACTTGCAATTACGACTTTCTTAGACATTGAAAAAATCCTCCTTGAAAATGATCCACCACGTAAATAACACAACTGCAGTAAATAGTAAAATAGTGATAAATATGATAGTGTATTTGTATCTTAACACCCCACGCGGCTCCTGTCAAATAATTATCAATGGATTTATAAAGATTTAAGATTCTCATTTTTCCGCGTACAATCCACTTATTTCTACATCGTTCTGATCGCCTTTAGGCGGAATGCACAATTTTTTTCTTCCGTTTTCTCAATAAAAGTGGTCTTCTCTGGCATTATAACCAACGTGGTATTTTGTTTGTGAATTAATAGACAAAGTCATTCTTCTTCTATTTACATACACTTATATCTGTAATTCATAAATATGAATATGTCGTCATTTTCCCCTATTTTGTCCTCCGCCTCTTTCGTTGACAAGGGGTAGTGGAGATGATACACTGATAAACAACGGGGGATGTCCGAATCACGCATTTGTACGGACTTCTTCATATTATTAAAAAGGACAAGGTGAATAAGTATGGATTACAAGAAACTGTATGCAGAAAAGCTGGTTTCCGCTGAAAAAGCTGCTTCCGTCGTTAAATCTGGCGACTGGGTTGACTATGGCTGGACCACCGGCACTCCGGTAGCAGTCGATGCTGCTATCGCAAAACGTCTTCCGGAACTGGAGAATGTAAACTTCCGCGGCGGTATCCTGATGTGGGTACCGGAGATCTTCAAGATCGAAAACCCGGCAGCTCATATGACCTGGAACTCCTGGCACATGAGCGGTATCGAGAGAAAGGCAATCGCACAGGGATTCAGCTTCTATGCTCCGATCCGTTATTCCGAGCTTCCGAGATACTATCGTGAGTCCGCAACCAAACCGGATGTAGCTGTATTCCAGGTCGCTCCGATGGACGAGCACGGTTATTTCAACTTCGGACCAAATGCTTCCCATATGGCAGCCTGCTGCGAGACTTCCAAGGTTGTCATCGTAGAGGTCAATGAAAATATGCCGGTCTGCCTCGGCGGATTTGAGAACGGCGTTCATATCTCCAACGTAGACATGATCGTAGAGGGCAGCAACCCGACCATCGCAGAGATGGGAGGCGGCGCAGCAGCGACTGAGGTCGATGAAGCAGTTGCAAAACTGATCGTAGACGAGATCCCGGATGGTGCCTGCTTACAGTTAGGTATCGGCGGTATGCCGAACGCAGTTGGTTCCCTGATTGCGAAATCTGACTTAAAGGATCTGGGTGTTCACACCGAAATGTACGTTGACGCATTCGTTGATATTGCCGCAGCCGGCAAGATCACAGGCGCTCACAAAGCACTGGACAAAGGTCGTCAGGTATACGCATTCGGCGCTGGTACCAAGAAACTGTATGACTACTTAAACAACAATCCGGCCTGCATGAGTGCTCCGGTTGATTACACCAACGACGTCCGCACCATCGCAGCCCTGGACAACTTCATGTCCATCAACAACGCGGTTGACCTCGACCTCTTCGGTCAGGTAAATGCAGAGTCCGCAGGAATCAAGCACATCAGCGGTGCAGGCGGACAGCTTGACTTCGTTCTGGGCGCTTACCTGTCCAAGGGCGGAAAGAGCTTCATCTGCTGCTCCTCCACCTTCAAGAACAAGGCTGGCGAGCTGCAGTCCCGTATTCTCCCGACCTTAAATCAGGGTTCCATCGTAACCGATACACGTGCAAACCTGCACTACCTGGTAACTGAGTACGGTAAAGTAAACTTAAAGGGTCTTGCAACCTGGCAGAAATGCGAGGCTATCATCTCCGTTGCACATCCGCAGTTCCGCGATCAGCTGATTAAGGAAGCTGAGAAGATGCATATCTGGAGACAGAGCAATAAGATCTGATAAGAACTCAAGATCTGATAAAATCGGCAGAATTCGGAGACAAAATCCAGCAAACCATCTATGGTATCTGAGACTCCCGGTTCTCCGATACATCAGATACGTTTATTTTCTAAAAAAAGTGCTTTTCCTCTCAAGAAATTTTCTTCGAGAAGAAAGGCACTTTTTTATTTATACTTTTTTTCTTATAGTTTTTATTCTACAAGTCTCTGTCTACCATCCGCTACTGTTCCAGAGACTTCCACCGGAAGTTCGGAATCACATCCGACCACTTATTAATTCCGATGATTGATTTTGCAAAATTCGAAGTTTCCAGCGTGTATCTCTTCTGATCAATGTCGTGGAAAACTCTCCAGAGCTTTCGATCCTTTACCGCTACAATCTCATTGCCCTGATTCATATCACAGGACCACAGACCGAAGCTTAAGCCTGCCCTTACCTCTGACGGCGCATCGACCTGACGACTCAGAATGTACGCGTCGATATACGGGTTACTGTCCACGATATAGTAAGAATATGCAAATGCCGCCGCCTGGATATCCGACACATCGCCGCGCGTCAGACTCTGTGCAGTAAATCCTTCCTCCGTCAGAATGACATGGCGCACCTCGCCAGATGCTGTCTTCATCGAATCCTGATTCAGATAATCGGTCAGTACATGCAGGTTTGCAAAGTTGACAATCGGTGAATCTGCACTCTCGGTTACCAGCCCCGTTGCCGGATCATCCCAAAATTCCGGTTCCGTCATCGGGTACGGATACGGATGGTAGGCAATGCCCCAGTCCATCTGGCCTTCCGTTACTGCCAAGGCGTTAAACGTATCAACAATGCCTTTGCCCGTATAATGCACCTGATCGTTCAGGTTCTCATACGGAGCTCCCCACCAGAAATCAAGTGAAAAATAAACCCGGTCATTCGCACTTGTGCTCTTGATCGCCGTGTAGAACGTGCGGAATGCCTGCTGATACGTGGATACATATGCATTCAAATCTGCCGGTCCCATGTAGTTCCAAATCTGGTTGTTGATCTCATTGCCCAGAATCCAGTTGGAAATCTTCGCATAATTTGAATTATGGTTCTTGCCGCTGTAACGATCCGCCAAAAACGCGAAGATCGCACGCGTTGTCTCAAATCCTTCCTGTGTCTTCGTGTTAAACATATAATAATTGGCGCTCGAAGATTTCGCAGTTCCCGCATGAATCAGTTCCGGGTGCGCGTCATTCCAGTCATTTAAAACGATCGCCGTCACAGATATATCTTTTCCGATATATGTACTGATCACCTTGTCATAATTTTCAACCACCGACTTATTAAAATGATACGTTTTTCCATCGTACTCATAATCAATGCCACTTCCTAAAAACTGGGAAAATGCGATATTGACCGCCACATGTTTGACACCCAGTGTAAATGCATCGTTGAGCATATTTAACTGGATATTCAAGCCCTTTTTCGTCAGCGGCGTCTTAAACGCATCCTGATTGGATGCAACCACCTCCGGATTTGTGATATAATGTGCCGCGCCAACTGCCGTAAATGTAGTTCCGTCAAACACTGCCGGAACAAACCGGCTGTAAAGGCGGTCCTGGGCAGTTCCCTTGTTTAAAGGAATCGAGACGGTCCTTGTCTCCCCTGCGCCTACACTGCTGACATAATCAGTCCGGCTTCCAATCTCCGACTCATACGGCCGCAATTCAAACAGATAAATCTTTCCGTCCGTCCCCGTTGTATCACCGTTGCTTGAAAGTGAAATATCCACTGTATTCTGCCCCGAACCAATCAGACAGGAGCCGATCGAAGCGGTTATCTGAAACGTCTGCGCCGCCAGTGCTGTGAATGCAGCCGCCACACTCAGGCAGACCGCTGCGACCAGGACAAGCGCCGTTTTCATCCATTTTTTCATCCTGTTCCTTCCTTTCCGTCTAATATCCTATGGTATTTGATCATACTTCATTCTTCCGTCAGATTCAATTACTATTTTATTAAGGATTATTACAACTATTTTGGAAATCCTGTATGATTCCCAGCATTTTATCTTTTCCAAGCCTTGATTTCTTTCTTATTCCTATTCTTTTACCACTTGCAAATATTGGTTTTATATATAAATCCCTTAGAGCCGCAAGTTTAAAAAGCTACAGTTTCCGGAACCATCAAGTATTCCTTCCGCCATAGCTTTTTGATATTACCGATTATTTAGTTCTTAATGCCCTCATCGCATTTAAAATTGCAATGACGGAAACACCGACGTCCGCAAACACGGCTTCCCACATATTAGCCACTCCAGCCGCGCCCATCAGAAGCACAACCGCCTTAACCGCCAGGGCAAACACGATATTCTGGTGCGCGATTGCCATTGTCTTGCGTCCGATTTTAACCACACCTGCAATCTTCGCCGGGTTATCATCCATCAGGACAATGTCCGCCGCCTCGATCGCCGCGTCACTTCCCATGCTTCCCATTGCAATACCGACATCTGCGCGGGAGAGAACCGGTGCATCGTTGATGCCGTCGCCGACAAATGCCAGCTTCCGCTTTCCGGTCATCTCCGCCAGCATCTCCTCGACCTTCTGCACCTTATCCGCCGGAAGCAGCTCCGTGTACGCCTGATCGATGCCAACCTTCGCAGCCACCGCCTCTCCGACAGCTTTCCGGTCGCCCGTCAGCATAACAGTACGGCGGATTCCAGCCGCCTTCAGTCCACGGATCGCATCCTCCGTCTCCGGCTTGATCGTATCGGCAATCAGGATACTTCCGGCAAATTTTCCGTCCTTTGCCAGATAAATCACAGTGCCGATGCCGTCGCATTCCTGATACGGTATATTTTTACTCTTCATCAGGCGTCCATTACCCGCCAGAACTTTGTGACCGTCGATCGTTGTCTCGATACCATGACCGGAAATCTCGTTGGTTTCACCGATGCGGGTTAAGTCGATCAGGGGTTTGCGTACCACTCCCTGCACACCCTCTTTGGACTGCACCTCTTTTATTGTGTCATTGTCAGCATCCAGAACGATTTCTGCTGTTCCCGCATTCGCCTTTTGAGTTTCTGCTTCTGCCAAACTGCCTTTTCTCTCACGATACGCCTCCCGTATCGATTCCGCGATCGGATGCGTCGAATAATTCTCGGCATACGCCGCCAGCTCCAGAAGCTCATCCTCACTGATTCCCGCCGGATGCAGCTCCGTCACTTTAAACTCGCCCTTCGTCAGGGTGCCTGTCTTATCAAATACAACCGTATCCAGCTCCGAAACTGCCTCCAGATAATTGCTTCCCTTGACTAACACACCGATGCGGGATGCAGCACCAATGCCGCCAAAGAAGCTAAGCGGAACCGAAATCACCAGCGCACACGGGCAGGAAATTACCAGGAAAATACAAGCTCTCTGAATCCACTCGCCAAATTCTCCGCCCAGCACAATCGGCGGCACAAATGCCAAAGCAACCGCCGCGATCACGACCACCGGCGTATAATATCTGGCAAACCGGGTGATAAAGTTCTCCACCTTCGCCTTCTTGCTGCTGGCATTCTCCACCAGCTCCAGAATCCGCGCCACCGTCGAATCATCAAATTCTTTCGTCACGCGCACCCGCAGAAGCCCGCTGCCATTGACACATCCGCTGATGATTTCATCCCCGGCTGCCGCACGGCGCGGTACCGATTCACCAGTCAGCGCCGAGGTATCGATCATCGATTCACCCTCTACCACCACGCCATCCAGCGGAATCCGCTCTCCCGGCTGTACCACGATGATATCATCCACTTCCACATCGTCCGGATCGACCTGCTCTAACTGTCCATCTTTTTCAATATTGGCATATTCCGGGCAGATATTCATGAGATCGCTGATCGACTGGCGCGAACGGTTGACCGCATAACTCTGAAACAGCTCGCCAACCTGATAGAACAGCATAACCGCAACCGCCTCAGAAAACTCGCCCACACCGAACGCCCCGAACGTCGCTACTGTCATGAGGAAATTCTCATCAAACACCTGACCATTTTTAATCCCCCGGAACGCCTTGTATACAATATCCCATCCAATAATCAGATACGGAATTAAAAATACGACTAACTCTGTCCACGGCTGCGGCATTCCGGCAAATACATTCATTTTTTTCGCTGCTGCCGCCGCGATATATACGATTGCCGCCGCAACGATCCGCTTCAGCATCGTTTTCTGCTTCTGATTCATAAAGCCTCCCTTCATTCTGGAAACACATTCCCAGAAAAAAAGATATAGGAAAATGTGCCGGCACAGCTCATTTGCCTATATCTTTTTACTTTGCCCTTCTGTGCATTACACAATCTGATTTTATTCTTTTAAAAAGCAGCTTTTGATCCGATTATGCCTTTTCCAATTTTACATATTAATAACGCAGTCCGGTTCCACCTTCTTGCACACTTCTACAACCTCTTTCATGATCTCGTCGAAACGTGCGTCATCCGCATCGATCGTCATTTTCTGCATCATAAAGCTGACACTCGCATCATTGACTCCATCCAGCTTCTTGATCGCATCCTCCATCTTTGCTGCACAGTTTGCACAATCCAGATCAGTTAATTTAAATTTCTTCTTCATGATAATCCTCCTCTTTTTATTGAGTTATAAATTTTTAATGTTTGCTTTTCGAGACCTGCAATTTTTTCTTTACAGATAGCACCGCTTTCATATTCATTCAATCCATTATCATCATTCAAGGAACTTGCTATTCTTTAATATGCTCAAAGCCCTGGTTGATAATCCGGTAAACATGGTCGTCTGCCAGCGAATAGAACACCGACTTTCCGTCCCGTCGGCTCTTGACAAGCTGCGACTGCTTGAGAATCCGAAGCTGATGCGAAATCGCCGACTGAGTCATATTAAGCAGCTGTGCAATGTCGCAGACACACATCTCCGACTCAAACAGCACAAACAAAATCCGGATCCGCGTCGAATCACCAAATACCTTAAACAACTCCGCCAGATCATACAAATCATCGTCATCCGGCAGCATTCCCCGGACCGACTGCACAACCTCATCGTGAACAGCACACTCCTCACAGCACTCTACATCATGAATTGCCATCCGATTTCTCCCTTCATGCTACGCGTTTCTGCCCTGCTTCACTGCTTCTTTCGTGAAAGCAGTCTGCAGGATTTTATCAAGATTTCTTTGAACTATTTTTATTTATATGAATTATTGTTCATATGTTCATTATATGAATGTAACTGGGAAATGTCAAGAAATATTTGTGGGAATTTAAAAGGAGTAAATGAAATGTTTTCTCAATTATAAAATGCTGCAAAAAAGACTGTTCATACAGACAAAATCCACTAAGTAATGCGCGTAAATGTGCTTCTTTCTGCCCGGTTTACAGATGATACTCTGTAAACCGGCACAGTTCAAATATCTATTCTCTACATCCCATGCTTTTTTGTCTATTTATGAACAGTCCATTCTTTTTTATTCATTATTATATATCTTTTGCAGTTTATTTTTTCGACACTGCTTGAGCTATATTATCCATCGTCTGATGATCTTTTGCCTCTTTCTGCAACCCCGACTTAGACTTCTAATAGAATCTCTCCTCGCCCGGAATCGCATCCAAATGTTCCTGCCATTTCTCAGCCGGTACATCATGAACCGATACCGTCACAACCTTCGGATCCTTCTTTAATTCTTCTGATACCAGCGTTCTGACCTTCTCAGCCAGCGCTGCCTTCTCTTCCCGGCTCCGTCCCGGGTACATAGATATTGCAATGTGTGGCATGATTTTCCTCCTTTGTACTAATAGCACTCTTCCAAAATATCCAAGATTTCCGCGTGCGTCAGCTGCCGATACCCGCCGTCATTGCGGATACATGAATCAGCAATCGTTTTCAGCAGGCTCTGATCTGTGATCCCCAGTTCCCGCAGCGTCCCCGGCAAACCAATCTCATGAATAAACGCCTGCAATGCGTCAATTCCGCCAAATGCCAGTTCTTCCTCATCGCCGCCATCTGGTGACATTCCCCAGACATTTACAGCAAATTTCACAAATTTCTTGATGCCGTCCCGGCAAATTCGACGATAATACGCCGGATGGATCACGCCAAGTCCCATGCCGTGGTTGCAGTCCGTGTAAGCCCCCATCTGATGTTCAATCATATGCGCCTCAAAATCACACTGTTTTCCTAATTTGATAATGCCAATCTCCGCCATCGTGGACGCCCACATCAGGTTGCTGCGCGCCTCATAATTTTCCGGTTCCCGGATCGCCACCGGCAGGTTCTCAATAATACTCCGCATCAACGCCTCCGAGATCGCATCCGAAAGATTATCCTCATCCGGTGCACTGAAATATGTCTCCATCACATGGCTGAGCATATCAAAACCGCCCGCTGCCGTCTGGAGTGGAGAAACCGTGTAGGTATATTTCGGGTCCATCATCGCAAACACCGGATTGCAGCGCGGATAATTCCGGCTCGTCTTAATTTTCTGTTCCTCATGGGTGATTACACCCTCGCCGTTGACCTCGCTTCCAGTGCCGACCACGGTCACAATCACGCCCACCGGAACCGGCTCAAAATCAATCTCGCCCTTTTTGATCCAGTATTCCTCCCAGACATCCTTGTCCGTCGCAGCCGCCATTGAGATCGCCTTGCTGCAGTCCATGACCGAACCGCCGCCCACTGCCAGAATCAGATCTACCTGATTTTCCTGTACGACTTTTTTCCCTTCCATCACCTTGCTGTAGGTCGGATTCGGCGTGATGCCAGAAAATTCTATCACCTGTTTTCCAGCCAGCTTTAAGACATCCATCACTTCCTGATAAATGCCATTCGTCTTGATCGAGCCGCCGCCATATGCCAGCATCACCGTTTCCCCATACGGCTTCACCGCCTCCAGCAGGTGCTCTTTCACACAGCCTCCGCCAAAATAAATCTTTGTCGCATTTTCAAATGTAAACGCCCGCATCGTTCCCTGTCCTTTCTGAACCCGTTCCGGCAAATGCTTTTGCATCTGCCTGATGTTCTGCCCTCTTCTTTGTAGATATGTTTTTTTGAATCTTTATTTTGATTATTTTTCTCCTTTATCTCAGATTCATCAAATGTTCACCTATAACTCACACTAGGTTTGACAAGTTCTCTGTAAGTGTTCATATTATATCACGATTCGCATCTTCGATGCTTACCGCTGCTGACGCAGCTATCGTGATCGCCATTCGCCGTTCGCCATAAATCTGCAAGCAGCTTTCTGGCTCACTTGCGCTCATTATATCATATTACCTTTTTACATTCTATCTTTTTCAGAAATTTCACGCATATATTTTCATTTTTATGAATAAAATTGCACAAACTTATATCTGCGTGTCATTTTTATCCCCCCATCCACTTCCAAAATATTTTCCGAAATTTATGATTTCTTCACATTCCGAACATACTTTTATCACATTTTTTCGATATAGTAATACGCGTAAAGGCAAAAGACCTTTCATAATATACTTTTTCATACCTACGCCGACAGGAGTCCGTTCCTGTCGGCTCCTCCTATTTTAAGGGATATATCTACTCAAGCGGGCAGTTTCATGATAAAATAAACACACAGATAGAATCATCTCACAAACACAGATTCTATATTAAATTTACAATAAAAATAGCTGCATGAATCACATATATTAGGAGGAACTTCTCATGAAACACGAACTGACGCAGGAAGAAATCCTGGTTGAAATAAAAGACATTCTATCAGAATACATAGAAATCACCCGCCCGCTGACACCGGCTGACCGCCTGATCGACGATCTGGGGCTGGATTCATTTTTGATCGTATACTTTATCACAGAGATCGAAGACTGCTTCGAGATCGATATTCCGGAAACGGATTTTATCGAGTTTGTCACGGTCAAGGATCTCTGCGAACGGATTCAGCTGGAAATAAAAAAGCACTCCACTTATTAATACCAGCGTGTCATCGGCAAGTCATTATTAATTCCTTTTGTAAATAAAATCTGGTGCAGACGCAGATTTTCCACATCCAGGATATAAAATCCATCTGCTGAACCACAAGAAATCATTTCCCAGAGACTTAGAACCATTACGCCCGGGAAAATATATTTTTTAATCCACGAATCGCCCGGATGTTCCTCCAGCACACTGATAAATTGCAACAGAAACAGTCCGTTCCTTCCATCTTAACCTGAAATGGATACTCATCAAACTTTTGGTTATATCTGTCCCTGTTCTTTCAGATATGCCAGAAAACCCACACAGCCCTCCAGAACATCTTCATACGTCGCGTCAAAATCACCCGTATACCACGGATCCGCGATGTCACGGTCTGAACCTGCAAATGTGAGGAATTTATATATTTTCCCCTCCGGATCGCCTTTCAGCATCCGGTTTAAATTTCGGATATTGGCACTGTCCATACCTATAATATAATCAAATTTCTCATAATCCGCCCACGTCACCTGCCGCGCCCGGTGCGGCACCAGAGGAATTCCAACCTTCCTCAGCTTATTCACCGTCCCCCGGTGCGGTGGATTGCCGATTTCTTCGGTGCTTGTGGCGGCGCTGTCGATAAGGAAGTGGGCGGAAAGCCCTTGGGATGCGACTTTATGGGTGAAGACACTTTGGGCTAGGGTGGAACGGCAGATGTTGCCGTGGCAGATGAAAAGTACTTTTATCATAATCTCTATATTCCTCCATAAGCCTGGAAAGCGCTGATATTACAAGGCTTTTCAGACTTTCGGCTTTTCTTCAATTTTTCATAAGTCTCTATAAATCTATGTAACTACACCACCAAGTGGTGTAGTAAATGGTGTAGTAAATGTAAGATACTACCACCATATTTGCTGTTTATCCAACAGCAAAACCCCTGTCTTTTTTTGCTTCAGGGGAATGGCGGAACTGTGAAATTTCCGCCATCTGCTCCGCAGCGTGTGCGTAGCTTGCGTGGGTGTAAACATTCAGTGTCACGCCCGCATCCGAGTGACCCATCAAGTACTGAAGATTTTTAATGTCCATGCCGTCATTTGCATAGTTCGTGCAGAAGGTGTGCCGGAACACATGAGGGGTGATGTGCGGCAGAGGACTGTCCGGATGAAGCTTCTTGTACTTCTTCATCGCCCAGCGCATCTCGTTTTCGATGTGTAATGCTACTTTGGGATTACCGTTCTTGTCCAGCATGATAAAGCCACTGTAGCCGTCTACCATAGGCTCTGTCTTGGCCTCAGGGCGGCGCTCCAGCATCTTTTTCAAAGAGTCATACACCGTTTCATTCATCGGCAGAAAGCGGCGGCCGCTGCTCGTCTTGGTGATGTTGTCAAGATTGGTTGACACATTTTTCTCAAGGACATCATGGACTATGCTGCTATACGCAGAGAATCATAGTATCTCTGTCGCTTGAGCATGGGAGGAAGACCACCATTGGTGGTGCAAATCCTCCGATTGTTCCAATAACTGATAAAGTATCTCCAGATTAGAGACTTCAGTTCGGACACAGTCAGGTTTTCACTGTTGTATCGGTCATACAATAATTCTGTCTTTAGACGCGCCCACATGCTTTCACAACGGGCATTGTCATGGCATCGACCACCGGCACTGTTCATACTTTGGATGATTTCATATTTTCTCAGGGTGCTGCGGTAAAGCTCACTGGTATATTGGCTACCTCGATCGGAGTGAAGCACTGCTCCTCGAATTTCAGGATATGCGATAAAAGCGTTTTCTACCGTATGCTGGCAAAGCGTTGCCTTCATCGTGGTTTCCATTGCCAGCCCCAGTACTGCTGAATCAAAACAATCGAAGATTGCCGAAACATAGAGTTTTCCATCTTTTGCTTTGATTTCGGTGATATCTGTCACGCATTTTTCAAGAGGCTTTTCTGATGTGAAATTTCTCTTAAGAAGATTATCCGATTTACGAGCCTCACGGTCTGCTTTCGTAATTCCTTTCGGATTACGCTTAGGACGATGACTGAGACCGATTTTTTCCATGACTCTATAAACGGTACGCTCACTGGGGATAGGAATGCCATCAGGTCGTTTAAGAGTTAATGCCTGGAACATACGTACACGTCCATAGGTGTCGTTGCAGACATCCTCAGCATGGATTTCAAGCATGGTATCTGCAAGCGTCTGGTATTTCCACGGACGGTCTTTTACGGACAGATATTTATAAAATCCCTGGCGGCTCACATGTAGCATACGACAGTAAAAAGCCAGTTTTCCCTTGATGGTGCCATCATCAGTCTTAATCGCAATGAATTTCATTCTTTCGGTCTTAGAGACTTCCGACGGCTCGCTGCGAAAAAAGCGCTGGCTTCTTCCAGAAACTCGTTTTCTTCGTAAACGGTACAACGCCCGTCCTTCCAACCACACATAAAT
>ULRN01002690.1_pt1 | contig 22670 bp, 14 predicted proteins | sample 1955461 | NCBI WGS metagenome assembly ULRN01 (sample SAMEA4835683, study PRJEB28245) | human gut metagenome | biome: gut microbiome; material: fecal sample | place: Denmark | collected 2008 | reverse complement strand
CTTTCTTCTATAAAGAAATGGTAAATAAACTGCAAACGTTCCTGTTCTCCCCTCTCTTTTAAAGACGGTATCTGTACAATAATCGGAATTCTTCTTAAAAATGTGTCTAGAAAATTCGATTCCAGATTTTCTGTGGTAGCCATGACCATCCGCACTTTTGCTTTATGCCATCCTTCACTTTCTCCCATTCTCCGAAAAATTCCTTGATCCAGAAAGACAAACAGCTTTTCTTGGCTTTCACTGTTTAATCGATGCACCTCATCTAGAAATAACATTCCACCGTCTGCTGCCTCCAACAATCCTTTGGTTGTTGCATAAGCTCCAGTAAAAGCTCCCTTGACGTACCCGAACAAATTACTGGACAATAATTCAATATTATTTACGTACTGAGCACAGTTCATAATTACAAAAGGAGCATCCGGCTTAAGAATTCCTTCTTGCACTGCAAATTCATAAATTTTTCTTGCCATAAAACTTTTCCCTGATCCGGTCGGCCCGTGAAGAAATACCGGAAGACTGGTATTGGGATAAAAAATAGAAGTTTTCATCTGTTCAATTGGTTTTTTTAAACTTCCATTAGAACCAATCAGATTTTGAAAAACATCCTGTTCTTCTACAAAATTCATTTCCTGCTTTTCTTCCTTTTGGATGCCATTTTTCTGCTTATTTTCATCTAAGAGGTCATTCACACTAGCATAAACATCCTTTGACACTGTAAAAAAATTTTTTTCAAATATTTTTTTATCTAGAAAGCGAACCGGTCTTGTATTAATTTTAAAAAATGTTTTTCCAATTTCTTGATTCAGATAATAGCTGACTGTATTTCTTTTTACCTGAAAATATCCGGCAATTGCTTCCGCTGTCAACACAGTATCTAATTCTTCCAAGCTAATTTTTGCTGTATTTTCTTTTACATATTGAATAATGGAATCTTTCAGCAACTTTCTCTCTCCTTTTCTCATTTTTGTATTATTATATATACAATATTTTTCATCTGCAACCCTTTAAATTTTCACACTAACACTTGGCATCATTCTTGCTCTATAAAAAAATATCATTTAAATTGAACTATTTTTAATAACGAGGTGTATAAAAAAATGAAGAAAAAACTTTTAATTGCAACACACAGTGTATTTGCTGATGGAATCAAAAATGCTATGGAACTTGTAACTGGAGAACAAAATTCTGTTTCTACTTTATGTGCATACACCAATGACATGACAGAGGTAGAAACTCCTATCAAAGAAATTATTGATGCGTTATGTGATGACGAAGAATTAATTGTTACAACAGATATTTTCGGAGGAAGCGTCAATAATGAATTTATGAAATATCTTTCAAAATCAAATATTTACCTGATTGCTGGAGTAAATCTTCCCTTACTTTTTGAACTAATTATGAATCTTGAATCGGAAAATACAGTTCAAATGATAGAAACTGCAGTAAAAAATGCCAGAAAACAATTACAATACTGTAATCCTTTGATACAATGTTCTATTATAGAAGAAAACTTCTAGTAAGATTTGGAGTGTGATGAAATGAATTTCAGCCCTAAAACTACTTTAGTGCAAACCCAAACGTTATCCCAAACACAACTACAGTCGTTAAAAATACTGTCTTTGGATAATTTTGAGTTAAATAACTTCCTTCAAAATGAATATATTGAAAATCCTTTGCTGGATTATAATGAAAATTCAAATCTTCCTTCATGGAATCAATATGTTTCCTATTCCTCTGCAAAAGAAGACGAGGATATTTACAAAGAAATTCCTGACTTTTCGGAGAGTGGAATCAAAGAATTCCTTCTGGATCAGTTAAACCAAAGAGATTTTTCAGATTTACAGTGGGCAGCAATGCAGACCATGATTGACTGTCTGGATGACTGTGGTTATTTTAAATTGTCGTTAAAGGATTTCAGTCAATGGCTTGGTGTTGATATATCTACTGTAAAATATTGCCTGGACATACTATCCTCTTTGGAACCATTGGGAATTTTTTCAAAAGACCTCCCGCACTGTCTTTTACGTCAGTTAGAAGCACGGCAGGAACTGACACCGGAACTCAATCAAATCATCCGTTATCATCTGGATGATATTGCTGCTGGAAAAATCAATACTATCACACAAAAACTTTCTATGTCTACACAGGATGTCCGAAAATGTATTGCAAAAATCAGAGAATTAAATCCACGCCCAATCTCTGGATTTCTTACTGATTCCACAGATTATATTGTGCCGGATATTCTTATGGATTATCAAGACGGCAGTTGGACCATTAGATTAAACGATCAGTGGATTGGAAATTATTCTCTCTGTGACTATTATTTAAATATGATGCATACTTCACAGAGTCCGGAGTTAAAAGAATATTTCCGCCAAAAATACAATCGTGTGCAATTGATTATGCATAGTATTGAACAACGCCGAGAAACAATCTTAAAAATTACATCTGCTGTTTTAGAGCGCCAAAAAGACTATTTTACTGGAAATAGCACATTAAAACCTATGACACTTGCCGATATCGCTTCTGATATTTCGATGCACACATCCACCATCAGCCGTGGAATCAAAAACAAATATCTCCAATACCCTTTTGGAGTGGTTTATTTGAAAGATTTATTCACATCTTCTGCTGGAAAAAAGGATAACAACAGTCCAATTGCCGTAAAAAAACAATTGAAAACTATAATCGCTTCTGAAAACCCTAACAACCCCTACAGTGATTCGACATTATCAAATTTATTAAAGCAAAAAGGAATCAAAATTTCCAGACGTACTGTCGCAAAATATAGAGAAGAGCTAGGAATTAAAAATACGTATGACCGAAAAATATATAACGAATAGAAAGGCCGCATCTGGAATCCGCAATGCAGAAATGGTACGAGAAATGATAAACGCTGGAGTAGACCAATTCGGAATCAGTCATTCCAGCGTCATGAAAATCATTTTGGAATTAGCTGCAATTGAAAAATCATCGTAATCTTTCTAATATTACTGCTATGTTACGAAACTGTATTCACAGCATTTCCGATACCGTAGCAACATGATGCCTTCATCCTTGCTACGGTAACATCACAATTATCATTGCTTTTGATAATTTCAGTCAATTTTTCTAAATAGCCTACTGCATCCAATTGGGAACTTCCAACATATTCTGACTACCTGAGTACAGAATACAATCCTATGTCAACAAAAAACAGTTAACACTAGACGATCTTTGTCTCATATAAAAAATTTTCAAAGAACCTCTTAATCACGTACTTTTATGTGTACTTCTCTTAATTGCTGTTCTGTAATCTCGCTTGGGGCTCCGTACATTAAATCCTGTGCAGTTCCGCTCATTTGGAAATCATTGATATAGCAGAAGCGGTATGCATTTTTCTCCAGTAAATCCAAACGGCTTCCCAGTTCATCTCTGATCTGCCCCGCATAGATGTAGGCTGCCTTTTCCGGCGCTGCCGATCTTGCGTCTGTCGTATATTTCTGAGCAACATTGTATTTTAATACATCTGCTCCAAAGGTTGATCCTGCCCCCTGTTTTGTACCGCTTCCAACTTCCTCATTGTCAAAGACACTGCACATCGTCACATAATCCTTAGAGCTTCACGATTTATTAATCGTTAAAGCGACAACCCCTTATTTTTATGCATAAAAAATCCCCTCTGTGATTGCTCACAAAGGGGATTTTGATTTATTAGATTAAGATCATCTAAACAATAGGTAATGCCTATTTATCAGACATTTCTTTTAATCTGTTGTATTTAGCTTCTGCGTTTGCTTTAGCTTCTGCGAACAGTTCTTTAGCTCTTTCAGGGTTCTGACGAGATAAAGCGTTGTAACGAACTTCTCCCATGATGAAGTCTTCGTATTCTGTTGTAGGAGCTTTAGAATCTAAGTGGAATGGATTCTTTCCTTCAGCAGCTAATGCTGGGTTGAATCTGAACAGATTCCAGTATCCAGAAGTAACAGCTTTCTTTTCTTCTGTCTGAGCAATCTTCATTCCACCCTTGATACCATGGTTGATACATGGAGCGTATCCGATTACTAATGATGGTCCTGGATAAGCTTCAGCTTCAGCGATTGCTTTAACTGTCTGGTTGTAATCAGCACCCATAGCGATCTGTGCTACATATACATATCCGTAGCTCATTGCGATTGCTGCAAGGTCTTTCTTCTTAGTTCCTTTACCAGCTGCCTGGAACTGAGCGATTGCACCTAAGTTAGTAGATTTAGATGCCTGTCCACCTGTGTTAGAGTAAACTTCTGTATCGAATACGAATACGTTTACGTCTTCTCCAGATGCTAATACATGGTCAACACCACCGAATCCGATGTCGTATGCCCATCCGTCACCACCGAAGATCCACTGAGATTTCTTAGATAAGAATTCTTTCTTAGCAAGGATTTCTTTGGCAGCGTCACATCCACAAGCTTCTAATGCTGCTACTAATTTATCTGTAGCTGCTCCGTTCTTGCTTCCGTCTGCATATGTGTCTAAGTATTCAGCTGCTGCTGCTTTAACATCTGCGTTATCTGTAGATTCAGCTAATGCAACAACTTTTTCTTTTGTCTGTTCTCTTAATGTATTCTGTCCTGTGAACATACCTAAACCAAACTCTGCGTTATCTTCGAACAGTGAGTTAGCCCAAGCTGGTCCCTGTCCTTTAGCGTTTGTTGTGTATGGTGTAGCAGGTGCAGATCCACCCCAGATAGAAGAACATCCTGTTGCGTTTGCGATGTACATTCTTTCACCGAATAACTGAGTGATCAGTTTAGCGTAAGGTGTTTCACCACAACCAGCACATGCTCCTGAGAACTCAAGCATTGGCTGTCTGAACTGGCTTCCTTTAACGGAATCAGCTTTGAATTTAGCAAGTACTTCTTCTTTTGCTGGTAATTTCTGACCATAGTCATAAACTTCCTGCTGATCTCTCTGAGAATCTAATCCCTGCATTGTAAGAGCTTTTTCACCCTTCTTACCTGGACAGATGTTTACACAAGATCCGCATCCTAAACAGTCAAGAACTGTAACTGTCATAGCGAATTTGTATCCTGGCATTCCAGTCATATCAGCTGTCTTAGTAGCTGCTGGAGCTGCTTTAGCTTCTTCTTCTGTCATAGCTACTGGACGGATTGTTGCATGAGGACATACATAAGCACAGAAGTTACACTGGATACAGTTATCTGGATTCCAAGAAGGAACGTCTACTGCTACTCCACGTTTTTCAAATGCAGATGCACCTAAAGGCATATGTCCATCTACGTAAGGTACTAAATCGCTAACTTTAAGAGCGTTACCTTCCTGTCCGTTAACGTAGTTCTGTACGTTGTTGATGTAATCAACAAGAGGTTTGTTATCTCCCTTAGCTTCAACGAATAAGCTTTCTGTTTCAGCGTCAGCCCATTCAGCTGGAACTGGTACTTCAACGATAGCTTTTGCACCAGCATCGATAGCATCGTGGTTCATCTTAACGATAGCTTCACCCTTCTTGCTGTAAGAAGCTGTTGCAGCGTCTTTCATATATTTGATAGCATCTTCTTCAGGGATGATTCCTGATAATTTGAAGAATGCAGACTGTAATACAGTATTGATACGTCCACCAAGTCCGATTTCTTTACCGATCTTGATACCATCAATGATATAGAACTTAATGTTGTGTTTAGCTAAGTAAGCTTTTACCTGTCCTGGAAGATGTTCTCCAACTTCTTCTGGAGTCCAGCTGCAGTTTAACAGGAATGTTCCACCGTCTTTTAAGTCCTGAACCATGTTATATTTTGTTAAATATGGTGCACAATGGCAAGCAACAAAGTCAGCTTTGTTGATCAGGTATGTTGATTTGATTGGGTCATCTCCGAAACGTAAGTGGGACATTGTAACACCACCGGATTTCTTAGAATCATAATCAAAGTATGCCTGAGCATATTTGTCTGTATGGTCACCAATGATCTTGATAGAGTTCTTGTTAGCACCAACAGTACCGTCGGCTCCAAGTCCCCAGAATTTACAAGCTACGATGCTGTCTGGAGCTGTAACTGGAGTTTCTCCTCTTTCAAGAGATAAGTTAGTAACATCATCCACGATAGATAATGTAAATTCGTTTTTATCAACGTTTTCGAATGTAGCGATGATATCAGCTGGTGTAGTATCTTTAGAACCTAATCCATAACGTCCACCATTGATTGTGCAGCTTTCGAATTTTGTTCCTCTTAATGCGTTAACAACATCAAGGTATAATGGTTCTCTTGCTCCAGGCTCTTTAGATCTGTCTAATACGTTGATAACTTTTGCTGTATCAGGGATTGCTTCTACTAATTTCTCAGCAACGAATGGTCTGTAAAGACGAACTTTAACAACACCGACTTTTTTACCCTGTTTCATTAAGTAATCGATTGTTTCGTCGATTGTTTCACAAACAGATCCCATAGCGATGATTACGCTCTCAGCGTCTTCAGCTCCATAGTAGTTGAATAATTTATAATCTGTTCCGATCTTAGCGTTAACCTGATTCATGTAATCTTCAACGATTGCAGGGAAAGCATTATATGTTGAGTTAGCTGCTTCTCTTGCCTGGAAGAAGATGTCTGGGTTCTGAGCTGATCCACGAAGAACTGGATGTTCTGGGTTTAAGCACTCAGCTCTGAATTTGTCGATTGCTTCATAATCAACCATATCTGCAAGATCATCATAATCCCACATTTCGATTTTCTGAATTTCATGAGATGTTCTAAATCCATCGAAGAAATGTAATACAGGAACACGTCCTTTAATTGTTGCTAAATGAGCTACTGCTCCTAAGTCCATAACTTCCTGAACACTAGAGCTGCAAAGCATTGCGAAACCTGTCTGACGACATGCATAAACGTCAGAGTGGTCACCAAAGATGTTCAGTGCGTGAGATGCAAGTGCACGAGCAGATACATCAAATACGCAAGGCATCTGTTCACCAGCGATCTTATACATGTTAGGGATCATTAATAACAGACCCTGAGATGCTGTATAAGTAGTTGTTAATGCACCAGCTGCTAAAGAACCATGTACAGTTCCTGCTGCTCCTCCTTCAGACTGCATTTCAACTAATTTTACAGGATGTCCGAAAATATTTTTCTTTCCCTGTGTTGCCCACTGGTCAGTTGACTCTGCCATTGGTGAGGATGGTGTAATAGGATAAATTGCTGCAGCTTCTGTAAAAGCATATGATACGTGTGCAGCGGCTGTGTTACCATCCATGGTTTTCATTTTTCTTGCCATGTTCTCTTCCTCCTAAAAAATCTCGTGTGAATACATTCACACATTGTTAATCTCTACGTCCACCTAGCATATGGGCGTAGAAAATATCACTACAACTTTCACAAGTTGCTTAAAACATAAACAAAGCTGTATACATATAACTTTTGTATACAGCTTTATTCTACATTATTTGCACAAGTTTTTAAAGAGATTTTTATGTATTTTTAGGTATTTTTTTTTGTACGCCAAAAAAATAACAATCTTTTTGAATTCTTAGTAAAATACTCAAGATTTTGAATTCGTTGTATTTGTGCTATTTGTACTATTTTTATCTTTTGTGCTTGTGCTTTTCGCATTCTTATGTTCATCGAATGTTTTTGTGAAAACATGGGTTCCTTTTTTGCTTCCGTCAGTTCTATAATATAGGTAATCATGTTTCTTTGGATGCATCGCAGCCTTGATCGCCGTGTCTGACGGATTACAGATCGGTCCTGCTGGCAACCCTTTCATAACGTAAGTATTATACACCGTTTTCACTTTCAGATCTTTATAATAAACTTTCTTCGCATTATATAATCCATTTGTTGTGGTATACAAAACGGTCGGATCGATCTGAAGTCTCATTTTCGCTGCAAGGCGATTCTCAATGACTCCTGCGATCATCGGACGTTCTGACATATTGCTTGCTTCACGTTCGATCATTGATGCGATCGTCATGATCTCTGCCATAGAACGCTTTCCTTTATAAGACTTCGCAAGTGCTGAATATTTCTTATCGAAATTATCAAGCATCTTCTGGATCAGATCTTCTGGTTTGGAACTTTTGTAAATCTTATAAGTATCCGGATACAGATAACCTTCTAATTTGTACTTTGTTCCCTTCTTTGGGTCAATGTCTTTAATAAAATCGTTTTTATACTGATTTGTATTCTTCGCAGCCTTTATAAATTCATCTGCTTTAAAGACTCCCTGTTTCTCTAGTCGTTTTGCTATCATATCAATGGAATATCCTTCCGGGATCATGACTGTGACGACTCTTCTTGCCTCTGCAAGTTTTCTGGCCTCTTCTGCTTTCTGCTGCCTGTAAGCCATATATTTTCTTCCAGCAAATATACCTCCTGCCACAATGATCACTAGTAAAATGATGACTCCAATGACAAATGGAGCTCTGGAACGATTTCTTCTTCCACGTCTGCGCCCCCTTCTGCGCCTTCTGGAATTATGATCAAAATCTAAATATAAATCCATGATGTCCTCCCAAATTTTTATTATCGTATGATTTTAAAATCATACTGTGTTCCTATGCTATTATACTCGCATTTTGTAGAAATAAAAGCTTTTTCATTAAATTTTGTTCATATTCTTAACTTTTTTGTAATTTTTGTGTAAAAATATGCATATTTTGGATTGTAACTCTTCTGGTCAAACTGCTGTACTTTTTTTAGTATTTCCATTATAATCAAAGCATAGCCGTAAACGGCAAAAGATTATAAAATATAGAAAGGAATTTCATATTATGGCAAATCCAATTGTAACGATCACTATGGAAAATGGTGATGTAATGAAAGCAGAATTATATCCGGAGATCGCTCCGATCACTGTTGAGAACTTTGTAAATCTTGTAAAAGACGGTTTCTATGATGGTTTAACTTTCCATCGTATCATCAACGGATTTATGATCCAGGGTGGATGCCCATTAGGTACAGGAACAGGTGGTCCTGGACATACGATCAAAGGAGAGTTCAGCCAGAACGGTGTGATCAACAACTTAAAACACACTCCTGGTGTTTTATCCATGGCTCGTTCTATGATACCTGATTCTGCCGGATCACAGTTCTTTATCATGCACAAAGCTGCTCCACATTTAGATGGACAGTACGCAGCATTTGGTAAGATCATCGAAGGAATGGATGTTGTAAATAAGATCGCTGAAGTTGCAACAGATTATTCCGATAAACCATTAGAACCACAAGTTATGAAGACTGTAACTGTGGAAGAATAGTCAACTATATCCTTACAGCACAGAGCCGGACCATCAATCTTCATTTGTATCCGGCTCTTAATTTTTATAAATATTTAGATGGGTAATGATAATATGAGTGAAAACAACAAACTAATCTTTCTGGATGGTGAAACGATCTATCACAAAACAGTTCCTAAAACAGTGGTCGAACAGATCAAACGGATTTGCGAAGAAAACAATATCTATGGAACCTTTGAAGGAGAAAAATGTTCTTATTTCCGCGATCATAACGTTGACTTTCATCCACATTATGGATTTATGATCACTGCTTTTGACCTTGCTCCTTATATGGCGCATGAGTTTACATGGGATCATGTTGAAAATCCTGATAAAGGGACTGGTCTTACATATGTCGCTGATCATCTCAATATCTCTACAGATGATTGCTACGCATTTGGAGATAGTAATAACGATATCTCCATGTTTAAAGCTGCTGGCCATGGAATTGCTATGGGAAATGCCTGTGATGAATTAAAAGAAATTGCGGAATATGTTACAGATTCCGTAAACGATGACGGGATTTATCATGCATTTGAACATTATCATTTGATTTAATATAAGAGGGGTATTGCAAGTTTTTGTTACTACTTTTGCAATTTGGAAGAAAAGCAGCTAGAAATCTTAAATTTTGATTTCTAACTGCTTTTTCTTTCAATAAATATCAGAGATTACTTTACTATTTAATTTTAATTGTAACCGTCTTGCTCTTTCCGCTTCCATCCACTGCTCTTGCTGTGATCTTCACGGATTTTTTCTTTCCAGCTTTGTATGTTGTTACAGTTCCTTTGGAAGAAACTTTCGCATATTTTGTATTGCTGCTTGACCATTTTAAAGTTCTATTTGCCCCTGAAGATGCACTTGTTTTTCCTTTCAGATATAACTTCTTACCAGCTTTTACTGATTTAACTCCAGAAATATAGACTTTCTTTACAATACCTTTCTTGACATAGATCTTATATGATGCTTTCTTACCACTTCCGTCTTTGGCTGTCGCTGTGATCGTTACTGTTTTTCCACCCATTTTCTTCTTCGTTGTAACGACACCGCTGCTGCTAACTGTTGCAACTTTGGTATTGCTTGATTTCCATGTAACACCTTTATTGTATGCGTTGGATGGTGTTACGGTCGCCTTTAATGTTACTTTCTTACCAGTTGCGATCTTGTTAGATGTTGTTGTTGTGATCGTAATCTTGCTGACTTTGATATTTTCTACTGTTACGATGCAGTACATTACATTTCCGTCAGATGTTATTGCCGTAATAATTGCTTTTCCTGCAGCCTTAGCTGTTAATTTACCTGCTGCATCAACTGTTACAATTGCTTCGTTAGAAGATGTCCATTTTACTGTTCCGATTGAAGCTGTTGCATAATCTGGTAAATATGTGATCTTCAGCTGTTCTGTCTTGCCTGGATTTAATGTTACAAATGTTTTGTTTAATACAACCGCCTGTGTAGGAATCTTACCTGTTTCATCTGTTGTGTAAACTTTGATCGTTTTTGTTGTTGTTCCAGCTTTTAATGTCAGTGTTGCCATCTGACCTTTTGTTCCGGCTTTGATCTTATCTCCTGTAATGGATACTGCTGCCAGATTAGATGATGTGATCGTGCATGCTTCTTTGCTATCTACGAATACACCTTTTGTAAACTGCTGTATTGTTAATTCCTGTCCTTCTTTTAGATACAGGCTGTCGCTTAAGAATGACATTCTTGTCACTGTGCTTGCTGTTGTTGGCAGATATAATGATTCTAACTGTGCTTTCAGATCATTTAATGCTGTAAAATCTGTCACAGATGTTCCTCTTAGATAGAGTGTTTTTAACTGTTTTAAATTCTTTATGAAACTGATGTCTGTGATGTTTTTGTTGTTTTCGAGGTCGATCTTTGTGCAATTAACTGCTTCGGATAAACCTGCTAAATCTGCATTCGTCAGATCTTTATTTTCTAAATTAATAGATTTTACATTTTTGATCTCTTCTGTTGAGATCATTCCATCGTTATTTGCATCTGCCTCTAATGCATCGTATACTTTGTAACTTGTCAGTGGAATGATATCTTTTCCTACGGCTGCTACCTGAATCTCAATCGTTGCTGTATATGTCTTTCCTGCTCTTGCTACTACCGCTTCTACCGTTGCTTTTCCTGCTGCTTTTGGTTCCAGATAGTATGTCTTTGTTCCATCCTGCGCTGTTTCTGTGCGAATATTTAAGATCTTTGCATCTTTTGATGTGATCGTTACTACATCATCTTTTTCCAGATTATTTAACTTGATCTGTTTCTTAAATGCTCCTACACTTACATTTGGATCATTTTTATCAAACTCTGGTGTTGTTGCACTTTTGGCTGTCACATTTACTGGAATCGTTGCAAATACTGTTGGTGTTGTTGTGCTTTCAACTTTTAAATTCGTCGTTCCTGCTTCTGCTGTATCCACTGCTTCCAGACTTATGGATCCATCTGACTGAACCTGGATTGATTTTAATTTTGCTGTTGTTCCTGCTACTACTTCCTCAGAATACTTAACATCTTTGCATCCTTTTAAAATTCCTTTTGGAAGAATAGGATCATTTGTTTTGGCTCCTTTTTCTACTGTAATCGGATCTTTCTTAATCAAAGCAATTCTATCTACTGTAGAAACCTTTGTACCTTCCAAATTGATTTCTTTTAGATTCGTCATAGATTTTAATGCATCAATCTTACTTATATTTGTATTCTTGCTTAAATCTAATTTTTCACAACCAGTTGCATACTGAAGATATGCTACTTCTGTATCTGTCAGACCTTTGTCAGAAAGATTGATCTCTGTCTTCGCTGCTAAGTCTGCTTTAGTAAGCGCACCTTCTTCCTTTCCACTAAATACCTGATACATTGTTTGTGAAGTAAATGGAATGATATTATCATCTTTGCTTAAATTAAATTCAAACTGAGCACTTACTCCATCTAATGGCTTTTTATTCTTTTCAAATGTTGCTGTTACAGTAACTTTTCCGCTGTCTTTTAATGCGATCGGCATATACTTCACAACTTCTGTTCCATCTGCTTGTTTAAAAGTCTTTTGTTCAATCTTTAATGCTGTTTGATCAGAAATATTGAAGTTGACTTTATCGAAATCTTTTGCCTGCGTTCCCTGGAATTCATAATACTTGAAATTTCCTACTGTTACATTCTGGGATTCTGCCGCAAATGAAATTCCACTTGTAACTGTTGGTGTGGTTGTACCTTCCTGTGTCACCGCTGCCTGATTCCCCTGATCTGCTGTTGCCGCCATTACCGTAAATCCGTTGACCGGTATCATGGATATACTGAGCAGACATGCTAACAGTTTCTTTCTGCTCTTTCCATTTAAGTGGCTGAATACTTTCCATCCTTTTTGCATGAAATTCGTCCTCCTTTTCTTCATGTTTGAATCTGCATATTGCTTTGTTTATTATAACACTTTTTTGTGTAGAATGCATAAAAGAGTGATCAATCTGATCACTCTTTTAGCGCATTTTGAGATTATTTAATTTTAATCGTTACAGTTGCTTTCTTTCCACGTACTTTTTTCCGTGGAATCTTAGTCTTCTTCATAAGTGAAAGCTCCCTATTAACTTATTATCCCTATTTACAATTACTATACTTTTTTAATTATACTCCTGCATTAATCTTTATTCAATGTATTTATTCACATTTTATACACATTTTTCATGCATACAACAACAATAAAAAGACTAGGACAATCAGTTTTGGAAGATGTATATCTATACAATCCAAAACTGACTGTCCTAGTCTTTTGTTCATTAGAGTTTTTATTTAATTATTTTTATATCTAATGCTGTGGCGCTCCATTAGGTTCCAATGTTCCTCCAACCTGTTTCTTCATTCTGAATCGGTAGAAAATAATCGTTGCTAATGTTGACACAACTAAGATTCCAACAAATACTGCAATATCCTGTCCGATCCGTCCATCCATGGATAGTGTGTGACGGAATGCGTGTACTGTATAGCTGAATGGCATATATTTGTGTAATACTGTGTAGAAGTGTGGTGCCATATCCAATGGATATGTTCCTCCGGCTGCACCTAACTGTACGACCATGAATACTAACATGACGTAACTTCCGACACGGTTTAATAACATCTCGCCAAAGCAGATCAATGACATAAATGCCATGGATGCTAAGACGGCCATTCCAAATGTTTTTCCTACGTAATGTGGTTCGAGTCCATTGATTCCCATTAAAACTGCAACCATGATCACTGCCTGCGCAATGGATACTGCTGCCATAACTGTGACTTTGCTTAACCACCACTGAAGTCCACTCTTGACTTCTTCGTTTTTCTCCATTAAAGGATACATTAATGTAAATGCCATACATGCTACGAATAATCCAACGGACATCATATATGGTGCCATTGCGTGACCATTGTTATCAACGTGTGAATATTCTACATTCTTAGCTTTTACTGGTGCGGCAAACATTTTGTTTGTCTTCTTGGTTGCCTTGATACTGTTAACCTGATCTGCTCCTTTTTGTAAGGAATCTTTTAATGTCTTGCTTCCACTCTGAAGTGTTCCGATTCCATTTCCAAGAGTTGTAGATCCTGCTGCTAACTGACTTGATCCACTTGCGATCTGTCCAGCTCCAGATGCTAACTGTCCGGCTCCACTGTTTAATGTATTGTTGTTAGCAACTAAGGCTGCTGTTCCTGATTTCAGTGTTTTTGTTCCTTTGTAAAGTTTTGCTGTTCCTGACTTAAATGTTGGAAGTTTTGAGCTTACCTGACCAATTCCACTATTCAGCTGAGTTGCTCCGCTATTTAATGCTTTGGAATTGTTTGTTAATGTTGTAAGTCCTGTGTTCAGACTTTCAACTCCTGCTGTGTAGTTGGCAATTCCAATCTTTAATCCGCTTGTGCTGTCGTTGATTCCAGATTCTAAGGTTGTCATTCCTGTCTGTACTTTTGTAGCACCTTCTGATAACTGAGTCAACGCCTGGATCATACCCATTGTATCCTGAGTTGTTCCCTGACGGTCTAATGTTGTTTTTACTTCATTTAAGCCTTCATACAGACCATTCATCATCGCTTTTTCGTATCCAGAAAGTGTCTGGGATGATTCTGCAAGTTGCTTAGATGATTTTGCTAAAGAACTAACATATGCTTTCACTGTTGCAAGTTGCTGTTCACTACTTGCGGATTGTGCTTTTGCTGTTGTTTTTTTATCTGCTGCTTTCTGTGCATTTGTATATGTTTCATCAACATTATTTTCAACATCAGATGCTGCGCTATCTACCTCGTCGATTTCAGCTAATAATGCTTTTTTATCTTCTTCGCTTAATTTATCAAGTACAGATGAATTCTTTAACTTGCTTACTTTGCTGTTTAAATCAGATACACTTGACTTTGCATTTGCTGCACTGCTTGCTGCCTTCTTAGCTGTTTCATTGTTTGCTGTCTGTGTTGATGTCTCTGATGCGGTTGATCCAGCAGAAAGCATTTGATTTAATTCATTTAATTTTGTATTAAATGCTTCTAATTGTGTATCGAAATTGCTTCGTTTGCTTATAATTCCATCTTTCTTCGCTTCATTTTCTTTTAGCTGAGTTCCAAGTCCATTGGATGTTTCTTTTGTCTGACCCAACAGATTTTTAAGGCCTGCTGATAATGTTCCAGTTCCATCTTTTAAATCCTTACTTCCACTGGATAATTTTTCAACACCTGCATTTAATGCTTTATTATTCACTGCAAGCTGTTTGCTTCCAGCCTGTGCTGTGCTGACTCCGTTTGTGTACTGGGAGATTCCTAATTTTAAGGATTTAGAGCCATTGGATAACTGAGTTGCTCCTGTCTGCAGAGCTGCAACTCCATTTTTCAATGTCTTTGTTCCTGATTTTAAAGATTTTGCTCCACTGTCAACTTTGGCTACACCTGCTGTGTATGTTTTTAGTCCTACAGAAAGTGATTTTGCTCCATTCTGAAATGTTAATGTGCTGGATGCTAACTTCTTTAAATTCTGTTCGATCGTATCATTTCCAGCTTTCAGCTTCTTCGCTCCGCTTTCGATCTTTTTGGATCCATCTGCTGCTTTCTGGAAACCGCTTCCGGCTGTCTTGATCTGATCAAATACGGTCTTTACATAAGTTTCTGTTACTTTTTCTCTGACTGACTTCTCAATCTTCGCTATGGCACTGTCATCCATCTTGGATGCTACATAGTTCGTACCTGGATTTGTCTTGTATGTCAGTTTCATCTGTTTTGGATTCTTATCCATTAATGTTGTTGCATTCTTTGAGAAATTTTCTGGAATGGAAATGATCATATAGTATTCTCCACTCTTCAATCCTTCCTCTGCTTTCTTGTCACTTACAAAATGAAAATCCAGTGATCCTGAATCTTTCAGATTCTTTACCAGATCATCTCCTACTTGTAATGTTTTTCCCTCGTAATTTACCTTCTTATCGTGATTGACTACCGCTACTGGTAATTGATCTGCATCTCCGTATGGATCCCACATAGAACCAAGGAATACAGATGTATAAATTGCAGGAATCGTAATGATCGCGATCAAAATGATAATCATCCAGGGGTTCTTTGAAATTTTCTGCCATTCTCGTTTTAACATGATCACAGCTGCTCCTTCCTTGCATTTTTATTACTTATATAGAGGTCATACCTCTTTGAATCATTGGTTATTATATGCACTTCCTTGATAAAAGTCAATAATTTATTGAACATTGGTCATTTTTTTATTTCATACATTCCGTTTCCTCTTTTATAGAAAAAAGCTTTCATTTACCTTTCTTTTTGGTAAATAAAAGCTTTTCTTAATTACTGAAATTTCTTCTTTTTACTTATGATAAATAATATGATCAAACTAAATAACGACACAACTGCGCCAATCTTAAGGCCTGGGGTTTCATATTTTAATGTAATATGATGATCTCCTTTGTTTAAATAGATTCCTTCAAACATTCCATTGACCTGCTCACTCTTCACTTGCTTTCCATCGTCATATGCTTTCCAACCTTTGTGATATGTTATTGGTATACAAAGTATCTCATTTTGAGATGCCTTGATATCTCCTGAAAAATGATTTCCTCCATCATATGAAATATTGGTCAGATGATCTGCTTTTTTTCTCTTTTGAATCTGTTTTATCTCTGTCTGTTGATCCACTGTAAGAATCGAAATCCGATCAATATAATAATCACTTTTCAACTTAAATTTTAATGTCAATGTATCTTCCCGATCTTTCACTGCATCTCTGCTCATCTTGACCAAATAATTTCTTTTCCCAATATCGTAACTGGAATTCTTCTCTGCATTAAATAAATGAACCTGTTTACCTCCATAAAGAAGCTGGAAGTTACTTTTGTTCATCCCAACTCCTAATACATGTCTGCTGCTTTTTCCATCCAATGCTTCTGTACTGACTCCTTGCAGATAAATATAAGAATTCGCCTTGATATATTGTTTTGGAATCTTAATCTGAATGATTTTTTCCTTTTCTTTTTCACTATGAATGCGATAATTTTCTCCAACAACATGACATGTTACGTTCTCTGGGATTGTCATCTTCTTTAGTTTATCCGCACTCTTGCTGTCGTCTTCCAGAATCGCACTTTGAAGTAATGCTTGTTCTTTCTGTGCTGGGTTCAGAGTTTTATATGTTTGTGATGACAAATATCCATCATAAGTATATCCAAATGGAAATACATTTTTATTTTCATACAACTGCATCCCATCTTTTGATCTTAACAACTGATAATCTGATAATAATTTAGCTCCTGTTTCTTTGGTGCAGATTACATAACGAACTCCATATAAATCCATCAGACCTTGTCTCATATCAAGTTTGCGGAATTTGAACTTATACTGATAAGATTTTAATCCGAATTCCTGCATAGTCTCTGAGACATTCTTATCTGTCACACTATAATAATTCGTAATTCCCGGAATATGCGCATTTAAACTCCAGTTTGTTACCTTGTTATCCAGAGATTCTGCACGATACACACCATTTTGTATCTTATATTTATCTGGCTGTATCAACCGCATTTCTTTTCCACACAACATCTCATATGCCTGCCCGGATTTTACATAATTTGAGATTGTTTCTCCATATTTTGGAGAATACTGTACATATGAAGAAGTTCCTGCTGTTAAGATCAATACTGCATACAAAATGAAATGTTTATATTTCTCCTGTCCAAACATTTTACACTCATTAAGTACAAACAATGCAAGTACTGTAGCTGCAAGTATTGCTAATTCATATTTCCCTTTTACCATATTATCGCCTAAGGAAAGTGCGAATACTATGTAAAAAACGGCTCCTGCAAGAATTCCTGTTTTCTGGATCCTCGTCAGTACAAATAGATCTGGATAGATTTCTGTGACTGTCATTCCAACAATCAATGCCAGTATAAATGTCCATCGATTCATCGGATAAGAAAATCCATGCAAAATATAGGCGAACACTGGTGATAACAGACTGACAATACAAAGTACCACTGCTACTTTGTATGAAAACCGCTTTTTATCCCTTTTCAGGAACAGTGCAATAATTGCACAATATCCTAAAGCTGCATAGTTTAGATTTGTTCCTTTATAAATCTTCTGGAAACCCGCAAACTGTAAGAATATTTGTTTGTAATATGATTTCTTATATAAGAAAATACTAAAATAATTTACATCCGAAGTAGTTCGCGCATTTCCTGAAAATGCGATTAATACAGGCAACAAGATTACTGCAGAAAGACCAATTCCAAGCAGATACCACCCGCTAAATCTTCCAAGAGTTCTGAAAAATCCTGCTTCTTTATATTCTGGAAATCTGATCAGTGCGTAAACCACTGCCGCAACTGTCAGCATATAGAAAAAATAGAAATTACTAATCGCTGCAACCGTTACCATAAGTATAAATAAATATGGTTTTTCTTTTCTGTAAATCTTCTCGACTCCCATCAATAATAATGGAAGATAGATCATTGGATTTAGGAAAAACGGATGACGTATCGCAAATGAAAAAAATGTTCCGCTAAAAATATACACAATACTTCCTGCTAAGATTCCATTTCCATCTTTTTTCAGATAATGTCCAAATGCGATAAATGCTACTCCCGCCAGATATAGACGAAATACAAGCATAAAGTTATACAATAATTCTATATTTGACTTATTGGAAAATACATAAATCAGATTGAGTGGATCACCGATCGCATAATAATTTAATGTTCCTAGAATGTCTGCTCCAAATCCAATGCTCATATCCCACATTGGAAATCTGAAATGTCCGTGGATGATATTAAAGAAGAAATTGCGGATATATTCTCCCCAGTACATCAGCGCGTTGATGTGTTGTGATAATCCATCCTGTCCCTTTGCTCCCCATATGAATGTCACTCCATTTTTGTAGAATAGATAAAATACAATCAGACTTATAATTGCAAATAAGATCGTATATCTTGCCATAAGCTGTTTCTTTGTAGTTAATTTCATTTAAACGATTCCTCTTTCATTATTATTAATGACTTTCCTTTTCAATATAAATCGGTCGATGTTTTGTTTCCAGATATGTCTTAGATAGATACATACCAACAACTCCCATTCCTAACAATTGAATACCACTTAAAAAACTGATAATACATACTAATGACGGCCATCCGGCAACGGGATCTCCAAATACTGCAGCTCTCACGATTACAAATATCAGAAATAAAAATGCAAAAATGCATACAAACACACCCATCAATGATACTGCCATCAATGGTGCTGTTGAAAATGCCATAATTCCTTCACAGGCATAACGAAATAGCTTCCAAAAAGACCACTTCGTCTCCCCCGCGGCACGTTCTACATTCTTATATTCCAGCCATTTTGTCTCAAATCCTACCCATCCAAAGATTCCTTTTGTAAAACGGTTATATTCTGGCATTGTCAAAATAGCATCTACCATCTTTCGTTTCATCATACGAAAATCCCTTGCTCCATCTACTATATTTGAATCTGAAATCTTATTGATTAGTTTATAAAATTGCCTTGCAAAAAAAGAACGAATAACAGGTTCTCCTTCTCTTGTCACTCTTCTTGTTGCCACACTATCATAGTTTTCTTCTTCAATACATCGAATCATCTTTGGAATTAAATATGGTGGATCTTGAAGATCTACATCCATGGTAATAACATAATCACCTTTTGCACGTTCTAACCCTGCATATAAAGCAGCTTCTTTTCCAAAATTTCTGGAAAATGAAATATAATGTACTTTAGGATCCTGCTCACTTAATTTTCTCATAATCTCTAATGTACCATCTTTACTTCCATCATCCACAAAAATAATTTCAAATTCAATGTTTTCTTCTTGCTTCATAACTTTCTGCATTTCATCGTAATAGATTGGTATAACTTTTTCTTCATTAAAACATGGAACAATACAACTACATAGTTTGTTCATCTCCACTTATATACCCCCCCCATTTATTTTTTAATCTTATAGCTTAATCGTTTATCAGTATATCATTATTTTTATCTTTTGTCTTTATTTATTTTTCTTCTGTTCATTTCATCCTCATTCTGTTATGATAAAAGTGCTTTTTTTATTTGAATTTTAATGGAAACGAGGAATTTTATTACATATGATACAAGATATTTATCCACATAAACTAAACAATCAATATCATCCAGATCAAAAACCAGATGCTGACAGCATTATTTTATATTTTACACAGGACGGTCTTCTTCATCGTTTATTAAAGAAAGAAGACTTAGAAGAAATGGGGCAGGAAAATCTATTTTCTCTGGATGAAATGATCTATACCGGTGATGGTAAGAAACTTGCAAGACCAACTCTTTTAAATGAGGAACATCTATTTTTATCATTCCCTAGATTGAGTGATTTTGTGAATGACACTCATGTTACAGAAGAAACTCTTACATATCTTTTCTCTGTGGATGATGACAACTACTTCTTATTAAATGAAGCTCCGGAAGAAATTCCTGAAGATTACGAATTCAATACCGTACGTGAGCTTCGCAATTTACAGATTGGTCCAAAATACCGTACATTTGCGGCGATCACTGGTTTACATCTTTATAACTGGTACCGCACAAACCGTTTCTGTGGATGCTGTGGACACAAGACCGTTCATTCTTCCACAGAACGTGCTTTAAAATGCCCATCTTGCGGTCACTTGATCTATCCAAGAATCGTGCCTGCTGTGATCGTTGGTGTTAAAAATGGTGATAAGATCCTGCTTACAAAATACCGTAAAGGATTCACTCCATTTGCATTAATTGCTGGATTTACGGAAATTGGTGAAACTTTGGAAGAAACTGTTGCACGAGAGGTCATGGAAGAAGCTGGTATTCGTGTGAAGAATATTCAATATTATAAATCTCAGCCTTGGGGTGTTGTGGATGATCTGCTGGCTGGTTTTTATTGTAAGGTAGATGGAGATACAGAGATTCATATGGATGCTTCAGAATTGAAACTTGCTGAGTGGAAATCTCGTGATGAAATTGAATTGCAACCGAATGATTTTAGCTTGACGAATGAGATGATGCGGGCGTTTAAAGAAGGGAAGTTTTAGTTTAAAGACGGAAATTATTGGTGGAATATTATAAAAAGAGATCATGTGTCCGTACGGTTGCCGACACATGATCTCTTTTTATAATATTCAAATAATTTACGTCATTCAAACCACTATACATTGTGTATGTTAGACGATATTGGTTAATAATTTTTGTATTTATTAACAGAAAGTAAAAGGACTTCTACAACACCGATTTGTTGGAATGTTTATGAAGCATAATAACATTACTTTCTGTTTGAAATACAATAGAAAGTGTCCCACTTTTCCCTTTGGAAGCTACTTTGGATGTCTCTTTTTCATTTAATAAAAATATTTATTTTGCTGTAGCAGTTTCTTTATGCCCACTCTTTATCTTATCATACTGTGCAAACATACCTGCAAGTAATGTTCCAGAGATTGAATGCCATACACAAGATACTGCACAGATAATTGCTGATTCTGGTGTTGATGCGAACTGGGCTGTTGTTGTTGCAAGGTTTGTTGCTAATCCAGCATTCTGCATTCCAACTTCGATAGAAATTGTTCGTTTCTTTGCTGTGTTCATTCCAGTAAGTTTTCCCGCACAATATCCAAGGAAATATCCGAAACCGTTGTGTAAAAGTACTGCAACAAAGATAACGATTCCAGACTGGAAGAATTTTGATCCCTGTGATGAGATAACTCCACCAACAACACATGCAAGTCCAAGAACTGCCACACCCGGCATGACTTTCTGAACTTCTTTGAATGCTTCATTTTTTCCTAATGCGTAGTTTAATGCAAACCCGATCGCTACTGGTACGATAACCGTTTCTATGATAGATACAAACATTGGTAATCCATGAATTGTGATCTTGGCTCCGCTTGCCAGAAAGGATACCATCAGTGGTGTCATCACTGGAGAGAGGATTGTAGATACAGTTGTCATTCCAACAGAAAATGCAACATCTCCACCGCAAAGATAGGACATAATGTTTGATGATACTCCTCCAGGACAGCATCCTACAAGAATCAGTCCAAGAGCGATTCCATCTGGCAGATTCAGTAATTTTGTAATTGCAAATGCCAGGAATGGCATGATCAGATACTGAGCGATCGCACCAATACAGATATCAAATGGTCTTTGTGCAAGAATTTTGAAATCTTCTGTTGTCAGTGTCAATCCCATACTGAACATGATGACACCAATAATGATAGACTGACTCGTGAATTTATTTGCTACTGGGTCCGTGAATAATTGAAAATTCACCCACCCCATCAACGATGGCAGGAAAAATGTAATGACAGCGATCGCGATGACAACGATAGATGTGTAGTCTGATAAAAATTTGCTTAGTTTTTGTAGTTGTTTCATATTATGTTACCTCCTGATATTCCTCACCGCCCTTCGCTATAAATCAAGAAAGAATCCTGCTCAGAGGACTTTTTATTTCATCGAAATTTTCTATGCAATAAAAAAGCCCCTTCTCAGAAAAATCCTGAAAAGGGACGAACTAATCCGCGTTACCACCCAATTTCTGCAATAAAATTACAGCTCTTAACGTACTATCATACGCTTTCCTTATAACGGAGGATTCCGGCGAGACTTACTGGTTCAAAATATTAATGTCAAGTAATGTTCAGTCCGCATCTTAGAGATGATATCTGTTCATGAAAATGTATCTGCTCACACCAACCGCAGACTCTCTGAAACACTTGATTCAAAAACAGCGTTGTTCTCTTCAACGAATTTCGGTGAAGTTTATTTATTTAAAATATATTATAGTCCTTTGAGATAATTTGTCAAGTTTTAGTTTGAAGGCGGAAATTATTGAAACCACTGGTAGTGGTGTATGTTTTACTGTATTGGTATTTATAATAAACACTGT
>ULRN01013837.1_pt1 | contig 22680 bp, 19 predicted proteins | sample 1955461 | NCBI WGS metagenome assembly ULRN01 (sample SAMEA4835683, study PRJEB28245) | human gut metagenome | biome: gut microbiome; material: fecal sample | place: Denmark | collected 2008 | reverse complement strand
ATGAGCCGGTAAAAGCATATCTTCCGGGAAGTCCGGAGAGAGCCAGCTTAAAGAAAGAGCTGGAGCGCCAGTCCGCACAGGTTGTTCAGGTTCCGATGATCATCGGTGGTAAGGAAGTTTGGACAGAGAGAAAGACCAAAGCAGTTATGCCGCATGACCATGCTCATGTAATCGCAGAAGCAGCTTCCGGCGGTGAGAAAGAGTTAAAGGATGCAATTGCAGCAGCTCTGGCAGCTAGAAAAGCATGGACCGAGATGCCGATGGAACACCGCGTATCTATCTTCTTAAAAGCAGCTGATTTAATCGCTGGTCCGATGAGATATAAAGTAAATGCAGCTACCATGTTAGGACAGAGCAAAACTGTATATCAGGCTGAGATTGATACCTGCGAGCTGATCGATTTCCTTCGTTTCAACGTATATTACTTACAGCAGATTTATGACAGACAGCCGAACAACACACCGAATGTTTGGAACCGCATCGAGTACCGTCCACTGGAAGGTTTCGTAACCGCGATTTCCCCATTCAACTTCACATCCATCGGTGCTAACCTTCCGACCGCCCCGGCGATTGCAGGTAACGTAGTTCTCTGGAAACCGGCTACCACAGCAGTTCTTTCCAATTACTATGTAATGCAGGCCCTGATGGCAGCAGGACTTCCGGCAGGCGTTATCAACTTCGTACCGAGCCGTGGTTCTGACATGAGCAAGTACGTATTAAGCGATCCGAACCTGGCAGGATTCCATTTCACAGGTTCTACCGAAGTGTTCAGCGGTGTTTACTCCTTAGTAGGCGAGAACATCAAGAAATACAAAACATATCCGCGTCTGGTTGGCGAGACTGGTGGAAAGGACTTCATCTTTGCTCACAATTCCGCAGACGTACCGGGTCTGGTAGCAGCTCTGACAAGAGCATCCTACGAGTATCAGGGACAGAAGTGCTCCGCAGCTTCCCGTGCATTTGTTCCGGCAAGCATCTGGCCGCAGGTTAAAGAGGGTATGCTGGCAGAGATTGAGAAGATTAAAATTGGCGATATAACTGATTTCACAAACCTGATGGGCGCTGTTATCGATGCATCCGCATTCAAGACCAACAAAGAGTATATCGATTATGCAAAAGCATCCGAGGATGCAGAAGTTATCTGCGGCGGATACGATGATTCCAAGGGATATTTTGTATATCCGACCCTGATTGAGGCTAAGAAGCCAGACTTCAAGACTATGGTAGAGGAAATCTTTGGACCGGTTATGACCGTATATGTATATCCGGATGACAAACTTGATGAGACTCTGGCAAGCTGCGATACCGCAACTTCCTATGGCCTGTCCGGAGCAATCTTTGCAGATGACCGCGAAGCTATCGTTAAGATGGAAGATGCACTCAAAGGAACAGCCGGAAACTTCTACATCAACGACAAGCCAACTGGTGCAGTTATCGGTCAGCAGCCGTTCGGTGGTGCAAGAGCATCCGGAACCAACGACAAAGCCGGAAGCGAGATCAACATGTATCGCTGGTTAAGCCCGAGAACCATCAAAGAACTTAGAGTACCGTGCCTGGATGTAACTTATCCATACATGGTTGAGGCATAAGAAGTGCAAGACGTCAGGAAAATCAGATGCGTTGTGCTTGCACATAAGCAGATGATTTCCCTGGGCGGATTATAGGGCGCAGCCCGTCCAGCGAAGAAAAGCGCAGCTTTTTTGAGCTGGGGCACTGAGCACGCTGGGGCACTGAGCACGCTGGGGCGCAGCCCGTCCCCATAATTCCCTAAATTAAAACCAACCACCCGGAGGATCGGCGCTGATCCGGAATCTGTGTAACGAAACACACAATTTCATATCGGTGCCGATCCTTTTTATAATTTAGAAAATCTGTCCGAGTATCCCAGCCACACCCGCTCAGATATTGTTCCGTTTGTTTGGAATGAAATTGCGGCATTCTGTTATAAAAAATCCCATTATTCCTTGCATTCATCTGATTTGAACCAGTCCTTGTATTTCTCATAAAGATCCAGTAAAATAAAATCAAATACGAAATAGGGATTTGAGGATTTGTTTTTGTTCAAATTTTCTCAGTTCGATTTTAAATTCAAACAAAAAGGATGAGAAAGCAATGACGGTGATCGATGTATCTGGCTGCGGAAGCGGTGCGGTGTTTTTAATAAAGGGAAAAGCCAATCTCCTGTTCGAGGCGGGGATGGCGTATGCTGCCGATCAGATGGTGGAAAATATAAAAAGAGAACTGGGCGATGCAGAGTTAGACGCGGTTCTTTTATCCCATTCCCATTATGATCATGTAGCGGGGCTTCCGGCGGTGCGGAAAGCATGGCCGGGAGTGAAAACATATGCTTCCGAGCGCGCAAAAGAAATTTTAGTGAAACCGGGCGCTTTGAAGACGATCCGGCGTCTAAGCGGCGAGGCGGCAGAAGCGGCGGGGCTTCCATGGGATTCGGAATATGACGATGCAGATTTACAGATTGATGTATCGCTGGAGGACGGCGAGACGATCGAACTGGGCGACCATACGATCTACGCGTTTGCGACGATCGGCCACACGAAATGTTCCATGTCTTACCTGATTGACGATGAGTTGATGCTGTGCAGTGAGACGGTAGGCGTCATGGGGCATGATGGGAGTTATATGCCGTCGTTTCTGGTAGACTATAAGGCGGCAGAAGAATCGATCGAGTATTCATCGGAATTGGATGCAAAAGAGATTATTTTAAACCACTATGGCTTTGTCAGTGAAGCGGATAAGGCGACGATCTGGGATGTCCTGATGCAGAAGCTTCGTGACAGCCGTGATGCCATGATTGATATTATGAACCGGTTCCCGGAAGAAGAGGCGGCGCTTCGGGAGATGGAGCGCGTGTTCCATTCTCATGTAGATAAGAAAGAACAGCCAGACGAGGCATTCTATATCAATGCGGCGAGTATGATGAAGACACTCAAAAGACAGTTTCCGGAACGGTTTCCGAGACATTTTCAGCTGATTGCGGCAGTGGATCGGAACTGGGGTATCGGCAATAAAGGGCAGATGCTGACGGTGATCCCGGCGGATCAGAAATTATTCCGGCAGGAAACGATGGGAAAAATCATCGTGATGGGCTATAAAACGTTTCTGACCTTCCCGGCTCAGCGACCGCTGGATGGCAGAATCAACCTGATTTTGACAAAAAAGAAGGCTCTGAGCGTAAAGGGGGCAGAGATCTGCCACAGTGTCGAGGAGGCGCTGGTGCGGATTGACGAGCTGAAACAGGAAAAACATCTGACAGATGTAGATGTCGTCATCATCGGCGGCGAGTCGGTTTACCGGCAGTTCCTTCCGTTCTGCGACACAGCGCAGATCACCTGGATTGATTTTTCCTATGTGGCAGACACACACATGGTTGATCTGGAGAAAGAAGGCTGGGAACTGGTAAGACGAAGCGGCGAGCAGACATTTTTCAATTTGTGCTATGAATTCAGGGAATATCGGAAGCTGGAAAAGGAATCGCTCTAAGGTTGTCAAAAATAGGACAAAGTGGTAAAATAATTGAGAATTCTGAAAAGTCAAACAATAAAATGTTCATATATCAGTAAGGAGGAATAGAATGTACCCGATTTTAAAAGCTGAAAAACTGGCAGATAAGATTTATCTGATGGTTGTAGAAGCACCGCGTGTAGCGCGTGCATGTGAGCCGGGCGAATTTGTCATCGTCAAGATGGGCGAAGAGGGCGAGAGAATCCCGCTGACCATCTGTGATTTTGACCGTCAGGCAGGAACGATCACGATCGTATTCCAGACCGTGGGAGCTTCTACCGAGAAGATGAGCACCCTCAAGGCTGGGGATGCATTCCATGATTTCGTAGGACCGCTTGGAAATCCGTCCGAGTTTATCCATGAGGATGTAGAAGAGCTGAAAAAGAAGAAATATCTCTTCGTAGCCGGCGGCGTCGGTGCGGCTCCGGTTTATCCGCAGGTGAAATGGATGCATGAGCACGGCATTGATGTAGATGTTATCGTAGGTTCTAAGACCAAAGATCTGCTGATCCTGACCGAGGAGATGGAGAAGGCAGCCGGAAACCTTTACATCACAACCGATGATGGCAGCTTTGGCATTAAAGGTATGGTTACAGGTGTCATCGAGGATTTAGTTGAAAAACAGGGACGCAAGTACGATGTCTGTGTTGCAATCGGACCGATGATCATGATGAAATTTGTCTGCCTGCTGACGAAAAAACTGGAGATTCCGACGATTGTCAGCCTGAACCCGATCATGGTAGATGGAACCGGTATGTGTGGTGCCTGTCGTGTTACCGTAGGCGACCAGGTCAAATTTGCCTGCGTAGACGGACCGGAGTTTGATGGACATCTTGTTAATTTTGACGAGGCGATGGAACGTCAGAGAATTTATAAGACTCAGGAAGGCAGAGCGATGCTGCGCTTGAAAGAGGGCGATACTCATCACGGCGGATGCGGACAGTGCGGAGGTGACAAATAATGGAAGCAAAGAGAGATATGATGAAAAAGGTGCCGGTCAGAGAGCAGGATCCGAAGGTACGTGCGACTAATTTTAAAGAGGTATGTCTCGGCTATAATATGGAAGAAGCAGTTGCGGAGTCTGAGAGATGTCTGAACTGTAAAAATGCAAAATGTATCGCTGGATGCCCGGTTTCCATCAATATTCCGGCGTTTATCCAGGAAGTAAAAGCGGGAAATATTGAGGAGGCAGCGAAAGTCATCGCACTTTCTTCGGCACTTCCGGCAGTCTGTGGACGTGTCTGCCCACAGGAATCCCAGTGTGAGGGACAGTGTGTGCGCGGTATCAAGGGCGAGGCGGTTTCCATTGGTAAACTTGAGCGCTTCGTGGCAGACTGGTCCCGTGAGCATGGTTTTGTACCGGCAGCGCCGGAGAAGACAAATGGAAAGAAAGTAGCAGTCATCGGTTCCGGTCCTGCAGGTCTGACCTGTGCAGGCGATCTGGCAAAACTGGGCTATGAAGTAACCATTTTCGAGGCACTTCATGAGCCGGGCGGAGTATTGACCTACGGCATTCCGGAGTTCCGTCTTCCGAAGAGCGGCGTTGTACAGCCGGAGATCGAGAATGTCCGCAAGCTGGGCGTTAAGATTGAGACAAACGTAGTTATCGGAAAATCTATCACAATCGACGAGCTGATGGATGAAGAAGGTTTCCAGGCAGTCTTCATCGGTTCTGGTGCCGGACTTCCGAAGTTCATGGGTATTCCGGGTGAAAATGCCAACGGCGTATTTTCCGCAAATGAGTACCTGACCAGAAATAACCTGATGAAGGCATTCCGCGATGATTATGACACACCGATCATGGAATCGAAGAAGGTAGTTGTAGTCGGCGGCGGAAACGTAGCGATGGATGCGGCAAGAACGGCTCTGCGTCTCGGTGCAGAAGTTCATATTGTATATAGAAGAAGTGAGAAAGAGCTTCCGGCACGTGTGGAGGAAGTACATCATGCAAAAGAGGAGGGCATCCATTTTGACCTTCTGACCAACCCGGTTGAGATTCTCGAGGATGAGAACGGATGGGTCAAAGGTATCGTATGCCGCCATATGGAGCTTGGCGAGCCGGATGAATCTGGAAGAAGACGTCCGGTTGAGGTGGTCGGTTCTGATTTCACGATCGATGCAGATACCGTTATCATGGCGCTGGGTACTTCCCCGAACCCGCTGATTTCCAATACAACCAAAGGTCTGGAGATCAACCGCTGGAGATGTATCGTGGCGGATGAGAGCAATGGAAAGACAACGAAAGAGGGCGTTTACGCCGGAGGCGACGCAGTGACTGGCGCGGCTACGGTTATTCTCGCGATGGAAGCCGGACGAGCAGGTGCAAGAGGCATCGACGAGTATCTTTCTGCAAAATAATGAAATCTCATCATGTAGATTTGCTGAATGAAGCAATCGCCCCGGCACTGACCCGGCTGGCGCTTCCGATCATGGCGACCTCTCTGGTTCAGATGCTTTACAATCTGACTGATATGGCGTGGATCGGACGCCTCGGGGCAGGCGCCGTCACGGCGGTGGGATCGGCAGGTATGTATACCTGGTTTTCACAGGGATTTGCGATTTTGGCGAGGACGGGCGGTCAGGTAAAGACCGCCCATTGTCTTGGTGCGGGAGAAAATGACAGTGCGGCGCAGTATGCGAGAGGTGCGCTGCAGTTGGGAATTTTGTTTGCCGTGCTGTATGGGCTGGTTTCGCTCTTTGGAGCCAGTCGGTTAATTGGATTTTTTAAATTAAACAGCCCGGAGGTGATTGCACAGGCAGAATGGTATGTGCGGATCGCCTGTGGGCTTGTGATCTTTTCTTATCTAAATGCGATCTTGACCGGACTTTTGACGGCGGCGGGAAACAGCCGGACACCGTTTATCGTCAACGTGGCGGGACTTGTCTTCAATGTTGTGCTGGATCCGGTGCTGATCTTTGGAATCGGACCATTTCCGGAACTGGGAGTCGGCGGAGCAGCGGCTGCGACGGTCACGGCACAGGCGCTCGTAAGCCTCCTGTTTTTCAAGGCAGTCCTGCGGGAAAAGGTGCTGTTTCCGCATCTGCGTCTCTGGGTGCTGGTTCCGGTGAAGGTTTGGAGGGAGATCGTGCGGATCGGTGTGCCGTCGGCGGTGCAGAACCTGATTTACGCAGGAATTTCGATGATTCTGACCCGCCTTATCACCGGATGGGGTGATCTGGCAGTGGCGGCACAGCGTGTTGGCAGTCAGATTGAATCCGTTTCCTGGATGGTCGGAGATGGCTTTTCGGCGGCAGTCAATGCATTCCTCGGACAGAATTATGGGGCGAAGCGGTATGACCGTGTGCGCCGCGGCTATTTCTGTGCGATCGCGATGACGGCGGCGTGGGGACTCTGCACGACATTTTTGCTGATCGGAATGGCGCGTCCGCTGTTCTCGATCTTTTTGCAGGAAGAAGAGGTCATGGCGATCGGCGTCAATTACCTGCGGATCGTGGGACTGAGCCAGATGTTTATGATGGTGGAACAGACCTCGATCGGTGCGTTTTCCGGTCTGGGGCGAACGCTGTATCCGTCGATCGTCAGCGTGACCTTTACCTCCGCGCGCATCCTAGTGGCGGTGTTGTTGTCCTCTGTGATGGGACTTAGCGGTATCTGGTGGGCGTTAAGTATTTCCAGCATGGTAAAGGGATGTATTCTGTTCGTTAGTTTTGTCGTGTTTTTGTATGTTTTTTTGGAGAGAAAGAAAGATGAGAAAACCGTCTGAAAAGTTACAAAAAACCTATGGACGAATTGAGAATTTCGTGAGATAATAGGGACAGGATTGATGTGATAAAATTAACAAAGTACAAAATCCAATCATTTCGAAAGGAGTCTTACAATGATTTATTCACAAGAAGTAGAAAATATGTGTCCAGTAGCCCAGGGCGTAAATCACGGCGCTGCTCCGATCCCGGAGGAGGCAAAGTGGGTTAAGTCCAAAGAAGTAAAGGATATTTCCGGTTTAACACACGGTGTTGGCTGGTGTGCGCCGCAGCAGGGTGCTTGTAAGCTGACCCTGAATGTTAAGGAAGGTATCATTCAGGAGGCTCTGGTAGAGACGATCGGATGTTCTGGTATGACCCATTCTGCAGCGATGGCAGCAGAGATTCTTCCGGGAAGAACCGTACTGGAAGCATTAAATACAGACCTTGTCTGTGATGCAATCAACACCGCCATGCGTGAGCTGTTCCTCCAGATCGCATATGGCAGAACGCAGAGTGCGTTTTCTGAAGAGGGGCTTCCGATTGGTGCCGGCCTTGAAGACCTTGGAAAAGGACTCCGCTCTCAGGTAGGTACGATGTACGGAACTCTGAAAAAAGGTCCGCGTTACCTTGAGATGGCAGAAGGCTATGTAACAGGAATTGCACTGGATGAAGAAGATCAGATCATTGGTTACCAGTTTGTAAACTTAGGTAAGATGACCGACTTCATCAAGAAGGGCGACGATCCGACCACTGCATATGAGAAGGCAAAAGGTCAGTACGGCCGTGTAGACGATGCAGTTAAGATTATCGATCCGAGACAGGAATAATCACAGGGTACATAGTTAAGGAGGAACATCACAATGGCATTATTTGAATCATACGAGAGACGAATTGACAAGATCAATTCCGTATTAAATAGCTATGGCATTGCTTCGATCGAAGAAGCTGAGAAGATCACGAAGGATGCCGGACTGGATGTATACGATCAGGTAAAGAAGATCCAGCCAATCTGTTTTGAAAATGCATGCTGGGCTTACACGGTAGGCGCGGCAATCGCAATCAAGAAAGGCTGCCGCAGAGCTGCCGATGCGGCGGCAGCGATCGGCGAGGGACTGCAGGCATTCTGTATTCCGGGTTCCGTAGCAGATCAGCGTAAAGTAGGTCTGGGACATGGAAACTTAGGTAAGATGCTTCTGGAAGAAGAGACCGACTGCTTCTGCTTCCTGGCAGGTCATGAGTCCTTTGCAGCCGCGGAGGGTGCGATCGGTATCGCAGAGAAAGCAAACAAAGTCCGTAAAAAACCGCTTCGCGTTATCTTAAACGGTCTTGGCAAAGATGCGGCTCAGATCATTTCCCGTATCAACGGCTTTACATATGTAGAGACAGAGATGGATTATTACACAGGCGAAGTGAAAGAACTGTGGAGAAAATCTTACTCCAAGGGACTTCGTGCGAAAGTAAACTGTTATGGTGCAAATGACGTTACCGAGGGTGTAGCGATCATGTGGAAAGAGGGCGTAGACGTTTCCATCACCGGTAACTCCACCAACCCGACCCGTTTCCAGCATCCGGTAGCAGGTACATATAAGAAGGAATGCGTAGAGAAAGGCAAGAAATACTTTTCCGTAGCATCCGGCGGCGGTACAGGACGTACCCTTCACCCGGATAACATGGCAGCAGGTCCGGCTTCTTACGGTATGACTGATACCATGGGACGTATGCACTCCGATGCACAGTTCGCAGGTTCTTCCTCTGTACCGGCTCATGTAGAGATGATGGGTCTGATCGGTATGGGTAATAACCCGATGGTCGGTGCTACTGTGGCGGTTGCGGTAGGAATTGAGGAAGCAGCAAAGGCTGGGAAATTCTAAATATACTTTGTAAATTGAAAATGTGTCAAGCCCAGAAAGTACCGTAATTACAGCGATTGCGGTACTTTTTTGGTGCCTGGAAATGAAATTAGGTGTGAGTGGTAAAAATCCTTTATTTGTATCAGGCATTGATCATCTGCACCGAGAAATCATTAAAGGTGCCCAGAATCGCCAGCGTATAGCTGTAGCCGCTGCGAAGCCGGATATTTGTGTTGATGATGGCGAAGCCCGGATTTGTCCGGCGGTAGACGGTCAGCTGGTAGATACCAGGGATGATGTGCATATAGCGTGTATAATTCATGTAGTCCAGATCCGATACAACCAGGCGCCCGTTCAGGTAGATATCGAGCGGTTCACGGATGGAGGCGGCGTTGTAGAAACGCAGATGTGCGATCTCTGATGAGGTGGAAAAGAACGGCGAGAGAATGCCCCAGGTTCAGAGCGTTCCGTTGGGGGATATATTGCAGTATATGAAGAGAGGAAATTGAGAGGTGCCTGTATCAGGATTCTTTTTGTTCTTGTATCAGTAAAATAGAGATGATAAAATAGAGATTAGATAAAAGAAAAGTTGTAATTATAATTCGATATGGTTATAACATGGGAACGGAAAATAGAAAAATCAATGGAAACGGGGGGATGTCATAGTGAAAGAACGGCTGAAACTTCCGATTGGGGTAGAAAGTTTTGAAGAGATTCGAACAGATGGCTTCTATTACGTGGATAAGACAAAGTTAATTGAAGAACTTTTAAACCAGTGGGGAAAAGTAAATTTATTTACACGCCCGCGGCGTTTTGGAAAATCATTAAATATGAGTATGCTTCGCAGCTTCTTTGAAATCGGGGCGAAGCCGGAATGGTTTAAGGGCTTATATATTTCTGAAAATACAGCTTTATGTGAAGCTTACATGGGAAAATTTCCGGTTGTTTCCATCAGCTTAAAAGGAGTCAATGGGGCAACGTATGAGGAAGCAAAGGGATATTTAATTAAAGTAATTAACCGCGAAGCCAGACGGTTGCAATTTTTGATGGACAGTCCAAAACTGACCCGGTTTGATCGGGAACTGTTTGACGAGCTTCTGCGGAAAAATATGGACGACGAGACGCTGACCAGCAGCTTACAGGAGCTGTCTGAACTTTTAGAAAAACATTTTGGAGAAAAAGTAATCGTTCTGATCGATGAATACGATGTTCCGCTTGCCAAGGCAAATGAGAATGGATTTTACGATGAGATGGCACTTTTGATACGGAATTTATTTGAAAATGTCCTGAAAACGAATGACAGCCTTAAATTTGCGGTGCTGACAGGATGCCTGAGAGTGGCAAAAGAAAGTATTTTTACGGGGTTGAACAATTTTAAAGTATATCCGATTACCAGTGCCGCGTTTGATGAATACTTTGGTTTTACAGATGCAGAAGTAAGGGCATTGCTTCATGCTTATGATCTGGATGAAACATATGAGACGGTAAAAGCGTGGTATGATGGATATCGTTTTGGAAAAGCGGATGTCTATTGCCCGTGGGATGTAATCAATTATTGCAGCGATCATATTAGTGATTCAGAGCTGCCGCCACAGAATTATTGGATCAATACCAGCGGAAATGAGACGATTTACCATTTTATTGATGAAATGGGAGAAAAGCAGAAACTGACGAAAGCAGAACTGGAAGCGCTGGTAAATGGGGAATCTGTTCAGAAGGAAATCAATGAGGAACTGACATACAAGGAGTTGTATGCATCCACAGAAAATATCTGGAGTGCGCTGCTGATGACTGGATATCTGACCAAGCGTGGGGAAGCAGATGGAAAACGATATCATCTCGTTGTCCCGAATCAGGAAATACGGAATATTATAACGGAGTATATCCTGATACGTTTCCGGGAAAATGTAGTCAAGGATGGAGTGATGGCAGAGAAATTCTGCCGGGCGCTGGTGGATGGAAAACCGGAAGAGGTGGAACGGGTACTGACCGAATACATGGAAAAGACGATCAGCGTTCGTGACACATTTGTCCATGTGGCGACAAAAGAAAACTTCTATCATGGAATGTTGCTTGGAATTGTGAGCTATAAATCAGGCTGGCTGGTTAATTCCAACCGGGAGTCCGGGGATGGATTCAGCGATATCATGATCCGCGATGATGCAGAGAAACTTGGAATTATAATAGAAGTAAAGTATGCGGAAGACGGAAAAGAAGATATCGAGTGCCGGAATGCGCTTAGACAGATAGAAGTAAAAAAATATGGGATGAGCCTGCGCCAGATGGGAGTTGAACAGATATTAAATTATGGGATTGCCTGCAACCGGAAACGGTGCAGGGTGATGATGGAAAGAAGTAGATAGTAGAAAGCACGGGACTGCTGTGACATGGAATGAGTGTTTGGTTTGAAGATTGGAACGAACACGAATTTCCATGTCACGGCAGCCCTTTTTATTGTGCCTGTATCACAATTTCTTTTGCCTTTCTTTCGATTCGTCAAAGTAACGCATCAAACGCTACAAAATCTCACGTTCAGCATCTGAATAGTATTTTAACGACAAAAGTTCCGTGTCATCCATTCCCAGAAGATAGTCGGAGGTAGTGTGGAGCACCTTGCAGAGTTCTGGAAGGATTTTGCTGGATGGGATGAAAAGAGACATTTCCCACGCGTTTACACTAGAACGTGTAATTGATAGGCGTTTCGCCAACTCACTTTGGGTCATATCATTTTTCTCACGTAGTTCACGAATTCGTTCGGCGGTTTGTATGATCATGGAGGTCCTCCTTTTTATAATAATGATAACGTTCCAAAAGATAAATGAAATTATCATAAAAAGATAATGAAAAGTGACAAAAAGCTGTAAAATTAAATAATCTAAAAAAGATAATATAAATTGACAATAAACCAGAAACTGGTATAATTTTTCTTAAAGAAGTTAAAACATCGACAAAACAAAGAAGATTAAATAGGTGATTTTTCTGAATAAAAGAAAAATATCAGTAAAAATGGAGGAATGAGTATGAAAAGATGGAATAAGATAAGAAAATGCATTTATTGTGAAATGTGTATTTTTTTGTAATGCTGGAAATAATTAAGGATGATTTCACATCATTGATATTGCGCGTTATAGAATGCTCATAGAGCTTCTTGAAATTTTATGTACAAGGGAGAAAAATAATGAAAAATGACATATTTCCACCGATTTATAATCAAAAAGTGTTCCGTGAACAGCAAGAAAAAATTCAGGATGCAAGAAACCAAAGTTATAAAAACGAGAGGATGATAGAAAATACAAGGATACAGGGGTCGCTCATAAGCGATGGAAAGAATACAGGGCTGGGTATTGGAGTGGTTGCTGGATTCTTCTTGTGTATATGTGTAACTATAAATGGAAGTTTGGCAGCGGGATGTATGACATGGCTTTTTGCTGTAATTATTGCAACAGTGATTGGAATAGCGGTGGATAATGCTGCAAAAGAACAATATGAGGACAGTGTGTCACAAAGATCAAGACGGCTTTGGGAGGAGAAAAATGGCTTGGAGAACACAATTAAAAAAATAGAAGAAAATGCGCAGATAGAAATGGAACAGTATTATCAGGAATTTGAAAACCAGGCGCAGCAGTTAAGCGTGCAGTATGCTTCGAGTCAAGTGGCGCAGGAGGTCATTGGTTGGATGACAGATGGTTTTTATCAGACGATAGATGCAGCGAATAGAAAGTCTTACGTGGAAGTGATAGAGGTTCCATTTATGTTTCAAGTATTTGAAGACAAAATTTCCTGCAACTTAGGTACGTATGATTTTGAAGAGAAGCGTTGCCAGAACTTGGATTCAAATTTAAAACAGGCGGCATTATCAAGAGCGATTGCGTCTGCGATACAAGTAAACATTGTTATGAAATATCCAGAAGATGTGAGTGGAACAAAAGTTAGAATAAATCTTTCATATGAGTATTCAGATGCAGCTTGTAAGGCTACGATTACCTATGTTGCACCAAATGGTAATTATAAACCAGTTCGTGAATGGTAGGGAAAAATTGGCAGAATGTCAGCGGGCATATCGTTATAATAAATATACTGAAAGAAAAATGAAGGATGTGAAAAATGTTTCAAATATTGGGAATAAGGATATACATCTTTCCGGTTATTATTATATTAGCAACTTATATATGTATATGGATTTTTTTACATTCTACGAAATACGACCATTTTTATTATATTTGGATAAAAAAATCAGCTGCATATGTTATGACAGGGGCGATAGCTTGCGGTAAATTATTATATGCAGCAACGAGAATTTTGGAAGGAAACTATGGGATTCTTAATGTATTAAATGGTTTTATATTTTATGGTGGATTTTTGGGTGTCATTCTTGGATTATATATTTTCAGCCGTAAAGAAAATATAAGATTTAGTGATATTACAGATGTGTATGCAAGCTTCTTTCCATTGGGTCAAGCGATAGGAAGGATTGGTTGTTATTTTAATGGCTGTTGTTATGGAAAAGAGTACACTGGTTTTGGCGCAGTAAATTATGTTGTTGATGGCATAGAGACAACCGTTTTTCCAACATGGTTTGTAGAGTCAATGTTTTGTATACTTTTATTTTTATGTTTCTTTCGGATATCGAAAAGAATGTATAGCGGGATGTATTTTGCATACTATATGATGTCATATGGAATTTTTCGCTTCATAATTGAAAATTACCGTGGGGATATGATACGTGGAGTGTGGTATGGTATATCTACCTCTCAATATATAAGTATCATGGTTGTTATCGGGGGCGTTTGGTATGCTTTTTATTCTGTAAGATTAAAGAGAAAAAATCTAATGATAATAGGGAGAGATAGGATTGGATAAAATTGAAAAATTGTATCAAAAAATCAATGCTCAATTACGTGATTTTTGTGATAAAATAAAAAAAATTCAGCAGGAAAAAGTGGATTTAAGAAAACAGTATGAAGAAAGTGTAGTCCTGATTGAGAATGAGGTCAAACAAAAGAAAATAGAAAATCAGGAGAAGGAAGAGAGATTAAAAGCGTTTGTCAATATAGCCAGAGTACATGGCGGTAATCTGGTTGATACAAGAAAAGCAGAGCTATATGACGTTGATCTTTTGTCAAGATTAACAGTTCAAATTAATAATGCTTCTTATGATGATGAATTTGCCAGACAGTTGTTTTCTCATGCGTCTAATCAGCTGCGATATGTTAGGGAAGAAAATAGAAAAATTGAAATGTGGGGAGCACAGGAAAGAAGCAAGCGGGAATATAATTATCAGATGTCAGTGAATGAAAAAGAACAGCAGGAGGAGTATCTTTGTGAGAAAATTTTGGCTCTTTTTAAGTCAGAACATTATAAAAAATTGATAGAACAGGCTAGAAAAGAGACGAATGTATTTAGCCAGAATATGAAAGACGGTTATGATCCAAATCAATATTCCTATATAGGACTGGGAAATAAAAGGGTAAAATTATTGTTTCCAGAGACGGTTCATACTGAAATTGAGACTCTTAGTGGAGAACTGTATGATTCGAAAAGTAAAACAGTACAGATTCCGTTTGAGTTTTCAATTCAAAAGGGCTCCGGATTATTTATTGAATATGAAAATCAAAATGAGAATGTAGTACTAAATGGAATCCAGAATTTTTTGTTCAATTTGTTGAGATATGGTGGCTCAGATTTGAAGCAGATCTGTTATATAGATCCGATACGATTGAACGGAAGTTCTTTGGGATGTTTACAGGAACTGTCAGTTGGAAAAAAGTCAATTATAGGACATATCCCAACGTCGACGGATGAGATTAGAATGAAATTACAAAAAGTAATTGATGATATTAATATGGAAGGGTGTGAGGTTCAAAATAGAAAACGCGATTCCATATCAAAAAGAGTGATTGTGGTACATGATTTTCCAAGGGGATATGATTTTGCTACGGTCAGACTTGTACAGCAACTATTTATGAGTGCACTTTATTACAATATAAATATCATAGTTACAAATAATGTATCTGTTAAATATACAAATAATTCCGATGACATCAATTTGGTTCGGACAAAGGCTATGAATATTAAGTGTAAAGAAGGACGGTTTTATATTCAGGAGGAAGAAGAATCGCAGGAGTTTATATGGTATACGGCGCCAATGCAGTTGCCAGTATGGATGAAGGAAAAATATATAAATGAAAGGGATGGAGAATATATGGGGAATGATTATGATCAGCGAGTGGGAATTGATCAACCGATTCGATATCAAAAAGGAATCAGAAGGCTTGAAAAAATTCCGTATGGAGTGGATGAAGATGGCAATATTGTAACAATGGATTTTGAGGATCAGAATTTCGCAACATTTATTTGTGGATCGGCGAGAGCGGGAAAATCGAACTTATTACATATATTACTTACAGGTTTGATAAAGTACAATCATCCGGATGATATTGAGCTGTGGTTGATCGATTTTAAGATGACAGAATTTAGTCAGTATATGGAAAATACACCGCCTCATATACGATATATCCTTTTGGACGAGTCACCGGAGATGGTTTATGATATTATTGACAGGTTGACAGAGATTATGATAAAGCGTAAAAATGCATTTAAGGGAAAATGGAAAAAATTAGATTATGTTCCAGAGGAAACGTATATGCCAGCGCTTTTAGTGATGATTGATGAATTTTCGATTATGTCACAGATCATTGCGGATTCTGTTAAGTATGGTAAAGAAGATTATTCTCTTAAGTTGCAGGCGTTGCTGGCTGAAGGGGCGGCGCTTGGTATGCATTTTATTTTTTCGAATCAGGGATTTACAAGCGGTTCGCGGGGATTAAGTGATTTTGCAAAGCAGCAAATTCAGCAGAGAGTTGCAATGCATTCTGAGTATAATGAGATACGGCAAACATTAGATTTGCGGACAGTAAGCAATAGGGATCAGCAGATGATGGAACAACTTCCTCGGTATCATGCTTTAATTCGTGTGCCAATGACAGATGGTGGAAATCATTTGAAACAGGTTCAGGTGTTGTATTTATCAGATATGGAGAAGCAGGAAAAATTGATTAAAAAAATAAATACAACTTTGCATATAGAACCTAGATACAATGTAAAAGATACGATGGCATATATTGATAAAAAAACGACCATTGTAAATGGTGATACATATGATTCATTTGTATCGAAACAGTCGGCTATGGTGGAATATATCGAGAAAAACAGAGCAATGATGGAAAATGATATGATGTTATTTCCTGGAGAAGCAAGAAGAATGCATCCATTATATCCGATCGAGATTGCAAATACATTTTGTGAAAACATTCTTGTCGTTGCAAATCCGAATGAAAAAATGGCAGCGACATCTGTAATAATGTCAATCGCAAAATCTCTGGAGATATTTGATACGAGCATTGATGTGTGGACGGGAAAGAAAAACGATATTTACCGTCAAATGGTTTTGGAATCACATCAGGAGGTTCGAAAAGTATCAAGAGAATTAGAAGATGTCTGCGGGGAAATACGAAGAATCAAAAAGTTGATTAATGAAAGAACTGTGGGAAACCGATATATTGTTTTATGCGGTATGGATACAATGGTAGAGGAAATGGCTCATCAGAAGGAGCTTGTGGGAGAATCAGAGAGAGCAGGGGTATTTGGAGCGAATATAGGACGAAGAAAATCTGGAGAAAAGGATTGGAGTACATTGCTTAAGGAAGCCATGGCCGGAAACAAAGAGGGTTTGGATGAAAAGGAGTCTTCGGAAGGAAGGGAGAAGAGTGTCAGTATAGATGATACATTAAAAAAATCGTTATATGATGCGAGGAAAGATTTGGAATATATTTTCACACATGGTCCAAGATACGGGTATCATTTTATTGTGGTATTTCAGACATCGGAAGAATTTAAACACTGTAAATTTGATACATCGTTATTTAAACATAAAATCTTGTTCCGAATGTCGAAAAACAGTGCGATAGAAGTGGCTGGAATGGCAGGAGCGGAATATATTACGCAGCTTAAAAATCATACATTTCGATATACCAATGGAATTGAAACGGTATCGTTCCGTCCATATCTGCATGAAGGATTGTCATGGGATGGATGGAAATTGGATAAAAATGGGGCAAAAAAGATAAGTATTGAAGAAGATGAATATTTGATGTGATAGAGAGGTGAAGGTATGCAGGAAGGATATGTGGAGTTAGAAGCGTTTCAGAAAATGGTTAAGGCGTTGGATGATTATAGGGAGGAATTAACCACTCAAAAAAGAATTCTTAAAAATGCGGCGAATGTGTGTGATATGGCAATGGGAAGTGACGAGATTGCTGAGAAGGCTATAAGGAAACTAGATATAGTACTTGAAGAACTAGACGAAACCTCAAAGGTAGCAGAGGAAACGGAAAGTGATTTATTAGAACATATGAAAAGGATTATTGAGATATTGAGAACAATGGAAGAAGGGGGAATATAAGAATATGGGGATAAGATTGACGTTAGAAAATGCTGAAGCATTACAGGAATTTGCGGAAAGTATGCCAGTGGCGGTGGAAAATATTGCAGAAAGTACAGAGCGCTTATTAAGAACATATCAGGCTTATGAGGCGTATATGGGACCGCATAGTGAAAAATTTAGAATAATGTTTATGAGGGTAAAAAAGGCGCAAGAAGAGGCTGCAGAAGCAATTAAAGAATTGCCACCTATATTGAATAAAGTGGCTGATCAGATTATTGAATATTGGCATTTTACAAATTAAATAAAATAATTTAGGGAGATATCTTTGAAAGAATGATACGATGTATAAATAAAGATGCAGTTTATGAGATTCGCCGGTGTGCAAAAAATATGCCAGAAATTATTTCAAATTTAGGCGAATCTACGCAAACATTAATAAATACGTATCGTGAGGTTGAAAATTATATAGGACCATATAGCGACAGATTGTATCAAAGATTGATTTACATAAAAGAGAACCAGGAGGAGTTTTCAAGCATAATTAATCAGTTGTCAGAGGAGCTGATTAAAACAGCTCAGGCAATAGAAGACTATCTACATTTTAAGTCTGGTAATGTAGAGGCTATGCTTAGGGCAGTGATAGAAAATAGAAAACAGTTTGTTGACCGACAAGATTCGATGCTTGGTATGGAAGAAAAAAGGAAGCGAAGCACTGGTGAACAAACTAAGACAGGAGTAGAAAAGGGACGATGGGAGGGGGAAAGATACTATTTTTGCGATGATTATATTCCGAATGATAAGAAGCTGAATCCAGACAGAAAGACGATGAGAGACATTAAACTAGAATTGTATGAAAATTATGGTTTAAAGGTTGATGGAATTTCATTTGAGAATGATGAAATGAATTTGAAAAATTGTTCTTTGGTTCAGCTTTCATATGAGGATATTATGGAGAGAGCGGTTGAAAAAATGTCATGGGAAGAAAAAAAGAAATTCCGGTTAGATAATATGACTGCTCAGGAAAAAAGGTTAAAAAAGATGCAAATTGTTTTTAATAAGGAAAGGAGAAAAATAAATTTTCAGATCGCAGATGAACTTCTGGCAATGAAGCAGATATCACTTCCGGGATTGGTATGTCCATATACAGCAGAACAGGTGGCAGAGTGGAGACAAAAAAGAGGATTTTCATGGGATGAACAGGTAACAAATGGATACCTTCTGGTTCCGACAATTATTCATAGACAACTGGCACATATTGGACTTGTGGGAATATCAGAATCGGCGATAGAAAATTATAGGAGACAACAGAAAAAATTGAAAAATAATCCCAAGGCATATGCTCTTTCAGAGGAGGAAGCGCCTGTTTCTATATATGAGACTAAAAATGATTAGTCGAAAAGTCGATTTGCTGGAAAATACAAGATATAGAAATCGGATAGTTAAGGGGGAATAGCACCGTTTTTTGGAAAGGCGGTGCTATTTTTATTGTTTTGAAGTGCATATAACTGTCTGCCAGAAAAAAATGCAATTTCTGCTTCCATATGATATGCGGGGGATCAGCACGGAGGACTGCGTTCCATATGAGTAGGCCGTGTTCTATGATATTTGGTTCTATGTGAGAAATCCGAAATTGGATGAGAATGTCGGGATTGTGATTGGGAGCGAGGCGCAGAAATCGCTTTACCCGGGATACGATCTGGTTACGAGGGGAATCTATTATGCATTACGGATGATTTGATCCCAGATGGGCGTGGGATTTACTGGGGAGAATTATAACCAGATTAAAAAGGTGTATTCCATCTGGATATGTATGCGGGTTCCGAAGAAAATAGGAAATACAATCACAGATTATGAAAGAGCAGGTAAAGTACAGCTTGTACAGAAGAAAAATTAATGAAAGCCAAAAGGAATCTTATCATAGTTTTAAGCTGCATAGTTTTTAGTATGCTGATAGCATTTTTGATGGAACTAAACGGGGTTATAGGAGATGCGCAGACAGAAGCTAATTATCAATCAGAAGATATAGAAACAGAATCAAATAATTCTATATTTGACAAAAATGGTTTCATTTTCCCTGATAGTGATGTAAGATATTTAACGGAAGAGGAAGTTTATGCGCTTCGTAATTCCGAAGAATATGATTTTCAGACATTGCTGGGGTATGCCAGAAATGAATTATACGCCAGACATGGATTTGCTTTTAACGAAAATAAGCAATACTATCCATTTTATATGCAGTATGAGTGCTATCGAAATATGGAGCATAGTATAATCAGTGATTCTGTATTTAATGAATATGGGCTGGCTAACCGCGATTTAATTGTAGAAATCGAAAGAAGGGAAGGATACCGGCAATAGTCTGGAAAAATAAAAGATTACAGGCAGGGGAAGAGGATGAGTAGACGAAAAGCTAGTTTGCTTCGAAAAACAGTTATCAATTTTATGATCGTGTTTGCCGTTTTAAATATGGTTCCGGCAGTGATATCGTATGTATTCGCGATTGAGTTCTTATTTGATCCATATTTTCTGGTAGGAGTGCATGGGATGAAAAACTATCCATTCTGGTCATCCCTGAGAATCCCAGCGTATCTGGCTAGTATTTTGCTTGTGGGATTCCTGTTATTTAAGTTTAGCAGATACTTGAAAGGGAGACGGATGGGGGCAAAAATGAGAAAGGTGCTTCAATGGACCTTTTTAGTTGTGTTTTTATTTGCGTCAAGCTTTTTGTTGCGGGAATATCAAAGCTATGTAAATAAGCATTATGGAGAAGTGTATGCAGATGAGTATATAGATGATTCAAATGAAGGAGAAATGGTAATAAAAGGCATACCATATCCACATCGGACATGGTTTCAGAGGTTCCTTAAAACAGATGCAGCATTTGGCGAAATAATGAATGGAGAAGAGTATGGAATCTTAGGAGCGACTGTAAGGGTCTTGCGGACGGAGGAGGTACCGAGAGATTGGTGGAGATATCGATTCTGGGAGAAAATAGAGTTCTTGAATTTCTGGTTTAGATATTTTTATTTTTTGGAGGTGCTTATTTGTGTGGTTTGCTGGAAGATAAAAGATATAGAAATTGGAGCGGATATTTGAGGCATTAAAAAAATGAATTAAAATGGCAGCCTGTCAGTGGAAACACAGAGGAGGCTGCTGTTTACGTTATATCCAGCCATTTAAACAAACGGAATGCTGGGAGATTGGTAAAGCTTTTTTAGATCACAATGACAGAAGAACTGGAAGGGAGGCTGAATCAGATGTGTAATTTGGGTGAAGGATTGGCGGAAAGATGGATGGAAAAGGGCATACAGCAAACCAGAACCATTTTTCGTTTGTTCATGAGCGGTGAATCAGAATCAACGATTGCTGAAAAAACAGGCAAAAGTGAACAGGAAATTCATGACATTTTATACGGTTCCGAGGAAGCGTAGCTTGTACCTTTCCACGGATCATGGTATCATAAAACCAGTAATTGTGAAGGGACTGAACCGTTACGGCAGTTCCAAAGAAAAGGGGAAACGATATAATGTATAAGGATGATACCATTTTGGTTGTCGGCCAGGCGAAGCCGAGCAAGGAGGACGCGATTTACAGCCTGCATGGCGAGTTTTACGTGAGTTTTGTGGTGGAACGGGCGACGGGAAAGATCTTGGACCTGGAGTGCAATACGATTTTGTCGGTGACGCGCAATTTTGTTGTGTCGATGCTGCTTGGAAAGAGTTTGAAAACAGATTTGGACGAGATGCAGCAGAGTATCCGGGAAAGGTATTTTGCACTGACCCAGAAGCCGCTCATTGCCTGTCTGAAGGATGCACATAACCGTTATATGATGGTGACGGGACAGAAGTAGATAATAAAATGGCAGCTTATCAGCGAAAAACTGACAGGCTGCCATTTTGATAACTATTCTTTTCCGTTCCAGCAATATGTACACAGCTTGCACGGTTCCAGACCAATCGACTCGATTAAATCGTCGAGGCGGTGGAACTGCAGGGAGGTAAAGTTTAAGCGTTTACGGATTTCTTCGACCATTTCCTTATAATTCTGGCTGTCTGGGTTTGCATAATCATCCAGAAGCTCCGGGGAAACATTGTCGCCCTCACGGTCGCGGATGATGCGGCGTGTGATGAGGTCCAGCTCGGAATTGGAGCGGGAGAAGTTCAGATATTTACATCCAAACAGCAGCGGCGGACAAGCCGGACGGATATGTACTGCTTTGGCACCGCTCTGATACAGGAATTCGGTTGTTTCGCCGAGCTGGGTGCCGCGGACGATGGAATCGTCGATTAAGAGCAGGCTCTTGTCGCGGATCAGGGCGTCTACCGGGATCAGCTTCATACGTGCGATCAGGTTTCTCTGGCTCTGGGTGGTCGGCATGAAGGAACGCGGCCAGGTTGGGGTATATTTAATGAATGGACGGGCAAATGGAATGCCGGATTCATTGGCGTAGCCGACTGCATGCGCGATACCGGAATCTGGGATTCCGGCTACCAGATCGGCGTCGGACTGATCGCGTTTGGCAAGCATACGACCGCAGTGGTACCGCATTTCCTCGACGTTGATTCCTTCGTAGCAGGAGGTCGGATAACCGTAGTAAACCCACAAGAAAGAACAGATTTTCATTTCCTTGCGAGCCGGGCTGAGTACCTCTACGCCGTCGGCGTTCATGCGGACGATCTCGCCCGGTCCCAGTTCTTTGTAGTCCGTGTATCCAAGGTTGATGTATGCAAAGCTTTCAAAGGAAACACAGAACGCACCATCTTTGCGTCCGATGATCGCCGGGGTACGTCCGAGGCGGTCACGGGAGATATAGATGCCCTCCGGGGTCAGCAGGAGAATGGTCATGGAACCCTTGATTTTTTCCTGTGCCAGTTTCAGACCTTCAACAAGGGAATCTGCCTGACTGATGATGGCGCCGACCAGCTCGGTTGCATTGATCTTGCCGCCGCTCATTTCCATGAAATGAATATGCCCGTTCTTAAATGCTTCCTGAATCAGCTCTTTTTCATTATTGATCTTGCCGACTGTGGTGATGGCATAGCTTCCTAAGTGCGACTGAATTAACAGAGGCTGCGGTTCCATATCTGAGATACAGCCGATGCCCATGTTACCCTGCATTTCATCGACATCGTGCTCAAATTTTGTACGGAACGGGGAATT
>ULRN01002980.1_pt1 | contig 22682 bp, 11 predicted proteins | sample 1955461 | NCBI WGS metagenome assembly ULRN01 (sample SAMEA4835683, study PRJEB28245) | human gut metagenome | biome: gut microbiome; material: fecal sample | place: Denmark | collected 2008 | reverse complement strand
TTGTGATTTTTTAAGAATAAGAGAGTTTTGACACACCCTCTATTTTTATGTAGGAGCAGTTGTAATTTCCGTGGGCCGCTGTGGCGGGCGTATGCGTTTACGAAAACGTTAAACGTTATAACGTTAAGACTACAACACGGACAATACTTCGCAAGGGTTCGAGAAGGAGTCTGTTCCTGTAAAGGTCTTGATTGGCTGCATGGTGTCAAATGCTAATATATCCCTCCTGGTCATAACCTCTACGATATTTGTTTATAGCATCAATGAGGTTTTGAAGAGCAGGAATATGGGTTGTTAGGTTTTTGAATTTTTGGTATTGCGCATTGTATCTTTGCTCTGTGCCATTATTTGCCAATCTCTGTTCTATATCCTTTGGGATAAGGAATGAACTACGCTCTCCTAAGTGGGCATGAAATTCTGTGAGGAAAATGCTTATGCCGGCCAGATCGAAATCTCCGAAATGTATGTAGTGGTTTGGTATGGAGCACAACCAGGAACGGAGATCTGTGGATTGTGGATAGCGGGAAACGAACAGAAGACGATGGAGGCCCAGCTCGGAAGAAAAAAGGGCTCGCTGTTGGCGAATCTTTCGGAAGTTTTCCATATTTTCGATTCCCACCACAATGACATCCTCTGGAATTACGAATGTCTTCCAGTCCGCAACAAACAGGAAACTGCCTTCCTGAGGATTCACCATCCATGGCGATCCGTTCAGCCGACACGCAATAGGCTCATAGCAGTTTATGGGAAATCCTGGACATGATCGGACGGCCGCCAGTTTGGAGTTGCCCGTATCTCTCGCCATCGAGGCACGCGAGTCGGAGGCGTCGATTTCCAGCACGCGGTAGCTTTCGTCCTTGTCGATGAGATATCTCCTCAAAGCGTCTGTGTCTCGCGCCCGGTACGATTTTCTTGATCCACGAGCCACTACGGATAGCAATCCCTCTGCCATCAGTTCGTCAGTCAGCTGGCTGCTCATTTTCGAACCAGCTACTTGCTCGCCTTTCAGCAAGGCTTTTATAGACGCGCTTATTGCCATAAATGAGACACTTAATTGAGTCGTTTAAGCAGTTTTTCCACCCTCGTTTTCACACCCTGTTTGCTCAGCAGATACGTGTAGCGGTAGTCGTAGGGGTTGTACGACGTGGGGGAACTGTTGATGAGATAGATGTTTCGCGAATTGGCGAATTGCAGGATGCCTTTGATATTGTTGGGATGCAATCGTCCTATCTCGTCCATCATACAATGTACGATAAAGTCGCCGCTCTTCTTGGCCGCTTTTTTCTTGAACACATTGATGAGCATGATGTTCACCATCGCTTTTACCAGTATGTCTGTACCATCAGACCCCACATTGTTGATACGCTCCACCCAGAGGGTGTCGTTGTCGTTCTCCTTGACGCGGAACTGCAGGCGGAAGGCGTCGCCAAGAGAGACTTTTGGACGGTTGGGCTCGTTCAGCAACTGATGGGCGAGACTCTTCAGATAGTCCACCACCTTGCGGTTCACCTCGTCGCGATTGTCCCCCGAGAAGAGGTTGAGCTCGCCGATGGAGAATTCGTTCTCGACCGTATAATCGTGGATGGACATGAGCAGCCGCATCAGTTTGTCGGACGACTCGTTGGCCCTGAGCTCAATGCTTTTGATGACTCCGGCAAAGTTTTTCTCCACAAAGTCGCGATTGATGTCTTGTATCACACGGTCCACGTCCGAGCGGCGTCTCATCAGCGCGCCTATCTCCGTCGAGATACGTCCCAGGATGTCCTTGTAGTGTTCGCTGGTGCGACGGCGAAACTCCTCTATCTTGTTGTTGTCCATGAAGTCCTGCAGGTCCGCGGCTATCTGCAGATAGTCGTGGTCCGTCACGGGCATGGTGTTGAAATGGAAAGCATTCTGTGGCTTGAAATTGCGGTTGAACCCGACCACCGCGTCCTTCAGCTTGTCTATCGATTCGCGTTTCTGATTCACCGTGCCGCGCAGCTGGCTCAACAGTTGCTGACAGTCCTGGTTGGTCGTTGTGGCTTTGTCGTCGGAGAGAAACCCATCTGGCACGAGATGCTCATTCTCCACGATCTGATGATACTGTTTCAGCCCTTCTCGCCTGTGGGTGAGATTCTTGCCAACCGCCTTTTGGCGCTCTTCCAGCTCCTGCCGTTTCCTCTCCATTCGCGTTCGCTTGTCCTCATAGCGCTGGCGCATCATGGCGAGTAGCTGCTCTATCTCTTTGATACTCTTTTTGATTTCGGGCTCCTTGGCAAACAGATTTTGCTCTGCATAGCGATATCTGATCACGTCGGGGCGCTCAGCCTCGATTTTCTCCAACAATGCCCTTAGCCCCTCCAGCGCCTTGCGATATTGTGCAAGCAGGGAAACGTCCACGCCTTTGCCCGCAAGCTCGGCTTTCTGCTGTTCGTCAAGTTGAGCTTTCTGCTTTGCAAACTCCTTGTGCCTGACGGATGCTTCCGCGGCCTGCTCCCCTTCGAATGCGCGCAGATCGTGGTCGAGCGCTTTTGCCGACCTATTGAAGGCCGTGTCGAGTTCTTTGAGTTCCTTCTTGTTCTTGGCCTCCATTTTCTCGCGCCTGTCCTTCTCCTCCTGCACTTTCAGCAGCGCTTCGTTGAAGGCGCGCTGGCGAACCTCTTCCTCTTTTTTGATAAGTTCCCGCTCTTCCATCTCCAGCTTATGCTGCTGGTTTTCCAGGTTCTGTCGTTTGCCGGGTATTTGGTCTTCCTCTACTCTTAGCAACGTCGCTTGGTCGCGAAGCGGTTTGATCTCTGAGGCATATTTTTTCCCGAGTTTAGAGATCTCGTCCTGAAGTTCAATGGGCAGTTGGGAGAGTTGCCGATTGATCTCCCGCACCTCCTTTTCCAGCGCCTTCTTCTCCTCCCTATACTCGTCGGGCGTATGATGCACGGAGTCTATTTTGTCCAAGTTGAGCTTTACGCCAAAGAAACTGTTAGAAGCAGTATCCCTCTGAGGCTCAAGTCCCTCGGCGTAGAGGATGCGCTCCTCATCGACCACCTTGCCTATGGTGTTTTCCCAACCTTCGGCATTGGCGCAAAGCCAATGGTAGAGCGAGCCCTCCAGGTGGGCCAGCAAACCATCGATCTTCGCTATTTGGCCCCGCACCTGATCGCGCCGCCCCTCCAGGCGCTCCTGCTCGCGACTGGAGGCTTGCCGCAGTTCGGCCTCTTTCGCCTCATATTGGGCAGTGATCCGGTCGGTCTGGCTTTTCACGGCATTTTTCTGGACCGCATTTTCTTTCTCGGCCATAGCCAACTGTTGCAGTTGTTCCCCCACCTGTTTGATATCCTCAGCCCGAGGGTGCCACTGGCGGAGTTCCCTCCATGCGCTGTCAGCTCTGTGTTGCTCTGCCGACAACGTCTCCAGCCGTTCGTCAGACTCATGTCGCCAGTCGTTGAAGGCCTCCGTGAGTCGATTCCTGCTCTTGGTGCGCTCCTCTTCCAGGCGCTTGCGCTCCGTCTGCTGTGCGGCCTGCTTCTTATAGTACGCCTCTTTCTGAGCATTCTCGAACGCCTGATGAGCATTTTCCAGTTTTCCTCTGGCAATCTTGTATTTCTCCTCTATCGAGGCGTGCGTCTTCAAAAGGTCGTCCAGTAGCATTTGTTTCTCGGCAGCCTCCAGCTTGATCGCCTCCTCGCGGCGGGCAAGGGCGAGCTTCTTCTCTATGCCCATGGCCTCAAACTCCTTTCTTGTCTGGGCTATCTCTTTCAGCTTGTTCTTTTTAGCACCCAGCTCCTGGTTCCGGGCGTCTCTCTCTTTGCCATATTCGTCGGCGAGCTCCTTCTCTTTCGTGCGCTCCTTGCCGATGCTCGTCTTGAGTTCTGCCTCCTCGGCTTCCAAGAGCGGAATCTGCTGCTCGCTTTCTGCCACGGCATGATTCAGCCTGTGCCAAACGTCCAGCAGTTGTTGGTCGAGCGCCACAATCTTTCTCCCCTGTTCCGCTATCTTCAGCGCTTGCTGACGCACGGGGTAGTTGCCGTCTCGTGTCTGACGAAACCAGCAGTCTATCTCGTCATACTCGCGTTCGAAGTCAGTCACCAGTCGTCGGTAGGTCTGCAGGTCGATGGGGAGGTCCTCGTCCGTCATGGACTGGATGATGGTGGTCTTCACGAAGTCGGCGTCCAACTTGGTGTTTAGAAACACGTTCTGGATACTTCGTGGAATGTTCTGATAGTGTGCGCTCTGCACCAGCGCGTAGCGCGTGTATTTATGGTCGCGTGTGTTGCCAAAAATGATGTCCCTGAACATCACGCCCGAGTCGATCCTTGCCGAAACCGCCACCTGCTTGTCTATGCGCTCACGGATCTTCACCCAGTCGCTCAGCACCTGCTTGTCCTCGCCTATGAGCCATTCGCGCTGATAGGGCGCGTCGATGAATCGCCATGAGGCCCGCCCCTGATAGCGGCTTACCAAAATGGTGTAGGCCCCGTTGTCGCGCATCACCTCGTAGAGTATGTGCGAGTTGGACTGGCGGAAATAGAACTCGTCAAACGTCTTCTGTCCCTGCTGGATGCCCAGGCGATGCTTGTCGGCATTGTAGAAGAAGAGCAACGCTCTCAGTACGGTACTTTTGCCCACGCCCTGCGTGCCCGTGAAATGCACATTGCCATCCACCGAAATCTCCGCGTACGGGATGTTGGCGCTGTTGATAAATATGATTTTATTCAGGTGTTTCATCTTCGTTGGCTATTTGAATCATGTTGACCAGCTCCTCGGCATAATGGAAGGCGGAAGTGACCTTGTAGGTTTCGTCCTGCTCGCTGATGCATTCGGCAAAACCCATGCCCATCATCTCCTGTATCAGCTTGTTTACGATCTCCAGATAGGATCCTACGCCGTATTTTCTGAACAGATGGCCTGCCTTCTCTTTTAGTTCAATATCCAGGCTTATCTGCTCCACCAGATGGCTCTTGCGAAACTGGTAGCCGGCAGCGAACGACTGATTGTAGCACTTCAGGAAGTCCAGGTAGTCGAGCCACTTGGAGAAACTGTCCAGCTTCTGTTCGACGGACTGCTTTCCCTCGCCTATTCGCGAGAAATAGAAATAGCCATTGCCAGCCTCCAGTCGAAGGCCGATCTCCTTGAAGTAGTCGGCGTAGTCTTCGTAGTTTTCCTCTATGTCCTCATATAGATGACGGGTGGAGGCGTCCGCGCTGTCAACCGAGAGAAACTCTCCACGGCTCAGTCGCTCATATATCTTTTGGGTGTTATTTCGCATAGATGATTGGGTATTCAATGTCTTGATAAGTCGCATATCTCCCCGTCGTCCGACATTCGTCCGGATGGAGGATGACCAACTGGCAGAAGAGGGCAGCATGGTCTTCGAGACTGCGTTTCGTCTTGTAGTCGTATCTCAGGATGAAGTCAAACAGATTGTGGCTCGACGCAGAAAAAGCATTCCACACCTCTGTAGGATCCACCTCCTTCAGTCTCAGAGTATGCTCCTGCAGGTCTTCGTCGGTCAGTGGTTCCGCCTCGGTCCTGGCCGTCTTCTTCAGTCCGTTGCGCTCCGCTATCCGCCTCAGAATGGCCGTTGCCTGGTCGTTCTCCCTTAGCATTTCCAGCGAGAGGCGGATCCTGCTGTATTGCCGCGACTCCATCCAGATGGGGTTGTTGCTTTCCAGGACCTGCAGCAGATTGGTGTCAGTTTTGATGAGCAGCTGGTCCTGCAGGTATTTCAGTTTGCGTATTTTCTTGTAGAGCTGGTTCTGTTGTTCTATCTGGTTGATGTAGATGATGATCTGTCTGTCTATCTCCATCAGCGCATGATAAGCCTCCACAAAGTCGTGTTTCACGTCGCTGCACGTCTTGGCCATGTGGGGATCGTTGGCCATGAGGAAGAAAGCCTGCTCGTTGTCGATCAGTTTCTCACACTCCTGTATCATCGCTCGGATGCTATGGCTCTTCTCGTCCATATTCTGCAGCTTCTTTTTCTTGATGACGTAGTTGGGCTCTTGCTTGTAGGCATTGTCCATATTGCGCTTCAAGTCCACGACGTTCTTCAGGGTTCTGAATCCTGTCTTTTTCAGCAGTTGCCGCACGCTGTCTTGGTAGCCTGTCTTTCGGTTGACGTTGGTCTCTTGCAGGTAATAACCTATATACTCTTTCAGCGTATTGATACTCTCCTGAACGCTCAGCACGCTGATTTCCTCGTTGACGTTCAGCACCTCCTCGAAAAAGTTGAGGTAGTCGCTCTCGATCTCTACCGTATTGCCCGTTTCGACCAGCACTCCGTAGTCAATGAGCCTTCTGAGACGCATCTCGTTTCCCCCGACGAGCTCCAAAGCCACTCCTAACGGAAACTTCATCAGTTTTCGTTTCTCAAACATCTCGCTCAGCAACCCTTGTTCGCGCGACAATGTTTTGGTGAGTTCTTCTATCGTCCTAAAATGAGAGAGTATCTCCATGGGCCATTATGTTGTTTAAGTCTTTTCCTGCGAAAGCGACTCTTGTCCAGGCCTTTTGGTCTGGTGACTTCTTGTCGCCCTCACTTGCAAAGGTACGCATTTTTTTGAGACTTCTATAGCGGTCTTTTCTGTTAATTATGTCCAAATTCCGTTTTTTTTCTCAGCGTTTTATGGATGCTACACTTTTTGTTATTATCTTTGTGTTCCAATAATGATAATTCTTGAAAAGAAAAGTCATAAAGCGAAGTAAAAAACAGTCAACAGATTATGGATGAGAAATATAACAAACAAATCGCAGATTCAATTAAGTTCTTTTGGGATACTAAGAAGAAACAGGGGAATGTGCTTGCTGGCAAGCAGCTAGATGCATTCTTGGCACTGCTCACCCAAGTTGCTGTTGACGCAGGTGTACCAAAAGCTTGTGTCTGTTTGAAGAACAATCACATACCTGGCTATTATCGAGCAACGAAAGATTGGGATTTGATCATAGTATCTCCGAAGAAGAATCTGATTGCTGCTATTGAACTTAAATCGCAGATAGGGTCATACGGAAACAATCTGAATAATCGTACAGAGGAGTCTCTTGGTTCTTCTGAAGATTTTTGGACAGGATTCCGTGAGCATGCTTTCACGTGTAATCAATCACCATGGCTTGGTTATTTGATGGTGGTCGGCAAGGATAAAGAAAGTACGCATGCTGTAAAAGTAAGTGAGCCCCACTTTCCTGTTCGTGCGGAGTTTAAGAACTCAACTTACCTTGACCGTTATCGTATTCTTTGCCAGCGTCTTGTATTAGAGCATAAGTACAATGCTGTTGCTTTGATTGCTACAGAAAACAAGAATAGCTATGAGAGTCTTGCCGAAAACATTTCAATCGATACTTTTATCAATTCATTCAGAGGATATCTTTTAGGATTAGCAGATGAATTCAAATAATACATACGGAACAAGATCCAATGGGGGGCAGCACGGTGATGTTTTTACAAAGCCAGAGGTTGTTGAATTTATGTTGGACGAGGCTGGTTATAAAGCATCGGACAATCTTTCTTCTATCTCCATCATGGAGCCTTCATGTGGTGAGGGAGAATTCATTATAGAGATTATCCGGAGGTTAAAACAATCCTCTTTGACTTTTGGTTTTAACTTGAATGAGGCTTATCATAAGAGTGTATTTGCGTCTGACATAGATGCGGTCAAGATAGCTGTTTGTACCAATCGCATCAAGACAGAGTTCCCGGAGATTATACATCCCGAGCAGAACCTGTTTATAGAGGATTATTTGTTGAGTTCACACAAGCCAGTTGATATTATTATGGGTAATCCTCCTTACATTCGTTATGAGGAAATACCTGGGGATAAGTTGGCTCAATATAAGAATTTTCCCACATTCTACTATAGAGCCGACGTGTATGTTCCTTTCTTCGAAAAATCATTGACTCAGTTGAATCCTGGGGGCAAGCATTGTTTTATCTGCGCTAATCGATGGATGAAAAATCAATACGGTAAATTGCTTCGAAAACTAGTTGCTGCCTATTACTCCATAGAGAAGATTATCAATATGGAGAGTGCGGATGCCTTCCAAGAAGATGTGTTGGCTTATCCTGCCATAACCATTATTAGCAATAAGGCAAAGGGCGAGAAACTACTATATGCAAATATATCTAGCATCGCATCGTTGAAAAATGCAGAATATGTGAGCTACGACTCACCAAAAGATGAGGATTGGAGTAATGTTTTTAACGCCCAAGAGCATGAGCTTAGCCTAATTGAGGACCAAAAATTCAAGATAGGAATAGGTGTAGCAACAGGAGCTGACAATATTTTTATCTCTAAAGAGTTGAAAGGTAAGGTGGAAGACGAACTTCTGCTTCCTGCCATCAATGCGAAAGATCTTAGTGGAGACAAAATGACATGGGGTGGAAGATACTTCTTGAATCCATATGATAAGAATGGCAACCTGATTTCTCTTGATTCCTACCCTCATGCAAAGGCCTATTTAGAGAGTTATAAAGAACGCTTGGCTGCACGACACAAGGCTCGTAAGAATCCGTCGAGATGGTATGGTACAATTGATTCCGTGTCTTCCACATTGCAGCATTCTCCAAAGATTTTGTTGCCAGATATTTCAGGTAACAGATATGTGTTTGTTGACGAAGGAAACTATTATCCTCAGCATAACATTTACTACATTACGGGAAATGAAATGCGCCAGCTGAGAATACTAGCAGCTATTCTAATGTCTGAATTTGTACGCAACCAGTTGGACAACCTTACCAATCACATGAATGGTGGTTATGCGCGCTGGCAAAGTCAATATCTTCGTAAACTCCATGTTCCAAATGTTGAGCATATTCCATCAGAATTGGCAGATTCTCTCTTGAAATGCTATGAAGATAATAACGTTTCTGGGATTAACTATTATGTCGTCAGGATCATTTCAAATGAGAAAGAAAATCCAGCTACAAAAGCAGTAGTTAGGCCCAAACCGAAACAATTAACACTCTCGTTTGAGTAGTCATTAAATGCTACAGATGAAGGGCGTGTGGTTGTCTTGTGTTGGTAATTTGTTGTATATGTAGCTCAATATGGAGGATAATGATATGGTTGGGAATTATTACGGATGATTTTTAGAATAGTTTCCGTAGTATCAGCAGGAGTTTCCGTAGTTGTTTCCGTAGTGTCGGTAGGAGATTCCGTAGTTGTTTCCGTAGTATCCTTGATGTTTCTTTCCAGTTTTAGGCAAGTTTCGATTCTATCAGGATTACTCTTTTCTTGGAGTTGTTGACTTTTCCGTGGACTGTTGTGGCAGGCGTATGCGCATGTTTGAGGTAGAACTTCCATCCAAGGTAAGCGCATGCGTTTTTGAAAACGTTAAACGTTAACCCAACTTGCAGCTTTTAGTTCACACGGTATACCGAACTCTTAAAGTTTGTCAACAAAATCCTTGTCTTGGATGATATTTGCTTGACATGGGCCCTTTCTGATTCTTTGCTCTCGTAAAAAATATTAAACGGTTCTCAAATCCCAAAATGTGTGGTACACTGGGGGTTGCATGATGTTTGGATTTTGCCTAACTTTGCACCGATGTATATCAAGGTCCAAACAAGAACAAAAATCGGTACCGACGGGAAGAAGCATTCCTTCGTTTATCCTAGGCTCTACGAGTCTTACCGTGATAGTGACGGTAAGATTCGTCAGCATTATCTTATTCCGCTGGATCTTGATGACCTTCCGTCTTGGAAAGACCGCTATGCCATGTGTCATGTTCTTAATGACATGGTTGCAAACGGTCCCTCTCTCCCTCTCAATGATACTCCCGTCATTTGCAAGGCCAGGGAGGTTTACGGCCAGTTGGCAGAGAAGGGGTTATTGGGTGATGCCGGAAAGATTGAGGAGAAGAACCGGCGCCAGCAGGCGGCAGCTCTTGTCGAGGAGTCCTTGAAGAACGTCCGCCCCCGTCAGGCAGGAGCCGAGTTCGTTTGTCTCGATGCCTTGAAACGCCTGAAGTTGAGGGATTATCTTTCTTCCCAGGGCTGGGATAAGGACAAGATCAACCTTGCCATGATACAGATTGCAGCGCATGCCATCTATCCTTATTCAGAACACAAGACCGTCAAATATCTTCGTGAGAACTCTGCCCTTTGTGAATTCTTTGGCATTGAGCCCAAACAGATTACCAAGGACAGGCTTTACAGAAGCGCTCTCGACCTTTATTCTCTTCACGAAGGCATGGAAGACTATCTTCACCATCGCGTATGCAGCATGTTCGATCTTGAGGATACGGTTTACCTCTTCGACCTTACCAATGCGTATATGGAGTCTACAAAATTGTCCGGGCTTCGTAAGTTCGGTCGCAGCAAAGAGAAAAGAAGTGATTGTCCAATAGTCGTTTTAGGAGCCGTTGTCAACAAGGACGGCTTTCTGGTACGCACGATGATCTTCTCCGGCAATACGGCTGACTGCGCAACCATGCAGGACATGATGAGGTCTTTGGATCCTCCTTCTTCCAAAGGAAAGAAAAAAATCGTGGTCATGGATGCCGGCATATCTGTCGGGGAGAATCTGAAATGGCTCCGGGAAAACGGTTACGACTATATTACCGTACGCCGGGGAGGATCAACAGACAACTACAAGATTGTAGGAGACCATACCGTTACAGTAGAAGACGTCAGACATCAGCGTATAGAAATCCAGTTTGCCGAAATAGAGAATGTCAATGACACCTTATTACTTGTCGACAGCCATGCCAAGACTCTCAAGGAAAAGAGCATGCACGGCAAGGCCTCCAACCGCTTTGAGGAAGGGCTGAAGGCCATTCAAAAAGGCATCATAACCAAAGGCGGAACGAAGAAGCGTGACAAGGTCAATGAACGCCTTGGCAGATTGAAGGAGCGCTGTTCGTCCGTACAGAAGGATTATGAGATCACCTTTGCCTATGACGACAAGAACACCGTGACAGGCATGACCTGGACACGGAATCCGGGAAAGTCATCTCTAAGAAGCAGTGGCGAGGGCAAGTATCTCGTCCAGACAAGTCTCAAAGGCTATAGCGAGAAGCAGATCTGGGAGTTCTATAACGTTATCAGAAGGGTCGAGACCGTCTTTGAAACCTTGAAGACCGACCTTGACATCCGTCCTGTCTATCATCAGACGGATGAAGCCATCAAGGCCCATTTTAATCTGGCAGTACTTGCTTACTGGATTGTATCAACCACACAGTATCAGCTTCGGCGGAAGGGAAGCAGGATGTCATGGCAGGAAGTAATGAGAATAGCCGGTACACAGATAGTCGTAAGTACTATCGCAAAGCGGATCGACGGTAACCAGGTTGAGGTACGGCAGTGCACAGAGCCCGAGAAACAGCTCTATGATTTGTACAAGAAACTCGACTTGACCTCTCCTCCCTTAAAGCGAAGACGAAAAATTTGTGTGGTACATTTTTCTGAACTCAAAAAAAAACGATACTTGAGAATCAAAGAGTTATACGCATATAGGCTGCAAGTTGGGTTAAGACGTTGATAGGGCGGGGTTGACAGACTAATGAGCCAGAAGAGTGAACGGATATCACCGGAATTGGTGAACGGGTATCACCGGAATACGCATTCAGCATAAAACTCATATTTTTCAGTTTTATTTGCCATAACCGGCAATATCTACAATAAATATATAACCTTGGTTGCGGGCTTTGTCGCACCATTTTGGGGCAAAAGGCTCTGGCTTTTTAAAGTTGAATTTTGCGGGATTTTTTTTAAATTCCTTCTCTTTTCTTTTATCTGCATCCAATGTGTCTTGGTAAGACCAATAGAAAACATCGCTGACAAAAAAACCAGTCAATAATTCTATATTATTGGTTCTCATACGGTGGTCTATACTGCTACTTCTGGATAGTTGACCAACAATGCTTCCATTATGAATGATATTATATGTAGTAAATTGCTGACCAAATTTGGTCATACCTATGTGACGTTTAATTACTACAGGATCATTTTTTCGCACATTATATGCGATAGCTTTATTACCATTAAAATTAAATCCAGCATTAAATCCAATATTATAATTGTCGAGTCCAACATTTCTTTCCCTTATTCCCCATTGGTCTTCAAGGCTGGTAAAGCGCTGCATGTTTTCAACAGCCCTTTCTCTATTGCCTTTGTAAACGAAGAGATATTTCTTTGCACGAGTATAAGCAACATATAGCAGTCTTCTCTCTTCCTCAATTTGTTCTATGTCTTTAGGGGAGAGTGGAATAGACTCATCAATATCTTCAGTCGGGTTAAAAGGAAGAGACGTTACAGATGGTGTTATAATGACAGCATCAAACTCCAAACCTTTCACTTTATGCATAGTGGTAAGCACTACATTAAGCTGTTGGTCTAATAATATACGTCTGTTTTGGAACCGCTCATCGTCATATAGCTTATATAACTGTGGATTGTCTTCTTTTAAGGTCTCTCTAATACTATCAGCCATATCTCCATAAGTATGTGATTCCTCATCTGTCGATGCGAAATCAAGATAATCGAGTATTAGCACAAATGCAAAATCCATATAGAATGAGTCCCAATTAGGACGTTGACTCATCCAATATGCAATTTTTTCCTTCAATTCATATTCTGTTTGGTTATTCTCCAGTTTGATCTTCTTATTACATTCAGTATCCAGTAGTGTGAGTACAGCAAAGATCTCACGCATTCTATATAACTCACATGTAGAAGCACCTTGTATTCTGATTCTAATACCAGGTAGATTAAGGGCTTTTATAAGTGAGTAACCGTGATAGACTTCGTTATTCGTTCTGAAGAACACGGCCAAATCAGTCACACCTTGTTCTTTTAACCACAGAACGTATCCTCCAAAATCCTTTGACCAGTCCCTGTTGTCTTGATAAATATACACATACTCTGATTTTGGTTCGTTTTTTTTGTCATTTTTGCATATAACAGGTGGACGAGAATCTTCTGGGAGATAGCGATTTGCTTCTTCGGGGATCTTAGGATATGAACGATAATTAATATACATTTCCATCTTTTGGGGATGTAAAGTTTCGTACAGTTGCTTGTAATAATAGTTTGGATCCATGGATTCCTTCTTCTCAAATCCATAAATACTTTGATTTTTGTCTCCAATTGTAAAGAACGTGAGGCCATTATAGATTTTTTTTAACCCAAACATAGCATCAAGTCGTGTTTGAGTAATATCTTGGAACTCATCAATAAATACATATTGAAGATCTGGCATTGCAGCACGAACGTCATTAGGCTTGTTTTTTATCGTATCGAGTAGTACTCCTTCCCACTCATTCATTTCACATCCAGAGAGTGCGGTATCTCCGCACACTCTTTTAGCAAAACTGCTGAAAGTGTATACATGTAATTGACTTGCTGATCGACTCAATCCTAACGATGCAAATAGTTTAGTCAAACGAGTTCTTAGCTCAATAACTACGGCCCTGTTATAAGCCAACACTAAGATGCTCTTAGGATTTACATGTTGATGGTATATTAGTTTTGCACATTTTAATGTCAGAACATGTGTTTTCCCTGATCCAGGACCCGCTTCAACGTTAATATTTTCATTTGAGTTCTCATTGTAGATGGCCCTTTGCTCAGGATTTAATAGTTTTTCTGCCTCTTCTATTGCCTTGGCATAAAGAGCTTCCCAAATAGGATCAGACTCTTCGTAGTATTTGCTTAATAAGGTTCTAAAGTCCTCGGATTCTTTTAGTGAAAAATACGATCCTATCAATTCTTGGAATTCCTGTTTTGAATGAATCTTTGTTGTGAGAACGTCCATAACGTATAAGCGAAGATTCCTGATTTCTATAGCTTCATCAAATGCGACTTTGTCTTGATAATCTTTCGAATCTTCTTCAACGTTCTCAAAAATTACTTTTTCAGAATCGTCCGTTGTATATATCTCAATGCCGGTAGGAAGTAATGCATCCGTAGCGATGTATGCCATTCCATTTAGAAATCGTAGAAGATTCTCGAAATATACAAATCCTTTGTTTTCAAATCCCAACTCAATAGCAGCGTCAGACCAACGAATTGTAGCGTTTAGGAGTTTGTTGATATATTCCAAGGTTTTCAAACAGTCGGCCTGAAAATCATTTAAAAAATCTTTCCATGTATTTTCCTCTACTATTACAGATTGAAGAACACATTTTTTCTGTGTGTCTATGAATGATTTTACTTTTACATCAGGAATAATTTCCAATAATGTAATGATTTGTCTCAGACGTTTCTTGTATAAATCATTATGGTATGATCGAGCAATGGACAAGCCCTTATTTTTTTGTTTATCATTCTCGTTATACCAAGTCATGTATTTTTCTGTATACTTCTTGCCGTCTTCATCAGTGTTGATGACCGTCTTTATAATTTCTTCTAGCGTATCTGATTTTTTAATGAATTGACGAAGATCGGAAAGGGTATAATTCTTCTCGATTCTTAATCCATTATTCTGTAAGAGTAATCTTGTAGCATTCAATATGACATGGAATGCTACATCATGTGAATTCTCGCCCAGCAAGTATGATACTTCACTCAGTCTAGTGAATGCAATGCGGCATCGAGTTTCCTCTTCTATTCGAATGATTTTAAATTTCTCGCACCAAATCAAACTATCTAACAGTTTTGCTGAAGGCATAGATAGAGTTGCTGCAACTTCCTGAATTGAGACCTGAATATTTGAATTTTGTTGTTTCCATTGAATTCGTCTCAACTCTTTCAAAATAGCTGAAGCATGTGTGGCACTACTTGATGCAGAAAGCCTTTTGACTCTTTCTTCTAACGACTCTTCATTTGGATCTGCTGAATTATGATCAAGAATTATAATATTAATATGCGCAGGACTTAAAAATCCCATCTTGATTCTTCCCATTCGCTCAAGCCAATACTGGCCAAGTTTGAAGTCTGTAAAGTCATGATCGAACTGTCCACTAGCCCATAATGTATTTGGAACTACTACAGGATATTTTTTTGTTTTATCTATTGGCTGTATTTTTGTAATGTACGAATTAATAGCTACTCTTATCTCCTCAAGGTTTTTCCAGCTTAGAGTGCTTTGGAGAAGCTGCTCTTTAGCTTTCTTGATGTCATCCTTTGAACACAGGCATAAGGTCGGTATAGGAGTTGATTCACTAAATCCTGCTTTTATATACATATCTTTGTCTCTTCCAGCTCTACCAACTTCCTGAAGATAATCTTCCATTACGCTTGGTGGCATTAAATGGACAATATAGTGAATGTTAGGTATATCCATGCCCATGCCAAACGCTTTTGTTGCACAAAGTATATATAATGGATCATTGTCATCTTTGAATCTTGTATATGCCTCTTCTCTATCATCTCCATCCATGCCGGCATGGAAATAGCCTATTGCTTGTGTTGACAATTTTTCACTTAGGATTCCAGCTTTGTGCAATTCATCTGCTAGAAGCAAAGCCATTTCTTCGCATTGATTTCTGGTTTTACAGAAAACAAGCATTCGGCTCTCTTGAGCTTTGATGTTATGTTCTTTGATATAGTCAACGATTTCTTTCAAACGATGCGGAATATCATGAAGCACCTCTTTGAATTCCATCTTTATGTGGCTCCTGATAGGATTGTAAATCTTCTTGTCATTTTCTTGCCCCAATCGCTTTACGGGAATTATATTATTTATTTGTTCATATATCATGTCGGTCACTGTTGCTGAGAACATTGATATACACATGTTATCGCCATAAGTATCCTTAAACTCCTTACACATTTTTGTAACATTTAGATACTCGGGACGGAATTCCATTCCCCATTGTGAAATACAATGAGCTTCATCAAATACCATGTACTCAAGTCCATGATCATTTGCCATTCTAGTGGACAAAGCATTTAAAAAGCCTCTTGAACGGAAACGTTCAGGAGTGACATAAAGAATCGCTATTTCGCCACCATTAATTTTTCTATATATACTCTTGACTTCTTGGTATGATCGGTCTCCGTTTAGATAATCAACATTGGAGATAAAACCTTTTTCTCCAAGCTCTTTCACCTGATCTTGCATCAAAGCCTTCAATGGAGTTACTACAATTGACAGTTTGTTTGTATATGCAGCATTGTAGAGCGCAGGCCCTTGGAACAAAACAGATTTACCACCACCTGTAGGAAGTGAGACAAGATAGTTTTCTTGTCTTTTAAGGATATATGGAATGATTTCCTCTTGAATAGGGCTCCATTTCTTTTTAGGATCATGCTCGGGATTTACTAATACTGAGAATATAAGATCTTTAGCCTTTTCGATATCGGAATCATTTTCATAAATGGATGAGCTATCCGTAAAGAAAGTCTTGCTAACATTTAGAGAATCGTTAAACTCTTCCTCTTTGGTCCATAATTGTTTTACCCCATAAGAAGATACGCCCCATAATGCTGAAAGTGAGTGATATTCCTCTAGGAAGGAGTCAAGTACATACATCGTTGATTCAATGCTATTAGCTTTTATGAAGCGATAATAATATTCATATACTGGCCAAATAGATTGCAATATAGACTGGTAAGTGTCCTTTGCCGAACCTATTGCAGCAGATGCTCCTTTTTCTTCTATACCATCATTCAAGAATGATTTATTAAGCTCATTTGTAAAACCATTCCACATCATCATGTGCTTCTCAACCGCTAGATTATCCCACACGTAACAATATGGTGTATCTTTTCGCCAATCAACGATATCAAAAAAATGATTTTTGCTTGTTACAAGCATTCCATTGTTATGATGTTCTATCAGTTCAAGTCTTCTGACCAAAGTTCCATTATCAGGAATATAGAAGCCTAATGTTTTCGCATAAGACACGACATTTTCTATTTCCAGAGAATCATCTAATAAAAGAATTATAGGACGTTGGTCCTTATTGAAATGAATGCCTTTAAGTAAAGCCATTTGATACGTCCAGTAGGTCGCTCTGTATCTTGATGTTGCACTGACGCGTTTTTGCAAAGCATCAAATCCTCTTCCGCGTTCACTATATACCAAATATATAGAATCGTTGTTCCCTTTGTCAGTTATCCATGGAATTGTTTTTATTGTCAATCCATCTGTATTATTTTTCAGTGACTCTAAAATAGAGAAGAAATCATAATTGTAGCTGACAATATACTTACCTTCTCTAGTTCTTTCTATCCATACGTTAGCTGCTTCTGATGGAACATCATCGAAAATATTTAGTTTTCGTTCTTCCTGACTTATAGCAATGTATCTAGATGCGCCTAATCGCATAGGAATACTACTATCATTCTGCCAAAAATCAGACGGAGAATAATGAGTTGGCAATGAATACTGATTTACTCGATTTTCAATTTCACAACCAACAAACCAAATATGTTCGTAATTTTTCAGGTTGCTATTTTCTCTTAGGAACTCCATGTCTGCACAATCTACATTTCCTGAGCTTTCAATAACGTACTCTTCAAGTAGATCGTCAGGTAAATAATTGAGTCTAAGATATTGAGCAAGATTTGCTACAACGGGAGTTTTTGACATTGTAACAAATCTGTTCAAGATAGCATTAAGGAAAGTGTCTTCAAGAGGTTTTTCATGCAGCATTTTTTTGCTAATAGACATGTATTCAATACCTTCCTGCTTCTGAACAAACTTCATGTCCACATATTCTGCGATTCTTGTCCATAAGCGCTTAGGAGCAATAATTAGCCTCTTAGAATCAATGTCGTTTATTGCTTTTATACGAGATACAACTTGCTCATCTGTATCAGCAAGGGTTTGATAATAGTTGTCTTCTTCAGAGTCCTTGCTAAAGAATTTAGAAAATTCTGGTTGTCTCAATACTTCTAATATCTTGTTAATTCTTGCAGGAAGTAAATCTTTAAGTTCGCCACATAAAGATTCATTTTTTGAGAGTCTATAGAGTTGATTCCAGAATAATCGATCTACCAGTTCTGTGTCTTCTTGTGCTGTATGTCCAGTGTGAAGTGCATATGAATATCTGCAAGGATTTAATAGAATCTCCATTTCTAAAGTATCCCAAACAAATGCATTTGACTCAAAGCCTTTCTTGCTTAATACACTGCCCAAATCCCACGCTTTGATTCTGTGTCCAACAATAATCTCTGTATGTTTTAATGCATGTAGAAGTGTACTAAGCTGCTCTTCTCCCTGGTACGCCGTTGTTTTTTCGTCTTTTCTAAAAGCAAATTCCTTAATAGAGTCTCCATCTGATTCTAAATCGAAGGACACGTATGGAATTTGTGATTTAAATTTCTTCCATAGCTCACCAATAAACAGATAAAAGAGTTTGGTTGAAGCAAAATACTGAACAACGATGTCTTTTGCGTAAGTTTCTGGACATAGCTGAAGAATCTTGTACTGGTAATCTTCAGATAGCTCAATGATAGAATCTCTAAATTTCTCACTATTTATTGAGGCTAGGGTATCGGCAATAGCCTCTTTGCCTTTATCATCAACAAAAGATCTCTGACAACTTAGGAGAAAATGGCTAACAAATGAAGGCTCTTGCTCATTAATCCAAAGAGGTATGGAATCGAAATCTTTTATTTTGTTTAGATTTTCCAGATTAGCGGTTAATGCAAATAGTTCAACGTATAATTCGTCCTTCACGGTGTTGGTGACGGAAATAATATCTGCTGGTTGGATGTAATTATTAATGCACAAATTGAAAAACGAACGAACCTCTTTCTCGTTTTCTGTTATTAGGCTATTCAGACGTTCCCCAATCTGTGGATATATATGTCGTACATCTAGCCCGCTTAGTATATAATGGCTGATAATGTTGAAATCGTTTTCTATAAATCTTTCGGCCAACAGATGTAGAACTTCTAAATAATATTGTGGATCATCTAATAATTTGGAGACTAGTTTCTTTGACGTTTCATAGTCAAGCTTGTTTGTTAAATCTGCTTGTTCCACGAACGCCTTGTCTTTATCAGAAAGATAACAACTCAAGAAAGAGAATGCTTCGGAATCAGACTTTTCCTTGAGATATTCGAATGTCTCGTTCCATGGTTTACCAGCTTCGCTGAAGATGGAATTGCTCTGCGTAATAAGAGAAATTACATATAGCAGATTCATCGAAAGGCTTGCCGGATTTTCCAACAAAGCATTTAATATGGAAGTATGTGCGGAAAGCCAATGTCTAACATCTGTTTGGTGCTCTTCTGATGAGTTGTCAAGGGATTCAATTGTCTCTGTAAGACATGAGAAAAAATCGAAATCATCGGGAAGTCCTTGTAGGGTACTTATGTCTTTTGGGGTGAAAATTCTTTTTTTTATGGTAGCTACTAAGGATTTTATAGCGTTGCAATAAGTGTCATTGTCGGATGTGTATGATTTTAGTTCTGGCAACAATGCAATTAGTCGTTTAAGCAAATTGTCATCCTGAAGAAATTCTTCGGTAACTTGTGAATATTCTACATTATTATAATCCGATAGATACTCTGCGAAAGCTTCTATTACAATTTCTTTCCCATCTGTCTTTCCTAGAATCTTGTCAATAACATGACAGATAACGTCATGCTCATGGTATGATCCTTTAGAGTCTTTTCCTTCTATTTTAGCAAAAATGCCTCTATAAGGAAGAGCTAATAATAGTCCATTTTTGTCATATGTTAACCAGGCGCCATTTGTGGCTTCACGCCGTCCCTTAAAAGTTCTTAGGTTCATTATAATCCAATCATTTTCCTGAGGAGGAATGGTTGGGTTCCAATTCCTCTCATTGAGATTGATGGAGTATAATTTGCTGGAACTATCTTCGTTATTAATACCAAGAGCATTGGTAAGAACTCTTCCGAAATAATTAACGTGGTTATCATAGAATTGAACAACAGCTATACTCTTTTCAAGTTTATGCTGTTTTTTCTTTTTCGGTAGTTTTGCCTCTTGGCTTGTTTTGGGCACAAGGTGGCTTGTGATGTCAATTTCTACTAGATGATTACTAATGTCTATGTTTGTAATTTTGCCAGAAACCGAATTCCCAATTGGATAGGTATATCCGTTCGGAATGGAAGCTTTAACAATGGCGCCATCCTAAATTTCAATATACGCACGGCTTTTGATAATCTTTTTAACAACACCTTGGATTTCACCTCCAATTGAGAGTTGGTCGATTTGCGATAGTAAAGGATCATCCATTAATTGTTTTCTTCCAATTCTCAGCTTTTTCTTTTCTTCTTCATAACCAATAATGATGACCTCAATTTCCATGCCTTCATACAAGAAATAATTTATGTCATCGATATACCTCCAGCTGACATCCTTTGCGTATAAGAAAGCGGAAAGATTCTCAATGGTTACATATGCGCCATGATGCATAACTCGTTGAACCTTTCCTGTAAATCGCTCGTTTTGATGTGTATTGCCAAATTCTCTTAATTGGGCAATAGTTTCTTCGGAAAGAATATTGTTTTTATTCTGTTTCTTCTCGTATTCTTTATTTGGCTTGTGTGTAGCTCTAAAACTTTGGTTTAATGAACTTAAGTCAATTTTATTGAGAACCCTAAGATTTTCGCTAGGTTGTTTTTCATTCTTTGACGTGAGTGTCTTCGGTGCAGATTCGTTAGAGTCAATATTGTTCCCAGACATTATCTGTTTGTATTTGTTTTGATGAGCGAAGATAGGATCAATTTGATTGAGTTGCGAATCATCTAATACATATTCAGGGTCCTCTGGTAGTATTACTCCTTTTTCCTTCGCATTTTGAGTTACATCATAGACCGTTAGACCTTTGGTGTTAGCATATTCTAGTATCGTGATTTTCTGTGCCATATAGGATTTGTTGAATTTTACACTCGTTTACAAACTGTTGACTTGTTGCCAGCTCTGTTATATTAGATCGCAGACAGAAAAACTATTACCATTAATGTCTTTATGAAAAGAAATCAATGTATCTGTGTTATTGAGACTCAGAAGGTTTTGTCTTGTCTGTCATACATATACTGACGATTTTATGTTCATTATACATTTCCATTGCCCTCTTTGGTATGTACGCCGTAGCTACCAAGCACCCATCAAAAAGCTCTGCTACCACCCTCTGCTGACCTGCTATCCTTGCCACTCTTCCACGTATATCTTTAAACTCACCCTCTGTAATCACGACTTCATCCCCTAGCTTATATTTGATGTTCTCCGAAGTGACAGGGATGATGTGAGGATTCTCTATGGAGGTTAGGTGGATGAAATTATCCATAGCTGTATCGGTAATGACAAGAGGCGGATTCTTGGTTGGCGCATTTTCGCGATGAGAAGTATGGTCGTAATAGTAACTCAACAAAGCCCTGTTTTCGAGATCCTTGATGTTCTTACATTGCAAAAGAGAGTCAACTTGCTCTGCTGGGGCATGAACGAACACAAAAGAAGAAATAAGAGGCTCTTTTATGATTCGCTTCTTTCCTTGCTTCCTTACCTCTTTATACCTCAGAGGCACATAGCATTCCAAGCCTTTAGCCTCTACTAATGCTTTTGCCTTGAGGATGCGTCCATACGTAACGCGCAGAACAAACCATTGCTTGTTTTCAGAAGGCACATTCTCTACCGACACCCCACCTTTGTCCTTAGAGATGGAGGGCGTGCAAGAGGTGAGTCCTGCACTTGGACACGATGAGCCTGTGTCGGTAGGCTGCCCATTATACAATGAAGCATCAGCCGTTGGAGGCCGCTTGGTGATATCTTCCAATGTTATAGTTCAGAGGTTAGGTTAAACCAACAGACTATTTCTTGTTGGAGTTGTCATTTGTTGACTACAAAGGTATAAAAACTAATCAATATAAAAGAAGAAAAAAGGGTAAATATTATGATTGTGCGCAGGAATTAACAAATAGGATTCTCTCCGTCGCAACCGGCTATTTTGCTTCACGCCCTTCGTCAGACAAGTCGTCGTCCTCGTGAAGCAGATATTCGTATTCGGTCCCGATAAGACTCTCGCGATCGTATTTTTTTGTACTCCATGATGTAGAAACTGATGGTTTCGGGATATTCATAGACGAATCTCCGGCACACCTTCTTGTACATGAGCAATATGCGTTCGTCGTCGGCAAACTCAAACAGATGGTCAAGCATCCGTCCTACTTCGTTTTCCGACGCGTGTTTCCTCGCGCAGAATTCCTCCACTATGGGGGTGTATTCTATGGCTGCTCGTTCGCGAATCTGCATCAGCCCCCTTGCCAGTTCTTTTATCCCCGCAAGGAGGTTTTGGCAGCCCTTGTCTTAGCTTGTTTCATGCCTATCTTCTTGCATATTTTATAGTTTCTTGTTTTCGACACAAAGTTACTGATTTTTATTTGGTTACAAGAGTTATTTTGAGTTTTCGCTGTGTTTTATTTGTAGTTTTTGCGGTAAAACGTTTGGTGTTTTTGTGGCAATTCATTTGGTGTTTTTGCGGTAAAATCCATGTTTGCCGCACATTTGCAGTGATGTGGTAACAAATGGAGCAGATAGAAAGATCCATGGGCTGTTGGGGCAACGCGTATGCGATTTTGAAAACGTTAAACGTTATAACGTTATCATGTAAGAACGCGAGTCTGCCATGGTAAGGGGGCTAGATTTACTCTAAGGCGTGGTTTCGTGGCAACGTGACTTCTTTCTTTTGTCTGAGCAACATCAAAAACGTCAAAACAAGATGCCAAAACAAAAACGTTAAACGTTATAACGTTAAGACGTTAGTAGGGTGGGGCTTGGCAGACTAAGGAGCAAGAAAAGTGAACGGGTGTCCCCGTTTTGGGTGGGTGGATATCCTCCGTTTTCAGCAAC
>ULRN01036185.1_pt1 | contig 22696 bp, 19 predicted proteins | sample 1955461 | NCBI WGS metagenome assembly ULRN01 (sample SAMEA4835683, study PRJEB28245) | human gut metagenome | biome: gut microbiome; material: fecal sample | place: Denmark | collected 2008 | reverse complement strand
CGGCCCGCCGCCCTCTCGTAGCGTTCGGCCCCGACGGGCTCGGACGACTCGTCGTCGACTGATACGATGTTCGCATATACTGCCCGTGCCCCTTTCCTCGATGGTTTATTGTCTAGTCGCCAGAAATCATATGAATACGCGTGGACCGTGTCCCTCTATGTGTTTGTCAATTTGTGAAAGAAATTATGCGTCACCTCCTTATGCGCAACTACTTTCCCTATGGGTTATTAAGACTGCCCAAGACGGATTGTTGGTCGCCGGAGATTGGTTTGCCCAACTGCGCTTGAGACCCTTGGTGCGGATTTCCCAGTCGCCCTACAACGCTCTTGCAATGAGTGTTGTAGTGGTCATTGCCCAAACGTTCCTCGCGATTTATGCACTGTTTAGGAACATGAACTACTACGACATGAACGCACCGTTTCTCGAGAACTTCATCAACACCGTTAAGGGTGCGGCACTGAAGCTGTCCTCGGCGATCTTGGGCGAACACGCGATAGATGTGCTGCGCAAGAAGAAGGGGGAGTGAGGGCGAGATACTCAGAATGTCAGGCCGTTAGGTACTGCAATCCCTCCCCGTTGTTGGCTGTATCAATGTGGGCCTTATATATCATGGACTTGATGTCGGTATGAATAGGGTGAGACAAAGTGGACGAGCTTTCCAAAGAAATTGCATCTCTGCCATCTGATGTATTGAGTAAAGCATATGATGATGCTCTGCATCCTGTGCTCTCATCGGTCGGAGACACTCTGAGTTTAGTTCCCAGAACCGTTGGCGTATTGCTTGGCCCCTGGAAGAAATGGGTGGTTAACGGCGAGAGCAATATTGAGGAGGCGATTCGGCAAATCGAAGAAAAGATGGAAGACGTCCCGGAGGACTGCTTCTGTGAGCCTGCACAGAATGTTGTGGTGCCGGCTATTCAGCAACTGTCATATTCGTACGACAGTCAGGACCTAAGGGGGCTGTACGTTAATTTACTCGCGTCCTCTATGGATAAAAGGGTTTCTCCTCTCGTCCATCCGAGTTTTGTTAGCATAATCGGACAACTGACTCCCGATGAAGCCAAAATGATGTCGTGGCTTTCTGAAGGGCTTGGTAAAGATCATATTCCGGTTATTGACTTACGCGTTGTCGAAGACGATGACATGCCAATTAAAGCTCGGTGGCGAGTGCTTTGCGAAAATTATACGAACGTATTCGATGCTATCGTTCAATGTCCTGAGAATGTGTCTTTGTATTTGAATAACTTGGAGCGACTGAAACTTTTAAGCGAAGAAACGTACTGTTACGAGGGAGAAGACGATTATCTTGGGATTGAGGATTCTGACAGGATCCGAAATATAAAGAAGGATAATACGCCTTCTGATGGATGGCGGTTTGATTGCGTACATCATGTTTTTAGGCTAACACCGTTCGGGAAGCTTTTTATTAAGTGCTGTGTTTAGTCTTCTCGGCAGTGCTGGTACGATTCGATTCTTGGCGGTTTGCTAATGGGTGAATGCGTTGGTCAGATTTGATGGGAATACCTTCTATTTCTTGTCAATTAGTCTTTTAAAGCTTCCGATCGTCGTCCTGGCGGTTTTTCTTTGTCCCCGCAATGATGGACAATTTCCTTAAACGATTTTGGTCCGTGATAGTTTCTCACGGTTCATTTTCGCTTCATTTTACGGTGATGGTGCCAAATGGTAAGAGGTGCATATGAACGAAGCGGTTTTAAGGGTTTTAGCCAGGCTGGGGCTCGACGCTAAACCATTCAAGCAGGAGAAAGTGATCGAGCTGGTCAAGAACCCCCTTTCCGGAGCATGGGTTACCGTCTATTCGCACCATGACACTGCTGATGGAAGGCCTTCCGTTTTTGCCTGTTTTGCCGACCTTGCACGGAAGCAGGAGATTCTTGCAGGTGATGATTGGTTGAAGCATGCTTCCAGTTTCTCGCCAGGCTTCTGCGTATGTGCAGACGACGTCACTTATCATGACGGGCGCGATGAGGGCTATGACTTTATTGTTGCCGAGCAGTATTTCTATCCGCTCGACCAAGCGCAGATTCTGGTCAACCAGGAATTTGTCATGCTGTTTGAACTCTACCGCGGCGAAGACGGTTGCTACTATAGCGTCGACAAGTGCGGCGAGAGAGAAAAAGTCGTTGACTTTGCTGGAGACGAGGTGCGTGTCAGGACCAAATATATACTGCGCTTCATTGCAGCTAAGCAATGCTTCTTCGTCTACTTTGTTGACGCTCGGCTGGCATCTTCGTCCAACTATCCTTTGGGGAGCACTGAGTGCATTTCAGAGAGTGATGAAGTCGGAGGGAACTACCATATCGGACAGTGGTACACGAGCGATATTGATGAAGGCTATCTGCTGTCCATGCTCTACGCTCGAAGCTTTATCGAGCCCGACGACGTCGAGACTTGTGGCGTATGGCCGTTCGATGAGAAAAATGAACGGTACCCCGAGTTCGTCATCGGCGAACGGCCTGACGGCTCGCTCGTTCGATACACATGTGACCCGAATAAGCTTGGCACCTACTTTGATAAGGAGCCTCGCGCCCCACATTACTTAACCCCCGTTTTCTTTAAGCCCGCTGTACTTGATAAGTACAGGAGTAGCCCTCACTTCGATGTCAGCGAGCGTCACATTTCATGTGGGAGCCAGTGGAGGTGCGAGATTGACAATGTTGACCCGGACAGAGTTATGGTTTATCTCGGCGATTTGGGACGCGATCTTCCCGAGAGTGAGCGCACTCATTTCCTTTCCTTCGAGATGTCTCCCGTTGACCAGCGCATTTCTGATGAGGTATTCAAGACAGATTTGCTTAATATGTGGGTTAAAGATCCGTCGGGCCCTGTTTCCATGCTTATGCGAGCGCGAATGGAACTTGATAAAGCATGGAGGAAACGGTTTGGCTTGGCGCTGTATAGGCCTTTCCACCGTGCAGACGAGGGCATTCTTGAACAAATCTACATTCCATCTGGCAACGGCGAGTCTGAATTTGAGTCCGTGACTATGGCCCTCACGAGAGCCCTCGTCGACTACATTGATGAAAGTGCTCTAAAGGACGCTGATGCGAAGGGTAGTATTAACAAGCTGGAGGCCTTTCTTAGCGGGAATGACATCGTGATCGACCTAAAGCCTCTCCGTGATCTTCAGAACCTTCGGTCGGCGGGGGCAGCGCACGGTAAGGGCTCAAAATACGATAGGCTTTACGGCGATGTGGTCACCGAAGACCATAGAGAAGATGCGAAAAGACTCATTGCTCGACTTACGACCATGCTGAACGAGTTGACTGAGGCCTTAAAACCTGCCGACGATCGGAAAGAGTAATTGCAGGGTGATGGGCTGTCATGCGCTAGGGAAACAAGGCTGTTGCAGTTGGCGGATTTAGATATTCTTGCATCAAGACCTTCCGATTTCCTATAGATAGAGACAGGTCCAATTAACTTTCAATGTGTATCCTCCTTATTTTCTGAGTTTATGTAGCACTAGCTGCGTTTATAGGAATGGGCTATGCGCGATACGGCGGTTTCAGCATGAGGCCGGCTTGTACTTCTTCGAGATTCCATATACTGGCACCTTTCAGGTCTGGCTTATGTCCGCGCCAGTATTTATGCTTTAAGCAAAGCGGCACGAGTGAACTTGCTGCGAGCCTCATGCTGTGAGCACATTAATCAATCGGTCGTGAAGGCGAGGTGAGTATGAAAGGTAGATACCAGCACGTTACGAAGCGGGCGGATGGCAATTGGCAGGTTAAGGGCGAGGGGGCGCGTCGCGCTTCCTTTGTTACGACGACCCAGGGCGAAGCTATAAAGCGCGGTCGTCAAATTAGTTCTAATCAGCACTCTGAGCTAATCACCCATCGTCCTGATGGCAGGATCCGCGCAAAGGATTCCCATGGGCACGATCCCTTCCCGCCGAGAGGATAGGGACTTGACGCCATTGCGGCTGCGGGCATGGATTAGCGTGTCCGCAGCCGCAAACGCCTGCCGGATGTATGTGGCAAATTCTGGAATCCCCGAGCACAACGGCTTTTCCACATATAGGATCCGCAGGTAGAAGCATTGCGGTATTCCGGAGCGCTCGGCACGCCAGGGATTTGCTGCATACTTCCGAGTTTTTGGCCTTGTGCCCTTTGTTCTAGATGCTGCAAACACTTGATTGATGCTATTTAAGGTCTATAATCAAATAAAAACTCTGAAATATCTTTTCAAAACAATGAAAGGAATTTTGAGGACGATGCTTTGCCAGTTTACCTTCAGGAACTATAGATCCTATCGCGACGAAACTGAGCTTTCCATGCAGGCAACATCGATGAGGGAGTTCGAGCGCTCCCTTATAGAGTGCCCTGACGGGCAGAGCTTCCTTCCGGTGGCTGCGGTTTACGGGCCTAACGCTGGCGGCAAGTCTAACCTGCTCGAGGCTCTTGACTATATTCGTTCGGCGGTAGCAAGGCCGATCAGGTTGTTGTCTGCCAGCACTGATGCGCCAGAAGGTAACCGATCTTCAATACCCCGTTGCTCTGCGTTCGAGTTCGATGACGTGTCGGCTGCTAAGCCCACCGAGTTCGAGCTCTACTATCGCGCGGGTGAGCATGAGTACCGCTATGCCCTGTCCGTGCATGCGGACGAGATCGTGTCCGAAGGACTGTGGCGGCGCAAATTGGGGGCGTCACGCACGGCGATGCTGTTCGAGCGCGAGGGCACGGGGGTTGAGCTTGGTCCCACGCTGCGTAAGCTCGTGACGGCCGCGAGATTCAACCCGAGCCTGCCATACCTGTCGTTTCTCTGCATCAACTTTGACGCGCCGGTGATCAAGGAGGCTGCCAGTTGGTTTCTTGATGGGGTGTTCCTGAACTACAACAGCTCCTATCTGGAGCAGATGCTCGAACAGTTGCTCGACGAGGATGACTCACCCGAGATCACGCGTTTTCTGCGTGCCGTTGACGTGCGTATCGATGGCTTTAGGGTTGAGAAAGCTCCGGAATGGCGGGGCCAGCGTGTCTTCGTAAAGCATGATGTGGACGGTAAGGGCTATGAGCTGCGCCTGTCCGAGGAGTCGGCCGGTACTCAGAAGCTCATGGGGCTGGCGGCGTTTCTGCTGGCGGCGCTCGAACGCGGCGGTACCGTCGTTGTCGACGAGCTCGACGCCAAGTTGCATCCGAAGCTCCTGCGCTACGTGATCCTGCTGTTCAAAGATCCCGAAGTCAACAAGAGCGGCGCGCAGCTCATCTTCTCGTCTCAGGACGTGTCCACTATGCGAAACGATGTTTTTCGCCGCGACGAGATATGGTTTGCCGCACGCGGCGAGGGGGAGGCGAGCCAGCTATGGTCGCTCGCCGACATCCACGAGGCAAATGGCAACCTGGTCAGCAAGAACGCGGCATTCGACAAGCAGTACCTGTCTGGTCGCTATGGTGCCGACCCGTATCTCACGCGCATTGAGGAGTGGGATTAGTATGGCCGCGAAAAAGTCGAGGGACTGGCGCAGCGGCAAGCGCGAGGGACGCTCTCGCATGGTACAGATGACGCGCCATCTCGTGGTGACCGAGGGCAAGGAGACTGAGCCTCGCTACTTCGAGGGCGTACGCGCCGCGTTGGGCGCAGCAAACGAGCGGAAGGTTGCCGTAGTCGTTAAGGGGACTGGCAAACATACTCTCGACCTACTTGACTTCGCTGTCGAACACTGTCGCTATGCTCCTGAGACGTTTGACCATGTGTGGCTTGTATTTGATAAGGATGATTTCCCTGCATCCGATTTCGATGCGATGGAGAGCAAATGCGCCGAGCTCACCGATGGATTGAGGACGTTTCATGCACTGTGGTCGAACCCCTGCTTTGAGCTGTGGCCCCTTCTGCACCTTCGATATACGACTGCTCCCATGTCGGCCGCAGAGTGCCAGCGTGGCCTCGCTCAAGCCATGTCTAAAGACCTGGGCATTGAGTACCGCAAGAATTTGGCAGGGCTGTTCGAGGTGGTGGACGGCAAACGAGGCGAGGCGTTGCAGCGTGCTGGACGCCTCGTCACATACCATAGGGGGCTGGGTAACGTTAAACCATCCGCGCAAAACCCTGCAACCAAGGTGGGCGAGGTATTCGATGTGATTGGGCCGTATCTGGTTTGACGGTCAAGTTCGATCGGGCTTGATAGGACTGGAGATTCATGAAAGATGTTGTTTCGGGCTGCCTGCCGTCTTTAACTGGATTGACCTTTTGGGACCCGATAGGATACTAGGCCGAATCTAGCGGTATTGACGCAGTCAACCTACGGGCTCGCACGTTGCTGCTGCTAGCAGCGGATCGGGTGAGGACTGCTGCTTCTTTGGCCTGTACGCCTCCGATGGCCAGTTTGCCGTGGACGCCTCCTGGGTGGACGCGACCGGCGCCATAGCCGATGCTGCCTGCGAGAGTGGCTCACTTACGTCGGCGCAGTTTGTGACGCCGATGGGCGGGGCCTTTGGTACCGCCTGTGTTATGGATGCCAGCGGGGCCGTTGCTTAGCATGTGGTAATTGAACCCACAGGCGCCCAGCCGCCGGCGGGGAAGACCCAGCCCGGTATCGATGAGCCCACCGGTGGCAATCCCACGGGGGATACAAAGCCCGGTAGCGAAGAAAAGCCCGGTGATGAGACCAAGCCCAGCGAAAACCCGCCCCTCACGCCTGATTCGTCGCCCAAGTCGGACGCCAAGCCCGCGCCCGCGTCCATCAAGACGCCTGCGACCAAGACCACCAAAAAGACCAAGCCCGCAACAACGCAAGCCGCCGCGCTCCCTAAGACCGGCCACGGTGACTGGGCGGTTGCGTGCCTTACTTTCGTCTTCCTAGGTATGTTGTTGGTCCCCATAATAGTTCGGGCACTTCGCGGGGGCCTTATTTGCCAATGTAGTTTCTGCCGCTTCTTTCCCACATTTCTCTGAGTTAATAATGCAGATTACTTGAACTCGGCTTGGGGCTTGCCCTGTATTTGAATTTGATTAAACTTAACTTATAAGTTAATCATATATGGTTTCATCTGAAGCGGAGGGGGTGGCCTTTGGCTAGTGACTATGAGCTTGTCGAATATGCTGATCCCGAGGGACGACCTTTTTGGGAACTAACCACCTCCCCTGAGAACTCTCAGTTTCAGAAGATGATGTCTGATCCTAAAACGAAGTTTACCGCCCGTAAAATGATCAATCAGATTTCAAAAATCTATGATTACGGGCTAAAGGATGTCACTGGAACGTCAAAGCTTCGATGTATCGAGCCTAAGATTGGGCTATACGAACTCAAGGGTTTTGATGGGGTTAATCGAGAAATGGTCTACGCGATTTGCCAAGGCGTGGACAAGATTGTTTTGCTTTTTTGGTTTAAGGGCCATCAAGGCTCGGGAAATATTTCCAAAGAAATTAAACGCGCAAAACAGTTGGCCCCGATAGCAAAGCAGCTTTTGGAGTCATAGCGTCGGCTTTTTTGCCCGCTTACGAAATGGAGACTTGTAATGGTTAAGGTCGATTTATCAGACTTTTACGCGGAAACGGAAACGAGCGAAACCCGTGCCTATGAGCACGCACTAGATATTGAGTTTATTGTTCATCGCGAGATGCAGCGCTCGGGCTTGAGTAAAAGCGAGCTGGCAAAGCGTATGGGCGTGAGTCTTCAGTCGCTTTCGAAATTGTTGAATTCTCAGCCCAACATGACGCTGAAAACAATCGCAAAGTTTGAGCTTGCGTTGGGTATCAAAATCATTCCTCAGGTCATTTCCAGCTATTCGAATGAGGCGCCGTTTTCTTCGTCTAATAATTCTGTCCGAGAACAATGGTCTTCATTTAACAGCGACTGCTCAGCTAAACGATTGAACTTTGAGATGATTCCGGGAGGTTTGGCTGCATGAGCAAGGATTTCATTGCGCCTATTCAGGTTGTTCATTTGTTTGTTGTCGACTCAACTTTTCATATTGAGAATGAGCCCTCCCAGAATATGGATTTAAAAGTTGACGTTAGCTATCAGGACGTCCATCTATTGAGGAACAAGGCGGGCGAGCGTGCAGACTTAAAGCTGTATGTGTGTGGCAGTCTGATTGATAGAGACGATGCAAAGGAAAAAATGCGCGCTGATGTGACGGTTGCTATTTCGGTGTCTACAAAATTGCCGTTCGACATTTCAGACGATGAAGCGCGCCGATATCTTCTCTCTAATGCGATTTCCATGGCGTATGGTCACGCTAAGAGCTATCTGATGGTCGTTACTGGACTTTCGCCCATGGGGGCTTTGACGCTGCCGGCAATTCTTCCTTCGGAATTGGCAGCGGACAGCGATGCGTCTTTCCAAAGTGAGTAAGTTGTTCTCGAGTTGGATTTTGCCTGCCACTGTGTGCAAATGTAACGGGGTGCCGAATCGTTAGTTTGACTGATTCGGCACTTATATTTCGAAGTTTCTAGTTGAAGCCCTGCGATGCCCGTGCTACGACAGCTAAATTGACCGTGACGTCCTGTCTTGCGACACGCATGTACCTCCGCACGGGTATCATGGTGAAAGCGATTTCAATGACAGGGGTACTCGTGGTAAAGATGAAAGATGTGGCCGAGCTGGCCGGCGTTTCGAGCGCCGCCGTCTCGCGCTACCTCAACGGTGGCTACATATCAACGGACAAGGCCGAGCGCATTAAGCAGGCGATTGAGCTGACCGGATACGTGCGGTCCAGCCAGGCTCGCGCGCTGCGCACCGGCTCCACTAAGCTCATCGGCGTCATCGTGCCCAAGATTAACTCGGAATCCGTGAGCCGCATTACCGCTGGCATTGGCCAGGTGCTCGGTCGCCGTGGCTACCAGATGCTGCTTGCCAATACCGATAACGCCCCCGATCGCGAGCTCGAATACCTCGATTTATTCCAAAACCACCCGGTCGATGGCATTGTGCTGGTGGCAACCATGATCACCGACGAGCATCGTCGGGCGATTGAGTCGTGCCGCGTGCCGATCGTGCTGATCGGCCAGAATGTTGAGGGCGCGGCGTGCGTCTATCACGACGATTACGAGGCCGCCTTTGAGCTGGGCCATGCACTTGCGGGTCGCGTGGAAGGCAAGATTGCCTACATTGGAGTTACCGAGGAGGACCGCGCGGCTGGTTATGACCGCCGTCGCGGTTTTGAGGCCGGCCTGCGCGCCGCGGGCGTGGCGCTTGATCCGAGCCTGATTCGCCAGGGGTCCTTTACGCTCGACTCGGGCTATGGTGCGGCGCGTGAACTGCTTTCCGTCGCTCCCGATGTTTCGTTTATCGCCTGCGCGACCGACACCATGGCGGCGGGTGCGCTGCGTGCCATCGATGAGGTTCGCGGCATGGGCGAGGGCATACACCGCGTGAGCGGTTTTGGCGACAACGCGTTTTTGCGCGCGCTGACGGGCGGCATTCCCACCGTGCATTATGGTTACCTGACCAGTGGCGTCGAGGCGACCAATATGTTGCTCAACACGCTCGATGGCGTGGAGGGGGGGAGCGGTCTCAAGACACTCAAGCTCGGTCATCAGCTTATGAATGTCTAGGTCTTGGGCATGTCTGTCTGCCTCTGAGCCCTTATGTTTGTCTCAAAACTACCATTCACCGGCTTTTTCCTACCGTTCACCCTACTATGAAAACGATTGCAGACATATGAAACTGAAATCGATTACAGTGCAAGTGTCAAAGATGGCCGGGTGTAAATGCGCCCGTTGGAGGAAAGGGAAGTCATGGACTACCGCAAATCAGCCCAAGAGGTGCTCAACAACATCGGTGGCGCCGACAACGTTGTTTCGGCCGCGCACTGCGCCACTCGCCTGCGCCTGGTGATTGCCGATAACACTAAGGTTAACAAGGAGGCCATCGAGAATGTCGATGGCGCTAAGGGCGTCTTTGAGGCCCAGGGCCAGCTGCAGATTATTTTTGGCACCGGCACCGTCAACAAGGTCTACGAGGAGTTCATCGCGCTCAGTGGCGTCGAGGCTGCCACCAAGGCCGAGGTCAAGGAGGCCGCGGCGCAGCAGCAGAACATCTTTATGCGTGCCATTAAGGTGCTCGGCGACGTCTTTGTCCCCATCATCCCCGCCATCGTGGCTTCGGGCCTGCTGCTGGGCATTATGAGCGCCCTCAACTTTATGGCTTCCAACGGCTTTATCGCGCTCGACACCAATAACTTTATCTACAAGATCGCTGACCTGGTCTCGGGAACGTCCTTTGGCATTCTGCAGATCCTGATCGGTTACTCCGCCGCTAAGGCCTTTGGCGCCAACCCGTATCTGGGCGCCGTCGTCGGCGGCGCGTTTATCAACTCCTCGCTGCAGAGCGCCTACACGGTTGCCTCCGAGGGCGTGCAGACCATGGTTACCGTCATTCCCGGCGTGTACAGCTTTGAGTGGGTCGGCTATCAGGGCCACGTGATCCCCATCGTTATCGCCTGCGCCATTCTGGCCTTCCTCGAGAAGCGCCTGCACAAGATCGTTCCCGAGATGTTCGACCTCTTTGTGACTCCGCTCGTCTCGGTGTTCGTGACCGTGCTCGTGACCCTCATTGCCGTCGGACCCATCTTCGTGTGGGCCGAGAACGCCATCCTCGGCCTGATCCAGGCCCTGCTCACCCTGCCCTTCGGCATCGGTTCCTTTATCGTCGGCCTGTTCTATGCCCCCACGGTCGTTACCGGTATCCACCAGATGTACACCGCCATCGACCTGGGCCAGCTCGCCCAGTACGGTGTGACCTACTGGCTGCCCATCGCCAGCGCTGCCAACATCGCCCAGGGTGGCGCTGCGCTCGCCGTTGCCTTTAAGACCCGCGATGCCAAGATTAAGGGCCTGGCGCTTCCTTCGGCTCTGTCCGCCTTTATGGGCATTACCGAGCCTGCCATCTTTGGTGTGAATCTACGCTTCTTTAAGCCCTTCATCGCCGGCTGCATCGGCGGCGGTTGCGGTGCCCTGGTCTGCGCGCTCACCTCGCTTGCTGCTTCCGGCACGGGCGTTACCGGTATCTTCGGTATCCTGCTGTGCCTGGCCCAACCCGTGCAGTACGCGATCATGTTTGCGGTCGCCGCGCTGGTTTCCTTTGCCGTCTCGTTTGTCCTGTACAAGGACGAGCCCAAGGCTTCCGCGCAGGCCTAAGAGCTTTTGATTGAGGGGATGCCCGCGGGTCGTATGCTCGCGGGCGTTTCCCGTATCTGGTGCCGATCTCTGGCGCCTTGTTTCTTTCGATTCGTTAGGACTTTGATATGTCTAATGCACTTGGTCGCGACCTTGCAAAGTTGGTTGCCGCTGTTGACGCTGCCGCCTCTGAGTGCGGTCATGGTGCGTATGGCCAGCGCTTCCATATTATGCCGCCGGCGGGCTGGCTCAACGACCCCAACGGTCTTTGTCAGGCAGATGGCGTATTTCACGCGTACTTTCAGTATGCCCCGTTTGATGTGAACGGCGGCGTCAAGATGTGGGGCCATGCGACGAGTCGCGATCTTATGACGTGGGACTACGTTGGAGCCCCGCTGCTGCCCGACGAGCCGTTCGATTGTCACGGCGTGTATTCGGGCTCCGCGCTTGCCGAGGACGGTCGCATTCGCGTGCTGTACACAGGCAACGTTAAGCTTTCCGATGCGGACGGTACGTACGGCTACGTCAATACCGGCCGTCGTGCCGATACCGTCTATGTGGAGAGTACCGACGGTCAGGCGTTTGGCGCCAAGCGCGTGGTGCTGGCGTCCGAGGATTATCCCGAGGATTTGACCTGCCACGTGCGCGACCCCAAGGTGTGGCGTGACGCGGACGGGCGTTATCACATGGTGCTGGGCGCCCGTCGTCGCGTGGATGGTCCGCATGTCGATAGTCGATTTTGCGCCATGCACGGCGAGGGCGCCGGTCGCGATGTGGGCGAGATCCTGGTGTTTGGCTCGGCCGATATGCTGAGCTGGGAGCTCGAGAGCCGTGTGTCTACGCCCGAGCGTTTTGGCTTTATGTGGGAATGCCCTGGCTATATTGAGCTCGATGCGAATGGCGATACCGCTGCATTTTTGTCGTTCTCGCCCCAGGGCCTTGAGGGCGGTCGTTGGGATCGCGGCAATGTGTATGCCGCTGGCTACATGCCTGTATCGGGCGACATTACGGGTGGCAAGGACGCTTATGAGCTGGGCGAGTTCCGCCTGTGGGACGCCGGTTTTGACTTCTATGCGCCGCAGGAGTTCACGGCCGAGGACGGTCGCCATATTCTGATTGGCTGGATGGGCATGCCCGATGAGCCGACCTATGGCAACGCACCGACCGTGGTGTGCGGCTGGCAGCACTGCATGACGGTGCCGCGCGAGCTTACGGCCGGTGGCGGCGGCGTGGTACTGCAGCAGCCGGCGCGCGAGATTGAGCACCATTATGCCTCGGTGCGTGTAGGGGAGGGCTCGTTGGAGGTTGCCGGCGATACCTGCTTTGACGTTGTTGTCGACGGTGTTGACGGTGCGTTCACCGCGACCGTTGATGGCGAGCTGAAGCTGGCGTTTGTGCCCGCCGAGGGCGAACTGTCCGCGCGCTTTGAGATGCGATTTACCGATGGGGGTCGCACTTCTGCCGGTTGTGGTCGTACCGTGCGCTGGGAGCCCGTCGACGAGGTTCGTAACGTGCGCATTGTCGGCGATGTCTCGTCGGTCGAGGTGTTTGTGAACGATGGCGCGCTCGTGTTTTCGACACGCATCTATCCCGAGGCCTATGGCGTGTCCGTTGACGCCCCGGGTGCGAACGTAAACTACCATACGCTCAGCATTTAGGCGAGTCGTCGCATATCGGCGCTATACTGCAGCCGTTGCCCACGATGCGGGGAACACCCGCATCGTGGGTTTTTGCTTATGAAGGGACGGTGCCGCGTGGATGTACAGCAGCTAGAAGAGACTTGGGCTTTGAGGGCCGGCGCGCGTGAGGCGCGGTTGCTTGCGGCCCCGCATGTGCCGGTTGCTCTGTCGCAGCTGGGAATTGTGCGTCCCGGTGACCGTCTGGTGGCCTTTGCGGATGACTTTGCCGATGCGTTTGCGCACGGCTTTGAAGGCTGTGATGTTGTGCTTGTGGACCCGCCGTCGGTTGCGGCGTTTACTGCCGCGTCCGAGGATTTTGATGCTTCGTTTGATGCCGAGGGGCCGCACCTGTGGTGGTTTGTGAACTCAATCGGCGGCTTTGGCCTGTGTGTGCCCGATCTGCGTGCGCTGGGTCGGGCGGCGCGTGAGGCCCATGCGTTGCTGGTTGTGGACAACACCGTGGCGTCGGCTTTTGGCTGCGATCCGCTGCGTCTGGGTGCTGCGCTGTCCCTCGAGGCGCTCGACCGCGTGTGCGCCGGTGATGCTTCACGCAAGTTGGTTGCCGTATCGGTTGCGCGCTCGCAGCTTAAGCGCCATCGTGTGGATGCTGCTGCCGCGTGCACATATGCCCTGTTTGAGGACTGCGGCTTGGCAAAGCTTAATTTGCCTGCTGACGAGGCCGGTGTGCTGGAGCGCGGGCTGGACTCGCTCAATACCCGCATGCAGGCACACTTCGACCGCGCCCGCGCGCTGGCCGAGTATCTGGCCGCCAACGAGATGGTGCGCAACGTGCGCTATCCCGGGCTGAGCTCGCATCCTGACCATGCTGTTGCAACGGGAATCCTCGAGCATGGTTTTGGCCCGGCAGTTGAGTTTGACCTTATCGAGCTTAGCGCAGGAGAGCTGTTCGACGCTTTGCCGGGGGAGTTTCGCACATCGCCTGCCGGCGGCGCAACGACGCGTCTTTCGGCCCCACGCGGCAAGCAGGGGAGCACCATCCGCCTCTTCGCCGGCACCGACGATCCCTTGATCGTGGCCGCCACCCTAGATAATGCCCTCCGCAACTAGCTAAATCATCTTCAACTCCATAAGTTGCGGTGAAATAGGGACTGTTTATGCGATTAAAGCCGTAAAACAATCCCTATTTCACCGCAACTTATGAGAATGGGTTGTGTGGCTATAAAGCCCTGTCCATAATTGGCTACTTTTTGATGCTGGCGATGAGGTCGTTTGCTTTGGTGGCAATGACGTTGTTGATCTCTGCCTGCAGCTCCTCGTAGACCGCTACGGCTCGCTCGCCGGCGGGGGTGAGCGTGGATCCGCGGGCTCCGTCGCGCTCGATGAGCTTGCAGCCTAGTTGCCCTTCTGCTTCGTTCACAATGCGCCAGGCCTTGGAATACGCCATGCCCATGCTCTTGGCGGCACGGTTGAGCGAGTGCTCGCGGGCGATACCTTGCAGCAGCAAGACGCAGCCGTGGCCGAACACGCCCGGCAGATCCTTGTCGCACGCTTGAATGACCAGCTTTGCCGTCGTCTTGTACTCCATGTGCTCCACGTCTCCCCGCTAAAGTGTTTGCTGGGCAAACGCAAAGCCTGCGTCAAACCCTCGTGTGCTCTTCTTAAATCATGCATTGTAGCAGTCAAAGTGCGTTAAGATACTTCCCCAGTATTGGGCGCCCAAGGTTGGGCTGGGTCCTACGAGGCCTGCAGCCGACCGGTCGCATGGAAAAAGGAGAAACATGGCTACGTTCTTTCCCGGTGAGTCCCACACGTTTTCGGAGTATCTGCTGGTCCCTGGCTACTCGTCCTCGCAGTGCATCCCCAACAACGTCTCTCTTAAGACGCCGCTGACCCGCTTTAAGCGCGGTGAGAAGCCGGCAATCACCCTGAACATCCCCATGGTTTCCGCCATCATGCAGTCCGTCTCGGGCGTCGATATGGGTGTCGCGCTCGCTACCGAGGGTGGCCTGTCCTTCATTTACGGTTCCCAGAGCGCCGAGTCCGAGGCCGCTATGGTCAAGGCCGTCAAGGATCACAAGGCTGGCTTCGTTCAGTCCGATTCCACGCTGACCCCCGACATGACCATGGAGCAGGTCATCGAGCTCAAGGAGAAGACCGGTCACTCCACCATGCCGGTTACCGACGACGGCACTCCCAAGGGTAAGCTCCTGGGCATCGTCACCAGCCGTGACTATCGCCCCAGTCGCGATGACCACCAGACGAAGGTCTCTGAGTTCATGACCCCGCGTGAGCAGCTCATCGTGGGCGACAAGAACATCAGCCTCAAGGTTGCCAACGACGTCATCTGGGACAACAAGCTCAACGCCCTGCCCATCGTCGACGACAACGATCACCTGATGGGAATCGTCTTCCGCAAGGACTATGACAGCCACAAGACCAACCCCAACGAGCTGCTCGACGGCGACAAGCGCTACATGGTCGGCGCCGGTATCAACACCCGCGACTATGCCGAGCGCGTGCCGCTGCTCATCGAGGCCGGCGCCGATGTCCTGTGCATCGACTCCTCCGAGGGCTTCAGCGAGTGGCAGAAGCGCACCATCGAGTGGATTCGCGCCAACTACGGCGAGGACGTCAAGGTCGGTGCCGGTAACGTCGTCGACGCCGAGGGCTTCCGCTTCCTGGCAGACTGCGGCGCCGACTTCATCAAGGTCGGTATCGGCGGCGGTTCCATCTGCATCACCCGTGAGACCAAGGGTATCGGTCGTGGCCAGGCCACCGCGCTGATCGACGTCTGCCGCGCTCGCGACGAGTACTACGAGGAGACCGGCGTCTACGTGCCCGTGTGCTCCGACGGCGGCATCGTCTACGACTATCACATGACGCTCGCCCTTGCCATGGGTGCTGACTTTATGATGCTGGGCCGCTACTTCGCTCGCTTTGACGAGAGCCCGACTGAGCGCGTCAACGTGAACGGTCAGTACATGAAGGAGTACTGGGGCGAGGGTTCCGCGCGTGCCCGCAACTGGCAGCGCTACGACCTGGGCGGCGCCGCGAAGCTCAGCTTCGTCGAGGGCGTCGACTCTTACGTTCCCTACGCCGGTTCCCTCAAGGACGGCGTGGGCGGCACGCTCTACAAGGTCAAGTCCACGATGTGCAATTGCGGTGCCCTCTCGATCCCCGAGCTCCAGGAAAAGGCACGCCTGACGCTGGTCAGCTCCACCTCCATCGTCGAAGGCGGCGCCCACGACGTAGTCGTCAAGGACTCTCAGCAGTCCGTATCTTATCGATAGGATAAGAGCTGCACATAAAGGTTGAGTTTCAACCACGTTATTAAGATAAAGCGGGATGCCTGCAAGTCGCAGGCATCTCGCTTGTTGTATTTGCTATCATCAGTCAAGTTAACCTTAGGGTCGGGCGGCTTGGCTTTGTTCGCTACAAGTTCCGCACGCAAAGAAGAGCACTTAATGTGCTCTTCGTCTTGCGCAGGACTGTCCGCAGTAGCGAATAAAGCCAAGCCGCCCGACCCCAGCTAAGATTAAAGGAGCTGATATGTGCGATTGCACAGATCATAAGGACGAGATCCCTGCCTACGACGCGCAGGCCATTGAGTCCAAGTGGATGAAGGCCTGGGAGGACTCCAACCTCTTTGCCGTCGACACCGACGACAGCAAGCCCAAAAAGTACGTGCTCGAGATGTTCCCGTATCCGTCGGGCGACCTGCACATGGGCCACGCGCGCAACTACACCATCGGCGATGCCATGGCCCGTCAGGCTCGCATGCGCGGCTTTGACGTGCTGCATCCCATCGGCTTTGACGCCTTTGGCCTGCCTGCCGAGAACGCCGCCATCAAGCACAACACGCAGGCTGCCGCTTGGACGTATAAGAACATGGACCAGGCGCTCGCCACGATGAAGCGCATGGGCTTCTCCTACGATCTGGATCGCATGGTCAAGACCTGCAGCCCCGACTACTACCGCTGGGGTCAGTGGATCTTTGAGAAGCTGTGGGAAAAGGGCCTGGTCTACCGCAAGAAGAACCCGGTCAACTGGTGCCCTAACTGCAAGACCGTTCTGGCCAACGAGCAGGTCACCGAGGGCAAGTGCTGGCGCTGCGGCACCGAGCCCGAGAAGCGCGACCTTGAGCAGTGGTACTTCAAGATCACCGAGTACTCCCAGGAGCTGCTCGACGACCTGGAGAAGCTCCCCGGCTGGCCCGAGCGCGTCAAGCAGATGCAGGCCAACTGGATCGGTCGCTCCGAGGGCGCCGAGGTCGACTTTACCCTTTGCGACCAGGATGGCGAGCCCATCGAGGGCGACGAGGGCAAGATCACCGTCTTCACCACGCGTGCTGACACCCTGTTTGGCGTGTCCTTCTTTGTTCTGGCCCCCGAGTACGCTCGTCTGCACGAGCTCGTCGAGGGCACGGAGTACGAGGAGGCCGTGACCAAGATCGTCGAGGACTCCAAGCATATCTCCGCCGTCGAGCGTGCCCAGGGCACCCTCGAGAAGCACGGTGCCTTTACCGGCCGCTACGTGGTGAACCCCGTCAACGGTGAGAAGGTCCCCGTGTGGGTTGCCGACTACGTCGTTGCCGACTACGGTACCGGCGCCGTCATGGCCGTTCCCTGCGGTGACCAGCGCGACTTTGAGTTCGCCCGCAAGTACGACCTGCCGATCGTGCCTATCATCCTGGACGACGACGACCGCGCTGCCGTCGAGGCCAGCGGTGAGACCATCGATACCTTCCATGCCGAGACCGTCGACTGGGATTGCGCCCACGCTGCCGAGGGTACGCTGGTCCAGTCCGGCAAGTACACCGGCATGCGCGGCGGTAAGCACTCCGAGGGCGAGGCTGCCATCGTGGCTGACCTCGAGGCCATGGGCTGCGGCCGTCGTAAGGTCGAGTTCCGCCTGCGTGACTGGCTCATCAGCCGTCAGCGCTATTGGGGCAACCCCATCCCTGCTATCCACTGCGAGCACTGCGGCATCGTGCCCGTGCCCGAGGATCAGCTGCCGGTGACGCTGCCCGAGAACCTGGACCTGGGCGCCGGCGAGACCCTCGCCGAGTGCAAGGACTTCTACGAGACCACCTGCCCGGTCTGCGGTCGCCCGGCCAAGCGCGAGACCGATACCATGGACACCTTCACCTGCTCCAGCTGGTATTACCTGCGCTATACCGACCCGCACAACACCGAGCTGCCCTTCTCCCGCGAGGCGGCAGACCGTTGGATGCCCGTCGATAACTACATCGGCGGCATCGAGCACGCCATTCTGCACCTGCTCTACAGTCGCTTCTTTACCAAGGCGCTACGCGACCTGGGCCTGCTGAGCGTGGACGAGCCCTTCACCAACCTGCTGTGCCAGGGCATGGTCAAGGACGAGAACGGCGACACCATGTCCAAGTCCAAGGGCAATGTGGTGCCCCCGAGCTCGGTTATCGAGCCCTACGGCGCCGACACCATGCGTCTGGCGATCCTGTTTATCGCTCCGCCCGAGAAGGACTTCGACTGGGATCCCAAGGCCGTCGAGGGCGCCAACCGGTTTATCAAGCGCGCCTGGCGTATCGTGTGGCAGCTCGTTCAGTCGGGTGACGCCAACGTTGCCTTCGACAAGTCCGTGCTCGACGAGACCGCGATGAAGCTCTACCGCGAGCGACACCGCACCATCGCCAAGTGCACCGAGGACTTCGATCGCGGTCAGTTCAACACCGCGATCTCGGCCGTCATGGAGCTCGTCAACGCGGCGAGCGCTTATCTCAACGCCACCGAGGGTGCTGACCGCGACAAGGCCCTGTGCTACGGCGTGGCCAAGGACATTGTGAGCGTCCTGGCGCCCATCTGCCCGTTCTGGGCCGACGAGCTGTGGCACGAGGCACTCGGCTGCGAGGGCAACGCCTACACCGCCGCCTGGCCCGAGTTCGACCTGGCCGAGTCCATCGAGGACACGGTGCAGATCGTCGTTCAGGTGCTCGGCAAGGTCCGCGGCCGCATCGACGTGGCCCGCGATGCCTCCAATGAGGAAATGCAGGCTGCCGCCGAGGCTGCTGTCGCTAAGTGGACCGAGGGCAAGACGGTCGTCAAGGCCATCTGCGTGCCCGGCAAGCTGGTCAACCTGGTGGTCAAGTAAACGCCACGCGCATAGTTGACGTGTTAAAGACGGGGGGCGATCCGATGGGGTCGACCCTCGTTTTGCGTTGTATGCCCCGCTTGGCTTGTGCCGAGCGTCACCCGCTACGGAATGTGCACCAGGTCCCTAAAGTAGACGTTGCCCGTCTGCTCTTCGAACATCCAGATGTTGAGGTAGATGTCGTTGAGGTCGTTGTTCACGTCAAAGTCCGGATCGTCGAAGGTGCCTACAAAGGTGAGCATCGCGGTCGTTTCTTCGCCTGCGGCGACATGCTGGCGCATGCGCACGTCGCGGACGACACCGTTGACGTAGGCATAAGCATCGACATCGCCAAACATCATGTCGACATCGGTGCTGTTTGTCACCGCAAAGACCAACACGGCGTCGCCGTAGCCATCTGTGTCCTTGCCCACGTAGGTAACATGGACGTTTTCGTCTGCCTCAAGGTCGATGGGGAACTGTTCTTGAGGGTCGGGACCTAAGCCCTGGGGGTCGACTCTATCTTCGTCTATTTTGTCGAAGCGCTCCGAAGGTGTCGTTTTCTCGATTGCTTTGGAGCTGCCGAGATCCGGCTCGCATGGTCCGGTGTTGCCGTCGACGTTGCTGCAGCCCATCAGAGCGAACGAGCAGGCCGCAATGGCGAGCGCGGTCGCGCAGAGGGTGCCTAGGCGTTTCATGGATCCTCCTTGCCGTAGAGATTCTGGAAGGTTGTGCGGTCAATGCGTGCGGCAGGCTTTCTCGCTACAGAATGCCTTTCAGCTCTAGTCTGACTGACGTGCGCCCAGGGATGGAATGCCCATAGGGCCCGATTCGGTCGGCGCGCTGGGACGCATGGCCCGTTTTGGGGCTTTTGGGGAGCACCGCACAGGAGTCCTCGTCTAATTGTCCTATTCTTGTGGAGAAGCTGTGGGCGCGCTGACCTGCGAATTTCTTTGACGCTTGCACGTTTTCGCAGGTATTGGTATAGTTTGCTTGCAAATGAAGTTGAAATTGAAAGAAGTGGGGTTTCGGCCCCGCTTCTTTTTTGTATGGATGGAGGTGCCGCAATGGTCAAGACCAAGACCGAGCAGGCGATCATCGACGCGCTCGAGGCCGTCGCTCCCCAGCACGATGTCGATATTGTCGACGTTGAGCTCGTGGGCGCCACCAAGGCCCCCTGCGTGCGTGTGCGTATCGAGGGTGCCGAGGGTCAGAGCCTGTCGCTCAACGACGTCACGGCCAATACCAAGTGGGTCGGCGACGTGATCGAGGAGCTCGACCCCATTTCTTCGAGCTATACGCTCGAGGTATCGAGCCCGGGTATGGCGCGCCCGCTGCGCCGCCCGCGCGACTTTGCCCGCTTTGTGGGCGAGGACTGTGAGCTCACCTCCACCGCCACCGAGGGCCGTCGCAAGTACTCCGGCAAGATTGCCGCCGCGACCGAGACGAACGTGACTCTCGAGCTCGAGGACGGCGAGTCCGTCACCCTCGATTTCTCTGATGTTAAAAAGTGCAAGTTGAAGCCCACCTATGACTTCAAGCCCGCGAAGGAAGGAAAGTAAGATGGCAGCATCCGACATGATGTCCGCCCTGATGGAGCTTTGCCAGGACAAGCACATCGACCAGCTCTACCTGATCGACCGCCTGGAGCAGTCGCTCGCCAAGAGCTACGCCGAGATCTTGCATCTTGATTGGGGCGCCAAGGTGACCATCGATCGCACCACCGGCAAGATCTACGTCTACCGTCTGGAGCCGATTGACGATTCCATGGACGAGGAGGGCAACTTCACCGAGTTCGAGGAGATCGACGTCACCCCCAAGAACACGAGCCGCATCGCCGCCCAGCACGCCAAGGCCGAGATCAACGCCATCGTGCGCAACTCCGCCCGCGAGCAGATCTACGAGGAGTTCTCCGGCCGTATCGGTGACCTCATCAGCGGTACCGTGCTGCAGTCCACGCCCGACTTCACGATCGTCAAGATCCGCGATGGCGTCGAGGCCGAGCTGCCGCATTTTGACCAGCGCCGTTACGAGAACGAGCGCAACGAGCGTCCGATGGGCGAGCGCTACCTGCACAACCAACACATCAAGGCCGTGATCATCGACGTCCGCGATCCCAACTCCAACCTGCAGCCGGTTCGCGGCGAGCACAGCCGTCCGCCGATCGTCATCTCCCGCACCCACCCCGAGCTCATGCGTCGTCTGTTTGAGCAGGAGGTGCCCGAGATCTATGAGGGCACCGTCCAGATTAAGTCGATTGCCCGCGAGCCCGGCCAGCGTTCCAAGGTCGCCGTCCACTCGCTCGACGATCGCCTGGATCCCGTGGGCGCCTGCGTCGGCCCCAAGGGCAGCCGCGTTCGCGCCGTCGTGGGCGAGCTCCGCGGCGAGCGCGTCGACGTCATCCTGTGGGATGCCGATCCGGCCGTCTACGTCGCCAACGCCCTGTCGCCTGCCAAGGTCACCCGCGTCCTCATCGACGAGGAGAAGGCCTACGCCGGCGTCATCGTGCCCGATGACCAGCTTTCGCTCGCCATCGGCAAGGAGGGTCAGAACGCCCGCCTCGCCGCTCGCCTGACCGGCTGGCACATCGACATCAAGTCTGAGACCCTTGCCGCCGACATCCTCAAGAACGTCCCCGTTCACGAGGAGCCCGCCGCCGACCTGATCGGTGACGAGGAGGACGACGACGTCCGTCGCTGCGAGTACGTGTCCGAGGACGGCGTCCAGTGCCGCAACCAGGCCCGTCCGGGCTCCCGTTTCTGCGGTGTCCACGACACCGACGCCTTTGATGATGCGGAGGACCTGATCTAGCGCGCGGTCGCGCCGGGCAGGTCCCGGCGCATCTCCCACGCTCGTTCAGTCTCTAGGCACCCAAGGTGCCAGAAAGGGTAGGTGAAGTCATATGGCAAAAGTCCGTGTGTCCACCCTGGCCAAAGAGTTCGGCATGACCTCCAAGGAACTGATGGGTCATCTCGCCGAAATGAAGATTCCCGCTAAGTCCGCTTCCTCCGCCCTGGAGGACGCTTACGTCGCTATGGTCCGCAAGCAGCTCGCCTCGGTGATCGAGGCCCGCGCCAAGGAAGTCGAGGCCGCCAAGCAGGCCGAGGAGGAGGCAGCCGCCGCCGAGGAGGCAGCGCGCGCTGCCGAGGCCGAGCGCGAGCGCATCGCCGCCGAGAAGGCACGCGAGGAGGAGCGCCGCCAGTTCGCCGCGGCCCAGGCTGCCGAGGAGGCTTCCCGCGCCGAGGCCGAGGCCAAGAAGAAGGCCGAGCAGGAGCGCCTTGCCCGCGAGAAGGAGGAGGCTGCCCGTGAGGCCCAGCGCCGCGCCGTCCCCGCTTCCGACTCCGGTTCGCGCTTCCGTTCGCTGCTCGACCAGATCGCCGCACAGGAGACCGTTCTCAAGGAGAAGAAGGACGCCGAGGCGAAGGCCAAGGCCGAGCGCGCCGCCGAGCGCGGCAACCGTCGTGGCGGCAACAACGACCGTCGCGGTGGTCGTCGTAACGATCGCAACGCCTCCGACAACAACTCCGAGCGCAACGCCTCCGAGAGTCGTCCGCACAGCCATCGCACCAACGCCAGCAACAACGTCGCTGCCGGTATGGACTTCCCCAACCCCGATAAGCAGGGCAAGGGTAAGAAGCGCAAGGGCGGTCACGGCAACGATGAGGACCACTACAGCCGCATGGCTCGTGAGGCCGAGGAGTACAGTCGCGAGAAGGTGCTCGAGGAGGCTCGCGCCGCCGTCGAGGAGGCCTCTCGCGAGTCGACCGGTCGCCGCAAGAAGCGCAAGGAGAAGCGCGAGCGCGAGGCTGCTAAGGCTCAGGAGGAGCGCAAGATTGAGGAGGCCCTGGCCCAGGGCGTGAACCCCGAGGAGCTCG
>ULRN01005830.1_pt1 | contig 22700 bp, 20 predicted proteins | sample 1955461 | NCBI WGS metagenome assembly ULRN01 (sample SAMEA4835683, study PRJEB28245) | human gut metagenome | biome: gut microbiome; material: fecal sample | place: Denmark | collected 2008 | reverse complement strand
CCCGCCATCCGCTACAGAGTTTTGCCGACCTGATCACGATCGAAGAGTATAAGAAGACAGACCGCCCGAAAGTCGTCATGACTTGGGCACCGCATCCTAAATCGCTTCCGCAGGCTGTCCCGAACAGTTTTGCAGAATGGATGAATGCGACGGACTATGAGTTCGTGATCACCCATCCGGAAGGCTACGAACTGGATCCCAAATTCGTTGGTAACGCCCATGTGGAATATGACCAGAAGAAAGCATTCGAAGGCGCGGACTTCATCTATGCCAAGAACTGGGCGGCTTATGCAGATCCCAATTACGGTAAGGTCCTCAACATGGATCGCAGCTGGACTGTCGACACTGAAAAGATGGCTTTGACCAACAATGCCTATTTCATGCACTGCCTACCCGTCCGCCGCAACATGATCGTAACGGACGACGTAATCGAAAGTCCCCAAAGCATCGTGATCCCCGAAGCTGCCAACCGCGAAATCTCAGCACAGACGGTATTGAAGAAGATATTGATGGGATTGGAATAAAGCAAGATTTTCTCCGCTGTACTTTTCATGTACAAGAATGCAAGTTGGCTTCACTCATCTTGCTATATATTGAAAATCAATGCGTAAAAGGGTGAAGGCAGACCTCTGAACTGGCTTCACCCTTTAAGACCTGTTTCACCCGGTGTCTCGTCCTGATTTAGGTTGACAATGTCTCTCTCCAGCCTTTTTTATTATTTTGCTGTTGTTTTCGCCTATGCCTTGAAGAGGGATCACAGAAGAATTTAATATTCTAATATACAAAGAATTAAAACTCACATTATAGATCCTTACATTTTTGCCCAATGTCAAAAGCTCTATGACTTTATGGCCTGACGATAAAAGAATGACAGTTGTCCTCTATGATGCTTTTCGTACTCGACTCATTTACCGATGAAGGTAACCGGAACAGGTGAAGCCTCTTTTACCCTTTGGGTTCACCTATTAATAAGCTTATAATTAAATCATTATATACAACAGTAATGATAATTTTCGGATGATGGTGAAAAATTTATTTTTCCGGTTGGAATCCGTTTTTGTAATAATCCTGAACTTCACGCCCATTCATCGAATCATCTGTAGAGAAATATAGCTGTCACTTGCCTGTTCTTTTATTTATCGAAGTTTTGCGATCATAAAGAGTAACGTATCGCAGTCTCTTGAAAACTTATAGTGTCATTTTTTTCATTTGTGACAATTAACTTATTTGTCGTATATATAATCCCATTCCATTTCCCAGATATATCAGAAAAACTTCCATCGACAGGGTTTTTGATTTTCATCGAAAAGTCCGCAACTATTTGATATCCGCTATTAAAAGATTCCAACTTGTATTCACAACTTGCCGGTATTTCAAAAGAATGTATGTAAGCAATCGAATCTGTAAAAATCCGAGTAACCCCGTTTTCAAAAATATATTTGGAATCAGAATTACCAACAAGCTCTCCATTTGCATTAAAAACAGGAAGCAGAGTTTCTACATTATAAATATTTTGAGAAAAATAGAACTCCGAAAAATATACAATGTTTCTTTCGATAGGTACGTGTATCATAATGGGGGAACTATGACCTTTATTATCATATATTCCATTAAATATGTGATCTTCCAATGCTATAACCTCTTTTATTCGATATTCAATGGAAACTGATTCGTAAAGCAAATCCTTTTCGTCATAAGAATTGTCTTTACAACCAAACAATATACTCAACAGGCCTACTAATAATATTTCAATCGTTTTTCTCATAATACATCTAAGTTTAGTCTCAAATATAGGGATTTAAATCCAACCAATCTATTTTACAACTATAAAGAACATTAATAAAATATCACAAGCGACACATCAACTTCATTCAACACCATCTGTATGTTGGCTATTGCGAATCAGGATTATATAAAATAAAAAAGTCTGTATGTTACACGCATACAGACTATCCTCTTTACTGACCTACCGCGAATAATTATTCAGCAGGAGCAGTTTCTGTCTCAGCAGCCGGAGTTTCAACATTTGTTGAATCACCTTCAGCAACCGTTGCTTCTTCTGCAGGAGCAACAACCTCTTCTACTGTAGCTTCAGTTTCAGTTTCTGCAACTTCAGCGTTTTCTGCTGATTTGTTACCACAAGATGCGAATGATACAGCTGCGATAACGGCAGCAAATGCAACTAACTTTTTCATTTTGTTTCTTAATTTAAACGGTCTATAATATCTTCTTGTCTTAAAACGATGCAAATGTATATATTAATCAAATATGTTGTACAACATAATGCACTTTTTTTGAAAATATTTTCCACTCAAGAATTAACAAGCTGATTTACAGACCGAATAAATTAATTAATAGTTACTATACAAGTAACGCTTAATACTCTTTTTTGGCGTCTTTTCAAATTCTGTCGGATACAATTGCAAGGCGGAAACAGCTTCGTAAGGAGCTAAAAGTTTGTTAAGTTCGATCCGGTTCTGTTCCATAATGATCGGAAGATCCTCATGCGAAACCCCTGTACCATCCACCGTATCGTAATCCGGATAAACAAGCCCTACTAGCTTACCATTCTTTTCTATTATGATACTTTCCATTACGAACGGCAAGTTGTTCAACTTCGATTCGATCTCTTCCGGATAAATATTCTGTCCGCTTGCTCCCAAGATCATCGTCTTGCTACGGCCACGAATATAGATACGGTTATCGGCATCGATCGTTCCCAAATCGCCTGTACGTAACCAGCCGTCTTCCGTAAAGACTTTGGATGTCGCCTCTTCATTCTTATAGTAGCCCTTCATCACATTTTCGCCGCTCACCTGAATTTCCCCTACTTTATCGTATGGATCTTCCGAATCTATGCGTACTTTCATGATCCCTTTCAATATTTGTCCGCATGACCCGGGTACATATTCGTCATTATGGTCATAGCTGATCAACGGCCCGCACTCTGTCATTCCATAGCCGATCGTGAATGGGAATTTGATTTTATACAGGAAATTTGTCACCTCTTCATTCATAGCAGCTCCTCCCACGATCACCTCACGGAAACGTCCACCGAACGAGTCGACCAGTTTCTTCCGGATCTGTGCATAGATACGGGAGTCCAGCAACGGTATATTTAGTGCCAACTTCATGGTTGTCTTACTGAGTTGGGGCAGAATCATCTTCTTGTAAATCTTTTCCAAAATCAACGGGACCGTCAGGATCAGATTTGGTTTCACCTCTTCAAAAGCTTTCAACAAGATTTTGGGAGAAGGCACCTTGCCCAGCAGGTAAACATGCGCTCCGACAGCCATCGGCACCAGGAAATTGAACGCACAACTGTAGGCGTGCGCCAATGGCAGGAAACAAAGTTCACGCTCTCCTCTGTACAAAACACCAAGCTTGATACCGTACATCACATTTCCCGCCAGATTATTTCCTGTCAGCATGACGCCTTTACTGAAGCCGGTCGTACCGGAAGTATAGTTAATCTCCACAACCTTGTCATTATCTAACTCGGCATATTTAATATCATCTTTCCCGAAACCGTCCGGATATTTCTCCGCCATCTTCTCATCCATTCCTTTCAAGAGTTTCTGAATGCTTTCGCCATCACGCTGATGCAGGCAACGGAAATCGGACAACGAAAACACACCACGCACGTCTTCAATCATTTCCTCTTCCAACGTATCCCAAATACGGTCGCTGACAAAAAGGAAAACGGATTCGGAATGGTTGATGATATGATGCACATCATTCGGACTAAAGTCCTGCAGGATAGGCACGACAATCGCCCCGTACGTCACAGCGGCCATATAGACGATACACCAACGGGCACTGTCTTTTCCGATCAGAGCAATCTTATCTCCCCGCCGTATCTGGCATTCTTCAAACATGATGTGGATACGGGCAATCTCTTTGGCTACATCTGCGAAAGAGAAGGTCGTCCCTTTACTGTAATCCGTCAAGGCAGGCAGTTCCCAGTTTTTCTTGAAACTTTCCTCATATATTTTGATAAAATTCTCTTGTATCATATGCACACTGTATTATAATTTGCGCAAAAATACAGACTATCCGACAAATACACAACAGATCGCCAGAGTTTAACCCTCAGACGGGAAACGATCCGCCTAACGAATTAAAAAATGCGAAAGGTATAAGTTTACTTGCCGTTCTAACACTGAATTTCTACTTTTGCCCTGCACCAAGCAGGCTATAGCATGAATCTGAAAATATCCATAATCGGAATGTGTTTACTGGGATGCACCCATATATGTGCACAGGAAACAGGGATGAGCGACACCTTATCCCACCATCCGCTCATTCACGAGATCGGCCTCGACTTCCGCCCCGTCTACCTCATCCCCACCAATGAGTTTTTTGCCGGCGAGAACGCGGCCTGGCAGCCCTTGCGTAAGTCTGTCTCGGCACACCTGAAATACTCATTCCGGTTTCATCCAAAATCGCGTAACGGAGAATTATACCCTCACACATACCAAGGGATCGGCGTTTCATATCATTCTTTCTTTGATAAGGCCGAGATCGGGACTCCTGTTTCGGTATATGCATTCCAGGGGTCGCGCATAGCCCGGCTTTCCCCTCGCCTGTCTCTGGATTACGAATGGAACTTCGGAGCTTCCTTCGGATGGGAAAAGTACCATCCGGAAACCAACGCCTACAATTATGTCGTAGGATCGAAGATCAATGCCTACATCAATTTGGGATTTTTGCTGAACTGGCAGATGGCGGTGGGATGGCGGCTGACGGCAGGCATCGACCTGAGCCATTTCTCCAACGGAAACACACAATATCCCAACGCTGGCGTCAACACCGTCGGGGGTAGAATAGGCCTGGTACATACTTTTGGAGAAAATGCCGGAACGGTGATGTCCGGCAGGCCGACCACCCAGAACATCAAACCGCACATCAGCTACGACATCGTCTTATACGGAGCCTCTAAACGAAAAGGGGTGATCAAGCCAGACGAAGCCTACTTGGCACCCGGTTCGTTCGGCGTATTGGGATTTAATTTCAACCCCATGTACAACTTCCACAAATACTTCCGTGCCGGAACATCGCTCGATGTACAATATGATGAAAGTGCCAATATCAAAGAACATGAAGCCGGATATAACGAGCAGTCCGAACACAGTTTTTACCGTCCGCCGTTCAAGGAACAATTGGCAATCGGACTATCCGTACGTGGGGAACTGGTCATGCCTATCTTTACGATCAACATAGGCATAGGCTACAATGTTTACCACAAATGCACCGACACACAAGGAATGTACCAAATCCTGGCATTGAAGACATCCGTCACCCGCGACCTGTTCCTGCACGTGGGATACCAGTTGAGCAAATTCAAAGACCCCAACAACTTGATGTTAGGAATAGGTTACCGATTCCACAATAAACGATAAGAATATATTATGTCCAAACATTTTCGTTAAATTTGCGCGATAATTAAAAGATAATGATTGATAAGACTGTTTTTGAAAATAAGATAGCCGCATACTATACTTTAGGATGCAAGCTGAACTTCGCCGAAACTTCGACCATAGGGAAAGTTCTTGCCGAACAGGGCGTACGCAAAGCGCGTCCGGGTGAAAAGGCTGATATTTGCGTTGTCAACACCTGCTCTGTGACAGAGCTTGCCGACAAGAAATGCCGCCAGGCAATCCGCCGGATCGGCAAGCAACATCCGGGAGCATTCATCGTCGTGACCGGTTGTTACGCCCAGTTGAAGCCGGAAGAAGTTTCCCATATCGAAGGAGTCGACCTCGTGTTGGGCGCCGAGCAGAAGTTGGATATACTCATGTATTTAGACAACTTGAAAAAGAAAGAAGAAGGAGGTGCCGTAATCGCGTCCCAGACGAAAGACATCCGTACCTTCTCCCCCTCTTGTTCGGCAGACGACCGTACGCGCCATTTTCTGAAAGTGCAGGACGGATGCGATTATTTCTGTTCCTACTGTACGATTCCCTTTGCCCGTGGGCGCAGCCGCAACGGGACGATCGCCAGCATGGTGAAACAGGCCGAAGAAGTGGCAGCCAAGGGGGGAAAAGAAATCGTGCTGACAGGTGTCAACATCGGCGATTTCGGAAAGAGCACCGGGGAGACGTTCATCGACCTGATCCGGGCGCTCGACGAGGTGGAAGGGATCGTACGTTACCGCATCTCCTCCATCGAACCGAACCTGATCACGGACGAGGCGATCGATTTCGTGGCACACAGCAAACGTTTCGCACCTCATTTCCACATCCCGTTGCAGAGCGGAAGCGACGATGTGCTGAAGCTGATGCGCCGCCGCTACGACACGGCCCTGTTCAGACATAAGATAGAAAAGATCAAAGAGGTCATGCCACACGCCTTTATCGGCGTCGATGTGATCGTCGGTACGCGGGGTGAAACGGATGCCTATTTCGAAGATGCCCGCAGCTTTATCGAAAGCTTGGACATCAGCCAGCTACACGTGTTCAGCTATTCAGAACGCCCGGGTACACAGGCTCTCAAGATCGATTACGTCGTCGACCCTAAGACCAAGCATGCCCGTAGCCAACAATTACTGGACATATCCGACCGCAAGCTCCATGCCTTCTACGAAGCCCATATCGGCCGGAAAGCAAATGTCTTGTTTGAACAAACACGCAAAGGAGGCATGATGCACGGTTTCACCGAAAATTACATAAAGGTGGAGATTCCTTACGATGGTTCGCTGGTAAACGAAACCCGGCAGGTCACGTTAGGCAGTTGGAACGAGGAGAAAACAGCGTTAAATATTTTATGATTTATAATTTATGATTTATGTGCCATCCATGAATCATAAATTATAAATCATAAATCTAAAATCATAAATTATCATCATCATGTGGAATAAAATACAATATGCGCTTATCTACAGTTGGGTAAAAATTCATGCTTTTTTACCGATGTGGGCGTTGTATATCTTATCGGACATCCTCTACATCCTGATCTATAAGGTCGTCAGATACAGAGTGAAGGTCGTCAGGCAAAATATGAAAGCCTCTTTCCCTGATAAATCGGAAACCGAGTTGAGACAGCTGGAACGCGAGTTCTACCATCATTTCGCCGACTACGTGGTCGAAACAATCAAGCTTGCCCACATCTCCCTCGAAGAATTGCAACGCCGGGCTTACCTGAAAAATCCCGAACTGGTAGACAAACTAATGGAAAAAGGGCACACCTGTTTTATCCTTCTGATGGGACATTACGGCAATTGGGAATGGTTCTCCGGCTCGACCTCCCGCTTCAAGGACTCACGCATCTACCAAATATACCGGCCACTCAGCAACCAGGCTTTCGACCGCCTGTTCTTCAACCTACGTACAAAATTCGGTTCCTTCGGAATCAAAAAACAGGATACCGTGCGCGATGTTATCACTCTGAAGAAAAACAAAACCCGCTGTGTCGTGATCTTTATAGCCGACCAGACGCCGAGCCGGAATAACCTGCACTACTGGACGAACTTCCTGAACCAGGACTCCTCCATCCTGACCGGCCCCGAACGTCTTGCCCGCAAACTGGATTTGCCTGTCATATTCCTCGACACGAAGCAGGTAAAACGCGGCTACTATACCGTAGATATGAAACTGGTGACCGAGACTCCCAAAGAGACTCCCGAAAACTGGATTACCGAACAATATGCCCGCCTGATGGAAAAATGCATCTTGCGCAATCCGTCGGGTTGGCTTTGGACACATAAGAGATGGAAATATAAGAGAACTGACAGTGGAGAATTGAAAGCGGGAAGTTAAATTACACAGAAAAGAGCACACACAATATGAAAACAAACGAAAACTTTCAACTCTCAACTCTCAACTCTCAACCGAACAAACGTCTTGCCGTTGTCATCCTGAACTGGAACGGTCGAGCGCTGATGGAAGAGTTCCTGCTTTCCGTTGTCGCTTATACGCCCGGCGAATGGGCGGATGTAATCGTAGCCGACAATGGCTCCACGGACGATTCCATCGAGATGCTGAAAGAGAAGTTTCCAACGGTCGGCATCATCCAGCTGGACAAAAATTACGGCTTTGCCGAAGGATATAACCAGGCTTTGAAGCAGATAAGCCACGAATACACGGTCTTGCTCAACAGCGATGTCGAAGTTACTCCCGGATGGTTGGAGCCACCTGTTGCCGCGATGGATGCCGACAGAACCATAGCCGGAGTCCAGCCCAAAATACGCGCCCAGCGGAATAAAGAATATTTCGAGTATGCCGGAGCAGCAGGAGGATATATGGACCGATACGGTTATCCGTATTGTCGCGGACGCGTCCTGCACGTCATAGAGAAAGACTCCGGACAATATGACACGTCAGCCGACCTGCTTTGGGCCACAGGCGCCTGCCTGTTCATTCGTACATCGATCTATAAGGAAGCCGGTGGCCTCGATGCCGGTTTCTTTGCCCACCAGGAGGAAATCGATCTGTGCTGGCGGTTACGTTCACGCGGCTACCGGTTGGTTTGTACGCCATCATCGGTTGTGTATCACGTAGGAGGCGCAACACTGAACGTCGAAAGCCCGCGCAAAACGTTCCTCAACTTCCGCAACAATCTGCTGATGCTATATAAAAATTTGCCGGAAAAGGATTTGAAGCACGTGATGCGCGTACGTTTCTGGCTGGACTATATTGCCGCCGCCAAATTCCTGCTGACCGGCCATTATCCGAATGCCCGTGCCGTATATGAGGCCCGAAAAGCATTCCATGAACTAAAACCGTCTTACGAACCGACTCGCTTGGAAAACCTTGCCAAGACAACACTTCCAGACATCCCGGAACTGCGAAAAAAAAGCCTGATCTTAGCTTTCTATTTGCAGGGGAAAAAGAAATTTACGGAACTGTAACCAAAGGAAGGATAACTCTTTTTCTTTCCACCCGCGGTTACAGGTTCGATTGCTGCAAAATGTCAATCATGATCGGTTTGAAGCCGCTCACGAAACACTCCACGGCGATTACCATCAAGATCAATCCCATCAGGCGCATCATGACGTTATTGCCCGTCTCGCCCATATAGCGGTTCAGACGAGTGGAGGCACGGAGAATCAGATAAGTGATAAAATAGATCAGTCCGATCGTCCCGATCAAGATGCACTTCTTTGCCAATGTAACGGCATCGTCCATCAGCATCAGGGCATTGGCGATCGCACCAGGGCCACAGAGCATCGGGATGGCAAGAGGCGTAATGGAAATATCATTCACATACGTCTTCACCTCTTCTTCCTTCAACTTGGCCTTCGAATAGCGTGCCTGCAACATATCGAAACCGATCGTGAAGATGATAATACCACCCGCAATACGGAATCCATTTGTCGAAATACCGAAGAACTTGAACAGGAACTGTCCGGAAAAAGTGAAAACCATCAGCGTCAGAAACGACACGATTGTGGCACGGCGGACAATGACACGACGCTGCTCCTCCCCCATGCCGTTCGTCATGGTCAGAAAGACCGGCATCGTCCCTAACGGATTTGTCAGCGTAAAAAACGAGGTAAAACATAACAGAAAGAAAGGCAACAATGATTCCATGATAATATTATATTTAAATTATTTAATACCCCAAAACACTTAAAACGTCTCGCCAATAAGAATCGAGGCGCTACGGACATCGCCTCCGAAAGGCGGGTTCAGCTTGGAGAGTTTCAACTCGATAGCCGTCAATTGCGGAAAATGTTCTTTCAAGGCATACAAAATCCGGCCGGCTGCATGCTCGATCAGCTTGGAAGGTATATCCATCTGCTCTTTTACAACCGCATAGACAGCGGCATAGTTGATCGTATCGTCCAATTCGTCACTTTTTACAGCCTGTTCCAACGGAGCCGTAAGGGTCAGGTCCACAATAAAATTGTTCCCAACCTTCGTTTCCTGTGGCATTACGCCGTGGTAGGCATAGAATCTCATAGCCTCCAGCTCTATCCTTGTCGTCATAATTCGTTATTTTATCTGTAAATGTAAATAAAGTAAACCTTTCTGCAAAAAAATAGTCTTATATTTGCAATATACAGAGACGTACGGCCGTTCGTCTCCAATAAACAATACGAGATATGATGGGAACAAAGCAAAAAGAAGAAAACACGAATGGCGGCCTGCACAATACCCTCGCTGCCGGCACGACCGTCAAAGGCGATATCGTGACGGAAACAGATTTCCGCCTGGATGGAAAGATAGAAGGAGATGTTAGCTGTAACGGCAAGATCGTGATCGGTCCGAAAGGGAACGTCACAGGAAATATTGTTTCAGCAAATGCCGAAATATTGGGAGAAGTGGAAGGCTCCATACGCGTCAGTGCCAAACTCGTCCTGAAAGCGACCGCCGTCATCAAAGGTGATATATTCGCTCAAACCTTAGAGATCGAACCGAATGCCCGTTTCAATGGAATTTGCAAGATGTCAGGAGAAGAAAGCGCGTCAAAATAAAATCCGACCGAAGATATGTCAAAACGGCCTTGTCCCCTACGCCTGACGCGGGAACAAGGCTGTTTTGACATACTTCCATGCCACCCACTCCTATTTTCTTCCTGAATTCTTAATCAATTCTGCTATTTTGTTATTCAAGCTGTCTGCCTCGATCAGCTTCTCCAGCGTGATGTGCATCCTGTAGCGCCAGTAGTGATTTGAATCGGACGGAACATTGATGCGTTCCGCTTCATAATCTTTCCGCTTGACGGAATCGTCCATTGCGAACCAGTCCTGCAAGGGGATAATAGTCAACATCGAAGAGGTAGCCAGATGGTTGGAGACAATCTGTGTCGCCAAGTCCGCCGTACATTCTTCCGGTGCTTCACCGGTTCGTCCCAGAACATTGTTATAATAGCGCTGTATTTTGGCACGGTCTTCTTTCCACCAACTACGAAGCGGCGTCATATCGTGAGTGGATGTCGAACAAACCGAATGATAGGGCAGGTTGTGCAGGTCCGAAAACTCGCGTTGCGGAGTCTTGGGCATGCGTTCTATTTCCAGACTGAATATCTGCAACTTGTTCATCACATCGGGCACGGATTCCGGAATCATTCCCAAATCTTCACCACAAACCAGCATATTCGTGCTGCCCACCAACGGAGTCAGACGGCTAAAGGCTTGCGCCTTCCAGAACTCATTATGGCGATGATAGAAAAAGTTCCAATACAACTGATCGAAAGCATACCGGTCAGAGGCGCTCAACTCGCGATACAAATAGGACTGGCTGGCCGAAATGCGCGGATGAAATTTATCCTGTTCACGCGGATCGCGCAAAAACAGCACTTCATTAGCTATGGCAAACAGCCCTTCCTTAATCCGGAGAGACACCTTGTCCGTCTTTCCGGCAAACAGAGCTTCCACCTTACGCTGCGTATCACAGAAAGATTTCAACACGAAATGGTGCGATGACGACTGGGCAAGAAACGTACCGATCACTTCTTCCGTCAGGTCGCCAAACAGTTCGGGCAGGAATTCACGATTGATATGCGGAGTAGTCAGGCGAGCTTCGTTGAAATTCAAACCGTATTGTTCGATCTCGTTCGGGGTAAGCGGCAAAGCCGGATTAAAATGCCCGCAAAGTCCTTGAACATAATCCAACGGCACTTCCCAGATACGGAAAAAGCCCAAGATATGATCGATACGGAAGCAATCGAAATAGTCTTCCAACTTGCGGAAACGCTTCTTCCACCAAGAGAAATTATCATTCTCCATCGTATCCCAATTATAGGTTGGGAACCCCCAGTTCTGACCGTTCACGGAGAAATCGTCAGGCGGGGCACCGGCCTGGCCGTTCATATTGAAATATTTCGGTTCCATCCACGCTTCGACACTCGTACGGTTCACCCCAATAGGCAGATCGCCTTTCAGTACGATCCCGTTTTTGCGGGCATAATTGGAAACACCTTTGAACTGGGTATGCAGAATATATTGAAGGAAATACAAGAAAGATATTTCCGGATACGCCTCACTCGTCACGGCGCAAAGTTCACGAATGCTGTTCTTGTCGAATACGGAATTTTCCTTCCACTGTGTAAAATCGGAAGTCCGGTACGTGTCACGCAAATAACAATAGGCGGCATAGGGCACCAGCCAAGACTCGTTCTGTGCGAAGAACTCCTGATATTCCGGGGTGGACAGGATCGTTTTCCCTTCCTGTTTGAAGTATTCCCGGCAATATTCTATCTTATACCGGACAGCCTGTTCATAATCTACGGCATCCAGTCCATTCAATTCGGCCTGCTTCCGAGCGAAAAAAGCCACCTTTTCCGGATCTGCCAGCCGAGATGCACGGCCGTACGTCTCGACGCCCAGATCGGGCAAACTGATATACATCGGATGAAGAGCATAAATCGAAATGGCGCTATAAGGATACGAATCAGCACGGGTATGCGTCGTCGTCGTGTCGTTCATCGGGAGCACCTGGATGATGCGTTGGTGCGTTTTCTTGGCCCAATCCACCAACATGCGCAAATCACCCAAGTCGCCGACTCCAAAGCTCTTTTCCGAGCGTAAGGAAAAGACCGGGATCACTGAACCCGCACACCGCCACAAAGGCAGGTTATCACGAAAATAAAAGCCCGAAACGATCACCGTCTCCCCCTCCTTTTGTGGAGGCAGATTCAGGACACGGTTTTCATCTTCTTCCCAATATAAAGGCTGCTGCTGATCATCACAGATCAGGAACTTATATTCCAACGGATAGGTAATCTTGCTGGCGTCCAAGTCTATATGCCAGACAGGGAAGGTATCGCAACTCAATATTAACGCCTTATCGGGATGCCAGTTACCCAAGCATTCCTGATTGCCGGTGATGGCCACGCGCTGGTTCTTTTCGACACGCGGGACAGATATCTTTATCGTGAGTCTCTTTCCACTCTTTACCACCCGCTCATGCGTATTACACGGGTGGGCGAACAAGCTTTTAGTAAATGCAGAGGAATAAAAGGCCAGATTGGCAGGGCGAACCTGCCAATAATCATATAACGTATATCGATCGGACTGGCCGATAAAGAATACCTGATGGTTCTTTTCCCATTCCTCGAATATCTGCCTGTCGTTTACACTCAGGAAATACCTGTATTCTATATCTCTGACAGGAGAGGTCACTTCCAGCTCCAGCTGCCAGTTTCCATCTCCCTTATAACTCATTTCTTTTGCCAAAGCCGGCTCCCAGGAACCCAGCTCGGGAATCGACCCTACAACACATAACTTCTGTCCCCAAACGGTATGGAAGTTGATATTAAAGGTGACTTTCATTTATATGAATTTATGATTTATGTGGTGTTGTTATTCACGATTTATGATTTATCATTGACACTGAATGACAAATCACAAATCATAAATCAAAAATCTTTTCATCCGCATCTTGAAGCGCCACAATTGGTACAGATCAGGCATCCCTCTTGATAAACAAGTGTTTCATGTCCACAATTCGGGCATTTCTGTCCTTTTGCCTCCATACCATTCGGCAGATATTTCTTCAAAGCGCGTTCCACTCCGTTCTTCCAGGTGTTGATAGATTCGTTATTCAGTTCCATACCCTGGACCAGCTTAATCACCTGGTCGATCGGCATGCCGTAGCGTAAGACACCGGAGATCAGCTTGGCATAGTTCCAGAATTCCGGATTGAACTTGCCGTCCAAGCCTTCGATCGTCATCTTATAGCCACGCTTGTTCTTAAACTGGAAGTCGTAATGTTTCTTACCGTCCTCATCGTAACTCTTGATAATGCTACCCTTCGATACGTTTTTCGGCAACATGATGCCTTCGTCGTCATCGGCAAGCCCGGTAAAGATTTCATACGGCCGTCCATTCAACAAACCGACAAATGCAATCCATTTCTCGCGGTTGTTCTGGAATTTCACCACATCGGCTTCCAGTTCGCGCGGACGGGTAGCCACGATAACCGGCGGCTGCATGCAATTGCAATCCTCTTTTTTCTTTTTCTTGTTATCCGTAGACAACAATACGCCAGAACGGGAACCGTCGCGATAGACCGTACAGCCTTTGCAACCACACTTCCAGGCTTCTACATACAGAGAGTTTACAAGTTCTTCCGTCACATCGGCCGGCAGGTTGATCGTCACACTGATGGAGTGGTCCACCCATTTCTGGATACGTCCCTGCATACGGACTTTCTGCAACCAGTCTACGTCGTTCGACGTGGCCTTATAGTATGGAGACTTGGCTACCAATTCTTCTACTTCTTCCTGCGTATATTTCTTGGAAGCAGAGAAGCCGTTAGCCAGCATCCAGGTTACAAACTTATGATGGAATACGATATATTCTTCGAAAGCATCACCGGTTTCGTCCACAAAGTCGACACGGGCCTCCGCATCGTTCGGGTTCACCTTGCGGCGGCGGCGATATACAGGCAGGAATACAGGTTCGATGCCTGAAGTCGTCTGTGTCATCAAGCTGGTCGTTCCGGTCGGTGCGATTGTCAGACAGGCGATATTACGGCGACCGTATTTTACCATGTCGTCATACAGTTCCGGATCTGCTTCACGCAGACGGTTGATAAACGGGTTCTTCTCTTCACGCTTTGCATCGTAAATATCGAATGCGCCACGTTCTTTCGCCATCTCCACAGATGAACGATAGGCGGCCAGCGCCAACATCTTCTGAACCTTTTCAGCAAAGTCCGTCGCCTCTTCCGTGCCGTAGCGCAATCCCAATGCTGCAATCATATCGCCTTCGGCAGTGATTCCCACACCGGTACGACGTCCCTGCAAAGTCTTTTTCTGGATCTTTTCCCACAGGTGGCGTTCGCTCTGTTTTACTTCCATCGACTCGGGGTCGGCATCTATCTTCTCCAGAATCTTTTCAATCTTTTCAGATTCCAGGTCGATGATATCGTCCATGATACGTTGTGCCAAGATAACATGTTTCCGGAACAGGTCAAAATCAAAATAGGCCTCTTTCGTGAAAGGATTGACAACATACGAATATAAGTTGATCGCCAACAGACGGCAGCTATCGTAGGGACACAAAGGGATCTCACCGCAAGGGTTGGTCGAAACCGTACGGAATCCGAGATCCGCATACGAATCGGGCACCGACTCTCTCAGGATCGTATCCCAAAAAAGCACACCCGGCTCAGCCGACTTCCATGCATTATGAATGATTTTTTTCCAAAGTTCAGCCGCGTTGACCTCCTTCACATTGGTAGGATTAGGCGAGTCGATCGGATATTGTTGCCTATAAGGAGTCCCGTTAATTACCGCTTGCATAAAATTGTCATCGATCTTCACAGAAACATTGGCCCCTGTCACCTTTCCCTCCGTCATCTTGGCATCGATAAACGATTCCGAATCCGGATGTTTGATGGAAACGCTAAGCATCAAGGCTCCACGACGACCATCTTGGGCCACTTCGCGGGTCGAATTCGAATAACGTTCCATAAAAGGAACCAAGCCTGTCGATGTCAATGCCGAGTTTTTGACAGGAGATCCTTTCGGACGAATATGTGATAAATCGTGACCGACACCGCCACGACGCTTCATCAACTGCACTTGTTCCTCATCAATCCGGATAATCGCACCGTATGAATCGGCATCTCCATCCAGTCCGATTACAAAACAGTTAGAGAGTGAAGCTATTTGAAAATCATTGCCGATTCCCGTCATCGGACTTCCTTGCGGCACGATATAACGGAAATGATCAAACAGATTAAAAAGTTCCTCTTCCGACAACGGGTTCGGGTACTTCTTTTCTACACGAGCTATTTCACTTGCCAAACGATGATGCATATCAACAGGAGATTTCTCATAGATATTTCCGAATGCATCCTTCAAGGCATACTTATTTACCCATACTTTTGCGGCCAATTCATCGCCGGTAAAGTAGTCCAGTGAAGCTTTAAACGCCTCATCGAAGGTGTAAGTTTTACGATTCACGATTGTATTAAGTTTAATGACATGCAAGTTTAAGCATTGTTTATGGATTAGCCAAATTATTCAACAAAGAAAATATAGGCTGTTGACAAGTTCCCTCTTTCATCAACAAATTCCATTATTTATCAACATGTTATCTCTTCTCTTTCACCCGAAAAGTTTTCCAAAAAGAAAATCCGCCCGGCAACGAGATTTCCAAAAACAGAAAAAGGACGCAACCCGAAAGCGCATCCTTTCATATAAATATCGCATTAAATCAGGCTTTGAGCAAAGCCTCGATCTCTTCTACCGAAGAACGGAAAGATTTATTCGTTTCGATCTGGTCCTTTACCGTCTTGCAGGCATGCAGGACAGTTGCATGATCGCGCTTCCCGACGATCTTCCCGATATGGGAAAAAGAACTGTCGGTGTACTTCTTCGCCAGATACATCGTAACCTGACGCGCCTGTACGATTTCCCGCTTGCGCGAGTTGGTCTGGATAGCAGCCAGCTCCAAGTTATAGTATTTACAGACTACATCCTGAATAGATTCGACAGACACCTGTTTCTTTTCCAGCTTTACGACACGGCTCACCACTTGTTTGGTCAGAGGCAGGTCGATCATCCGGTTGAACGCTGTCGAATAGGCCAGCAAGGAGGCTACGATACCTTCCACGTCGCGTACGTTCTCCGTCACGTTGCTTGCAATAAAATTGAACACATCGTCCGGGATCACCACTCCATCATGACTGATCTTATTCTTCAGGATCTTCTTACGCAAATCCAAATCAGGGCGCTCCAATTCTGCCGTCAACCCCCATTTCAAGCGGGTGAACAAACGTTCCTCCATCCCGTGCAAGTCTACAGGAGCCTTATCGGAAGTCATGATCAACTGCTTACCTAACAAATGCAGATGATTGAATATATGGAAGAATGTATTCTGCGTCTTATCTTTTCCGATCAGTTCCTGGATATCATCCAGGATCAGCACATCCACACCCTGATAGAAATACATGAAGTCGTTTGTCGTATTTCTCCGGATAGCCTCCGTATATTGTACGGTAAAGAGATGGGCCGATATATACAACACCTTCTTTTCCGGATGGATCTCCTGGATGCGATTACCGATTGCGTGGCACAAATGGGTTTTTCCCACACCGGATGCACCGTAAACAAACATCGGATTATAGGTCTTTCCCGGTGTCTTAGCTATTTCCTCACTGGCAGAACGGACCAACCGGTTGCTTGTTCCTTCAAAATAATTATCGAAATTGTATTTGGGGTTCAAGTGCGAATCCCAGTCCTGACGGGCTTTTGACTCGAACAGCGAAGGGATATCCGTGCTTTTCTTGCCGGTACGGGGAGCGTCATTACCGGTAGGTAAAGTAATCATGCCTTCTTCTTTCACCTTATCAACGACCTTGATACGATAGTTCAATATCGTACCCTGCCCTATCACACGATATAATGTAACTTTCAATACGTTCACATACTTCTCTTCCAGATACTCGTAAAAGAACTGGCTGGGAACCTGAATCGTAAACTTATTATCTTCGTATGATAACGGTATGATAGGTTTGAACCATGTGTTAAAAGCGGCCTCAGGGACGATGTCCTTAATGACTGCGAGGCATTTATTCCACAAAGTTTGATATTCAGTCTGCATGATTTTTTACTCTCCCAACTATACTTACAATTTCAATTTTTATTTTTTACGACTACAAAGTTTAGAAATTAATTCCGAAAAAAAAAGTATCATTTTGTTTGGAACTTTTGATTGTTCAATATCCTGTTTATTGTCAGGTAGTTAATTCCAACAATCTGAATATCTTCATTTTAAAGTATCAGAACAACAGAAAACCTTTGTTTAAGAGCATTCTTTAGCCTCTTGCTTTTTGGGGCGTCCGACTTCGAAAAAGGCCTTTTTACAGAGCTATATTTCTCTATCTAAAGGCCTTAGATAAGTCTATCTTATGTATTTTATACCTTTTCGTTTAATTGGAATAATTCTAAATAAGCTATTTGCGCAAGAAATCTTATGCTATCTTAAAATACAGAAAAATGCACATATCTTTTCGGGTTCTGTCTCAAATCGAGCAAAAGCTTGGAGGCATTGTCCGCCGTACTGTTCAGATTATCATAAAGGGCACGGTCGTTCAGCAAAAGTCCCATGCTGTTATCCTTAGAGTTCAGCTTACGCGTCATCTGCTCCACGTTGTCCAACGTCGCATTCACCGCATTCACGGTCGTTGCCAGATCCAGTTTTTTCAAATCCGTGCTGACATCGGCAAAGTTTCCGGTAATGACTTTCAGGTCGCTCATAATGCCCGGCACATCTTTGCTCAACATCTGATTGAGCTGGCGTGAAGAAACAGCCAGGCTATTGGTCGTCGCTTCTATATTGTTCAGCGACTGAGCCAATGCCGGATGATTTACCAGTGTTTGCAAACCTCCCAGGATCGAATCGATTTTGGGCAAAAGCAGTTCCACTTGCGGAAGAATATTTTCCTGCACGGATTGCATCATATCCGATTCCATCCGTCCCTCGATCGTATCGCCGGGTTTCAGATAATCGTCCACATATTTGTTCAGATGGATATGCAATTCCCCGCCACCAAGAAAACTGTTCACGATCGTAATATAACTGCCTTTATTTATCTTCATATGATCTTCCAGACTGATATCAATCGAGATCTTATCGACAGCATCATAGTCATAAATGATCTCACGCACCAGCCCGACCTTAAAACCTTCTACAAATACAGGACTCGAAACCGTCACTCCCTTCACGTTCGTACAAACCACAACATAATGGTTCGTCGGTTTAAACAGATTGATTCCTTTCAAGTAATTAATTCCTAAATATAGCAATGCCAGACTGACGATAGACACAAGTCCGATCTTTGCTTCTTTGGTGAATACATTTTTCATTTCTTCTCTGTATATAATAATTTCTGTTACTACTAATATTTCACTTTCTTTCCATCCTTAAAGGCAACAATAAAAGCATCTTTAAAATCTTTCGCAACCTGCCGGCGCAACCTACGGATAGAGTCGAAGCTCGTCGTTTCGCCATACGTGTACTTATAAACACCTTTCTCTATGAAGAAATCGACATTCTTATATCCTTTAAACAATTTAGAACCGGAAGAAAGTTTTTTATCCGATGTAAGTATTTGTATTTTATAAACCGTTTGCCCCTTTTTAGCCTGCGCGCCCTGCTTTGCCGAGGCTACCGGCTTGGACGTACGACTCCGGCTGGCATTCCCGGCTTCGTTCTTTAGGCGAATATACTCTTCACTTCCGGGAGGCGCCGGTATGGACCGATCATCATCATCCTCATCGGCATTGTCCGCGACTTCCAATATGGGAGCGGCACTTGCATTACCCGCCAACGCTCCGCGCTTGCGGTCATATTCCCACTTATATTTAGTAAAGGCATTGTAAATAGCGGTTGCCAGTTTATTTTGCCCATCCTTGGTTTTCATGAAACGCTCTTCCGCCGGATTCGAAATATACCCCAATTCCACAAGTATGCTCGGCATGCTCGTCTTGCGCAAAACCAGGAATCCAGCCTGCCGTACTCCCCTGTTGTTGCGTTTGAGGGAAGTAAAGCATTTCTGCACTTCCGAAGCCAGGCTGATGCTCTGCTCCATGTGCTTATTCTGCATAAATTCGAAAATAATATATGATTCGGAAGAAGTCGGATCGAAACCTTCGTATTTCTGCAGATAATTATCTTCCAAAAGGATTGCCGAATTCTCGCGCATGGCTACTTCCAGGTTCTCGTCCGTACGAGCCAAACCCAACGTATAGGTCTCCGTTCCTGCAGCCGAACTGCCCCGCTTCACCGCATTCGTATGAATGGAGATAAACAAGTCCGCCTTATTCCGGTTGGCGATGTTCGCCCGTTCGTCCAATTCGATAAAGACATCCGTTTTGCGCGTATAAATAACTTTCACATCATTGTGCTTTTCCGATATCAGACTGCCGAGCCTGAGAGCCACCGCCAGATTAATAGCCTTTTCATTGATGGACGAACCACGCGCACCGGGATCTTTTCCCCCATGCCCGGCATCGATCACCACCGTAAATGTCTTTTCCTTTGCCTGCAACACAGGCAAAACAAAAAACAGAGCCATTGCCAAATTGATATATAGAAAAGCTTTTTTTGCCACTTTAAAATACTCTTGCAAATTCGGGACAAATGTAATGCTTTTTAATGAGTTAAACTGGGCTGATCTGAAATAAAAAAAGGGCAATTCGCAAGGAATCGCCCTTTTTATTTATATATCCTCTGTATGGGATTACTCAGAAACTACTTCGAAAGGAATTTCCACCGATACTTCTTTGTGAAGTTTCAGGACAGCCTTGTAATTACCAACTTCCTTAACGGATTCCTTGATATAGATAATCTTACGATCTACATCGAAACCGGCTTTTGCCAACGCATCAGCAACCTGGATGTTCGTTACAGAACCGAAGATTGTACCTGTAGAGCTTGTCTTGGCACCGATTGTCAGGGCAACGCCTTCCAACTTAGCAGCCAATGCCTGAGCATCTTCTTTGATCTTAGCCAACTTGTGAGCACGCTGTTTCAAGTTCTCAGCCAACACTTTCTTGGCAGACTCAGATGCGATAACTGCTTTGCCCGTGGGGATTAGAAAGTTACGTCCGTAACCGTCTTTAACTGTTACGACATCGTCCTTGTAACCTAAATTGGCTACGTCTTCTTTCAAAATAACTTGCATATTCTGTCTCCTCTCTTTTTATTATTTCATTAAATCGGTTACATAAGGAAGCAACGCCAAATGACGAGCTCTTTTAACAGCCTGAGCGATACGACGCTGGAACTTCAAAGAAGTACCTGTGATACGACGCGGAAGAATCTTACCCTGTTCGTTCAGGAATTTCTTCAAGAATTCAGGATCTTTGTAATCGATATACTTGATACCGTTCTTTTTGAAACGGCAATATTTTTTCTTTTTAACGTCTACTGAAGGCGGAGTCAAATATCTGATTTCTGATTGAGTTGCTGCCATGATTAATTCTCCTTTACTGTTTCTTTAGATGATTTCAAACTTCTTCTCTTTGCTGCATATTCTGCTGCATATTTGTCCTGGCGGAAAGTCAGGAAGCGAATCACACGTTCGTCACGACGGAAGTTAACTTCCAGCGTAGCGATTGTTTCCGGATTTGCTTTGAATTCAACCAACTGGTAGAAGCCTGTTGTTTTCTTGTCGATAGGATAAGCTAATTTGCGCAAACCCCAATTCTCTTCGTTCACGATTTCAGCACCCTGTTCTTTCAGGATATTCGTGAATTTCTCTACCGCTTCCTTCATCTGAGCGTCAGACAAAACGGGAGTCAAAATGAAAACGGTTTCGTAATTGTTCATAAAACGCTGTTTTGTATTGTTATTACTAATATTTTTTTGCGGTGCAAAGGTAAGAATTATTTTCAAACTGACAAATCAAACTTTATTATTCTTTGTACAGAATGTGGATAAACCATGATTCCTCCTTTCCATATTCTCTGCACTTACCAGTATCTTAATAGTTTGTCACCTTGCCGGTTTCCCTTTTCAAAGCTTCAAACCGCATCATCATCTGGCGGAGACGCCGCGGCTCCTTAGTCGCCAAGTTATTCTGCTGACCGACATCTTCCTTCACATTATAGAGCTGATAACAATTACCCATACCGGTAAAAGAAGAGCCTTCGTCATTCTTATAATAACTGGGATAAGGCGGGATCATAACCCAGTCGCCCTGGCGGAATGCGTAGTTAAACATACCTTCGATCACCAATTCTTCACGTCCCTGGCTGCTTTGCCCCAAAAAGACAGGCAATGTATTCTGGCTATCTGTCTTGTCCGCATAAGTCTGCCCGGTCAAAGCTGCCAACGATGCCAACAAGTCCATCTGGCAAACAAACGCGTCCGACACACCGGGTTTCACGTTCTTCGGCCAACGAAGCATGAACGGAACACAAGTGCCACCGTCATACAGACTGGTCTTTCCTCCTCTGAGTGGCCCTGCCATCTTATGATTACCGACCAACTCCACAGCTTGATCCTGATAGCCGTCATCCAAGACCGGGCCATTGTCGCTGGTCAGGATGACCAACGTATTCTCGGCCAGCCCCAACCGGTCCATCTCTTTCAAAAACTCATCCACGCACCAATCTGCTTCTAAAATGACATCACCTCGCGGTCCCATACCGGACTTGCCGACAAAACGTTCGTTCGGGACACGCGGCACATGTGGCTGGTGCAAACCGTAATACAAGAAAAACGGCTTATCTTTGTTTTCTCGCATGAATTTTTTTGCCTTTTCGAGAAACAATCCGGCCATATCTTCATCCTTCCATTGCGCCGCCTTTCCTCCTTTCTGGAAACCGATACGCGGTACGCCGTTCACGATGGAACCGGCATGTCCGACACTGGGATGCATACGCAACAATTCCGGGTTATCCTTACCGGTAGGCTCGCCATCGAAGTTTTTCCGATAATTGACATACAAAGGATCGGCCGGATCCAACCCTACCCCGACTCCGTTTTCAATAAAAATACAAGGGACACGGTCATTTGTCGCAGCCTGGATAAAAGAATAATCATACCCGACCTCTTTAGCTCCCGGAGAAACGGTATCATTCCAATCCACTGCTCCGTCTCCCAATCCTAAATGCCATTTTCCGACAGTCCCGGTCACATAGCCTGCTTTCTTCATCACTTTGGGCAACGTGATTTGTTGCCGGTCGATAATCAAAGCCGCATTTCCGGGTAATATTTTTGCATCTTTATTCGTCCACGGATACAAGCCGGTCAAAAGAGTAAAGCCAAGCCTTTGTCTTGATTGAAATCAGAG
>ULRN01011438.1_pt1 | contig 22707 bp, 23 predicted proteins | sample 1955461 | NCBI WGS metagenome assembly ULRN01 (sample SAMEA4835683, study PRJEB28245) | human gut metagenome | biome: gut microbiome; material: fecal sample | place: Denmark | collected 2008 | reverse complement strand
GATCGGCTACTGGAAAGATATGGACGAACTGAAAGGACAATGGTCTCTGGATAACATCTTTAGTGCAGAAATGCATGAAGAAACGGCCGAGGCCTTGCTTGCAGGATGGCATAAGGCGGTCGGGAGGAGTCTGAACTGGGCTACGGATTAATCGCATAAATAATCTATAATTTTATATACCATGAACTTACGAAACAAAGTCTCTGTCCTTCTGTTTTCTATTGTAACGGTTCCATTGTTTGCACAAACACCGCAGCAGGAATTGGAACGGCTTCAGCAAAACTATATCCAGTCCTTTATATCGAATGACGACCGGACGGCCTCATTGGTGGAACTCCTCTCCGGCATACAACCTGAGACGGAAATATCCGACCAGGTCGTTGTTGAACTTCACCAGCGTTATCCTTTCAACGTAGAAAAGATAACGGGATATATGGAAACGATCCGGGAAGACGGTTCCTGGCCCGATATTAACTATGACGACCAGAAACGATCGGGCTGGTCTGTCAAGGAACATGCCGACCGGGTGTTGGAACTTGCCAAGCTGTACAGGGCCGAAGAGGGCGATTGCCATTGGGGACCGAAACTCGAATCGGTCATTCACCGGGCGTTGGGCTATTGGTTTCGGGAGAAACCGGTCTGTAAGAACTGGTGGTATAACCAGATCGGCATACCTAAGACATTGGGACCGGCTTTCCTCCTGATGAAACAACAATTGAATCCGGAGGAAAAGGAGGCTGCCGTTGGAGTGATGGAAAATGCCAAGTTCGGCATGACGGGGCAGAATAAAGTATGGCTTGCCGGGAACGTGTTGATGCGCGGGGTGTTGCAGGACGATTTCGAATTGGTAAAGGCAGCCCGTGATACCATTGTCTCCGAGATAACGACCGGTATGCAGGAAGGGATCAAAAGCGACTGGAGCTTTCATCAGCACGGGCCACAGCAGCAATTCGGCAACTACGGATTGGCTTTCCTGACGGAGATGAGTTCCTATTCCGGCCTGTTTGCGGGAACCGTTTTTGCCTTGAACAAGGAACAGCAAGGGATTTTGAACTCTTTCCTTCTGAACGGCTACCGCTGGATTGTCTGGAAAGGATATATGGATGTCAATGCTCTGGACCGGCAATTGTTTCACAGCGCACAGATCCATAAGGCGTTCAGTCTGGCCTTTGCCACGAATGCCCTGATGCGTGGCAGTTCTGCCGAAGATATCCGGCAGATGAATGAGTTCCTGCAAGATAACTATGCGCCCGGAAGAAAAGGAAGCACTTTCACCGGACATAAACATTTCTGGGATTCCGACCAGACCGTTCATCGTTCCTCCACCTGGATGGCCTCGGTCAAGATGGCCTCCGACCGGGTGATCGGCACGGAACTGGTGAACGAAGACAACCTGAAAGGTTTTTATATGGGCGATGGCGCTCTTTACACGTACTGCCGTGGCGACGAATATCTGAATGTTTTCCCTTTCTGGGACTGGCGGAAAATTCCGGGTATTACCGCTTATGAGAGCGAGGCTCCCGTTCCTGCCTTTTTCAATTACGGGGCGCATGTGAGGAATAAGGCCGACTTTGTCGGAGGCGTGACGGATGGTGAGACCGGGATGACGGCGATGGTCTTGGACCGGGATGGTTTGCAAGCGCATAAGTCCTGGATTTTCACTCGCGATTATGTCCTTTGCTTAGGTGCCGGTATCTGTTCGGACAGCTCCTTGACGGTTACGACCTCCATCGACCAGCGGGTGAAACATGGCGATTTGCTCCGTTATGCAGGCAACAGTTGGGAACCGGTACGTGGAAAGTATGTCTCTTCTCCGGAGGAACAGCGTTTCTTCCATGATAACACAGGGTATATCCTGCTGCAGCCCGCCGTATGTGTGGCCGTTTCGGAAAAACGATCCGGGCGCTGGTGTGATTTTATGGGGTCGTATGCTCCTAAAACGGTAGAAGGCGAGATTGTCGGTCTCCATATCGATCATGGAAAAGCGGATGACGCCGGTTACCGGTATCTGGTACTTCCGGCTTCTACCGCTGAGAAGACGGCCGCTTTTGCGGTGCAGGATATCCGGGTGATCCGGAATGATAAATCCGTCCAGGCGGTTGCCGCCGGCGATTGTTTTTATGTGACAGCTTATGAGCCGCAGGTACTGGACCTGCAAAAAGGCTTGCAGGTCGATTTACAGACTCCGGGCATTTATATGTTCCGCCTGCATAACGGAAATTGGCTGATCGAGGCTGCCGATCCGACACACAAGCAACATGCCCTGTCGCTCAAAATGAACGGGAAGGATGTGAAGATTGTCTTTCCTTCTGGCCATGAACCGGGGAAAAATATTTCGTACCTTTGTCACGACTAAAATAAAAGAGATATGAATAGAACACTGATAAAAAACGCAACCGTCATCAACGAAGGCCGTACCTTTACCGGCTCGGTACTGATCGAGGGTGATAAGATTGCTGCCGTCTATGAAGGGACGATTCCGGCCGAAGCCGGTGATGCGGCCGTGATAGATGCTACCGGAAAATTCCTGCTTCCGGGTGCTATCGACGATCAGGTGCATTTCCGCGAACCCGGACTGACGCATAAGGGCGATATCGCCAGTGAAAGCCGTGCCGCCGTAGCCGGTGGAGTAACTACCTTCATGGATATGCCGAACACGAAGCCCCAGACGACGACTCTTGCCGACCTGGAATGGAAGCTGCAACGGGGAGCTGAGACGTCGGTCGCCAACTATTCCTTCTTCTTCGGCGGGACGAACGACAATATGGATGAAATCCGCAGGCTGGATCATAGCCGTGTGCCGGGGCTGAAACTCTTCCTCGGATCTTCCACCGGTAATATGCTGGTCGATAAAGAGGATAGCCTGGAACGTATTTTCGGCGAAGCCGGAATGCTTATCGCGATCCATGCCGAAAAGGAAGAAGTCATCAAACGGAACATTGCCTATTATACGGGCCTGTACGGTGAAGACCTGGATATTTCCTTTCATAGCAAAATACGTAGCGAAGAAGCCTGCTATGCCTCCTCGTCCGAAGCGGTCGAACTGGCTACACGCCTCGGTTCGCGTCTGCATATATTGCATCTTTCAACGGCAAAAGAACTCTCTTTGTTGAGCAACAAGCTTCCGCTCAGTGAGAAAAAGATCACGGGCGAAGTATGCGTGCATCATCTCTGGTTCCACGATGGCGATTATGGACTGTTTGGAAACCGTATCAAATGGAACCCGTCTATCAAAACACTGGCAGACCGTACGGCATTGCGCGAAGCCGTCAACAACAACACGATCGACATCGTGGCGACCGACCATGCTCCGCATCTCCTTTCCGAGAAGGAGGGAAGCTGCCTGAAAGCCGCTTCCGGAGGGCCGCTGATCCAACACTCGCTCATTGTCATGCTGGAGTTGGCGATGGAGGGCCGTTTCACTTACGAGAAGGTTGTGGAAAAGATGGCGCACATGCCGGCTGAACTTTTTCGCGTGGATCGTCGCGGTTACATCCGTCCCGGCTATTATGCCGACCTTGTTCTGGTTGATCCGAAAGAGACTTGGACGGTGGCAAAAGAAAACATACTGTATAAATGCGGCTGGTCTCCTTTCGAAGGCTACACATTCCATCATGCCGTTTGGAAAACATTCGTCAACGGGCAGTTAGCCTACGACAATGGCAGGGTGGATGATGAGGTCCGCGGGATGGAAGTCCAGTATAGTTGAAAGGTGAAAATTGAAAGTTGAAAGTTAACTTCGCATCCCCGTCACTTTCAACTTTCAATTTTCAACTGATATTAATCAGTTTGTGGGTTTGCAAGCTGAGGCGCCATTGGGGGTGGCGGAGGATATACTCTACCACCTCTTGGGTGTTTCGGCAGGAGCAGGGTTGGAGGAAATGCCAGGTCGCTTTCAAGCCGGCATATTCCGTCAGGTCTTGTCCCGTATAAACCACTTTGACCTCGTCCATGTGTGCCAGTCTCAAAGGTGTTCCTTTCGGGGAACAGGTCACCCAGTCGATGCCTTCCGGCAACGGGTTTGTCCCGTTGGTTTCGATACAGATATATTTTCCCGCCCGGTGTAGCAGGTCGATAAATGCCTGGTCGATCCAAAGCGAAGGCTCGCCTCCTGTCAGGATAACGACATTGGAAGGGAAAACTGAAATAGCCTGTAAAATCTCTTCATCAGACATCAAGGTTCCTTCTTCATGGCGAGTATCGCAAAAGCTGCATTTCAGGTTGCATCCGGAGAAACGGACGAAGACGGCAGGCGTGCCCGTATGGAAGCCTTCACCCTGAAGGCTGTAGAAAATCTCGTTAATCTTTCTCATAGATAGCTGTGTTTCCTTCTGATTCTTGAACTTCCACTTTGTAGCAGCAAGGGAGCTGGTCGCATATCCACCGGGCGATATTCTCGGCTGTCGGGTTAAAAGGTAGTACCTCGTTGAGGTTCCGGTGATCGAGCTGGCCTTTCACTATCCGCTTGATATGGCTGAAATCGATCACCATGCCATCTGCGTTTAATTCTTTGGAACGGCAATGCACAGTGACAATCCAGTTGTGGCCATGCAGATTTTCACATTTGCTCGGATAGGAAAGCGACAGACTGTGGGCTGCCGAAATCTCCATGCGTTTGATAACGGTATACATACGATAGAACTGTTTTAAAATGTTATGTCTGCACCTAATGTCACCTCGGTACGGGGTGCAAATTTACAGAAAAAATCGTGTCCCGAAGCGGAACTTAATAAGATGAAATATTAAAAATTTCTGTAGCGGTTTGTATGTATTTAAAATAAAGGACAAGAAGAGAACTGTTGTAAAAATGACCTTTTTTGTTGCAAAATAAAAATATTATGCATTAATTTGCTTCATAATCAAAGAAATGAAGAGGTTCTGAAATTTCTGTCCCAATATTCCGGCAGCAATCCGATACTGTTAAAAAATAGAAGAAGCTGCAAATAAGTTTCGATAATCTTAAAAATGTGTTTTATAATATCTTTTTTTATTTGTTCAGTAATTTAAAATACCGCATCTTTGCATGCAGATAACCTAAACAATCTTTTTGCCTTAAAGACTAATACCTATTAAAACCTATAAAGAGGACCTTTGCGAAAAGGTCCTCTTTATGATTTATAGGAGGTCATTCTTCTGTCTCTTCTATTTTTGACGATATTTTCCCGATTGCTTCGTTGAGTTTTTCTTCCGGTGGAATCACGTTGAAGTTGCCCCAGAACTTTTCATCGTAAGCAAATTGGGTCTCCGCAAAGATTGTCCGTGTCGGTAGTGCCTCGCTACGGGCAAAGCGGCTCACCTGGTTCGTGTCTATTTTGCAGGTAACCATCTCGAACCAGGTATGCAGTGGAAAAGTCCCGAACAGTTGTTTCCTTTTCTTTATCTTGAAAAAGAGGTCGCCCCGGACATGGTTGATGTAATACTGGCCGTTGTAGGGTTTGTACGTTACGGTATAGGTCACTTTCTGGGGAGTGATTTTCAGGTTACGGCTTTTTTTCTCTACCAGCATTCCGGTAGCCTGTTTGATATGTTTCGGGTTGATTTCGAAGTGGGCGCGGAGCAACGCGTTGTTTTCCGTGTCGATATACAGTTCTCCCCGGTAAAGAGCGGAATTGATATTCTCTTTTTGCTCGAAATAGACCACGTGGGCCAACCGGTCGTCGATCACGGCGATGTCGGTAGAGGCATACATATAAGGTTCAGCTTTTTCATCCGTCAGAAGAAAGTCGGGCAATTCCTTTATCAGGTCCAGGTTAAGGCTGGCGTTGATTCCCGATTTCATCCGGGCGATGAGCGTGTCTTTTTCCTGTTGGCTGATGATCCGGCGCATTTTGAGCAGCTTGACCTGATCCGGTGCCGGATTGTGTTTGTAGGCGGATTTGTATACTTTGAACACTGCCTCCGTCAACCCGACGAATTTGTTTTTCCGTTCGATCCCTTCCCGGTAGAAAGTTGTCAGGTAAGCAGGCGATTGCGGATAGTTCTTCCTGATGCTCTCTTTCATGTCGTGAAGCAGGCGGAGCGGGTTGACGATACGTACGACGACTTCCTGGATCGGGATCATTTTGGCATCGAGCGCGATCACCGTGTGTTGCCCGGCGAGGAGGGAGGTCTCAATCTTGTGTGGCTCGTAGCCCAGGTGGGAGAAGTAGAGTGTGGACTGGCGGAGCGAATCGGGCAGTGTGAGCCGAAACTCCCCGTTTGCATTGGTGATGCTGCCGATCGAAGTATTGAGGACTCCTATGGTGCCCGCCTCGATCGGTTCATTCGTCTGTTTATCTTGCAGGATTCCTTTGACAATAAAATGGCTGTCAGTCTCTTTCGGAGGAATGGTGTCGGGGGGGGCTGTTTGGCTGACAGGTTGCGGTCCGGAGATCAGGATGTGATCGCCTATGACACGCAAGTTCAACTTTTTGTTTCCCACGATCAGATAGATTGCCTGCCGGATGGTGTAGTCGCCTTTCGGGACGTGTACCGTTTTTTCATTATCGATCAGTTTGCTGTCATAGATAAAGAGAAAGCCGGTTTGTTCCGATACTTTGTCAAGCAAGTGGTAGACGGTGTTTTTTTCTTTGGAAAAATGAATCATGCGAGCCAGAACATCATCGCCTTCCTCTGCGCGTAACAGGCCTGCCGGAAACAAAAGCATCCAAAGGCACAGAAAAAGAAAGCGAAAAATCCGAACCATTATCTTCATCCTGTTACAAATAATATTTAATTGTCAATTGAATAAAAGGATCGTGTTGTCCTGCCGTGTTGTCTTCAAGCCGAGGGCGAGGCAGATCAGTTCGGCCATTGCTTCGGGCGTATCGTTGGAGAAGGTGACGGTGAGCGTCCGGTTCCATAGTTCCGGTGTCGTTTCCAACCGGAGTTCCGGATTTTGCAGATTGATCACCCGCAGGATATCGCCTAACTTTTCATCCTTGAATCTGATTCGTTCGGTATAGCGGTCGAACAGCGCCGGATCGGGCGTCGTGCTCAATTGCAGTCTCCGGGAGAGGAGGGTAACGGTTTCCCCGGCTTTGACGTGTATGTCTTGGCCGCTCTTTTTCAATGTTACTTTCACTTCCCCCCGTTGTACGGACAGTTCGAAAGGGGAGCTGCCGTTGCTTTTCACGTTGAAAGCAGTTCCTAACACTTCGATACGCGTATCTTCGGTTTCGATCACAAACGGCCGTTTGCGGTTGCCGGTTACGTCGAATAAGGCATTTCCCTGCAGGCTTACTTCCCGCCGGTCGGAAGAGAAATGTTCGGGAAACTTCAATGACGTGTTTCCTGCCAGATAGACCACAGAACCATCCTCGAGAGTGGTTACCAATGTCGTTGCCGTCTCGCTGTTCTGACGGGTGAGCAGATTCGGGTCCGTATCCCGCCCGGTGTTGTTCAGATAGGCCACAGACACAAGCAGGCAGAGAAGGGCGACGGCAGCAGCGGCCACACCCCCTTTCCATGCAAGGTTTCTGAACGGCGAAACAGGTTTGCCCGGAAGCAGGCCTTCTTTATCCAGACGTTGATACAGCGTGTTCCACGCCCGGTCGGTTTTTCTTTTATTTCTTTCTGTTTCAATCATGATTTCATATATTTTTCTAATTCGTCTCGTAATGTCCGGAGTGCTTTTGTCATTTCAGCTTCGACGGTCTTGACCGACAGGGAAAGGCAGGAAGCGATCTCCGCATATTTTTTCCCTTCGAAGCGATGCATCCGGAATATGCGGAGGCGGCGTTCGGGGAGCTTATCGAGTGTCCGGTTAATCAGGGCTTCCAATTCTTTGTATTCGATCAGCTCTTGCGGGTCGTCTCGTGTGCCGTCTTTGTCCGGACGGGAGAGGACGGCTTCCTTGTAGCGGTTTCGTACATCCTGATGTTCCCAATACTGGAGGGATTGGTTGCGCACGGCTCCATACAAATAGCTTTTTATCGTGTGGAACATTTGTAACCGTTCCCTTTCTTTCCAAAACACATAGAATAATTCCTGTACGATCTCTTCCGCGATATCCATTCTCCCGGTTATACCGGCTGCATACATACAAAGAGGCATATAGTACAGACGGAAAACTTCTTCAAAAGCCTTGACGTCTCCATTTTTGATCTTTGTAAGTGTAAGCAGGTCTTTCATGTTTAATAATTATTCAATGAGATAATGAGCCAATGTGCCAATTAGGAAATGTCGCTAATTTATACATTAATATCTTTATTGGCAAATTGGCACATTATTCAATTGGCATATTATCTACGTTGCTTCTTTAGTTTGTTGACAGCGTGCTCCAGTGATTCCGTTGGTTCGATGATGTTGTAGGAACCCCAGAAATCTTCGTCGGCAAAGTTGGAAACCTTGTCCGATAAGGACTGGTTCTGCTTGAATGCCATCTTGTAGGGGATGGAGTTGGCGTTGCTATCCTTGCCGTCCGTTACGACCATTTCCGAAAGGATGGTATAGTTGGTCGAGAACAACTTGCGTTTCCAGTCGCACTTGAAACGGACGCCGTTGCGTATGTAGCTCAGATAAGTCAGTCCGTCACGCTCCTTGTAGTTGACCAGGAAAGAGACTTCGACCGGTTTGAACCGCAGTCCGAACGGCTTTTTCCGGAGGATCGCCTGTGTGGCCTTGTTGCTGTCGTTCATGTCGAGGAAGAACTCGGCCCGTGTGAAAGAGAGCCGTTCCTTGTCGATATATAGTTTTCCGTAATAAAGGGCATACGGCAATATGGCTTGCGGTTCGAAATTGATGACATATTGTGGCCTGTCGTTGATCGTTGTCGCTTCTTCCATCCGGAATTTGTAGTAAGGAAGGCTTTCGAGGTCGAGCAAGACATCCGGATTCTTCACCACGTCCACATAGACGGACATGTTAGGACCTCCCAATAGCTTGACAGCCAATGTATCGCTCGCTTTCTGGCTGAGCAGCTTGCGGCCTTTGAATATCTGTACGCGATCGCGGTCTACTCCCTCGTCGTAAGGAGTCTTGTAGATATCGATCACCGCTTCCGAAATGTTGATGTACCGGCGTCCTTTCTGAGCCGTCTCGCGGTAGAACCCGGTCAGGAGGCTATGCTTCGAATTGTAGTTGGCCGGAATCTTTTTGATTGCTTCTTCCACCAAGTAACGCGGGTCGCGGGCATGGATAACGACTTCGTCGAGCATATTCGTGTAAGGGGTCAGCCATACGATCTGTTCTTTCACGTCTTTGCCGTTGAGTTCTATTTTGCTGTTGAAATATCCGAGGTGCGAAATCTCCACTTCTTTGGCCTGGATGGAATCCTTCACCTTGAAAGAAAATTCGCCGTCGGCGTTCGTGACCGTGCCGGTCGTACTGCCCGGAATGGAAATATTGACATATTCCAGGCTCTTTTTGCTCTTTTTGTCTTTAACGATACCACTGACCGTGATATAGTCCTTTTCGTCAGCCGGATCCGTTTGAGCTTGCAGAGGAGCGAGTCCTGCCAGCAACAATGTGATGAGCAAGCAGCCCCATAGTTGTTTATGCATCGTTTTCATATCTCATATAGTTTAATAAGTTAATACTCTTGTTCGTATTACTAAGATGGTTCAGCCGGCGAATACCCTATGCTTCGTCCTGATTTTTTTATTAAGATGAACATAGTTTGAAAATTTGACTATTTTTGTGCAGGTTATAGAAGATGATGAGACAATGACTGAGCAGGAGATAAGAAAATATTTGAGACAGATCGAAGAGGAAAATTCCCAGACTGCTTTGCGTAGCTTTTATAATCTGTGCTTCGACCGTTTTTTCCGTATTGCCTACTACTACCTGCATACGGAAGAATGGGCGCAGGAGGTTGTCCTCGATGTGTTTCTGAAAATATGGGAACGCCGCGAGTCCTTGCATCATATCGCCAACCTGGAAGATTATTTCTTTATCACGATAAAAAATGCTTCCCTGAACTATCTCGAAAAAGAGCAACGCCGGAAAGACGTGGCGGCGGATGCTTTTGACGGTACGACCATATCCGGCGAATCGCCAGAAGACATCCTGGTCAGCGAGGAGCTTTTCGCCCACTATGTCAAAGCCCTCGACCGCCTGCCGGAGCGATGCCGTGAAGTCTTCATCCGTGTACGTGAAGAAAAGCAGTCCTATGCCGAGGTCGCCAAAGAGTTGGGCATAAGCGTCAATACGGTCGATGTGCAATTGCAGAAAGCAACCGGTCGGATGCGGGATATGCTGGCGCGTTATATAAACGGAACCGAAAGTTGAATATATCCGGCCGTAATGATGCGTCTCCGGCATTTTGATACACGGTCTTTTAGCGATGCAGTGCAGCGTTTCTTTTTTTTGAAGCATCTTATCTGTAAATAGAGATTATCGGACAATGATGCTGCCCGGATGGTTAAAGTATATATAAATGCTTGGAAGCTATTTGGAAACAGCTATATTTGTGAATAAAATGGATAGTTTATATTAATGAGGCTGAAAAGGTATTAAACCTGCCCCTTGGTATTTAGTCTAAAGAGTAGAAATATTATAAAGTAGAGGAGAAACGAATATGAAACCCATGAAATTAACATCTTTGATGGTTATGCTTCTGGTAGGCTTCAGTGCCGCGGCCCAGGAGGAGTTCTTTGATGATGTGTATTTCTCTTCCAGCAAAAAAGATAAAAAGGAAAAAACAGAAGAGAAGGTTATACAGCCTAAAGAGAATGCCGCGCGTACGACAATGGCGTCTACCTACAGCACGGATAAAAGAAAAAGCACCGTGTCTGCTGAAGAACGCGATGTAGACGAATATAACCGCCGCTATGCTTCGGTCGATGTGGAAGAACCGTATGATGAAGATTCGGACGGTGAAGTCCTGGCTGAATACAACGACGATATGGATAATGATAAAACGGCTGCTTCCGTTTCTAAAAAGGAACGCCGTTCGGATACGGAATATACCGAACGTATCATCCGTTACCATTCACCGAGCAAGATAACGATTGCCGGAGCAGACCAGGTCGATCTGTATCTGAGTGACGGGTATTACGGTTATGGCTACGATACGGATTATTCCGATGGCCTGACCAACGTAAGTGTCAATGTGAACATCGGCAACGGCTGGGGCGGTTACTATGACCCGTGGTACAACGGCTGGTATGGCGGCTGGTACGGCGGTTGGTATGATCCTTGGATCTACAGTCCGGCCCGTTATTGGGGCTACGGTCCGTCCTTCGGCTTCGGCTGGGGTTGGGGCGGCTTCTATGCCGGCTACTGGGGCCCGTCTTGGGGCTGGGGACCCGGCTATTGGGGCGGCGGTTACTGGGGCGGTGGCTACTGGGGGCATCATCACCATTATGCTTCGCCGTATAGACACAATTATGTAGGTTCGAGAACTTCCGTAGGGCGTCGTTCGTATGCAAGCACAAGCGGAAACAGAGTTTCCCGCGCATCATCGGTTGGAAGCCGAACTTCTGCCGGCAGCAGAAACGCAACATCTTTGCGAGGCAGTAGCAGTACGGGACGTGTACGTTCGGCAGAAGGAGTTCGGGGGCGTACAAGTTCGGAGATAAATGGTCGTACAAGTACGGGAACAAGAAGTCGTACAAGCGTAGGTACTTCTGCTCGTACATCTTCTTCAACGCGTTCATCTGCTGTAACAGAAGGACGTACACGGATTTCTCGTGAGAGTGCAGTCGGTTCCGGTTCTACCCGTTCTTCGAATCGCCAATACACGGCTCCGGCAAGAAGTAGCAACTCTACCACCCGTTCTTCAGGCACTTATGAAAGAAGTACCCAGCGTAGCAACAGCACTTTTTCTCCTTCGAGAAGTAGTAGCGGTAGCCGGAGTTCAATCGGAACATCTTCATCCGGAGGTTCCCGTTCATCCGGAGGCAGTTATGGTGGCGGCGGCGGACGTTCCAGTGGTGGCGGACGTAGCAGATAGGATAAGAGAGTCATATAATTAAAGGACACGCGAGTCGTGTCCTTGCTTTATTAAGATATTTAGAAATAAGAGAGACAATGAAGAAGGTGATTTGTTTATGTGCATCAGCATTACTTTTAGGTAGTGGTTCTATGTTCGCACAAGGAGAAATGGATGCTTATAAGTTCTCACAATATGATTTGAACGGGACAGCCCGTTATTTGTCTATGGGAGGTGCTTTCGGAGCATTGGGCGGTGATATCTCGGCAATGAGAACCAATCCTGCAGGTTTGGCTATCTATAGAAGTTCCGAGATCGTGACGACAGTAAGTCTGTCTTCTATTCAGACAAAAACGGATTGGTTAGGAATCGGGATGGATGATAAGAAGACCCGGTTTAATTTTGACAATATAGCTTATGTCGGTTATTTCCCTACAGGAAATGACGAAGGCCTGGTCGGATGGAATGTCGGTTTCGCCTATAACCGGGTGAAAAATTTTAACCGTCAGTATCGGATGGGGCGGGGAGCCGGAGGTTTTTCCATCTCTGATTATATGGCCGGTTATGCAAATTTGTGGAAAGACCCTGTAACTGATAAAGGGTTGACCGGTAATGATCTTTGGTCGACAGATTCATATAATCCATACTTATATCAAGATTGGCTGCCGACGTTGGCTTATAACGGAGGTCTGATTGATACAGACAATAAGAATCAAGCGGGAAGTTTCTATTCTCCCTTTGGATATAAGGACGAAAACAATAAATGGCAATCTTTAGAGGTGCAATCTGCTGATATGTTTGTCTCCGAAAAGGGGGCTATAGATAAATATGACTTTTCGTTTGCCACGAATATATCAAACCGTTTTTTTATCGGTGCAACTGTATCTGTAACAGATATCGATTATAATGCAACGACTCTTTATGATGAGGATTTTGGATATTTCAATGCGGAAGCTGAAAAAAATAATTTCAGGGATCAGCTTTATTGGGATAATTATTCATCGTTAAATGGAACGGGCTATTCTTTTAATTTAGGAGTGATTGCTCGTCCGACCGACTTTTTACGTTTGGGAGTAGCTTATAATTCGCCTACCTGGTATAAGATGACCAATTATTATAGTGCGGAGAGCCAGGCTTATATCTTTGATTATTATGCAGGAGACAAACAGAATCCGATAGATCCGAATAATCCGGATATGTCTCGGAAGGCTGAAACACCAACGGACTTCTATACCGAGTATCGTCTTCGTACATCTGATAAGTGGATATTCAGTGCAGCAGCCATTTTAGGGCAGGATGCTCTTATCAGTGTTGATTATGAATTGACAAACAATAAATCGATGCGTTTGCAGGACCGGGACGGATATGATCAGGAAGGAGATAATGGTGATATAAAGGATGATTTTCGTGTCAGCGGTATGCTGAAAGTCGGAGCAGAATATAAGGTCACCCCTCAATTTGCAATTCGTTTGGGAGGCGCTTGGCAAAATAGTCCGGTTCAGGAGCACATGAAATATAGTGAAACAGGAAGCATAGTGGAAGTTCTTCCTACCGGAACGCGTACAGCTTATACGGTAGATCATCATGTGAATTATTATACGGTGGGTTTAGGCTATCGTTTCACTCCTAATTTCTATATGGATTTGGCTTGCGTGTATCGCATGCAGAAAGAGGAGGTTTATCCATTCCCGCATCTGATTGACAGCGATAAGAATGTTCTGGTGGAATCTGTTCCCGCCACACTGAAAACAAACACGACAAAGGTTGCATTGACTTTAGGCTACAAGTTCTAAAAACTGAAGGTAATGTTTGTAGATGCGGTAAAACAAGAATTGTTGGGGAAGTTGAAACAAGAGCATTGTTTCTGGTCGTACAATGAAAGTTCTGTCAATGAGGTTTCGGATGAAATATTGATAGAGAAAACTTTGTTGCATTTGGATTTGGAAGAAATCAACCAATTGTTTCAGATATTTTCATTCAAGAAAATAAAACAAGTGTGGCTGAACTATCTTATTCCCCAAGAGGAATATCTTTATACGTTGAACCGCTTTTTAGCCTGGTATTACTTTAAAGTAAAGAAACCGGATGCCTATATCAAATCTATGGCTACTCGCCATCTTAATAAAATGTTAGTATGAAGGGATTGGCTCCGTATACACAGGCAATTTTTGAGGCTGTCTCTAATCTGGAGTGTATAAAGCCTTATCTTTTAGTTGGTGGCACAGCTTTGTCTCTACAGATAGGAACTCGCCAAAGTGAAGATTTGGACTTTATGAAATGGCGTACCTCAAAAACAGAGAACATGGAAGTCGCTTGGTTTCAGATAGAAAAAGAGCTTGCTTCGGTTGGAGAAATTCAGCATAAAGATATATTGGATATAGACCATGTGGAGTTTCTTGTGTCTGGGGTAAAGTTGTCGTTTTACGCGTGTCCTAAGTATTCTCCTGTCAATAATCCAGTGAATTATTTGAATAACATCAGATTGGCAGATGTCAGATCTATAGGGGCAATGAAGATGGAAGTCATGTTACGGCGAAGTAATTTCCGTGATTATTATGATATCTTTTCTATTTTGAAGAGTGGTGTGTCTATAAATGATTTAATATCTTTGGCATTGAGTTATTCAGGGCATAAGTTGAAATCTAAAAATTTGTTGGCAATGCTTACTAATAGCAATCGTTTCACCAGAGATGTCGGTTTCGATCAATTGCAACCTGTTTATTCTGTTACTGCACAAGAGATAGAAGAATTTATTAAATTCAGCCTGTTGTGAAATGCAGTTTAGTTCATAAAAGTCCCCTGTTTGTACATAAAACGTACGGACAGGGGGCTTTTTTTCTGACTTCGTCACTCAAAGAATGCTAATATTATAATTGATTGATAAATAGTATTTTGTGATTTTGTGTCACCTGTTTTTGGGTGACACGTTGGCGAAGTCAGGAAACACGACAAAGGTTGCATTGACTTTAGGCTACAAGTTCTAAAAAATATATAGATGTTATTGTAAATCCTCTCTCCGTACATTAAAAAGTTACAGAGAGAGGATTGGCTGTTATAAGAACAACGGTATATACTCCTGTTCCTATATTGTAATGTATGGATAGGGAGCATTTGTTTTTGGTCGTACAATGAGATAGTTGGTCGCTAAATTCTATGTGTATTTAATGTTGTATGATATTGAAACTTTTTGTATCTTTGTATCATGAGAAGAAAAATTGTAGCATACGGTCGATATTATAAAGATTTTTTGAAGACTTTGACTGAAAAAGAGCTCCAAAAGGTGAAGTATGTGCTTTCACTGCTTGAAACAGAAGACCGGATGCCAGTAAAGTTCATAAAGATTATGTGTGATGGTCTATATGAATTGCGAATATCATACAATGGAAATATTTACCGTATCTTCTTTATTTTTGATGAAGGACAAATAGTAGTATTGTTTAATGGTTTTCAGAAAAAGACCCCTAAAACTCCACCGTCAGAGATAGAGAAGGCATTAAAGATAAAGGAGGAATATTATGAGTACAAAAGACAACATGCTGACTGATATCAGCGCGGAACTTGATAATGAATTTGGTGCACCTGGAACTCCTGAACGCACTAAATTTGATGAAGAAGCCTACGCATTTTATACTGGTCAAATATTGTTGGATGCAAGGCGAGAAGCAAAAGTTACGCAATCCGAGCTTGCAAAGAGAATCAATGCAACCAAATCGTATATTTCACGTATTGAGAATGGCGCTATCAATCCAAGTGCTGCAACTTTTTACCGAATTATAAATGCACTTGGTCTAAGAATTGAAATAGTTAAGCCCATCGCTTGAAATGCAGTTTAGTTCATAAAAGCCCCCTGTTTGTACATGAAACGTACGGACAGGGGGCTTTTTTGTGTGAAAAAAAAGGAAATGTTTGCCTATTTAAAATACTTTTCGTTCTTTTGTCTTTGTAAATATAAATAATATCATTGTCTAACAATTTTAAATATCATTGCCTATAGCATAAACATTACTCAAGAAAAAACTAAAAATATAGAAGTAATGAAAACTTTAAGAATGATGACTGACGAAGAGTTGGTCGTTCTTTATGCAGAAGGTAATAATGCTGCTTTCGACGTGTTGTTGAATCGTTATAAAAGCAGCATACACTCCTACATTTACTTTATAGTCCATAACAAAGATCTCACCGAAGATATCTTTCAGGAGACTTTTGTCAAGGTGATTATGACTATCAAACAAGGCCGTTATACCGAAAACGGTAAGTTTAAGGCATGGATTACCCGTATCGCTCATAACCTGATTATCGACTACTTCCGTCAGGAACGCAATGAAAACACGGTTTCCAATGACGAAGTGGAAGTGGATCTTTTCAATAATATCAAACTTTGCGACAGCACGATCGAAGATAACATCGTGCGCCATCAGGTGTTGTCTGATGTGAAAAAACTGGTGAAACATCTTCCCGACAGCCAGCGTGAAGTATTGGAAATGCGTTATTATCAGGATCTCAGTTTTAAGGAAATTGCCGATATTACCGGTGTGAGCATCAATACGGCTTTGGGACGCATGCGCTATGCGATTCTGAATATGCGCCGCATGGCGGAAGAAAACAGCATCGAGCTGTCGATGGCTTGATTGATGGACATCGAATGTTGAAAATTTATTTTCTTGTCATACAATAAGGAGAGAGGCAGACCGTTTTATTATCGAACAAGATAAAAAAACGAGTTGCCTATGAAGAGACTTTCTACTCAATGTATGAATGAAATAGAAAATAAAACAGACAGAAACCGGAAAGAAAGGAAAACAACGCCACGTCGGCAAACACTTGATTTCCTTACTCAATTTGCGAGGGTTTATCATTCAGAACCCGCTTTACGCACGGAATTTTGTGGTTTTGTAATGAACTGAGGTTACCTTTGCAAAAAGCAAAAAAAGTATGAAACATAAAATAGCCCCTTCTCTGCTGGCTGCTGATTTTCTGAACTTGCAGCGAGAAGTGGAAATGATTAACGAGAGTGATGCCGATTGGTTGCATCTGGATATAATGGACGGCGTGTTCGTGCCTAATATATCGTTTGGCTTTCCGGTTTTGGAAGCATTGAAACCAATCTGCAAAAAACCGATGGATGTCCATCTGATGATCGTGGAACCGCAGAAGTTCATCCCCGAAGTAGCCGCTACGGGCGCTTATATGATGAATGTGCATTATGAAGCGTGCACGCATCTGCACCGTACGGTGGCGGCAATCAAAGAAGCGGGGATGAAGGCGGCCGTCACATTGAACCCGCATACGCCGATTTCCTTGTTGGAAGATATCCTGCAGGATTTGGATATGGTGTTGCTCATGTCGGTGAATCCGGGCTACGGCGGACAGAAGTTTATTGAACATTCGATAGACAAAACAGCTCGCCTGAAAGATATGATCCTGGCAAAAGGGTCGGACACCTTGATCGAAGTCGATGGCGGAGTAAACATGCAGACCGCGAAACCTCTGCTCGAAGTAGGAGCGGATGTGCTGGTTGCCGGCAGTTTTGTCTTCCGTTCTTCCGACCCGTTGAAGACGATCCGGGAACTGAAAGGATTATAATGTCGCCTCGTAGGGGCGGGGTTCTACTCCGCCCAGTCAGAATCTACCTTTATTGGATGCAATGGGCAGAGCAGAGCCCTGCCCCTACGGAAAATGACGTCTTTTGTGCAATACCGATCAAGCCTTAAACCAACCATTTCAAAACCTTACATTATGATAAAAGAATTACAGATCCGTCCCTTTGCCCGTCCGCTGCTTGTCTGGATTGCGGGGATTATGCTACAGACCGTTTTTTCGTGTTGTACTTATTCCTGGGTATTACTATTGCTCCCTGTTATTATCATTACCACAGCCGGTCTTGCCTTGAGAGGGCAGGAGCATGTTTGTTATGAAACCCGTTGGCTGTGGGGAGCGGTTTTCTTGTCTCTGTTGCTTTTCCTTTCGATACAAAAGACTGCTTATTCGCAGTCTGAATCCTCGTCGGAACATCCGGTTTCCCTTCTTTCCCGTTGGGCGCAGGAAGAACAGCAACGATTATTGGAACCGATCGCAAAACTAAATCTGACCGATGAAGAGAAATCTGTACTGGCCACTATCACTGTCGGTTACCGGCAAGCTATGAGTCGGGAGGTGCGGAACCGTTTTTCGGCTACGGGGGTAGCACATATCCTGGCCGTAAGCGGCTTTCATGTGGCAATCGTCTGTGGCTTTTTATCTTTTCTTTTTTCTTTTCTCCCCAGGAATGGATGTTGCCGGTGGATTCGCTACATCTCGCTGCTCGTGCTATTGTGGGGATTTGCTGCGATAACAGGTTTGGCGGCCTCTTCTGTGAGGGCTGCGTTGATGCTTACGATGTATCTGACGGGCGGAGTGTTGGATAGGAGGGCGGAGCGTTATAATATATTGGCGGCTTCCGCTTTTTGCATGTTGGTTTATGAACCCTTGTACTTATTCGACATAGGTTTCCAGCTGAGTTATCTGGCCGTGCTGTCCATCCTTTATTTCCAGCCCCGGTTGCAGGCGTTGATAAAGGTGCATAATCCGTTTTTGAGGACACCGTGGGGATGGGTCACGGTCACCCTGTCGGCACAGGCGGGCACGACTTTTTTATGTCTGTATTATTTCGGGCAGTTTTCGACTGTCTTTCTGTTGACGAACTTGCCGCTTACGTTTCTTGCGACTTTGTTGATACCGGCAAGTTTGGTCTATATGATTTTGCCAGAATGGATTCTTGGGTATGGTTGGTTGCAGGTTGTCGTGGAATGGCTCGCGCGTGGTTTGCTTTGGATCGTAGACTCTTTTAGCCGGGTGCCGGGAGCGGTTTTTTCTTTCCGGTTCGATTTCCTGACGATGCTGATGGCGTATGGAATGCTTCTGTCCACCTTGTGGTATGTTCATGCCGGACGTTCGCGCTATCTGTTCGTCACTCTGTTTTTGTTGTTAATTATGCTTCTTGTCCGGGTGATTGAGAATTTAAAGCTGTGCTGAATCTAAAAAAAGTAGTACCTTTGTCACTGAAAATAAGAGAATATATGATTACGAAAATCATTCACGAAGAGAAAATTCAGAAAGCCAAGAAGTACGTCGAGAAAGGCGAAAGTTTTGTAATAGTGACACATGTTACCCCTGACGGGGATGCTATAGGTTCCGCATTGGGACTGTACCATTTTTTGACAACCTATGGAAAAGATAACGTGACGGTAGTGGTTCCCAACGATTTCCCAAAATTCTATAAATGGATGCCGGGAAATAAGGAAATTGTCATTCATGAGAAATATCCTGATTTTGCCGAACAGTTGATCCGGGATGCGGATGTCATTTTCTGCCTTGATTTCAACGAACCCAAACGTATCGAAAAACTGGCTCCGGCTGTTGTGGCGGCAGATGGGCGAAAGGTGATGATCGACCATCATCTGAATCCGGCCGATTTTTGCCGGGTCACGATGTCATATCCTGAAATGTCGTCTACGAGTGAGATGGTTTTTCGTTTCATCTGCCGCATGGGGATGTTCGACCTGATCAATAAAGATTGTGCCGCCTGCATCTATACGGGCATGATGACGGATACAGGTTCGTTTACCTACAATTCGAACAAGCCGGAGATTTATACGATCATAAGCGAACTGATCAAGAAAGGTATCGACAAGGATCTGATCTACCGGAAAGTGAACCAGGTCTATTCGGAAAGCCGTTTGCGCATGATGGGATATGTCCTGTATGAAAAGATGAAGATTTATCCGGAACAACATGCCGCTCTGATCACGCTTTCGTTGGAAGAGATGAACCGTTTCCGTTATGTGACAGGCGATACCGAAGGGTTTGTCAACCTGCCGTTGAGTATCGAAAATGTGGCTTTCAGTGTCTTTATCCGCGAAGATAAGGATTATGTGAAGATCTCGCTCCGGTCTGTCGGAGATTTCCCCTGCAACCAGTTTGCAAGCCTGTATTTCAATGGAGGCGGACATAAAAACGCTTCGGGGGGAGAATTTTATGGTTCATTGGCCGATGCTGTAAACGTTTTTGAGAAAGGTTTAAGGGAATTTAATCCTAATAAAACAGAAGATTTAAATAAACATGCCTGAGATATGGCAGAGATTATATACATTTGCCATTCATTTACAATAAATAGTAACAGATGAAGAGAGGTTTTTATATCCTGTTGATTATGTGCGCTGCCATAATGGTGGTGTCGTGTGACAAGACAAAGTCATACACTGATATGTTGAAGGCCCAGAGAAAAGCGATCGAGCGTTTGCAGGTTGATAGCGGCCTGGTCTTTTTGGATGATTTCCCTGCGGATAGTATTTTTAAGGAAAATGAATTTGTAGAGTTGGATAATGGTGTTTATCTGAATATCGTCAATAAGGGAAACAGTGAACGTGCGGTGCTGGGGCAAACCGCGATCCGTTCCCGTTTCATCGCCCGGATGTTTATGGAAAGCAGCAGTATGGGAACCGGTACCGTCGACCTGCTCGGCCCGAATTCAAACGGTACGTATCCGGTAGAGTTCAGATATGGTTATTATACTTCTTTGAATCCGGATTACTCTTATACATGGGATATGTTTATTTGTGAAGGTTTGGGAGCCGGACTTCCTTATGTGGGAGACAGCGCGGTTGTCAAACTGATCGTTCCGTTTAAGCTGATGAGCAGTGATTTCCAAAGCTCCGGAACTCCTGTGTTTTTTGAGAAAGTGAAGTATACTTTTATAAAATAAATCTAACTAATGACACTGATTAAATCTATTTCCGGTATTCGTGGTACAATTGGCGGGAATCCGGAAGACGGGCTCAATCCGTTGGCTATTGTCAAGTTTGTGGCAGCTTATGCTACATTCATTAAGAAAAATACGAAGGTGACAACAAACAAGATCGTGGTAGGCCGTGATGCGCGTATCTCCGGTCCGATGGTTAAACAAGTCGTTCTCGGCACGCTTACCGGAATGGGCTTTGATGTGGTGGACATCGACCTGGCCACTACTCCGACCACCGAATTGGCTGTTGCCAGGGAAGAAGCTTGTGGCGGTATCATTTTGACAGCCAGCCATAATCCGAAACAATGGAATGCACTGAAGTTGTTGAACGAACGGGGTGAATTCCTGAATGCAGCCGAAGGTGCCGAGGTGCTGAAGATTGCTGCTGAAGAAAGTTTTGTATTTGCCGATGTCGACCATTTGGGAAAAGTCTATATCAACAATACCTATAACCAAAAGCACATCGAAAGCGTGTTGAAGCTGGATTTGGTGGATGTAGAGGCTATCAAGGCCGCTAATTTCCGTGTCGCTATCGACTGCGTGAACTCGGTGGGCGGTATCGTTATCCCCGAATTGCTTTCTGCTTTGGGGGTAAAGGAAATCTTCAAACTGCATTGTGCTCCTCACGGTAACTTTGCACACAATCCGGAGCCGATCCCTGAAAACCTGACGGAGATATCCAACCTGATGAAGCATGCCAAAGCCGATGTCGGTTTTGTTGTGGACCCGGACGTAGACCGTTTGGCCATTATCTGTGAAGACGGGGAGATGTTCGGAGAAGAATACACATTGGTGGCTGTCAGCGACTATGTCCTGAGCCATACACCGGGCAATACGGTCAGCAACCTGAGTTCGAGCCGTGCTCTGCGTGATGTTACCCGTGCTCATGGTTGCGAGTATAACGCGGCAGCAGTAGGCGAAGTGAATGTCGTGACGAAGATGAAAGCGACTAACGCCATCATCGGTGGTGAAGGCAATGGCGGTGTGATCTACCCGGCCAGCCATTACGGTCGTGATGCTTTGGTCGGTATCGCCCTGTTCCTGACTCATCTGGCAAAGAAACAGATGAAGACAAGCGAACTGCGTGCTACCTATCCTCCGTATTTCATTTCGAAGAAGAAAGTGGAACTGACTCCGGATATCAATGTCGATGCTATCCTGGCAAAAGTAAAAGAGAAATTCGCCCAATACGATATCACCGATATCGACGGCGTGAAGATCGACTTCCCTGAAAAATGGGTTCACCTGCGCAAGAGCAATACAGAACCGATCATCCGTATCTATTCCGAAGCTCACACGATGCAGGAAGCAGAAGAAATTGGCGACGAACTGATTCAGATCATTCGTGATATGTGTAAATAATCATTCATCGAGATAACAAAAAAAGAGGTCATGCTTGGTTGCATGGCCTCTTTTTTTGCCTTTTCAAAACATATATGTTTTGAGTTTAAAACACCTATGTTTCGATTTCAAAACACCGGTGTTTTGAAATCACAGGTCTGCTGTTGCGGTTTTTTGTTGTTTACATGAACAATCGTTTGTATTCTCCTTCGAAGTTGGGCGTGAAAACACCTTTCCCTATGTTATCGAGGATTTCGGCCGGAGACCAGAAACGTCCGCCATCCAGTTCGGAAGGGTCGGGGGTGACCGGACCTTCGTAAGTGGTACGGAAGGTGTTGACCAATTCTTTCTCTATGGCCGATTCGAATACATAACGGGTGATGAATTGCGGAACGAAATCTGTTATACCTAATTCCTCCCGTACTTCCCGGCGAAGGGCTTCTTCGACCGTCTCGCCGTAGTCGATATGGCCTCCAACGGCTGTATCCCATTTACCGGGTTGGATATCTTTGTTCATCGAACGCTTTTGCAGGTAGAGCTCGCCTGCCTTATTGAAAATATGCAGATGCACCACCGGATGTAACATCTTCGATCCGCTATGACATTCCTTGCGGGTTGCCTTCCCTATTGTCTCTCCCTCCTCATTAACCAAAGGAAACCATTCTTCTTTCATCGATTTTTGATTTTTTAAAACCTATTTTTCCCGAAAATACAGCTATAAGATAGGAATAATTTA
>ULRN01012649.1_pt1 | contig 22776 bp, 12 predicted proteins | sample 1955461 | NCBI WGS metagenome assembly ULRN01 (sample SAMEA4835683, study PRJEB28245) | human gut metagenome | biome: gut microbiome; material: fecal sample | place: Denmark | collected 2008 | reverse complement strand
ATAAACAGGGCGTTTCAGACGGATTGTGAGGGTGTGAGGGTTATAAAATAAAAAAAATATTTTCATTAAAAACGGAATGGCGGGAGGCGGAAAGCGCTAGTCGGCGGGGGATTTTTCTATAGTGAGACTTATGTCTAATGATAGAGAGATGACCGGAGGAGACATGGTTGCAGGGAGAAGAAGCGCGGCTGAAGGAAAGGGGGAGCATGGGATTGGGGGACTGGAGAAGCTCAGATTGTAAGGATAGTAAATACGCCTTAGAAAGGCATGAGGGTTGACAGGGAATTGTTCGATTTTTCCCAAAAAGAATATTTTTTTATACGGTTAAATATTTCATAACACTGATTGATTTGCAGATTGGACAAAAAGGAGTATATTTGCAGATTATTTTTGATTCTCTATTTACATATATAATAAAGCGACTATAAAAATCAAGAAAGTAACAATAAAAAAGAAAGATATGAACAAGAAATTTTTGATTCCAAGCGTGATTATCGTGCTGCTGCTGATCGGCGGCATCGCATACCTGTCGATGAGCCTCCACAAGGAACGACAGGAGAACAAGGAGATGCAGGAACTTGCCGAGATGGACAAAAAGGAAATGGAGAATGAATACCAGCAGTTTGCCGACCAATACTCGGAAATGAAGTCGAAGATAAACAATGATTCTCTCGTGGCGCAGCTTACGCAGGAGCAGCTCAAGACCCAGGAATTGCTCAAGGAGCTGAAGAGCGTGAAGAGCAATGATGCGAGGGAGATTGCGAGACTGAAGAAGGAGCTCGCCACATGTAGAGCCGTGATCCGCAGCTATATCATGGAGATTGACTCGCTGAACAGGCTGAACCAGAACCTCACGGCAGAAAACACCCGTGTGAAGGGTCAGTATGAGGAGGCAACGCGCCAGATTGAGGGTCTGAATTCCGACAAGGCTTCACTCTCGGAGAAGGTTGCGATTGCCGCCCAGCTCGACGCTACGGGCATAAGCATGACGGCAAAGAAGAACGGGCATGCCAAGAAGAACGTGAAGAAAATCAAGGATGCAAGAATCATTACCGTAGGCTTCAACGTCGCAAAGAACGTCACTGCCACAAACGGCCAGCGCACTCTGTATGTGAGAGTCACGACACCGTCGGGCAGCGTGATGGGCGCGAGCGGTTCGTTCAACTATGAGAACCGCAGTCTGCAGTACACCATGCGCAAGACCATCGAATATACGGGCAATGAGACTTCTGTGGCACTCTATTGGAATGTCAACGAGACCTTGAATCCCGGCACCTATAACGTGAGCGTGTTTGCCGACGGCAAGATGATCGGTTCAAGGAACTTCTCGTTCAACTAACAGCGAAAGAAAAGGACTATAATAAAGATGAACAGGATTTTATCGATATTCGCACTTACGGCAATGGCTGTTCCGGCAATGGCACAACAGACATTGACGCTTGACAGTTGCCGTGCGATGGCGCTTGGGAACAACAAGACGCTGACGGCATCGAAGGTGCAGCGCACCATGGCGGAGCAGACGCGCAAGGCTGCACGAACGAAATATCTGCCGCATCTGGACGTAATCGGCGGTGCTATATTCTCGAGCAAGGAGATTTCAATCCTCAACAACACACAGAAGAGTACGCTGAACAACATCGGCACGAATCTGGGAGGCATGCTCGGAGTGACCGACCCGAGGGTGACGGGGGCGCTGGACAAGATAGGCCAGGGCGTGACGGATGCCTTCCGCACGAACAACCGCCAGATGTATATGGTTTCGGCCATGCTGACGCAGCCTGTATATATGGGCGGTGCCATCACGGCGGCCAACCGCATGGCGGACATCGCCGAGACGATGGCTGCCAACAAGGAGGAGGCAAGCAGACAGGCTATCCTGCATGACATCGACAACACGTACTGGACGGTGGTTTCGCTGCGCCATAAGCAGAAGCTGGCCGACAGCTATCTGACTCTGGTGAAGAAGCTCGACAATGACGTGGAGAAGATGATAAAGGAGGGCGTGGCGACGCGCGCCGACGGACTGAAGGTGAACGTGAAGGTGAATGAGGCAGAGATGCAGGTGACGCAGGTGGAAGACGGACTGTCGCTTGCCAAGATGCTCTTGTGCCAGCTCTGCGGTATGCCGATAGAGTCGCGCATCACGCTTTCCGACGAGAGTTCGGAGAACATCGACCTCGGCGAGAGCATTGCCATCGGCGATACGGCGCAGGCCATCGGCCAAAGGCCGGAGGTGGGTCTTCTGCAGAACGCCGTAGACCTGAGCAAAGAATCCACGAAGCTCGTGAGGTCAGCTTTCCTGCCACAGGTGCTGCTGGCCGGCGGATACCTGATGACCAACCCGAACGTATACGACGGATTCACGAAGAAATTCGCCGGAGTATGGAATGTTGGTGTGATGGTGAGAATCCCTGTATGGAACTGGCTTGAAGGAACATACAAAGTGCGCGCCGCCAAGGCAGCCACGACCATCGCCACACTGGAGATGGACGAAACGAAGGAGAAGATTGCGCTGCAGATAAGCCAGAGCAACTTCAAGCTGAACGAGGCTTACAAGAAGCTCTCGATGGCGAAGAAGAACGTGGAGAAGGCGGAGGAGAACCTGCGCTGCGCCAATGTAGGATTCAAGGAGGGAGTGCTGCAGACCACCGACGTGATGGAGGCACAGACGGCATGGATGCAGGCACAGTCGCAGAAGATAGACGCCGAAGTGGATGTGAAGATTTCCCAGGTGAACCTGAAGAAGGCTCTCGGTGTGTTGAATTAGGAATCCAAGCAGAAACACAGAAAGAAGATATTTTATATAATGGAAAACAAAGCACAGAAAAACAGTATAATCCTTGCCATCCTCGGTTTTACGGGAGTTGTGGTAATAGCCGGTCTTATAGGCTATCTCACTATCGGCAAGAGTGACGACGTGATACAAGGAGAGATAGAGGTATCTGAATACAGAGTGTCGAGCAAGGTGCCAGGCCGCATCCTTGAACTCAGGGTGAAGGAAGGCGACTACGTACACGTGGGCGACACCCTTGCCATTCTTGACGCTCCGGAAGTGGAGGCAAAGAAGGCGCAGGCGCAGAGCGCAGAAGAGGCAGCCTCGGCAATGAAGCTGATGGCAGACAACGGAGCACGCCAGCAGCAGATCCAGGGTGCATACGAGGTATGGCAGCAGGCAAAGGCCGGTCTGGACATTGCGAAGAAGACATACGAGAGAGTGCAGCGCCTTTTCAACGAGGGCGTGATGAGCGCCCAGAAGCGCGACGAGGCACTCGCCCAATACAAGGCATACGAAGCGCAGGAGAAAGCCGCCAAGAGCCAGTATGACATGGCAAAGGAGGGAGCCCGCAAGGAGGAGCGCATGGCGGCGGCAGCCCAGGTGAACAGAGCCAAGGGCGCCGTGCAGGAGGTAAGCTCATACATCAACGAGACGGTGCAGGTGGCACAGATTGAGGGTGAGGTGAGCAACATATACCCCAAGGTGGGCGAGCTTGTTGGCACGGGATCCCCAATCATGAGCATCTCGATAATGAGCGATGTTTGGGGCACGTTCAACGTCAGGGAAGACCAGTTGAACGGACTGAAGATAGGTTCGGAATTCACCGCATTTTCTCCGGCTTTCAAGAAAGACGTGAAGATGAAGGTGTATTACATCAAGGACCAGGGCAGCTATGCCGTATGGAAAGCCACAAAGAGCAACGGCCAGTATGACCTGAAGACCTTTGAGGTGAAGGCGCGTCCTGTGACGAAGATGGAAGGGCTGAGACCTGGAATGACGTTGGTGATGAAGTAAGACCCGACTAAAACCCACCCTAAGACCCACCCTAAGACCCACCCTAACCCTCCCAAAGGGAGGGGATGAAGTTACCTTATTATATATATGATAAAGGATTTATTAAATACTGCACGTCGAGAGATTGGAATCATCGTCAGCACTCCTGTATACCTGTTATGCATGGTGGTACTGCCGCTGTTTGTGATGATATTCTTCACCACACTCATGCAGCAGGGACAGCCCAACAAGATGCCCGTTGGTATCGTGGACCTCGACAATACCACGACAACACGCAGCATGACGAGGAAGCTCGATGCTTTCCAGAACACCAATGTGGTGGCATACTACAACAGCGTGGACGAGGCGCGGCAGGCGATACAGGAGAACAAGATATACGGTTTCATGTATTTTCCTAAGGGAACCACCGACAAGCTGCTGGCCTCGCGCCAGCCAAAGATTTCGTTCTATTATACCTACACGTCGCTCACGGCCGGTGCACTGCTATACAAAGACCTGAAGACCATCGCCACGCTCGGTTCTGCCGGTGTCGGTTCGAAGACGATGTCGGCCAAGGGATTCACGGACGAGCAGATAAAGACATTCCTGCAACCCATAGCCATAGACATGCACGCAGTGAGAAACCCGTGGACGAACTATAATTTCTATCTTACCACGATGCTCGTGCCAGGCTGCATGATGCTCTTCATCTTCCTCATCACGCCCTACTCTTTCGGTACGGAGCTGAAATTCAACCGTGCAAAGAAGCTGCTCGCCATCTCCGGCGAGAACACATGGGCAATGCTGCTCGGCAAACTGCTGCCGCAGACGCTGATATTCCTCGTGATGTTCTATATCTACTCCTTCTACACCTACGGATTGCTCGGTTTCCCGCATGAGGGCGGCACGTGGCATATCCTGCTGCTCGGGCTGCTCGCCGTAACGGCGTCGCAGGGGTTCGGGGCATTCATGTTCGGACTGATGCCCTCGCTCCGCATGTCGATGAGCACCTGCTCCCTGTGGGCGGTGTTGAGCTTCTCGCTCGTGGGCACGGCATTCCCCGTATTCGCCATGGATGCGCCGCTCGAAGGAATAGCCCAGCTGTTTCCGCTGAGACATTACTTCCGCATATACCAGACGAGCGTGTTCAATGACTTCCCACTCTCCTATGTATGGATAAACGTCGTGGTGATGATTGTCTTCTCCCTCCTGCCTGTATTCGTGGCAGGTAACATCAGGAAGGCGATGAGGGAATACAAGTATATTGAGTAATGACTATCCGTCAATGAAAAAATCATCAATGGGGAGTGGACAATCAGAAAAAGAATGATCAAGACAGATGAACAAGATATATAAGATTTTGCACGATACATGCTACATCTGCATGAAGGAACTGAAGAACGTGCTGAAAGACCAGGGCGTGCTGATGTTCCTCATACTGGTGCCTATCGCCTACCCTATCCTATATTCATGGATATACAACAACGAAATGACGAGGGAGGTGCCGGTGGCAGTAGTGGACCTGTCGCACAGCCATACGAGCCGCGAGTTCACGAGGATGCTCGACGCTTCGCCCGACACGAAGGTGGCCGTGAGATGCAACAGTCTTGCCGAAGCAAAAGAGTGCATCGGCAGGGGCGAGGCATACGGAGCCGTATATTTCCCCGAAGATTTCCAGACGAAGCTCAACCGCATGGAGCAGACCCACGTTGGCGTGTACTGCGACATGAGCCTCATGCTCGCATACAAGGCGATATTCCAAACCTGCACCGCCATTCAGGGCAACATGAACTCCAGGATACAGATAGAACTCTCGGGCAACCACACCGACCGCGAAGACGAGATAAGCACCAAGCCGCTCGACTTCGAAGAGGTGCCGATATTCAATAATACGGCTGGCTACGGCAATTTCATCATCCCGGGCGTGCTGATGCTCATCATCCAGCAGACGCTTCTGCTCGGAGTGGGCATGGCTGCAGGAACGGCAAGAGAGAAGAACAACTACGGCTTTCTCGTGCCCGTAGACCGCCATTACCGCGGCGTGATGCGCATAATATGGGGCAAGGCAATGGCATACTTCATGATATATATGGTCATGGGAACCTATCTCCTGTGTGCCGTGCCATACATGTTCAATTTCATCAGTCTCGTGAGCTGGAAGAGCCTCATGCTCTTCATCCTCCCCTATCTGCTGGCGTGCATCTTCTTCAGCATGACGATTTCAGCCCTCATGCGCTACAGGGAGAACGTGATGCTGCTGGTGGTATTCTCGTCCGTGCCGCTGCTGTTCATGTCGGGCGTGTCGTGGCCACAGAGCAATATCCCGTCGTTTTGGCAGGGAGTATCATGGCTGTTTCCGAGCACCTTCGGCATCCGCGGTTTCGTCAGGATGAACTCCATGGGGGCAACACTCGAGGACATCTCTACAGAATACCATGCCTTGTGGATACAGACGGTGGTGTATTTCGTACTTGCGCATGAGGTATACCGCTTCCAGATAGGCAAGGCGAGGAAAGGGATAAAAGAGAAACTCCTCAAGCTGAGAAGCAAGGAAACAGAAAAGGATAAGGCCACAATAGGGTAATAATTATGCAAAATGGTGGAGAATCCTCCAAACCCTTTATATACAGGGGCGTGCGCACATTGCGTTACGCCTTTTTTTTATACCTTTGCCACATCTGGATACCCAAAGGCAAATTCAAAAAACAACAAATTACTAACAAATAAAACATTTATGAAAAGACAAATTTTGAGGAATGTCCTTCTGTTTGTCTGTCTGATCGGAGCACTTCCGGCCATGGCAGCATTCAAGGACATCAAGATTGACCTGACAAACGGCAATCTCATCACCTCAGAGGAGAAATCCTCCGGACAGAAATTTGAGTTCGGTGTGGTCATAGGCGATGACGGCACACAGACCCGTGTGGCAGCCGACGACGCTTCGGCAAACATCGTGCTCAGCGGAAAATACCATTCCGACCAGCATGGGTGGGGAAACTTCTCATGCAAGGTTCCGGTAGAAGGCCCCGTGAAAATCAGTATGGGAACATGTAACTGGGGCGGAGACGTGACAGTGAAGAACTCTGCCGGAACAACTGTTGCCACCTTCAACACCAATACCGGCGAAGGCTGTTATTCCACGGCAAAACCACTCACGGCAAGTGCCTATTATAAAGGTACGGAGGCAACCACACTGACCATAAGCGGCGGAAGCTACACACCATACATAGCAGTGGAGCATGCCGACGCATCCGAACTTGCAGAAGAATTCAAGGTATCATTCGATATCAGCGGCTGCGAGGCAGAAGGTGTGGCTCCGGCAGAGGAAAAGGTGGAGAGCGGAAAGACATTCACTATCCCTGCAAACCGCACATTATACATATCCGGCAAGACACTTACAGGCTGGACAGACGGAACAAGCACATACAAGGCCGGCGACGCCGTCACAATCACAGCCAACACCACTCTCACTCCTGTATTCACAGCCAACGCCAAGACACTTGCCGACCGTACAGAGCCGGCTACGCTGCTTTGGGACTTCCAGCGCCAGAACGGTGCACCGAGAATGGCATACGAAAGAAACAAGGGAATCTACGTGACACAGGTTACCATCGGCGGCGAGACAATCGACGTGAAGATGGACATGGATGCCACAAACGGTAAGGTCAACAACAATAACTGGACCGACTGGTGCCAATGGAACAACGGAACTAAGTTCACCGTGCCTTCATGCACAGGCGCCACAGTCACGATACAGGCAATGAGCCCGTTCGGTGCCGAAGGCAAGACGGCAACCACCGTAGACGGACAGACCGACTATGAGTCTGCCAACCCATTGGTATACACAATAGCATCACAGGCAGAAACCATCGACATAGTGATAGGAAACGACGGCGGCTACTACCGTTCCATCCAGATGTTACTGCCCGTAGTGAAAAGCAACAAGCCTGGCTTCAACAATGCCGAGGCAACCGTGAACTTCCCGTTCAACGGAGAGATTGACGAACCTGTTTCATCTCCAGAAGGAGCATTCACTACTACCTCCGTTTCATTCGGAGAGAATCTCACCAGCGTAAAGGCACAGGCATTCAACGGCATCACCTACACCCGCTTCCAGCCTTCGGCAAAGGGCGGAGCAGAGAACGACGAGAATGCCGTGGAGTTCAAGGTGGTACCATCAAAAGGCATCACGTTCACACCGACGAAAGTTAGCGCAAACATCATGCGCTTCGGTACGAACGGCGGACAGATGGCCGTAAGAGTAAGGACCGTAGAAGGACAGACAAGCACTCTCGCCACAGGCATCAAGCCGATGAGAAACAAAGCCGGCGACACCGACGTCGCTTCATTTGAGTATGACGTTCCGGAAGGATTCGCCACAGAAAAGGGATTCTCGCTGCTCGTGAACATATACGACAACACCGGCAAGCAATACGGACTGAACAACGTGAACATTCTCGGAACCGTTTCCGGCGAGAAGCAAGACGTGGCACGCTATACAATCACAGCCACCGCCAACCCTGAAGAGGCAGGAACCGTATCCCTCTACCCTGCCGGCGAGGAATTTGACGAGGGAACGGAACTGAAGCTCACCGCAAAGAAGAACTTCGGCTACGAATTCGTGAACTGGACCGACGCCGCAAACAATGAGCTCGGTACGGAGCAGACTCTCAACATCACCCTGAACGCCAACACTGACATCAAGGCGAACTTCAAGAAGCTGAACACCTATTCACTCGACGTTACCGTGAACGCTCCTGGCAAGGACTATATGGTAAGCGCCACTCCTGCCGCCACCGTAGTGGAAGGCAAGAACATGTATGAGGAGGGGACAAAGGTCACACTTACTGCCTCTTCAAACAAGATTGTTACCTTCAACTCATGGAGCAACGGCGAGACTGCATCGGAACTGCAGCTCGACATGACAGAAAACAAGTCGCTGGAGGCTAACTTCTCGGCTATTGACTTCATCGCCGGATGGGACTTCGTGCAGAAAGGAAACAACGGACGCAAGGCTGACTTCGCAGCCGAGGACAACGACGCCGACGCTCTCATGCTCCGCGATGCCGACGGAAAGACTATCGGCTGGCTCGACAAGAGCCAGAGCTCTGGCGGCTACGAGGGCAAATGGGCTGCCGTGAACTGGAACACCGAGGGACTGGGCAAATACTACTGGCAGACCAAGGTGAACGCTTCGACATTCACCGACGTGAAGGTTTCTTCGGCAATGGTATTCAACTACAATGCCTATACCAAATATGACGTGGAATATTCGCTCAACGGCGAGACATGGACACAGCTCGGTTCCTTTGTTCTCGAAGGAGCAAAGAACTGGAAGACTGAGGAGTTCGCTCTCCCTGCCGCTGCCAACAACCAGCCTGCTGTCTACATCCGCTGGATTGCCGACAAGACATCAGAGATAAAGGGCGCTACATCAAACAACGACGGTATCGGTATCTCCGACATCTACATCACCGGAACAGCCAAGATCGTTGACGACGGCAAGGCTCCAGTACTCGTAGAGACAGTTCCTGCAGACAATGCCGAGAATGTATCTGCCAACGGCAACATCATCCTCACCTTCGACGAGAAAGTGAAGGTTGCCGGTGAAAATACCACTGCCACCCTCGACGGAAAGAATCTCACACCTGCCGTATCGGGCAAGACCGTTTCGTTTGAATACAAGGCACTGGAGTATGACACGCAATACACATTCACACTGCCTGCCAACAGCATCAGCGACCTCACGGACAACAAGCTCGCCGAGCCGATAAGCATAACATTCAAGACCAAGGCCCGTCCGGTAGTGGCAAAGGCGATGTACGACTTCATCGTGCCTGCCGACGGAACCCTCATCGAAGCCTTTGCAGCCGCAGCAAAGCGTGCCGACAAGACTCAGCGCTACCGCATCTTCATCAAGAAGGGCAACTACGTACTGGAAGGCAACAACACCAGCAACCAGAAGGTTTGCAAGGTGGACGACAAGGAATACGCCAAGTTTGCCGACCCTACTACATATCTGAACACTCCTAATGTGTCCATCATCGGTGAGGACATGACGGAGACCATCATCACGAACAAGGTGCCCGACCAGTATAAGCCGGACGGCGGAAACATCGCCGAGGGTATCGGCCAGGGCGACGTGCTCTGTCTGCAGAGCGGTGCGAACAACACCTACATGCAGAACTTCACCATCAAGAGTGCCATGGGCGATGCCAAGGGACGCGACATCGAGCTCAACGACCAGTCGAACAAGACGGTATGCAAGGACATGTGCCTCTGGGGATTCCAAGACACCTACGTATCCAACAGCGACCGCAGCCGCTTCTATTTCGAGGGCGGACTGCTCCGTGGCAACACCGACTACCTCTGCGGAAAGGGTGACGTATTCTATAATAAGGTGAATCTGCAGATGTGCGGCACGGGCTATCTCGCCGTACCGTCAAAGCCTACGAAATACGGATATATCTTCAAGGACTGCACCATCAAGGCCGAAAAGAGCGGCATCGACGGCAACTACACGCTTGGTCGTCCATGGGGCTCGGGCACTCCTGTCGCCCTCTTCATCGATACCAAGATGGAGGCACAGCCTTCGGCAATCGGTTGGAACGAGATGAGCGGCGGTTGGCCGGCACGCTTCGCCGAATACAACTCCATGACAAGCAAGGGCACCGTGATTGACCTGAGCGGAAGAAAGAAGACCTTCGGCGACGGACACGCCAACAACCCCGTACTCACCAAGGAGGAGGCTGCCCAGTATACACTCGCAACAGTGATGGGCAGCACCGACAACTGGGACCCTACAGCTCTCACCGAACAGGCTTCCGCTCCGCAGAACGTGCTCATCAGCGAGGGCAAGATGACATGGGACGACAGTCAGTACGTGCTCCTCTGGGCAGTATGCAAGGACGGCAAGGTGGTGGACTTCACCACTGAGAACCACTACGACAATGCCGACGCCACAGGCAAATGGAGCGTTCGCGCCGCCAATGAAATGGGCGGTCTCTCCGAGGCTGCCGAGGCTGGCACAGCATCTGCCGTAAAGGAGGTGAACCAGACTATGGGCGTAACCGCCACAGCATACTACTCCCTCGACGGTACACGCGTAAACGCCAACTACACCGGCACCGTAATCAAGGTAATGACCATGACAGACGGAACTGTAAAGGCCGTGAAGGTTAACAGATAACTTCAAGAACGGATTGTTAGTTAGGTTATTATATCAATAGTAGATTCCCCGAACCGTGCATCAGTTGCCGGTTCGGGGAATTTTGTTAAAAACATAAAAAAACTACATGTTTTTTTAGTTCCATATCGTTTAATCTTATAATATGTGTACCTTTGCTTAAAACAATATAAACTATTCCACAGCCTATGCCCCTCATAGTCAAATATTTTATAACCTTAACTTTAATTTTTATTACTAACGCAGTATGGGCGCAAACTGCCATAGCCTATGAGTATGACGATGCCGGCAACAGAATTTCAAGACACATTGCTGGCAAAAGTAACGGAATTTTCAAGTCACATATCAAGAGTCATGGACAACATATTGGTGAACAAGGTAACTCCTATGACGAGAACAACGAAATCGACATATCGTATTGTGAAACGACTTCCTCCTTATCTGTCGGCATAATACCAAGCAAAGGCAACATAACGGTATATGCCTTAGACGGCAAACAGGTTTTACATGTCAATTTGCCCACTTCGGGCGGAAAGATTGACCTTAACGGACTGCCTGACGGAATATATACAATTGACGTTTTTTGTGGGCAGCAACACATATTGCGAAAAATAGCCAAGCAAACTACCACTCCGAAACTTTAGCAAACTATGGAAAAACGCTCCGTCTTAACATTTTTATTTCTTTTCTTCACCGGCATTCTAATCCAAGCCAGTACAAAAAGATTTGCAGCCGACAGTTGCGAAATTGCTGCAACAGCCGTCAATCCGCCGGTTCTGCCATACAACCCAGATGTCGTGATACCGGATTTCACCCTCGGCGACCCACACTACGCATGGGTGGACGAAGAGATGTGGCAGTATTCCGTAGTACCCGACATAACAAGCGCAAAGAATGCCCCTATTTGGACTCTGCCATACACATTCAATGCCAGTCCAATAGGAGCGGCAACGGTGTCAATCCCTATTTACGCCCCCAAAGGAACAGGGCTGGCCACACCGCAGCTGACATTATCGTACAATAGCCAGACAGAAAACGGAATAATGGGGACGGGGTTCAGCATTGGCGGTTTATCGTGCATAAGCAGAGGACCTCGCGACATCTGGCATGACGGCACGGCACACGGCGTGGATCTGAGCAATGACGATGCCCTTTATCTTGACGGGAAACGCCTTGTGCTCCGAAACGGCACGGCGATGACACCCGGGGCGACATACTCTCCTGAAGACTCGCCGTTTACAACCATCACGTTCGTTTCTGACAACGGTATTACAGGATTTACACTAAGGACAGAAGATGGGCATACAATGACGTTCGGCGGCAACGAAAACTCTACGTTTCGTGTGCCGGGAAATGACGGAAAGGGAATTGCTTATGCTTGGAATGCAAGAGAAACAACCGACAGCAACGGCAATGCCACATATTACAAATACCGTAAAGACGGGGCTTTCTTTTATATTAGCGAGATAGATTACGGATATAATAAGAACAATCCCTTTGGCATACCTGCCAACAAGATGCATTTCTATTACGAGCAGCGTCCAGATGCATATCCTGTCAATATCGCCGGTGTCACGGGGAAGATGGACTGCCGTCTGAAATATATAGAGACAAGTTCTTCTGACAGCATACATCTTGTATACAATCTTTCATACCAAACCGACCATGTATCCGGTAGAAGCCAACTCTGCAATGTATCTGCAAGCAAGAACTTTGACGAGCAGTTCTGCATGCTGCAGTTGGGCTGGAATATGCCAGGCTCCGTAGGTGCAAGCCTTCTCGACATTTATGCAGACAACACAGTTCTTGACAACAAACGGCACATCTTCAGCGCTGCCGACATAAACGGCGACGGTATTTCCGACATAATAGAAGTGCAGTACGGCTACCGCCAGGCCGACATCGGCAACAACTTCGGCAAGGTACCGGCAACTTACTGCACGCCGTTCATTTCCGCCACTGACAATTGTGGAAATGCGACATTCAGTCGCGGACGCACTCTCGACATCGGCGAGTTCCTGCCAGCAATGAAAGGCGGCATTCTTTCTCTTGTTTCCGCCAACGGCCAACATGCCGACATAGTAATACCAGAACTCAACACAAGCGGCAATTCCGACCACCTGTCGCTGCATGTGCTGACAGGCGGTAACGACGGACTGATTGACAGCCATAAAACAGAACCGTTCCTGCAGCTTGCTGCACGCCACAAGAGTGTACCACTTTCTGCAATCCTTGATACCGACAACGACGGACATAGCGAGATACTGATACTTGAAAACAGCCCGTCTCCACAGTCAGACAACCTGTATGGATATTATACCATAAAATATCCGGCAAAAGCCGGAGAACTGGACTATTCAAGTTCAAGCATCGCCTTGACAGGCACGCCAAAGCGTTTGTTTGCTGCTGACTTCAACAACGATGGCATGACTGACGTTATGGTCGTGACAGACAAAGGATATACTATGTTCCTTAACCGCGGATATGGCAGTATAGGTTCCTGGAAGAGAGTAAACGGCATAACGGTTTCTGATGCACCACAACTTGAGTTCGGTGATTTCAACGGCGACGGAGTAGCAGATTTCGTTTCACTGAGTGGAAGCAGTCTGACTATACTGACTGGTGACGGCAAGGGAAATTTTACGGCCGAAAAGAAACAGGCAATAAGCGAACTGAGCGGAAACACGGATAAAGAATTCGGGCAGATTCTCGTATATGACTTCAACAGCGACGGCAGAAGCGACATCGTGGCAACAGCACGCATGAAATCTCCGTACAATGGCAGCCAGACGCTGTGGCTCCAGACTTCAGACAACGGAGCTTTCACAATGACGAGGCGTGCCACATCCAAGAACATGGAGTGCAGCCGCACGGGGCGTTACACCGTTGGTGACTTCAACGGCGACGGGATACCAGAGCTTATGAACTACGGATACGACAGTCTCGGCGGCAACAGCGACACTTCATCACCGGCATTTTACACATATACAAATGGATTTACGGCAGGAACGGGAAAATTGTCATCGATTGTCGATTACTTTGGTAACCGTACAAGCATTGAGTATGCGTCCATGGCAACAGGCGGGATTTACACATGCGACAACGACGCGTCATTACCTGTAGTAGACATCACTCCACCTGTATCCGCCGTCAAAAGCGTGAGACGCACAAACGGTGCGGCAGGAGCGAACACTATCGAATACAGTTACTGCGGACTGAAGGTTCACATGCAGGGGAAAGGCATTCTTGGCATGAGAAGGGTCGAGGAAAGGAATGCAGACTTGGGTATATCTGCTTCGATGGAAACAGCAAGGCGCGATGACGCATCCCTGCTTCCTGCGCTTGTCTTAACCCGCAAGACGGAGGGAAGCGAGACAAGCACCTGCGAAACATCGTATTCCATTTTCAATAAAGACAATAAATGCTTTGCCTCCTTTCCTGTAAAAACTGTTACTACAGACTATGACGGTAATGTGTCTACACTCACACGCAAGTACAATTCCGAAAACGGGTATTTGCTACTTGAACGACAGGAACAGTCTGATGGTTCGTATGAAGAATCAGAATACTCCGGTTACGGCAGATACGGGAACATGTGGCTTGCAGGAACAACAATTACACGGCGGAAGCATGCCGATGACAGGAATGAATGGACAGACACATCAACGTTTGCATACGATGAAAATGGCAACATGCTGACTGCAACAGAACATGCCGAAACTGACAAGGAAATATCTGCAATCAATGAATATGACATCTACGGAAATGTTGTCAAAAGACATACGGAAGGCTGTCAGGTCGTCCACAAGGTGAACGTCAGGGAATATGACGAAATTGGGCGGTTCATAGTGAAAACATATACAGAACCGGCATCAACGGCATTTGAGTATGAATGCGATCCGTTCGGTAACGTGCTCTCGGTGAACGACGTTACCTATGGTGACAGGGGGCTGAAGACTGAATACCGTTATGACGAATGGGGAAGAAGATATTTTACACTCTCGCCCACCGGTATGCGCTCAGGCGAGATATACGGATGGGACACAAGCGGCAAAGGGGTGTACTACACGTTAAGATACGGACTGGGAACTCCATGGGTAAAGACATGGTATGATTCAACGGGAAGGGAACTCGCCAGCGAAACGATGGGTATAGGCAACGTGAAATGCGAAAGCGAGACGACATACGACAGACACGGCAACGTTTCTTCGGTGACAACCCGAAAAGGCAAGCTGACGCTGACTAAGAAATCTGAATACGACAGTCGCGGAAGGATTGTCAAGGATGCGTCAAGTTCCGGCAGCGTGGTGACATACGTCTACGGAAACCGGCGTGTTGCCGTCTGCAACAACGGCAGAAAATCGACCAGGGAGTATGACCCGTGGGGAAATATAAAGGTGTCTACCGACAGCGCAGCCGCAGTGGAATATATGTATTTTTCAAGCGGCATGCCTTCAAGCGTGACGTGCAACGGCAACACGTTGCGCATGGAATACGATGCCGCTGGCAACAGGACCGTGCTCGACGACCCTGATGCCGGCAGGCACACTTACACCTATGATGCCGAAGGCAGACTACTGAGCCATACCGACGGCAGAGGCGTAACCGTAAACAACGTATATGACAGACTGGGACGGCTTGTACAGGCAACAGGGGCTGACGACCCTGTTGAATATACAATGGATCTATACGGCAACGTGACGGAGGCGGTACACGGCGGTAACACTGTAAACCGCACATACGACAAGTTCGGCAGACTGGTGTCTGAACTCTGTTCTTATGACGGGGAATACACCTCCGGCAGGTCATTCGCCTATGACAGGACGGATAATGTAACCGACATTAAGTATTCTTCTGGGGCAGTCGTCAGCAACAATTATGACACATACGGCAACTGCACAAGGCGCTCTGTCGGTGACGATACGATATGGGAATTCAAGAAAGACGATGGCATTACAACTGTCGAAGATTTCTTAAACGGCAGGCTACAACTGACGGAGACAAGAACGGGACACGGCTTTCTCTCGTCTGACGCACTAAAATCAGACTCTGGAAAGGAAATAGCAATTGCAAAGTACACCTTTGACCCCATAACGGGAAACCTCACGGAAAGGCAAATGCCGAGAAGTTCGTTGAAAGAAAAATTCTACTATGACAATCTCGACAGGTTAGTATCCTACGACGACGGCAAACTGGCGAGAAGGGACTCCATCCCATTGGGCGGCGTAACGGACAAACCTTGGATAGCCCAGACAAACATTGCCACAATAATTTTACCGGACCGTCCGGCATCCGCCAAAGTAAATTTAGGAATCCATGACTACAAATATTCTACCGACGGCAACATAGTGTCGGTCACCGGATACGGCACATACAACTATTCTGCCAGGCATCCGCATGCCGTGGAGAATGTAACCAATAGTAGCGGGAATATAAGTGCCATGACGCAGGAGGTGGAATACAACCTTATCGGCAAGGCTAGCTACATCCATGAGGGCAATGACGCTGATTCCGGCTATACCCTAAGCATCGGCTACGGACCGGACGGAGAACGTTTCACGACAACGCTAAGCAAAGACGGAAAAATCGTTAAGAAAATACGCTTTTCGCCCGACGGCGAATACATGGAGGAAGACGGCTGTGTCCGCGAATTCACGTATCTCGGCAAAGGACTGCTGTATTATCGGGAGAATGGCGGCGAAGGCAAGCTGCTTTATATGTTTTCTGACCACCAGGGAAGCGTTACGGGAATTTACGATGCCGACGGAAGCGAGCTTTTCCGTGCTTCATACTCACCGTGGGGCGCACAGCAAGTTTCAAAGAACGAGATAGGCTTCATCCGCGGATATACCGGTCACGAGATGCTATGCGAATTCAGCCTCATCAACATGAACGGCAGACTTTACGACCCGCTGCTCGGCAGATTCCTCTCCCCGGACAACTTTGTGCAGATGCCGGAGAGTAGCCAGAGCTTCAACCGGTATTCATACTGTCTGAACAATCCGCTGAAGTATACGGATCCGAGCGGAGAGCTGTTCGGAATTGACGATATCGCCGTATTCCTGTTTGGAGGAACGTTCAATCTGGTCAGTGGACTGATAACCGGTAGTGTAAATAGCTTCTGGCATGGCGCTGAGCTCTTTGCCGTAGGCGGTGCAGCTGCTTTGGCTACCGAATATGTCGGACCGGCTGCCGGTGCTATTATTGTCGGTGGAGGCAATAGTATTGTCAATCAGGGAAACACAAACGGCTGGAGCAATATAAATTGGACAGATGTCGGGACTTCAGCAATAATGTCATGTCTGACATCTGCTGCCGGACAATACCTCACATCCACATATTCCGGATTTTTTGATAAGTTTACAAATGGTATTTCCAATGAAATCATCGGGAATACATTAAATCAAGGCTTAGCTAATTCACTTTCCGGTTTTACACTTTCCTCCGTCATGTCTCTTGCAACGGGAGCAAGTTTAGACAATGCCCTTGAAAAAGGCTGGCATTCAGCTGTTGAGGGAGCTGTAACCGGTGCTGCCAGTGGGTACGTACAAGGACTTTATGAACGTGAGACCAATGCTGTACAGCTGAATATTGAGAAGCTGAATGAAAATCCATACCAAATTGTAAGTGATGTACTCAACAATCCTTTGACACCTAAAGGAACTGGGACAAACAGTGTTTATTTGGGAACTGACAACGAACATATAGTCAGATATGTCGGAATAACACAACGTAAACCACAGGAAAGATTTTCAGAACATCTAAGGTCTAAAAGTAACAGAAGCACACTTCATTACAAGCCAATACAAAATACAGGCAACCTTTCAAGGCAACAGGCTCTAATCATAGAACAGACATTTGTAAACTTATGGAAAATGGAGAAGAATGGAGGAATATTATATAATAAGATAAACCCCATCGCACCACGCTACTGGGACAAATACGGAATTAAATAATTTTTGAATTATGGAAAAAAGAAAAAGAATAGTAACTAAGATCGGAGACATTTTTCGCGTTGATTTGGACAACAAGACAAAAAGGTATTTCCAGTATGTAGCAATCGATGAAACCATGTTGGGAGGTTCTGTAATACGCGTATTCAAAAGAAAATACGATATAAATGAAGAGCCTTCATTTGAAGAAATCGTAAAGGATAACGTTGATTTCTACACACATACTTCTTTGAAAATCGGAATATTGGAGGGATACTGGCAAAAAGTTGGACGTTGTACGGACATAGGTGATACTGAAAACATTTATTTTAGAACTATTGGAGAATTAGATGCTTCCAAATTAAAGAAATCTCGTCATTGGCTTGTTTGGAAAATTAACTGCAAATGGCAAGATATTGGTGAAATGAAAGATTGCTACACAAATTATGATTTGGGGGCACTATATGCAGCCGTAGTTGTTTTTAATAAAATAAATAATGGACGCATGGGGATAAAAGAAGAAGAGATAGAATAAAAATAATTTTGAAATATGGAAAAAAGGAAAAGAATTGTAGGAAAATCGGAGACATTTTTCGCGTTGATTTGGATGGCAAGACAAAAAGGTATTTCCAGTATGTCGCAATTAACGAATCCCAATTGGGCGGTTCTGTCATAAGGGTATTTAAGCGAAGATACGATATAGTTGCCCAACCATCACCTGAAGTGATTGTAGCTGACGAAGTTGACTTCTATACACATACTTCTTTGAAAATTGGAATATTGGAGGGATATTGGCAAAAAGTTGGACGTTGTACGAATATAGGTGATACTGAAAACATTTAGATCCGTTGGAGAATTTGGTTCCCCTAATTAAAAAAAATCCCGTCATTGGTACATTTTGAAAATTAACTGCAAACGACAAGATATTGGCGAAATGAAAGAAATTTATAAAAAATATGATTTAGGGGCCATTTTTGCAAGTGTTGTGGTAGCAAATAAAATAAGGACAGGTCGCATGGGGATAAAGCTGGAAGAAATAGAATAACAATCCATACTACATGAACGGCAGACTTTACGACCCGTTGCTCAACAGATTTCTCTCTCCGGACAGTTTTGTACAGATGCCGGAGAGTAGCCAAGGCTTCAACAGATATTCGTATTGTCTGAACAATCCGCTGAAGTATACAGACCCGAGCGGAGAGATGTTCAGGATTGACGATTTATTGTTTGTTGCAACAATAGGGACAATATCCGGTTATACAAATGCAATAATCAACGGAGGCAATGCTTGGCGTGGAGCATTTTATGGCGGTCTTAGTTCTGCAGCAACGTATGGTATAGGTTCATCATTCGGACATACACTTGGAACGTTGGGCACAGAGATGCTGCGCGCCGGCTGTCACGGACTCGCCGATGGCATTATTGGCACAATTGGCGGCCATAAATTCGGTACAGGCTTTGCAAGTGGCTTTTTATCATCATTAACAGGTTCTGGCATACAGGCATTAGGTATCGAATCTTCAAATATTTTGATTGGAGGCTGTTCAATCACAGGTGGACTGGCATCACATGTATTTGGCGACGATTTCTTATATGGAGCAAATATCGGAATGAATATAGCTTCGTATAATCACGGTTGGAAATATGACGAAAAGGGAAACAGACTTTATTATGAACTTGACGAAGTGATAGTGTATGGACAAAGAAGGAACTTTATTCTTAATAAAGGAAGATTCATTAACGATTTTATATATCATTAAATTATGAAAATGAAACAGATTGTTAGTAAATATGAAACGCTTATCAACATTATGAATTATGTATTATGTGATTTATATGCTTAAAAAAATATATGAAAAAAATATTTCTTTTACTTTTGCCAATTTCTGTGTTTTCTTGCACTATCGACTATAAATCTAAAGGTTATTGGGCAGAAAATTGCACAAGTGATACTTTAATTATGGAAATGAATGAATGTAATACAATCAGTGATGGATCGGATTGGATTTACAATTCATCAGATTCCACCTTGTCTAGTTTTAATGATACAATTTCAGGAAACATTCTTGGAAAAAAAACTGTATTCTATAAATTTTATTATGTGGAGCCTTTCTCTGAATCAGGAGCTTTGTTCCAAGACTTTGATACGTGCTATTTATATGTAATAAAATGTAAAATCTTAAATAAATATTCTATTGAAGAAATCATTAGAAAAAAAATGTATGATAGACGCACTTTGACAAAAAAGGACTTTCATAATCATGAATATAAATATCGATAGAGCAATAATATTGCTAAAAAAAATGACTTCCCTCTGTGGATTACACACCATAGGGAAGTCATTATATCATTTATCCAAAACCGGATACAATATTTTATTCATTCACCTCAACGATCTTTGTCTTGGGCTGCTCCTTGTTGCGGCGGTTCACCTTTGTCACTACGGCCTGGGCGAGGTTGAGGAATGCCTGACCGGTGATTGTCTCGGGATGGCATGCTGCCGGCTCTCCCTTGTCGCCGTCCTCACAGATGCTCTGCACGAGCGGAATCTGGGCGAGCAGCGGGATATGCAGTTCGTTGGCAAGCTGCTTGCAGCCTTCCTTGCCGAAGATATAATACTTGTTTTCGGGCAGTTCGGCCGGCGTGAACCATGCCATGTTCTCCACCATACCGAGGATGGGCACGTTCACCTTGTCGTTCTGATACATGTCGATACCCTTGCGCGCATCGGCGAGAGCCACACTCTGCGGTGTACTCACGATTACGGCACCCGTAATGGCGAGTGTCTGCAGGAGCGTCAGATGGATATCGCTCGTGCCTGGAGGGGTGTCGAGGATGAAATAGTCCAGGTCGCCCCAGTTGGCGTCAGCGATGAGCTGCTTCAGTGCGTTGGACGCCATTCCGCCGCGCCACAAGGTGGCAGTGTCTGAATTCACGAAGAAGCCGATGCTCAGGAGCTTCACTCCATACTTCTCCACCGGTTCGATGAGCTTCCTGCCGTCCACGTCCACTGCATACGGACGGGCGTCTTCCACATCAAACATCTTCGGCATTGACGGTCCGAAGATGTCGGTGTCGAGCAGTCCCACCTTATAGCCCAGACGTGCCAGCGCTATGGCGAGGTTGGCCGAAACTGTGCTCTTGCCCACTCCGCCCTTGCCGCTGCTCACGGCGATTACATTCTTCACCTCCGGCAGGAGCTTGCCCACTTCCGGACGTGGCTTCGACTTGTATTCGAGCGAGATCTCTATTTCCATCTCGTTGCCGCAACCCTCGCCCTCCATCTTGTTCACGTTGTAGCGGATTGCTGCCTCGGCTGCTTTCACCGTAGACTTGAGGAATGGGTCGGTATCGCGCGGGAAGATGAGCGAGAAGGAAACCTTGCTGCCATCTATCCGCAGATTGTCGGCCACCATTTCACTCTCCACGAGGTTTTTCTTTGTACCAGGATACGTCACGGTCTGCAGCGCATCCATAATAAGTTTAGGATATAGTGTCATTTTAATTTATAATTTATAATTCATAATGTATAACCGGGGGGAAGACAAAAAGGCGCTCACCCCACAGAGTCCACTGCAAAGTTAGCGTTTTTTATCCATACGGCAAAATATCCGTTACATATCGCTCCACAGTCGTCGGTTTTCTCCGTATTTTCGATTTTTTTTAGAATTATTCTCGCTTCGCTGCGATTCGTTAATTATTCATCGTCTGCAAGCCGACAACTCTAAATTCGAATTTTACCCTCACACCCTCACACTTACCCTCACCACTGAAACCCCGATAAACAGGGCGTTCCAGGCGGATTGTGAGGGCGTGAGGGTAATAAAATAAAAACTTTTTTTGTCTCTCTGATGTTGTCCCCAGAAGCAGAGACTGGATTTTATTATTTGCACAAATTCGAGATAGCATACAATGGGTTAACGGCGATTCGCCTAACCGCATTGTCATCTTGGGCATCTTGATTTTCCAAGAGGGCAAAGTTTTCGAGCGAGTACCTATAGGCATCATTCAAATGCTTGTTGCGCATAAATAAGCGAAGACTCTTCATCTTGCCGCTCGTTCCAGCCTTACACTCTATAGGCATCACCTTCATGTTCTTGACTATTACATAGATCTTTCAGAGCGAACTCCAACAATGAGCCTGCTGCCACGACGTGAAGTTCTGGGAAATCTTCCTTGAAAAGCCAAAGTCTCTTACAACTTTTTGATAAAATAAAGAGGAATAACAGCCCTACTTTTGATAAAATAAAGAGGAATAAGCACCATAAAAATGATAAAATAAAGAGAAATGACGGAAAAAAGCCCCATCTATCACCTCTTATTGCGCCAAATATGAGGGCTGCATCCCACCTTGAAATTGAACCTTAATCGGCCTAATGACCGATTTGGGTTCAATCATCAATGTAGTAGATATAATGCTTTAAAGAAATAATAAATCTTGGAAAAGTGTAGAAAAAAAACACGTTTTTATCTTGGAAAAGATATTAAAAAAGTGCTTATAACAGCCCAAAAGTCCTAAATAAAATGACTTTTGGGCTGTTATAAGCACTTTTTCGGATGTTTTCTCTTAGAGAAGACGGATTCGTTTTTGATTCTTCTTTTTGATTCGTTGGTGTTTGGGATTTTAATTTGTCAGGAAAGTAAATCAATTAATTCAAAGAGCGACGAGTCTACTTTAATGGGACGGTAGTGATATTATCAGAAGAACTATGAAAAGAGATAGCTTCTAAAAAAATTGCCCCCTAAATCCGCAAAGCTTCGATTCGTAATAATTCGGTGTTTTTTGCTTACAAAGTATTGCAAGTTAAAATGAAAAGATTTATCTTTGCACTATCACTGCAAATTATAATAACCTTAATTCCGCAACACTATAGTTTAACATTATTTAT
>ULRN01042557.1_pt1 | contig 22856 bp, 28 predicted proteins | sample 1955461 | NCBI WGS metagenome assembly ULRN01 (sample SAMEA4835683, study PRJEB28245) | human gut metagenome | biome: gut microbiome; material: fecal sample | place: Denmark | collected 2008 | reverse complement strand
GACCGGGTAGACGTAACGCCGCCATACCTCTTTGTAGCAGCGGTCGCGTCTGCCCGGTTCATAATGTTGGCGGACTATGTCACAAACTAATCCGATCCTCCTCAATGTATTCCGATGATAACCCATATAAACAGATAAACGATTCACTTTTACACTACAAAAGTAGCATCTTTAGCCCATACTTTTGTAACTTGACTGCATAATTATACAAAATAAGCTGTATATACAAATTAAATATACGATTTGAGAAATTTGGGCAAACCGTTTTTATTTCCATTGTTATTTATATTTCTTTCGTGATTTGAACCTAATCGGGTTCTATTTCGTGCCGGTTCCGAACTGTTTTTATACCAATATACTAATTGCAGTTTGTGCATGTTTGTAATATTTTATTTTATGTGACCAAATCTGAGACAGATTAATAAATTCTTAATCCAAATAGTCCGATTGCTAATATATTAAACATTCTTACTCTGATTGTTGTCATATAAAAATCACTTTCTATATTTACGCTGTCCTACTAAACAATAGGACATTAAATAATATGAGCAAAATAGTAATCTGCCGAAAAATCGGCAAAAACGGCAAAGGCCAATTTTCAAGTTTAGCTTATGCTAAAAGGTATCCACATTTAGTACAGAAGGAAATATATCGTTTCCTAAAGTGCAAATGTCGTTGATTCGTAGGACTATCCTAAGATTGTCTTAGGGTAGTCCTATTTAAGTCATTCATCATTGAAATCCTCTTGATGCAAGTTGTATCCTGCTAATATAGCCTTCTTCAATTCCTCTCGGATATCACAATTATCTGATCCTGAAGAAATCATTCGGTCTGCTATCTCATATGCCCGTTCTTCCAAAGTCTTCTCGCCAACTTTTGAGTACTGAATAACCATACGGGTACTGTATTGTTCTCCTTCATGGTTGATCACCTGGGCTAAAGCAATTTCGCCGGCATTTATCCGAATGCCTTCTTCTGACCATCGGAGTAACATGAACTGAGTCAGCTTTAATAACTGTTCTCCACCTTCGTCTGCAATATTCTTCAAGAACTTGCAAACAACTTTGTCTTCTTCTTTTGTTAGTTTCATGATTTTTTATATCTCAATAATTTGGTCATTAATTTTTTATTACAGACATTTGCGCTAGTCAATTGTAGTTAAATGGTAGAACATTATCTTTATTGATAAAAGCGCAGGTTCGAGTCCTGTCAGTTGGTTAGGCACTTTTGCCGTAAAATTTGTAAAAATGATTTTTTATGGAAGATTTAGCAACAATTTCTACAATTGTAGCTAATGCTCTTGTCATATTATCATATTCTTACAAATGCTATCAGAGATTTATCAAATCAAAGAGGACATTAGTTGCCGAAAAAAAGGAGGAAGAGGGAACGCTTCCTCCTCTTTTTTTAATTGTTAATCAATTATCAAAATCTCTCTATACGAGATGTATATCTCTTGTGATACCGTATTTTCATCGTGACACCAACACAAATACCATTTGCGTTCATCACGAGAAACATACTGGGCCTTCCACATTTTACCGTTATACTTGCCGGTCGGTTCCGAACCTGTATAATCCGGCAGCATCTCAAAATCCCGTCTATACATCATGACATATTTGTCATCAAGCACCAGATTGTTTCTGTCCGGTTGTTTCCATGCTTTCCCCCAGGGATGCGTCATAGGCGGGATAACGTTTTCATCTAATACAACTTTACGCATTTCCATATCTCAGCTATATTTAGTTGTTAGTTTTTATTGTCTTTTACTACAATAGCACATGTAACCATCATTTCGATAGAGATAACAAGAAGTCCAAGCCAAAAATTGATTTTAAAAGCCACTGCAGCCAAGACGGCAAGAAACAATAACCGGCCAGACCTATTAAGCCAAAAATTTTTTTATTCATACCTATACTTTATTCAGATTCTCCTTCCATTTCTTTTCCTCATTCGTTATATATTCATAAATCTCCGGCCAGGTAGGCAGACCGCCCACCTGCTTGTCATCGATGTAGCAATGAGCATAAATCTTGCGGGGATCATCGCCATAGCGAGCGAGGTTCTGCGGTTCATGGGCATTGATGCGGTCAAAGGGGATACCTTGCTCCAAGAGCCAGTTCAGAGCATCCTCCAGCCGCTCACCCCGACGACAGGTCCATAATATAATGTAATGACCATCGTCCTTCAATTTGTTCATCATCTCTACCGCGTATGGTTTGGGATTCCCGATTTCAGGATAGGGCCCCATTGAGAGGGTTCCGTCAAAATCAACTGCAATAATCATACCCCGTCCTCCATTTTATTGGCTGCCTTGATTTCATACTTGTCGTAATAGACCCGTTCACGGTCGGTGAAGCAGCGGTCTGAGATCAGGTCGAGAAGCTTCATGAAGTTCAGCTCATTGCCGACGCGCAGGTCGGCTCCCTCGAAGAATACCCTCACGAACTCACGATAAGCCTTGATGGCACGGATCAGTTCTCCCTTGCGGTGTTCCCATTCAGGGACGGGCTTGAAGCCGCGGTCGCTGAAGTAGGCAAAAAACATCTCGATATGATAGATCGCCAGGTCGGCTTCGTTGAGCGACAGGTGCAGGATCTTGCCGAAAAAAGCCCGTTCGGCCCGGTCCATATTGCGGTTGTCGTCATGGAACTGTTGGTCGATCCGGGAGTCTTCAAGCTCCTTTTTCAAACGTGCTATGCGCTGCATGGCCTGCTGATGGCGGGCGTAGTTCCGGTTTCGGAGACAGGAGGCGGCATCATTCATCGCCTCGCGCAGCTCCTGCTCGATCAGAAAGACCGGGCGGCATTTGTGCCGATTGGCGGCACAGGATTGTTTCTTCTTTTTCATCTTAAAATAATTTAGGTTCTTTTGATTCGTTGATATACTCCAAAAGGAGGTAGTCCAACTGTTGTGCCTCCCAGTTGATGCCGGGGCGGTTCCGATAGAGGTTACGGATCAGCCGTCGGCATTCTTCGGGCATGAGACCCGAGTCGAGCTTCGCCATCGGGAGGTTGATACGGTCGAGTGTGATGGTCGAGGCTTGCAAGATTTTCGCATTGCCTTTCCATATACCCTTCAAATAGATTTGCTTCACTGCCCCGATGGCATTCCTGACCGGATGATGCAGACGGATCGTCGTGAAACAGCGGCAGTTCAATTTGCCATTGAAGTTCTCTTCAAATTCCAATCGTTCGTCCATGACTTTGTAATATTTTCCTGTTTGTTGTTTGCATTTAAAACAATAGACCATCCACTTGCTCGAAGTCCTCACCACCCGGCTCACGGTGTAACGGAAGCCGCAGGGACAGACGTAGATCCAGCGACCAGGGGTGAGGGTAGTGGATTTTACCGTCATGCTTTGGTTGCTGATAAGGGAAGAGGACGGTCAAAGCCCTTGTCGTCTTTTTCAAACAATAGCAGGCTTGTGGTAGTCCGTTCTTCGTAAATGGATTTTTTCAGACACTCCGAAGCCTTCAGCAGTAACTCATCGCCGTCTTCTTCCGCTTTTTTGATAAACTTCAAGAGGTTGTCCGGGGAATAATTGCCTTTCTGATCTTTTGTCAGGAGATCGTCGATGTAGGAGATCAGCCTTTTACTCTTTTCCCCGTCCACCTGGCTTTGCATCCACTCTTTGGCAAAACCGATCCCGGCCTGGATACCGTCATCATAACGGCTCCGGCGGTTGTTGCACATCCGGACCTTCAGGTCGGCATTGGTAGTCTTGAACGTATAAGAACCCTGGTCGGCTTTCGCCTTGTTGTATTTTATTTTCTCGTCCACCAACGGGTTCAGCTTGTTGATCCATTTGTTTTTAAACATCACAATGCCTTCGCTCAACTTGCGGGCTTCATTGAACATTTCAATGACCAGGTCGTTTTCCAACGCGTCAAGAGCTTCTTCGTCCCTTGCCCGTTCCTCTTTTTTCTGCCGTTTCAAGGCTTCCGCCTGCAATAGGATGTTGTTTACTTCCTCTTCACTCAACTTGCTTAAGTCAATAGTCTTTTTACTTGAATCTTCCATTTCTCTGTTGTTTTTAATTGTTACACATCTGTTTATTCTGTTGTTGTTTGTATTTCGTGTATTCGCTACGGAGAAAGGTGAGCGACTGTTCAAGTTGCTCGATCTCCTCTTCCCATTCGCGAAGCAGGCGGCGCTGTGCCTCCATGTCGGGTGTGGCGCGTGTGAGCAACATATCGGCAAGAAATGCTGCGTCGTCTTTCAGTTTCTCCTGCCGGCGACGGATCTGCCGTCCACGCCGCTCTATCTCTTCCAGTTTGTCCTTTATCGGAATGTAACCCATAGCTCCTTAGTTTTTGCCGACAGGGAGGTCCAGTTCGGGATTACCCTCTATGCCTACGCTGTTGCGCTTACAATAGAGGTTGTAGATGGCTGTCAGTTTGTCGTCCGGTATTGCGTTGAAGTTGCCGCAATTGGCCGCCCGACAGGCGATGCCTTTCACATACATCAACTTATGCCGGTCGTCACGAAACTTGTAGCCCAATTTGTCGACCCACTGGCAGATGACGGCGATCACCCTTTTGGCAGACCGGTCGCGCCGCTCCTCGTAGGCCATCAGCCTCTTTTCTCCCTTGGGCTTCATCGCATCGATCATCCGACTGTACTCCGACGGATAGTTCTCATACATCTCGTTGAGCGAGGTGGTACGCCCACCGCTATGTTCATGTACGATACCCTCCTTGATCACTTCCTTGTAACAAGGATCGTAACCCGGTGTTTCCTTCAACAAAGTCCAGAAGAGGGCGTGGGAATGTTTTTTCGTTTGTCTCTTGGTTGTTGCCATACTATATTGTTTCTGAATGTTATTTAACTTGATCAAAATCCTGTCCATAGTAAAGAGCTGCCTTCTCCTCCCAGATGATGAAGGGGTGCGACTTCTGTCCGTGGTCAAGGTAACGGCTGGCAGCCACGGCACGGAAACCCTCCACGTAAATCTTGCACGAACAGTCGTAACGGATGCTGTCGGCCACACCACCCTTGGGGTTCTTGCCGTCGGCGTGACTGATGAAGATGAAGAGCTTACGGGGGAAGCGGGAACGCAGGTCGCGATAGGTATCGTAGTCGATGCGGGCATATTGCAAGGAGTCGATGATAACGATATCCCAACTCTTCGGCTTTGCGAGTTTTTCTACCATCTCATCGAAGTTCATGTCCAGGAGCACCACCCGTCCGTTCACTTCCATCATTCCGGCATCCTGAAACGAACGTTGCAGCGAGAGGCTATCGCCCTCCTCCAACGAGAGGTAGGCGACACGGCCGAACTCGGCGAGATACTTCGCCAGACGACAGGTGAAGGTGGTTTTCCCTGATCCCGACTGTCCCCAGATGATCCATGCGCCTTGCGGTTCGGGACGGCCCAGCAGATGATAGAACGACCCGCTGAAATCCATCGCCTTTTTCCTTTCCTGCAGGAATTGTTTTACGCCTAAGATCTTTCCCATCGCTACATCTGTCCGAATTGGTTAGCGATCTGTTCACGTTTCACGAGTCGCATCAGCCGGCGCAGGTCTTCGCAGAAAAACAGGTTCTTCTCCTTGGTCTCACCCCGTTTGTTGGTTACTTTCACGTAGCGCTTGATCTTGTCAACCTCGTTCCAGATACGGTCGGCGGTGGCATCGTCCAAGCCGTTGGCAGTGCAGATTTCCTTTACATCCTGCTCGGTGGCTCCGGGTAATTCGATGTAGCTGCGTCCCAAGCGGCTGTCGATTTCGTCATAGCCTTTGGTGTTGTTACGCACACCACGGGCGATCTCTTTATGCAGGTTCTCCGTACCGGCAAGCACACAGCCCAAACGGTGCTCGGTACGGTTGTAAAGGGGGATCAGCTTGCGGAAGGCGGCCGGTTTCAACTTGTCGGCTTCATCAATAATCAGTACCGGGTGATCACCGGCCATACCGTTAAAATATTCCGCTATCATCTTCAGCAAGGTAGGAATATCGGTATAGCCTCGCTTGGGTACACCGCAGGTGCGTTCGGCCAGCTCAACGAGGAACTGCCTGGAGTTCCACTCCTCTGCCTGGATGAAGACAACCGAGCCGGTGAGATCCTGGTTGAAGAGGTGTTCCAAGGTTTGTGTCTTGCCGCTTCCCGCCTTATTCGAGATCGCCATCCACAAAGCCTGCTGCTTGCAGGAGCGGTAAACAAACTCGATTTTGCGGTAGTTCTGGATGGTGGTCACCACCTGCCAGCCGTCTTCCTGATAGCCTAAAGTGGAGGCGATGCGTTTTTCCAGCTCGGCGCTATTCGCGCCGTACTTCCCGTTCATCCATTGGCTAAGGGCGGTACCTGATATGCCACATTTCTCTGCAACCTTACTCTGTGATCCAAGCCGGGTGATCCAGTCACCTACGTGTTTCAATAATCCGTTTCTATTCATATCGTGTCTGTTTTTTATATCGTTTAAAAATCATTTAAAAAGTCACTGTAATCATCACTGAAAGTGAAATCGTCCTCTTCGTTTGTGATCTCTTCCTGCATTGGAACTCTCGGCAGGACGATCGGTTCCTTACGCCCGGCTACTTCGTTGCGTACATCCTTATGTCGGCCCAGCGAGTCGGTGATCACGTGAGCAGTGAGGGTATTCGACAGGTCCTCGTTCTCTTCAAACAGCTCACGGACGATCTCGCCGCTACGGGCACGTTTCAGAACGATGTCATCCACATACTCCTTGTTGAAGTTGAACACCCGGTGCAGCTGTTCGGCATCACCCTCCTCACGATCTTTCAGTGCCATAGGCTGTTCGTACTTGCGTTCGAGGACGAACCTCACGCCTCCCTCTTTCGGTTCTTTCTGCGTACCGATATTCTCGACAGCGATCACCCGGTCCATGTCGGAGGGATCGTATTTGAGGAAGAAAGTCGTGTGCCCATAACTGCGGAACTCCTTGTCGAAACATTCATACTGGAAACGATGACCGCCCACCTGCAGATGCACGCCATCACCCCTAAGCGGGCGCGGAGTAGCTGTCTCGCCAAAAGCCAACAGGAAGTCTTCAGGGGCAAACAGCTGGCGATCGGTTTCGGGAAGATCGATCCACCGGTTGATGTATTCCTCGCGCTTGGTGGCGCGGTCGAAATCGATCATCTTTACCAACTGCTGGCAGCATCCTTCGAAATCGGGGAAGTCACGTTTGTGAGTCTCGATCCAGTCATCAGACACTTGCAGCTTTTGGCGGCTCTTCACGCCGTGGCCGCTGCTGTTGGGCAAAAGGCGCAGCCATTGCCGATTGAACTGGTTGAAGAAAGGTTCGATGATCTTCGACTTTGCGTTTTTTACGGCTGCCGGAGTGTACCAGTGGCCGACCGCTTCGTAGAAACACTTCAGATGGCCCCGGCCGTAATTGTCGGTCTGCACTTGCCAAGGCTTGAAATAGGATCCGAACAGCTCCTTCACATGCTCGAAGGCGTTGCGGAAAGCCTGGCGGATCAGTGCGGCCGACTCGTGGCGACCGATGGCATAACCGATGATGTATTTGTTGAAAGGATCGACAATGGCAACGACTGTGGGACGATGATGGTAGGTTGTAACGCTTCGGCCACGACTGTCAGTGGCACGTGCCTGGTAGAACAGTTCCGTGTCCCATCCGTCGACACACCAGAAGTACATCGGCGCAGTGGGGGCCGTACGTGTCACCTGCATCAGCTTGTTGTTGGCAAGTGCACTCTTTCCGTAGCGTCCGGCATAACATTCGGGATGTTCCTTGCGGTAGTTGGCAACGGTTGCACCGGTGATGGGTTTCCAGTTCATACGGCCGGCAACGGCATTGTAGAGCCGTGCCACCGTCTCGTTGTCGATGTTGCGTCCGTCGCCGATCAGTTCGACGATCAGTGCCTCCTGGCGGCTTTCTTTGTTCTTGCGGGCGTTGTTGTTCTTCATCTTGCCGCTGATCAGACTCTCGTAACCCTCCTCGCTGTACTTCAGGGCAACCCTTTTCAGCGCAAGATGGTTCTTGGGCAGGCGACAGCCGACGACATCCTGTATCTCGTTCAGCTCACGGCTGGTCTCCGGCCAGACGCGGTTGTAAGGTTTGCCGTATTGCTTGATGAAGAGCGAACGGTTGCCCGTCAGCTCCAAGACGGCGTTCAACGCCGAAGCGTTGGCAACGTACAACTCGACATATTCCGGCTTCAGGTGGTCGTGCGGACGCCCCTCGAAAGTCCAGCCTCGGAAGAACTGCTCTGCCATCGGATCGCGTCGGATCATCTCTTTCAGCACATAGCGTTTCGGTTCGGTTTCGAAAGTTTCCCCCTTGCGGGCTTCCACCTCCTGCTTGACGCTGTCGGGCAGGGAGGCATAAAGAACCAAAGCGGGCGTACCGTAACAGGCACGGTTCAGCACCTGCAGTTTGCCCGTCTTCTTGTAATATTTGAAGTTGGACTCCGACAGGATCGGCCGTTTCAGCGGATCAACCGCCAACGGATCGCCTGCCGTCAGCTCAGCGTATGATATGCACAGTTGATTCTTGTAGAATTCCATATCGTTCCGTTTTTAGAAATTTATCATTGTTCCCGGAAGCGGATTCGAACCGCTGACCATATCGCCTGAATTACCAGTTCCGATTGTTCTGCCTGACTGAACTATCCGGGATACCACCCTCGTACCGATGCTAAACCAAAACCAATCTTAATTGAGACCTAAACCGATTGTTTATCCTTGTCGCTGCCACCAAACAGCCGAACCATCCATTCTTCGAAGCGGTCCAACTCGCACATGCAAGCCGCTTCGTTACCGATCAGCATGTAGCTGAAGAAGAACCAGACCGAACAGAGCAGACTTCCCGTCAGCATGCTGCCGTGTTCCATCGTTCCGATTCCGGCAAACAGGGACAGCCAACTCAATGCCCATCCGTAAAGTATCACCTTCGCCTTCATAATTCTCCATTGTCAATTACCCAGTTGTGCCTTTGCCAGCATCTTGGTTTCAATCACGAGAGCGGGATCAGTCAGTTCCATCCAGCCGAAGCGTGTCTTTAGCAGCCGGTCTAACACCGCCCAGTTCTCCAAGCTGACACAGTCGTTGTAGTTGTACCATTGCGTTTCGCCGGTTTTCGGGTCCAAGCCAATGATCCCCCAAAACTCCTTGCCCTGCTGCCCGATGACAACCTTGCACGCGCCCTTCGCGAACACCATACGGAACACCGGGCGTTCCTCCTCTTTTCTACCGGTATAAACCAGCATAGGGAAGTTGTCTTCATACAATGATTCCATTTCAAACGGGGCTTCACACAACGCTTTGTAGTCGATTCTCTTTGTTTCCATCTTTCTGTCGTTTTAGAATTATCTGTTTGTCCCGGCTGCGGTCTCGCTCCGCTACGTGCGAGTCATAAGCTCTCTTGGCCGGGTGTAAGGGTTAGCAGTCTTTATATGTCGCGATTAAGATTTCTCTTCGTCCCACTCGATGCACATCTGCTCGCAGATTGGCACAGGGTCGGGATAGGTGATACCTTGACTTCGGTTCTGCTTGGCCAGGCTGGTGATCCGTCGAACCACGTCTTCGCTGACAGATGTCCCGGCATAGACCTTGCGCACGTGCGGATAACTAACACTTATACCTTCTGCCACCTCTGCCAACTCGTTCCGGCTGATATAGGGCTTCACCCGCTGTTTCCACTCATTAAAGAACGGGCGATACTTCGGCAGGGGTAGGCGCTGGCGCTGTTGTTGCTCCCGCATGCACTCCGCCTCACCCTTGATCCGGTACTGCCCGGTCTGGCGGATGGCGGGAAGAACCTCTCCGGCTACCCAGTTGACGAAGGCATCTGCCTGCGGCTTGTTGCTTCGGAAAGCCAGTTTGTAGAGGGCCGCTTCGTTGATGACTGACAACTGTTGCACACCTCCGCCGCGATCACCAGAAGAAGGGGTGTTAAAACTCATCATCCCTTTCCAATCATCTGGAATATTGGATAATGTAGCACCGCTCCAAGCGATATCTAAAGCGTTTGCCACATCCTTGGCTACAAACCAAGGTTCGTTGTTCAGTTGCTGCGTGCGAATTGTTACGTTTGCCTCCTCGTTGTAGAATAATTGCAATTTATTTCCCATTTCAATTCGATTTAAATGATTGTTACTTCCTTATAGGGGTTATCCACCTCTTTCTTAGTGATCTCGAACATTTTTCCTCCATGATTTAAGGCATACGCCCGGATTAACTTGGCTGAAGGGCTATTCGTTTCAAACCGGAGCGCAGACTGGACGGTCCTCTCTGTTACAGCCAGTTTTTTGGCGATTTCACGTTGTAATTCCAGCGTCACAGTGATCTCGTTTCGTTTTTCTTCCATATTCGTTGTAATTATTATATGTTTTGTTCGTACTTTTATAGCGTCTTTCTATTGGAAGACTTTGCAAATATGGTTGATAATTTTCAACCGTGCAAATAAAATAGAGATAATTTTCAACTAAAATGAAGACAATTTTACAGCGTATAGAACAAATAGCTATAAATGAGGGGATAAAAATCACCACATTTGAAAAAAGTATTGGTGCAAGTAAGGGAGTATTATCCAGGGCTATTAATAACGGAACCGATATTCAATCAAAATGGCTTCAGTCTATTGTTGAAAATTATCCCCGATATTCGGAAGCATGGCTCCTTACTGGCCGTGGCTCTATGCTAAAAGAAGAGCCAAAATCTTCTCAAGTGGATTGTGAACCTTCAGTATATGCAAATACCGATCTTGTTCGTATCCCGGTTGTCGATATCTCTGTTGCCGCCGGATCAGGATTCTGTAATACGGATTATATAGAGGAAGTGGAGTCTATTTCTATGCCTTCTTCCATGGTAAAAGACGGCAAGCAGTATCTCTGTGTGCGGGTAAAAGGGCATAGTATGGTTCCTTCTATCCTTGATGGAGGTTATCTGATCATTCGTAAGATCGAACGTTCTGAATGGGAAGGTATACGTGATAATTATGTATATGTGGTAAGTGATACGGAGGGGCGTTCGTATGTCAAGCGTCTTAAGAATCGGTTGCATCAGCATGGCTTTATCGTTTGCATGTCTGACAACGCGGATAAACAAAATTATCCCAACTTCAACCTATATGAAGAAGAACTGAATACAATATGGTATGCGGAATGGTACTTCAGCGCAAAGATTCCCAATATCCAAGAGGTCTATTATCGCAAACAAGGCGAACTGGAAGATCGCTTGGATGAACTGACGGCCCAATTCCAACAGTTTCAAAAGGCTTTAAACAATAATAATTGATATGAGAACAGTTGATTTAAACGAGATATCCGAGTTTGAGAAAGAGTTCCGCCGCCTGCGGTTCAATCAGCCCAAGGCTATGAAGATTGGGAGATCATGGGGTAACATCTCCAGTTATTATTCCACGGAATAGGGCAAACCGGATTTGATATAACGGATAATATTATCAGCCTCAAATGCGGTTCGATTGCCGTCCGGATTATGGTTGCGGTTCACAAGTAGCCTTAGAATGATTTTCTTTCTAAGGCGCTTTTCTTTCCATTCTTTTATTTTTGATATAAGGCAACTTATGATCATAAAACACCTCCTTTTTTTGCAAATTTAGCCATTTCCCTGGCATTATCTATACCTAAGCCTAATAAAAAATGACATAACAAATTGTATTTCAATTAAATATAATCCAAACAACCAATCCAACCCCACAAAACGATGGAAATAGCCCCCCTCTAATCATATCTAAACCCTATTGTTTTAACTGAATTTAACCCAATAACCCCCATCCGAACGGCTCGTTTTTTACGAAAATACTATCCCCAACACTATCTCCAACACTATCCCCAACCCCAAAAACGCCAAAAAACGAAATGTATAGGTTGGAGATAAAAAAGGCAGCATTCCAGCTAAAAAAGCCGAAATACCGCCCCAAAACGGATTGAAACCGGATTGTATATTTAAACTATTGCATTTCAACTATTTGCCACCCCTAATCAGGTGCGATTGTATGATCATAGCCCGTTTGGTCACTTTACAGCTGCCATCCGTCATTCCGGCATGTAAAAGGCTACTCTTTGTGATCCCTATTTCCTCCTCTGTGAGGGTGCCGAAGATCGCTGAAATAGACCCGAAATAGTAGTTCTTCTTCTCAAATATCAGATGCACATGTATAACTTTTGTCATGTCTTATTTAGAATGTTTTCGGCAACAAATATACCAAATAATTATTATTTGGAAGTTTTTGAATAAAATATTTTTTTCTTTCATCCACCAAACACCCGCCATCAGGCAACAAAAAAAGGAGGCTTTAAACAGCCTCCTTTCGATGTCCACATTAAATCCTCACATTGACCTCAAAAGCCACTTCACAGCGCCTAAATCTGGCGGATTGCAAGGCATATTTTAATCACGCTTAAATCTTCTTTCAAACACTATCCCCAACTCCCTTGTTTCAACCCTCATTTTTTCAACTCCAATGCAAGTCAATTAAACAAACCTATACTTTTCGTTTTTTCTCTCAATCCCTTCTATTTTTCCTGTAATTCATTGTATATCTTTCATATAACATACAGCTCCAAACTATCCCCATTATGACTTTTCGTTTTGCCCCTTATACAACAGGACAAAAAAACACAATATATATTACATTTGCACCCCAAATTCTACATGAGATGAATGCTAAAGTAAAAGGATATTTTTTAGGAGCGATCGCCGCCGCGACTTACGGGACGAACCCGTTGTTTGCCCTTCCACTGTATAAAGACGGTATGGATCCTGATTCGGTTCTTTTTTTCAGGTATCTGTTTGCTATTCCCATACTCGGCATGATGATTAAAGGCAGAGGGAGAAGTTTCAAAGTAGAACATAAAGCAATAATTCCACTGATTATCATGGGGCTGCTGGTCGCCATTTCTTCACTGTCCCTGTTCCTAAGCTATAATTATATGGAAGTCGGGATTGCCTCAACACTTCTTTTCGTCTACCCGATCATGGTCGCACTGATCATGGCACTTGTATTCAAGGAGAAACTGACCGGGCAAACTATCTTTTGCATCTTACTGGCACTGGCAGGTATCGGCCTGCTCTATAAAAGCAGCGACGGCACGACGCTCAATCTTACCGGCGTTATGCTGGTTATGGCCTCGGCCTTGTCCTATGCCATATATATAATAGGTGTAAACCAGTCGACACTGAAAAACGTGGCTACGCTCCCGCTGACTTTTTATATACTGCTTTTCGGCGTATCTCTGTTTTTTGTCCGTGTCGGATTCGGTAAAGACCTTTATATTGTGGACAAATGGTATCTTTGGGGAAATCTGATCGCGCTCGCTGTCTTCCCTACCGCCATTTCATTCCTCTGTACAACCAGTGCCGTACAATATATAGGTTCGACACCGACCGCCATACTGGGAGCACTCGAACCGGCCACGGCCGTATTTATCGGAGTTGCCGTCTTTGGCGAAGCTTTGACACTGAGGATCGGTTGCGGAATACTATTGATCATTCTCGCCGTGACGATCATCATTGCCGGCAGCAACATCACGAGCCATTTGATCCGTTTCAGGAAGCTCTTTCCCCGATTGCCGATCGGAAGGAAGCGGTAAGAAGAACAACCTCGAAAAAAAACCGCCATAATCGGTTGCAGTATTCAAAGAAAGGAGTAAATTTGCACGTTGAAAATAAAAATGATTAGAAATGATCAATAAGATTAACGCTCTGCTTAAGGAAGTAGAGAACCTGAAAGCGGCAAACGCAGAAGAACTGGAAGCATTACGCATTAAATACCTCAGCAAAAAAGGTGAAATATCTTTGCTGATGAACGATTTCCGCAATGTGGCGGCAGATCAGAAGCGTGAAGTCGGCCAGCACCTCAACAAACTGAAAGAGGCAGCCCAAAATAGGATAAACGAGCTGAAAGCCAGCTTTGAAAATGTACAGACGACGAATGATGACATCGATCTCACCCGTACAGCCTATCCTATCGAATTAGGTACCCGCCACCCGCTTTCGCTCGTAAAGAAAGAAATCTGCGACATCTTCGGACGTTTAGGATTCAGCATTGCTGAAGGACCGGAAATCGAAGACGACTGGCATGTGTTCTCTTCTCTGAACTTTGCAGAAGACCACCCGGCCCGTGACATGCAGGATACTTTCTTTATCCAACATAATCCGGACGTATTGCTTCGTACACATACTTCTTCCGTTCAGACACGTGTCATGGAGAACCAAAAGCCTCCTATCCGTATCATCTGTCCGGGACGTGTATATCGCAACGAAGCGATCTCTTATCGCGCCCACTGTTTCTTCCATCAGGTAGAAGCCTTGTATGTGGACAAAAACGTTTCTTTTGCCGACTTGAAACAAGCATTGCTGTTTTTTGCCAAAGAAATGTTCAGCGCAGATACCAAAATCCGCTTGCGTCCATCTTATTTCCCGTTCACCGAACCTTCTGCCGAAATGGATATTTCCTGTAATATCTGCGGAGGAAAAGGTTGCCCGTTCTGTAAAGGAACCGGTTGGGTTGAAATCCTCGGTTGCGGTATGGTTGATCCGAATGTACTTGAAAACTGCGGTATCGACAGCAAAGTATATTCCGGTTATGCTTTAGGAATGGGGATCGAGCGTATAACAAACCTGAAATACCAAGTAAAAGACTTACGCATGTTCTCTGAAAACGATGTTCGTTTCCTGAGACAGTTTGAGTCAGCCAATTAAGTTGAGAACCTAAATCATTTACCATCTTCCCCGGGTCCTTAACCAGCCCGGGGAAAAACACACTAAAAAAGTAAAATGGTATGATAAAGGTTTTACTGCTTATAACAGGAGGGGCAATCGGCACGGTATTCCGCTTCGGAGTTTCCACGTGGGTACAGCGCTCGATGCTACACTCCTTTCCTTTCGGGATACTTTCGGTCAATGTGATCGGTTCTTTTCTGATCGGTTTTTGCTGGAGCGTAGCCGAAACTTGTAATTTCTCTGCAACCGCAAGAGCGTTCCTCTTCACCGGGTTGTTCGGCGGATTTACTACATTCTCTTCGTTTGCACTGGATACGATGTCGCTGATGAAAACAGGCGAATATAAGTTGGCACTTTTGAATCTGGTCGCCAGCAATGTGTTAGGATTGTTAGCCGTATTCTTAGGATTGCTTCTTGGTAAAAATTTCATGTCACTAATAAAATAAGGTATGCGTAAGGAGGAGCGATATAAAGGGGTTTTAAACTGGTTCAACGAGAATGTGCCGGTTGCCGAAACGGAACTGCATTATGACAACCCGTATCAATTGCTTATCGCCGTGATCCTGTCTGCCCAATGTACGGACAAACGGGTGAACATGATCACTCCCGCCCTCTTCCGGGACTTTCCTACCCCGGAAGTCATGGCCGCATCCACCCCAGAAGTGGTCTTCGAATATATCAGGAGTGTCTCTTATCCTAACAATAAATCGAAACATTTGGTCGGCATGGCGAAGATGCTGATGTCGGATTTCGGCGGTGTCGTGCCATCCGATATCGATGAGTTGCAAAAGCTACCCGGCGTAGGCCGCAAGACGGCAAACGTCATTGCTTCGGTCGTCTACAACAAACCGGCAATGGCTGTCGACACGCATGTGTTTCGCGTAGCTAACCGCATCGGTCTGACAAACAACAGTAAAACTCCGTTAGAAACGGAAAAAGAGCTAGTGAAACATATCCCGGAAGAGCAAATCCCGATCGCTCACCATTGGTTGATTCTGCATGGACGCTACACTTGCATCGCCCGCAAGCCCAAATGTGAAGAATGTGGGCTCAAACCTTGGTGTAAATATTTCCTGAGTCCAAAGAAAACATAACACACAATGAAAGCTGACAAGCGGGAAATAGTGACATTCGTTATAGCTGCTCTCGCTACGTTGATGGCAGTCTGGTTCTTTTTAGGCAAAATGCAAAAAGAGAAAGAGACGGTGCGGACTGATTTATACACATTAGTAGCCCCGGCACCGGATGCGATATTGAGCATAAACCGTCCTGCCGCTTTCAGCAAATATATCTTATCACGAAAACCGGAACGGGATGCTTTCGCTTCAAAGATTCCGGATATCTATCTTTCCATCATTCAAAACAACCGGAATCTTCCGTGGCTGCTTCTATCTTTCCATCCGCAGGGAGTCATCTTTTACGCACAAGTGGGAAACAACTACGCCAGCCGGATAGAGAAAAACACGTTGCAGAAGGTATTCGGTTCGTTCGCGCCGCAGAAACAGAAGAAGGACGGCATCACATTCACCTATTATCCGGATGCCGGAAACCGTTTTTTCGGTTATTATCAACATGAAGGCATATGGGTGGCGAGCTACAGTAAGAAGCTGCTCGAAGAAGTAGCCCAAATCCAATGGAACCGGAAAAGTTATTTGCGTCCCGACCAGGACCACCTGCGTAAGTCATTCGACCCAAACGCTCCGCTGAACCTGATGGTGCAAGCAGACAGCCTCGACCTATACGTTTCCCTTCCCGATTCAGCCGAATGGCGTGTCCGGAAAGGATGGTTAGGCGCCGATCTTTTCATGAACGAAAATCATCTTTGCTATTTTGGCAACCTTCCCTATAATTCGACCGCCGACAGCTTATATGCCTCTTTAGGCGACACATTGGCACTGCGGTTGGAACAGGCCTTTCCGCAATTCACAGTGTCCAACCAAACGACACGGGAAAACAGCCGGGTGTTTTACACGGGATGTTTCACTTCCAAAGACCAATAAATAACGGGATATATCTTTTATAACAACTGCTTCAGCATCCTCAACGCCATATCCGCCGCCAACCGGATATTCTCTTCACGTTCCGTCCCGAAATGACAACATTCGGATACAACCTTATCTTTCAGAGCAGCGGCAATCCAAACGGTTCCGACAGGTTTTTCGGGAGTACCGCCACCAGGACCGGCAATACCGGAAGTAGCAACCGCACAGTCGCAACCTAACACACGGATCGCACCTAACGCCATCTGTTCGACGACCGGACGACTGACCGCCCCGTACTGTGCCAGGCTCTCTTCCGAAACGCCTAAAACATGCTGTTTCACTTCATTGCTATAGGAAACGACTCCTCCGCAAAAATAATCGGAACTGCCGGCCACGCGTGTAATCAGATGTGCAATATATCCACCGGTGCAACTTTCTGCCGTTCCCAACGTCAGGTGGCGAGAACGAAGCAACCCGCCTATTTCTTCTTCTATAACCATTCTTCTCTTCTTTACTTTTTCCTCTTTACCTCAGTTTCGCCTCTACCCTTGCAAAGGGAGCGGCATCCATCGGGCAGAACTGCTTGTCGAGATATTTGTAATATCCCGTTATGGCAACCATCGCCGCATTGTCTGTCGTGAAAGAAAACTTCGGAATATGCACTTTCCAACCGAAACGCTTCGCATGATCGAGAAAAGCATCCCGTAAGCCGGAATTGGCCGATACGCCACCAGCAACAGCCACCTCCTTAATGTTCAGGTTCTTCGCTGCCAGGCGCAACTTGTTCATCAGGATATCGACCACCGTCGCTTGCAAAGAAGCGCAAAGGTCCTGCTTGTTTTTTTCGATAAAATCGGGGTCTTCCTGCAGCTTGTCACGCAGGGTATAAAGGAAAGAGGTTTTCAATCCGCTGAAACTATAGTCGTAACCGGGGATATGCGGCTTACTGAAGGTAAAGGCCTTCGGATTCCCTTCATTGGCAAGGCGGTTCACGACAGGACCGCCGGGATAACCTAACCCCATCACCTTTGCACATTTATCAAACGCTTCACCGGCGGCATCGTCGATCGTCTGCCCGATCACTTCCATATCATTGTAAGCGTTCACCTTGATGATCTGTGAGTTTCCACCCGAAACCAACAGGCAAAGGAACGGGAACGAAGGAGCATGATCGTCTTCCGGCGTCTCTTTGATGAAATGAGCCAGCACGTGTGCCTGCAAGTGGTTGATCTCGATCATCGGGATGTCCAACGAAGCCGCCAAACCTTTGGCAAAGGAAGTTCCGACCAGCAACGACCCCATCAACCCCGGCCCTCTGGTGAAAGCAACGGCGCTTAGTTCGGATTTATCGATACCGGCACGCTTGATCGCTTCGGCAACCACCGGGATAATATTCTGCTGATGTGCGCGGGAAGCCAGTTCGGGAACGACACCACCATAGGCTTCGTGAACAGCTTGACTGGCAATTACATTCGACAACATCACGCCATCGCGTATTACAGAGGAGGAAGTATCATCACACGATGATTCGATTCCTAATATTGTCACACTCATATCTTCGCTTTAATTTTTGTGCAAATTAACGAAATCTATCGGGATATTGTTGTAGTTTTGTGCTTAAATATAGTAAAGATATCAAAGGATTAAAATACATAATCATCGCCCTGTTTACCCTGTTCTGGATATTCTACGCGACTCCGGCCATTCTGTTACGCATTCCCTATGTACAGCAAAAAGTGGCCAATACGGCAACGACAGTATTATCCGAGCGTTTAGGTGTGCCCGTACGAATCGGGAATGTAGACATCGAATGGTTCAACCGCCTGGTGTTGGAAGATCTATATCTCGAAGATGAAAGCGGAGCCGTGCTGTTCGATGCCAACCATGTTTCAGCTGGTTTTGAAATCTTGCCTTTACTGAACGGCAAGATCGTGTTTTCGACAATCCGCCTGTTTGGGTTCTCCGTCAGCCTAAGCAAAGAAACACCGGCAGACAAGTTGAACCTGCAATTTGTCATCAATGCATTCGCCAGCAAAGACACGGTTAAAAAGCAACCCAACATTGACTTACGTTTCAACTCGATCCTCATACGCCGCGGTAATTTCCGCTACGATGTGAAGAACGCAGCCGCCACCCCAGGAAAGTTCAATGCCAAACATATCGACATCCGCAATATGAGCGCCAAGATATCGATGAAGGCATTCAACAAGGATAGCCTCAATGCCAACATCAAAAAGATGAGTTTCGACGAAGCTTCGGGCTTTTCGCTCAACAAACTTTCACTCAATATAGTTGCCAACAAGGACAGTGCAATCATCAACAACTTTGAAATCAAGTTGCCTGAAACGGACCTTAAAATAGACCGTACCCATATCCATACGAAGAATGCAGAAAGTGCTGCAGATTTACTGGATCATTCGCCCGTAGAACTGAATATCGCACCTTCGCAAATCTGCCTGAAAGACCTCTCCGCTTTCGTCCCGGCATTTCGCAATTTTTCGGAAACCATCGAACTTTCGGCTGAGGCTTCGGGCTATATAAACAACATCGACCTGAAACGGCTGACACTGAAATACAGCGATAAGATGCTTTTTGTCGGAAAAATGGGGATGAAAGGAATCACGCACCCGGAAGATGCTTATATTTTCGGGCAAGTCAACAAAATGTATATCACAACCGAAGGTCTTTCGGGTCTGGCCAACAACTTCAACGAGAGCTCGGTCAACCTGCCGGATGCGATCGTCAAGTTGGGCACGATCAACTTCACAGGCGAGATATCCGGTTTCTTCGACAACCTGGTCGCTTTCGGTAAGTTCTCGTCAGCGATCGGATCCGTCCAGACAGACCTGATATTCGGGAGCGACAAAGAGAAGAACATTGCTGCCTACCTGAAAGGCCATCTCTCGACCTCCACTTTGCATCTGAACGAACTTTTTCCAGAGGGCAACCCGTATGGGACAGCCAAACTGGACGTTACGCTGGACACGCACCGTCCTGTCAACGGATCGTTTTCGGGCAATATCAAAGCGAATATAAACGAGTTCGAATACAAGGGCTACAAGTACGAGGATATTCTCATCTCCGGTAATTTCAAGAAAAACGGATTCAACGGCGTGCTGGACATTGACGATCCGAACGGCAAACTGTATGCCGAAGGGTTGTTCCTGCACGAAGGAAAGAATTCCATGTTCAACTTCACCTCGCGTCTGGAGCATTTTCGACCGGACAGTCTCCATCTGACAGACAAATATGAGGCTCCGGACATCTCCTGTTCGTTGAATGCCGACTTCACCGGAGACAACATAGACAACCTGGAAGGGAGCATTATGCTTGACAGCCTCTCTTTCAAGACCGAACCGGACAGTTTTTTTCTGAAAAAGTTCAAGGTGGAAGCAACTGGTCATTCACTGGACCGCCATCTGACCATCACCTCCGATGTCCTGAATGGCGAGGTGACGGGAGCTTACTCTTTCACGACCATCGTCCCCAGCCTTATGCAGACACTAAAGGGATATATCCCGGCTCTGATCAACGTCACGCAAAAAAAGCAAAAGGTGATGGAAAACAACTTCTCTTTTTTGCTGACTATCGAAAATACGGAAGCCATGTCCAACACCTTGAAATTGCCTTTTACGATGCTGAATCAAGGACGCATCACCGGACATTACAACAACCAGTACAACCGTTTCCGCTTCGAGGCCTACTTGCCTAAATTCAACATCGGCAAATCCATGTTCGAATCCGGCTACCTGACCTGCGATAACCCTGAAGACAAAGTAAATTTGAAACTTAAGGCAACCAACTACAATACCAAAGGGTTACGCAACTACATGGATCTGAAAGTAGATGCTAAAGACAATCAGATCAAGACACAAATCGGTTGGGCGAACAACAAAGAACGACTGTTTAAAGCAGATATCTCCGCCTCCACGCTTTTCATAGAAGAAGAGCAGGAAAAAGGGCCTGCCAAACTGCGTACGAAAATCTCGTTGGACAAGAGTCCGCTGATTCTGAACGATTCCACTTGGTACATCGCTCCATCCACCATCACCCTTGCTGACGACAAGATCAGGATACAAGACTTTTCCGTTTCCAACGGCAACGAATATGTCCACATGGGAGGAGTGGTTTCAAAAGATCCGACCGACACACTGCTGCTGAACCTGAAACAGGTCGAACTGAGCTATATCTTCGACATCCTGAACATCCCGGTACTCCAATTTGCAGGCAAGGCTACCGGCACTTTCAATATCACCGACCTGTACGGTAGCCGGATGCTGAACACCGACCTCGAAGTGCAAAACTTCTCGTTCAACCAAGTACAGTTAGGACGCCTCAACCTTTTCAGCGAATGGGACGACCAGCAAAAAGGTATCTTGATGTTAGGCAGTATCTATAAAAACGATACGACCTGGACCGATGTGAGCGGCTATGTCTATCCGGTCGGTAAAAACGCAGGCCTTTCTCTCTTTTTCGGGGCAAATGATTTGGATGTCGCCTTTCTGCATCCTTTCGTCGAGAATATCGCCAAAAACATACAAGGAAGAGGTTTTGGAAATGTCCATCTGCATGGACCGTTCAAGGAATTGAATGTGGAGGGCGATGCTTTTGTACTCGATGGCGGCCTGGGTATCGAATATCTGAACACCTATTACACTTTTTCCGATTCCATCCACCTGACACCGGAAGCGATCATCGGACGTAACGTAACGGTGTATGACAAATTCGGCAACCCGGCAAAGGTTAACCTGACTGTCAACCACAAACATTTCAAGGATGTCAGTTTCAATGTAGGAGTCCAGACAAACAATATGCTGGTATTCGACACTTCCCAAAAGCAGAATCCGCTGATATTCGGGACTGTCTTCGGAACGGGGACAGCATCCATAAAAGGGAACGGACAACTGATCAACTTCGACATCAACATGCGAAGCGATCCCAAGACATCCGTCAAACTCGACTTCATGAACAATTCTTCTGCGGCAGAATACGATTTCATCACATTCGTGAATAAAAAAGAATTGGGCGAAATGGCACTTACCCGACCGGCCGATTCCATCAAACCTCTTATCTTCAAAAACGAAGATGAAGGAGCGGAATTGCGTATGAACTTCCTACTCGATATCACACCGGATGCCAACATCGAATTGATCATGGATCCGGTTGCAGGCGACAAAATTGCAGGGAACTGCAATGGGAGCCTCCAGATACAGTACGGAACGAAAACCGATTTGCGCATGTACGGAAACATCGGGATCGTACAAGGAAACTATAATTTCAGCCTGCAACAACTTATCCATAAAAACTTTAAGATTCGAGACGGCAGTATTATCAATTTTAGGGGAGATCCCTTCGAAGCAACGATGAATGTAAACGCCATTTATAACGTGACAGCCAATATACAGGACTTGGATCCCAGCCTGACATACGAAAGTTCCCGACGCAATACGCCGGTCAACTGCGTATTGAAATTAGACGGTGTGCTGAGAAACCCGACTATCTCGTTCGACCTCGAACTGCCGAGTTCCAACGAAGAACTCCAACGGCAGGTCAAAAGTCTGGTCGATACAGAAGACATGATGACCCGGCAAATCATCTATTTGTTGGTTTTGAACAAATTCTATACTCCGGAATACAATGCGCAATATAAATCGAACGATTTCAGCGCAGTGGCCTCATCCGCCCTTTCTTCTCAGATATCCAGTATCATGAACAGCTTCACCGACAAAGTGCAACTCGGTACAAATATCCGGACCAGCCAAGATGGCATCGAAGATACGGAAGTTGAGATGTTGTTGTCCAGCCAATTACTGAACAACCGCCTTATCTTCAACGGAAACTTCGGATATAAGAACAGTACGATAAACAACCAGAAGAATGCTTTCATCGGCGAGTTCGACCTTGAATATCTGCTGACGCCAAGTGGCGATATTCGCCTGAGGGCCTACAATCATGCCAACGACATGTATATGATATTGAAGCAAGCTCTGACGACACAAGGAGTCGGCATCATGTACAAGAAAGACTTTACTCGCTTCTCCGACATTTTCCGCCGCCGGAAGAAGTACCCGTTAGTCCCCCTTCCTCCAGTAGCCCCCCTCGACAGTACACAGCAAACACCGGTAGCCACAGAGCAAGTTCCGACAGCAACAGAACAAACAAAAAAGTAATCAGGATTTCGTATGTATGAAAGAAGAG
>ULRN01035742.1_pt1 | contig 23273 bp, 28 predicted proteins | sample 1955461 | NCBI WGS metagenome assembly ULRN01 (sample SAMEA4835683, study PRJEB28245) | human gut metagenome | biome: gut microbiome; material: fecal sample | place: Denmark | collected 2008 | reverse complement strand
TATATATATTATTATTGAGTCAGGTGAGGTATGAAAAACAAATATGATGTAAAGGAATTTTGCTTTATTCCTCCGCCTTATGGTGGGGTCAGTGTATATGTGAAAAGGCTTATTGATAAATTGAATACAGACAATTATAAAGTAGGAGGATTTTATTTAGAGACAAATGATCATGCTTTAAAAATATCTCCTTTATATGATTCTTGGAAATGGATGCAGATGCATTTATTCCCTATTAAAATATGGGAATATTTAAAGATAGTAAGACCATATAAAATTATACATTCACATTTTAGTTTGGAAGGAATGCCTTATTTTTGGGCTATAAAAAATTGGGCAAAAAAGAAAGTTGTAATAACGGTACATAATTCTATGGTATCAAATTATTATGCCCAAACAAATTTTGTGAATCGTTTTTTCATAAATAAAATGTTGCGTTTTAAGGATGTTTGTTGGATTGCGGTGAGTGAACAAGGAAAAGATCAACTTATGTCTTTGCCTGTAAAGCCAATATCTCCTGTGTATATTATACCAGCTTATGTACCAATAGCTGATATACATTATACTCCTCTTCCAGCAGATATGCAAAAATATATTGATAGTCATAGAAATAGTATTGCTTTTTATGGTCATAGTTTTATGCTGAACAATGGAATAGATGTATATGGATTTAGAAGTATTATAGAGGCATATGCAAATATAGTCAATAGTATTAGTGATCAAATAGGTCTTGTGCTTTGTATTTCTGATAATCATGATACTAAAAGACTTGAAGAAATACATGAATATGCAAAATCTCTTGGAGTAAATGATCTGATATATTGGCAGATTGGAGCTATAGATAATATTAGGACATTATGGAAAAAAGTAAATATATATGTTAGACCTACTTCTACTGATGGCGATAGTGTCGCTATCAGGGAAGCATTGGATGAAGGAACAATTGTTATTGCAAGTGATGTTTGCAAAAGGCCTGAGGGGGTGATTACATATAAATTTGGTGATGAAAAAGACTTGTTACAGAAGATAACAAGAAATATCAATAGCTCCAAAAGGAAAGTCAAGCCCAATTTTAAATATTATGAGATGATGAAAAATATTTATGATGATTTGTTGGTTAAATAATTCTCTAGAATGATAGATATAAAAGAACTTTTTACAAGGATATATAACAAAATATATATTCCTTTATATAAGAAACGTATGGGTAGCTGTGGGGGTAATGTTTATTTTTCACCATTTGATAGCGTCTTTTTTTATAAAAATCTATACATTGGTAATTATGTTTATATTGGTTATCACGCTGATTTTGTATCAACAAGGAGTAAAATAATAATCAATGACCATGTAGTATTTGGTCCTAATGTCAGTATACGTGGTGGGGATCATCGTACAGATGTTGTAGGACGTTTTATTGATGAGATTAAAGATTGTGACAAGCTTCCGGAAAATGATGCAGATGTTATATTTGAAGGTGACAATTGGATTGGCATGAATTCTACCATACTTAAGGGTGTGACCATAGGGAGAGGATGTATTGTTGCAGCAGGAGCAGTTGTAACAAAAAGCACGTTGCCCTATAGTATAGTAGGAGGAACACCTGCGAGAGTCTTGAAAATGCGTTTTACTCAAGAGCAAATAGAGAAACATGAAGCAAAACTTTATAGGTAAATATATATTGACAGACTCATCTGAAGATTTTTATCTTAAACGAAACCAATGGGTTGATATTGTTGAAGGATTTGTCATATAGTGTAATGTTCATTTGATTTATAATTCGATGATTGAATATACAATTATTTGCTTGCCTATAGGAAATCATTTATGTCAAGAATAAAATTGAAAAACAAATAAATAAAATATGGCAGTACTATTTATATCCAGTTTAACTCCAGATAGGCAGGAATATTGGACAAATGGATTCGCACGTTCTGGATTTAATGCTATACAAGGAGTAGGTCTTTCTATGGCAAATATAATTGGAAATGAAAATATCGAGTTTTTTTCAATGCCATCATATCAGTCATTTCCAAATGGGCCTATGTGGCTGAGTGGTAAAACTGATACATTGGAGAATGGTGCAACTGTTACTGTTCTTCCTACTCTAAATTTCAAGATTATTAAAACTATTCATTGGAGTTTGCAATATGCGAAGATTATAAAGCAATGGGCAAAAAGACATCAGGGGGAAGATTGTAAAGTGTTTATTTATAATACCTATCATCCATCGATAGATTATATATATAAGGCGTGTAAGAAAGTGGGCGTTAAGCTTTATTGTATGCTTTATGATTTAGGAGTTCCACCTAAACGACTTGGATTGAGTAAATTATCAATGTACGGATACAAACGGGCAGAAAGAATTGCTGAAAAATATATTCCGCTTCTTGATGGGCGTATTGTAATAAATGAACGTATAATTGAACATTACGCTCCAGGAAAAGATTATCTTCTTATTGACGGAGGAATTACTGATCAGCTTGTTTCTAAATTATTCTCTCTTAAGGAATCAGAGTCTACAGTGTATACTTTTGTACTTGCTGGTATGTTGTGGGATCAGAATGGAACAAGATTAATTCTTGATGCTCTTAAATTTCGTCCAGACTTGAATGTAAGGGTAAGGATATGTGGTAAAGGAAATGATGTCCAATTGATTAAGGAATCTGCCAAATCTGATTCTCGTATAGAGTATCTTGGAATGCTAAATCAAGATCAGTTATTCAAAGTCTATGAAAATGCTGATGTTCTTCTTAATCTTCGTATAGAAGAAGAGGAGGATTTCCATTTTCCCGGAAAATTGTTAGAATGTCTTTCAATGGGCAAATTGGTTATTTCTACTCCTATTGCCCATGCAGAACGAGATTATGGACAATACATGAAAATATTGCATGATATCTCTGGTGAAGGACTTGCTAATCTGATGCATGAGATAACAGAGACTCCGAAACATGATTTGTTTGAACTTGGTCGGAAAGCTCGAACTTTTATGTTAGAGAATCGTACATGGAGTATAAGGACAAAGAGTATTGTTAAATATATGCAATTGAATACGAAATGAAATTAACAGTATTTGCAAATTTCTTGAATCATCACCAAGTACAGGTTATGGATCAGTTATACAATCTATTGGGACATGATTTTCATTTTGTAGCGACACTTCTGTCTGAACAAGAATACATGAAAGGTGGTAGTGATTATAGCAATCGTCCATATTGTTTATGTGCATTAAAAGATAAGTCTACATATACAGAAGCTCTGCGTCTTGCCATAGAATCAGAAACATGTGTTTTTGGGGCAGATTCTTGTGACTTTGCTATTGCAAGGGCGAAACAAAATTCAATGGGGCTTAGCTTTGAGATGGGAGAACGTTGGCTTAAAAGAGGTTGGGCTAATGTAATGTCTCCCAATTTTTTGAAATGGTGGTTAAACTATATTCGCTATTTTAGGAAAGCAAATTTTTATCGACTTTGTAGTTCTGCTTTTGCATCAATAGATATGCAAAAATTACATACTTATGAGAATAGGTGCTATAAGTGGGGGTATTTTACTTATGTTGATGAAAGTTTTGATATTGAGACTTTTATGGAGGATATTCCTACTTCTGAAGTCACATCATTTATGTGGTGTGGCAGATATCTGAGATGGAAGCATCCTGAGCTACCGGTAAAGATGGCTGCTAGATTAAAGGCTGAAGGGTATAAGTTTATACTGGATATGTATGGTAATGGAGTTGTTTTTGATGTAACGAAGCGTTTAGCGAAGCAACTCAATGTTGAAGATGTTGTATCTTTCAAAGGGAACTTACCTAATGAACAGATTCTTCAAGCGATGCGCGAGCATCAGGTTTTCCTATTTACTTCAGATCAAAATGAAGGTTGGGGAGCCGTTGCTAATGAAAGTATGAGTAATGGTTGTGTTCTTATAGGTTCAGATGCTATAGGTTCTATTCCTTATCTTTTGGTTGATGGAACTAATGGATTGGTTTTTGAATCTTGTAATTTGGATTCTCTCTGCGAGAAGGCTAAATATCTTTTAGACAATCCTAAAGAGCTTCATCGGCTTTCTCGAAATGGTGTAACAACGATGAGAAGTATATGGTCTCCAAAGAATGCAGCTAAGAATCTAATATCTCTTATTAACCAGATTAACTCTCAAGATTGTTCAATCATATTACAAGGCCCTTGTAGTAAAGCATAATTTTTTATGAATCTAAAAGCATATATTAAAAAACATTCTTGGACTAACAATGTGATAGCAAAAGTGTATAGATTGTTAGGACGAAATAAGTTTGATATAAAAGGACAAGGTAATGAGATTGATTGTGATGTTCCAGGACTTTACCTTGCTCATGCAAAGATCCTTATTAGAGGTAATAGAAATATACTTAGATTTTTACCCAATAAAGTGGGAGAAGTTACACATTTTGAGGAACTGAATATTTCTATTTGTGGCAATGACAATACCATTATTATAGGTCCGCATAGTTCTGGAAATGGTTTTAGAATCAGTATTGAAGATGATAATAATCATATTATATTGGGTGATAGATTTACAGTAGGTAACAACACGGAACTGGCAGCCATAGAAGGAACTACAATAGAATTCGGTAAAGATTGTCAACTCTCTGCAAATATAACATTACGAACAGGAGATAGTCATAGCATTACAGATCTGCAAGGTAATCGTACTAATCCAAGTAGGTCTATAAAAATAGGCAATCATGTTTGGATAGGTAATACTGTATTGATATTCAAGGGCGTCATAGTCGGGGATAACTCAATTGTGGCCGGAGGTTCTGTGGTGGGTAGCAAGGTATTTCCTTCAAATTGTATTATTGGAGGTAATCCTGCTAAAGTGATAAAAGAGGGTGTAAATTGGAATCGTCAGAGATTTTAAATTTAGATTTGTATGACCAAACTTCTACAAATAAATACCTGTATAACTCAATCAACAGGGAGAATTGCACAACAGATAGGTGAGAAGGCAATAGATGAAGGGTGGGAGAGCTATATAGCCTTTCCGGCACGTGCACCGATAGTTGCCAGTAAATCAAAGTTGATTAAAATAGGTTCAAAAGCAGATCAGTATTTTCATGCATTAATGACACGTGTTTTTGATTGTTGTGGTTCCCTTTCTAAATATGCGACAAAACAACTCATCCAAAAAATTGAAAATATTAAACCGAATGTGATCCAACTACATAATCTCCATGGTTATTATTTGAATATACCAATTTTATTTGACTATCTCAAGCAATCTGGAATTCCTGTTGTATGGACATTGCATGATTGTTGGGCATTTACAGGACATTGTGTACACTATACTTGTGTAAAATGTAATAGGTGGAAGACTGGTTGTTATGCTTGTCCTCGGAAGAGTTCCTATCCAAATTCTTTTGTATTTGATTATTCTAGGCGGAATTATGCTATGAAGAAAAAGGCTTATGCTAATATGCCTAATATGACGATAGTGCCAGTATCATTCTGGTTGGGAGATGTTACCCGGCAGTCAATATTAGGAACATATCCAATTCATGTTATTCAAAATGGTATAGATGTAAATATTTTCCGTCCTCGTATAGAATCAGCTTATAGAATTCGTACACAGTACGGATTAGAAAATAAATATGTTATACTTGGTGTAGCTACTGGTTGGAGTGAAGAGGTTGGGCTTTCTACCTTTTTTAGATTGCGCAGTCAGCTTTCTTCCGATTTTGTTATTATTATGGTTGGATGTACGTCAGACATAATAAAACAGCTGCCTGATGGGATAATTGGTATCGCTCGAACTAATAATGTAGATGAACTTGCAGATATCTATTCTACGGCTGATATTCTATTCAATGGTTCTTATCAAGAGACATTTGGCCTTGTTACTGCAGAGGCATTATCTTGTGGTACACCTGCTATAGTTTATAACGCTACTGCGTGTCCAGAAATTATAACAGAAGAAACTGGTTATGTAGCAGAAGCTAAGGATGAAATGCAGGTATTAAAGTTTATTCTTTATGATAGTAAACTAAGTCATGAAGAACGTAAGATAAGAAGTGAGGCTTGTCGAAAATACGCAATAGAACATTTTGATAAGGAAAAGAAGTATAACGAATATATAGACTTGTACAAGCAGATTTTAGATACATAGCAATGACATCGTTGATTATATCTTTAAATTTTAATCCCGGACACGTGAGTCACATGGTCGCAAGTTATAAACAATGCGAAGAGTTAGGCTACGAATCAGTATATTATGTCAACCCAGCTTTTATTCCTTTCCTACCGAAAAGTAGTAGAATCATGTCTGCTACCGATAGAAAGAAGTTAAAAATAGATTTAGCTATATTTTTATTTCCAAGTCAAAAGAATCTGCCACTTATCTGGAAATTGAAGCGGCAAGGAGTAAAGGTAGTATATATATTCCATGAACCTTTGGCTCCAATGCATATATATTGTAAGGCAGGTTTTTCTAAGAAATATCTTGCTAAACTTTGGGTGATTGATCATATCAGTGCGCTTACTGTCAGGTGGAGCGATTATGTACTTATCCCTTCGAGGAAAGCTATAAAGTATTACGAGGAGAATAGTCTTTATACGAACAAAAACTATCATTATCTTCCTTTAATGTATAGCGATGAGCGTGAAGAACGTTATATATCAGTATCTCGAATATATTTCAGTTACATTGGTACGGTAGCAGCAGATCACTCATTTCAGGAATACTTGGAGTTCGTTGAATGGGCGATAACCAATAATAAACTTGAGGGTATTAGTTTTATGATTGCTACAAAGAGTGAGTTTGAGGTTCCGGAGATTATGAAGAATTCAAATAGAGTCTCTATCCATAAGGGGATTCCTATGACCAATGAGGAGATAAATACTTATTATAGTAGATCTATAGCAGTATGGAATGCATATGCTCGTACTACTCAGAGTGGGGTATTGGCTAAAAGTTTCATGTTTGCTACACCTGCTGTAGTGATGAGGGCGAATCTCAATGAGTTTACACATGACGGGGTAAATGTGGTGGCTATTGAGGATAATTCCGATAAAGAACAGATAGCTGCTGCAGTTCAGAAGATATACGAGAATCAAAAAAGATTCTCAACAGAATGTCGTAAGGAGTTTGAGAAGTCATTCTATTATAGAGTTTATAATAAACAGTTTAAGAAAATAATTTATGGTTAAAGTAAAACAATCCAATTTCGAACTGCTGAAGGTAGTAGCAATGTTGATGATTGTATGTCACCATTTAATTACACAGAATGCTTTCAATATTGATACACAATTGACGGGATTAAATATAAGTCGAGTATTTCTTCAATTAATAGGTAATCATGCGTTTGTGGGTAACAATTTATTTTTCATGGTGTCTGCTTGGTTTTTGTGTACACGAACTGAAACATTTCAATTAAAGAAGACTGTTAGCCGTATTTGGAGTTTAGAAAAGGTGATGTTGTTTTATAGTATAGGTATACCAGTTGTTATTAGTTTGATAACTAATAATAACTGGAAACAGTTTTTAAGTATTGGCGCATTTTTCCCTATATCTTTAGGTGAATGGTGGTATCCCACTGCTTATGTTATATTTCTGGTATTCTATCCATTTTATCAGCAGAGTTTACAGGTATTAGGACAAAAGGAGCTGAGAAACTTGATAATAGTAATGGTTGCTTTATGGACACTTCCGACTATTGTACCAATGAGATTACTATTGGGAGCTAATAATATAACATGTTTTTTTATGCTTTATGCTATTATCTTTTATGTGAAGAAATTCACACCTACCTGGGTACTGAGTAAAAAAATGTTAATGGGGGGGGGTGATAGGAGGATATGCAATTGCATTTGCTAGTATCATAGTTTTGGATTTCTTAGGAATGCGTTCATCATTAATCAATGAGTTCGCTTGCTATTATATTAGAGGAAATTGGCGTATCCTTCCAGTAGTTATTTCAGTAACAATGTTTTTATGGATTACACAGTTTAAGATGAGATATAGCAGAATTATCAATTGGATGGGTGGTTTGACATTTGCAGTTTATCTTATACATATGCATCCACTTGTGATAGATATACTTTTTAAGAAAATGTTTATAATAGAGCCTTATATAGATAGTCTTAAACTGATACCATATATCATAGGCGTAACATTCCTGATTTTTTTCGTTTGCGCTATGATAGACCAGATACGTAAGTGGCTCTATTGGTCATTTGAGAACATCTTGAAAAAGCAAAAATAACTATATGCAATTAGTACTATTATCAGGAGGCAGTGGTAAACGCCTTTGGCCCTTGAGCAACAATGCGCGAAGCAAACAGTTTCTTCCACTTTTGGAAAAGGAAGATGGATCTATGGAATCCATGGTACAGCGAGTCGTAAGACAAATAAAAGATGCGGGACTTACAGATGATGTAACTCTTGCCACTAATGTCAACCAGTTAGATATTATCATTAACCAGCTTGGAGAAAGTGTATCTGTGGTTACAGAACCGGAAAGACGAGATACTTTTCCTGCGATAGCACTTGTTGTCAGTTACCTCAAGCTTGTTAAGGATTGTTCAGATGATGAGGTAGTAGTAATTATGCCTTGTGATCCATATACTGAAGTTGAATACTTCACGACCATTGGTAAGATGGTGGAATGTGTAAAACTGGATGTGGCAGATCTCGTGCTTATGGGAATTACTCCTACTTATCCAAGTGAAAAATATGGATATGTGGTTCCGCAAGCGAAGGATTCAGAAGGAAGCGACGGTTTTCTAAAAGTTCAAAGGTTTACCGAGAAACCATCAACAGAAATAGCCGAAGAACTCTTAAAACAGAATGCTCTTTGGAACGGTGGTGTTTTTGCTTTCCGTCTTGCTTATATGATAGACATAGTTCGCAAGTACATTATTTCTGATAGTTTCGATGATATTCGTAATAGATACTCAGAACTCCCAAAGATTAGTTTTGATTATGAAGTAGTGGAAAAAGCCCAATCTGTGGTAGTTGTGCCTTACACCGGTCAGTGGAAAGATCTCGGTACTTGGAATACTCTCACAGACGAACTTCATCATCCAGTCATCGGTAATGCAGTAATGGGACCTCACTGTGTAAATACCCATATTATTAATGAACTTAAGAATCCAATCTATATTGACGGACTTAAGGATGTGGTTGTGGCAGCTTGTCCTGATGGCATTTTGGTTTGCAGTAAAGAGTATTCGGAGGAAATTAAGAAATCTGTAGAAAATCTTACCTCAAGACCAATGTATGAAGAACGTCGTTGGGGAACTTATCGTGTATTGGATGATACTGTTTATTCTGATGGATATCATTCTATCACCAAGAGTATAACACTTAATCCCGGTAAGAGCATTTCTTACCAGCTTCATCATCATCGTTCCGAAGTGTGGACTTTTGTTCAAGGAGAAGGTATCTTCATACTTGATGGCGTGGAGCAGAAAGTAAAGGTTGGTGATACTGTAACAATTCCGGCAGAACATTATCATGCAGTTAAAGCAATCACTCCTCTTACTTTCATTGAAGTCCAGAGTGGCAATCCTCTTATAGAGGAGGATATTGAGCGATTGGAATGGGAGTGGAGTGAGTAGAACAGTGATGAAGTTTGTGAATGACGAGTGGAAAGATTTCCTACTTGTGAGTGGAAAATATTAAAAGGATATAAGTAATGAGTAACATAACTCAACGACTTTGGCTCGTAACAGAACTTTTCCCACCTGATGAAACTTCTACGAGCTACATTCTTGGCGAGATTGCCAATGCGATGGCACAGAAGTACAAGGTGGGAGTGATTTGTGGCCCTGAGATATATGACAAGCGGAAGAAACTTGACGCAAACAATAAGTTTAAACTTCACGAAAGTATTGAGGTACATCGTGCGGTAGGGGCTGATTTGGATAAGAACACCACTAAGGGGAAGGCTTTGTCTTTTATCTTGATGAGCAGAAGAATGATGGTTCTGGTACGCAAGTATGTATGTGCCGGGGATAAGGTGTTGATGGTGACGAACCCGGCTCCTATGATTCCATTAATGGCACGATTGAAGAAAAAAATAGGATTTGAACTCAACATCCTTGTGCATGATGTATTTCCGGAGAATACCCGTCCCGCCGGCTTAAAACTGCCTATGTACAGTCTGTTCAAGTATATCTTTGATAAGGCTTATAAAAAGGCTGACCAGTTGATTGTTCTTGGGCGTGATATGGCAAATGTGCTGGAACATAAAGTTGTTGGTAAGGGAAAAAGTTCTAAGATTACAATTATTGAAAATTGGGCAGATATCGACAATATCAAGCCACAGCCATTTCCGGAGGGTAAGATAATTCTTGAGTATGCTGGTAATATTGGCCGTGTGCAAGGATTGGACAAAGTGATGGATATGCTTCCGGAGGATGTGGAATTGCATTTGTATGGCACGGGGGCGATGGAGGAGAAACTTAAGGCTCGTGAACAGAAGAATGTCTTCTTTCACGGTCCTTATTTTCGTTCTCAACAGAATGAGGTGCTGGCGGCCTGTGATATTGCTCTTGTGACTCTTCAGGAGGGTATGTATGGTCTGGGTGTTCCAAGTAAGACTTATAATATTTTAGCGTCAGGTCGTCCTATTCTATTCTTTGGTCCTAAAGACAGCGAGATAGATTTGTTGATTCGAGAGAAAGGTATTGGCTATTGTGGATGGCCTGAAAAATGGGACAAGGTGACTTTGGCAGAAATGGGCAAGAAAGCTCGTGTATTGGCTGAGACTGAGTATTCTGAAAATATAATCTTAGATAAATTTTTGAAGGCGATATAATGGAGAAATTACTTTTTACCGGCGGTACTGGATTTTTAGGTAAGAATGTCCGTCCGATATTGGATAAAATGTATGAGGTGACAACTTGTGGCATTACCTCGGATGATATGGTCAAAGTGAATTTGGCGAAGGAGGTTCCTCTGCTGGAGCAACATTATGATGTAGTGTTGCATGCTTGTGGTAAGGCTCATGTAGTGCCTAAGACTGAGGCTGAGAAACAGGTGTTTTTTGATGTGAACTATACAGGCACAGTGCATTTGTGTAGTGCACTGGAGAAAGTGGGAGTACCTAAGGCTCTAGTTTTTATCAGTACTGTGGCTGTATATGGTTGTGAGTTTGGTGAACTGATCACTGAAGAACATCCGTTGAACGGTGATACGCCATATGCCAAGAGTAAGATTATGGCTGAGGAATATCTGACTGAATGGTGTAAGAAGCATAATGTTGTTCTCGGAATTCTTCGCCCCTCACTTCTTGCCGGTAAGAATGCTCCGGGTAATCTTGGTGCTATGGTAAATGGTGTGAAGAAAGGGTTCTATATGAATATTGCCGGAGGAAAGGTCGTGAAGAGTATTTTGATGGCAGAAGATATTGCTCGCATCATGCCAGCTTTGGTTAAGAAAGGCGGTGTATATAATGTATGTGATACATTCCAACCAACATTTGGCCAAATTAGTGAATCGGTTGCAAATCAATTGGGGAAGGGCAAGCCTATTAGTATTCCGATGTGGATGGCTAAGTGTATGGCTTTTGTTGGTAATTTTTTAGGGACAAAAGCTCCGATAAACAGCTATAAGTTAGAGAAGATGACAAAAAGTCTGACTTTCAGTAACGAAAAGGCAAGGAAAGAACTTGGTTGGGAACCGTTGGATGTTCTGACGAACTATAAAATTTAAAGTGAAGAGGAAACGATTTTAGTATGATGACATTTATCATTATTTTCGTTCTGCTGCTCATTGCAGAACTTATTTATTTTCGCATTGCGGATAAGTGTAATATTATCGATAAACCCAATGAGCGTTCATCTCATTCGATGATTATCTTACGTGGTGGTGGTATTATTTTTTTGGTTGGTGCATGGGTATGGAGCGGATTTTATGGTTTTCAGTATCCGTGGATGTTGGCGGCGGTGACTTTGGCTGCTGGGATATCGTTTGTGGATGATATTCATAGTTTGCCAGACTCAGTGCGTCTTGTAGCGCAGTTTGTAGCTATGGGGTTGATGTTCCATCAGTTGGATATTTTGCATCTGGATATGTGGTGGATCGTGATTCTTGCTTTGATCGTGTGCGTGGGAGCAACGAATATTATCAATTTTATGGATGGAGTGAATGGTATTACGGGAGGATATTCTTTGGCGGTGCTTGTTCCTTTGTTGTTGATGAACAAAAAGATACATTTTATGGAGAGTTCTTTTTTGATTGTCATGATCCTGGCTGTACTGGTGTTTTGTTTGTTCAATTTCCGTCCTAAAAATCGGGCGAAGTGTTTTGCCGGGGATGTGGGAAGTATCGGGATCGCTTTTATCTTATTGTTCTCTATCGGGAAATTGGTGATGCAGACTGGAGATATAACTTGGCTGTCTTTTCTTGTGGTGTATGGTGTGGACGGTTGCCTTACGATCTGTCATCGGATAATGCTTCATGAAAATTTGGGAGAGGCACATCGAAAACATGCATACCAGTTGATGGCGAACGAATTGAATATGTCTCATCCTGTGGTCAGCCTTATTTATATGGTGTTGCAGTTGGCTGTTTCTTTGATTATGGTATATGTGTTACCGGATCAGGTGGTTGTTCATTGGGTTTATTTGGGAATCGTGATCGTATTGCTGGCTGTAGCTTATCTCGTGTTTATGAAGAAATATTATCATCTGCACGAGAAATATCTTGAATCATTGAAGAGATGATTGAACCGAGTGTGATTTTGAGATTAAGGGGCGAGTATATGTGAGTACGAATAATAAATAGATGAGTGATGTTGGAGTTGCCGGAAGGAAAAGAGGAATTGACCGGGCGTCTTTCGCAGGTGTTGGAGGAGCGTTTGGATGAGCTTTGGGAGTCGGGGGTGTTGGATCAGGAGAGGTTGGATGAGGTGAGGGGGATGCATCTTCGTACGGAGTTGTTCTTGTGATGGGTATTATTGGAGAAGAGGGGCAAAAATTATAGAAGGAGGGGTGTGCCGGTACGGAATAATCCTTATATTTGCTTCCTTAACAATGATGATTGTGGGGACGGTGACTTCTGATGTTTGTGACTTTGTCGATTGGAGGTTGGGTTGGTGATAAATTGGAAAATGTAAGATGATATGAATATTCTGGGCATAGATGCTTTACGTGCTGATATTTTTAAGGAACTTATGAAGTTGGATAAGGAAAAGTTGTCTGAGGTTTATAAGTTTGTTAAAAAACTGGCTTCAAAAGAGGCTTCGGAAGTGCAGTTGTTGCAAGATATATTGGATAAATCTGCTGATTACGCAGTTAAAGCTTATGAACGGGGTGATTTCCGGTCTACTGAGGAAGTTATGGGGCTGCAAGATGATAAACTTCGGGAAGGGCATAGGTTCGTTAAGTCTTTGGTTGATATTCGTGAAACGAAAGATAAAGAATATGTGATGCCTGATGATTTGTTGCAAAAAGTGGCCGAATATACCATGAAAAACATAGAAAATAAGGGGCCGTTCTACACAACAGACGAGGTTGATGAATATATAAATAGAAGAATGGGTTGGTAGTGAACAAGATGGTCTGGAGAAAATATTGATAGAAAACAGGGGGAGGTTTCCCTTGAAAAATTGAATAGTTGAATAGTATGGAGATACAAAGGATAGATAAGGAGTTACTTGCGGGGCTTCATCGGGAGGCGGTGGCGAGTGAGCGGAGACGGATGAATTTTGATTTGCGTACTTCGGGACGGGATCAGAGCCAGAGGATGCTCAATGCGTTGGAGCCGGGGACGGTCGTTCCGGTTCACCGGCATGCGGAGACGGCGGAAACGACGGTCTGCATAGAGGGGTGGCTGGATGTTGTCCTCTATGACGAGGTGCCCGCTACGGATGGGGCCGAAGGGGAACGGAAATTCACGGAGGTCTCGCGCGTGACCCTTTGCCCGCGCGAAGGCAAATACGGCGTGCAGATTCCCTTGGGCGTATGGCATAGCGTGGACGTCAAAGAGCCAAGCACCATCTTCGAAGCCAAAGACGGCGCTTATGTAAGCGCTTTGTCGCCGAGCAAATAAAAGTCGCGGAACTTGCGCGGGAGGTGTTTCTGGCAACAAAAGAGGGGATTTCCGGTTTGATATTGTTTTTTGGGTTATCTTTGTAATCTTATTAAGTCGATTATGATTAAAGATATATCAATAAAATCATTTGGACCTATTGCTGATGTAAAATGTGAGGATCTTGGCAGTATTAATTTGCTCATTGGTCACAATGGGTCGGGAAAGACATTTTTCCTTAAAGGGGTTTATGCTGCTTTGAAAACCATTGAACAATATCAACGGGGAAAGGAGCCTCGGTCGTTCAAGGAGATATTGTCCGATTCGTTGTATTGGACTTTTCAGGTCAATTCCTTGGGTTCGTTGGTCAGGAAGAATGAACAAAGCTTGGAGTTTTCCATGTCTTCGGACAGCGGAGAAGAGTTCTGCTATACATTTGGCATCGCGACCACGAAGCTTGTACAGAATGTTACGGATACGTTTGCATCCACTGAGGTGAACAATGTGTTTATTCCGGCGAAAGAGATTGTTTCGATTCAGGATGTGATACTTCGTTCTTTTGATGTAGATAAGTCTTTTGGCTTTGATAAATCGTATGTCGATTTGTCGCGGGCTCTGAACAGGACAATGATGGGGCGTAACTATAAAGATTTTTCCGATGCAAGGGAATGTCTTGACGACGCGATTGGGGGACGAATTGAGTATGACGATGATAAAAAGGCATGGATATTCAGGGACAAAGACCGGCGGATATTTGAAATCAACATAACATCGGAGGGTATCAAACGGTTGGCTATTCTGGATCTGCTTTTGGGCAACCATTATCTGACTCGTAAGTCTATCGTCATTATAGATGAAGCAGAGGCTAATCTGCATCCGGAGATGATCCGTCGTTTTATGGAGATCCTTGTCTTATTGGCAAAGGCCGGTCTGCAGATATTTATCTCCACCCATTCTTATTTTGTCATAAAAAACCTTTACATTCTTGCCCATCGAAACAAAATGCGTATTCCTACCTTGTCGTTTGTAGACGGGAAGGCTGAACAAAGTGATTTGTTGGATGGCATGCCGGAGAATCCTATCATTCGCGAATCCATAAATATATAGGATATGATAGGCATACTGAAAATAGCGTGTATGTCCAAAACGGAAGCTACAGAGGGGTATCCTTGTTTATGTGGTAAATAAATTGTTTCTTTGTATAAACAAATAAGTTTGGATTTCTATGGCGGCAGACTTGGCTTTATATATTCCTTCTATCGAGATTAGCGGTTTCAAATCGCTGAAGCATTTGAAAATAGATTCGTTTGGCTCTATTAATTTGCTGACGGGAGACAATAATGTCGGTAAATCGACTTTGCTGGAAGCATTGTTTGTCTATGTTGCGGAGGGGAATAGCGATGTCCTGTTTCGGATTGCGGGCGAAAGGATGAATTGTTTCGAGTCTCGTTTGGAAGAAGATGACGAATATACAAAAAAAATCTTTGCCTCTTTTTTTACGGATTGGAAACTTGCATACGGGAATAATATTCTGATAACGTCCGGAACAAATAAATCGTTGCAGATCGAGTTTGCGAATTATTATGAGGTCGAGGTACAAAATGAGGGAGGAGATACCTATTTCCGCCGGCAGCTGATTCGTACGGAACAGGAACTGAATGATTTATCTGACATCGAAAAATATGAAGCCATCATAGTCAAATATGAAGGCGAGGAGCAATTGGTTCCGTTCAATCGTGCCAGAATGAAATTGCGGAGAAGGCAAAGCGATATAAAGAACATACAGTTTATCCGTACTTCGTCTTATTCGGAAGAGGTGAATGCTCGTTTATGGGACAATATCGCATTGACAGACTTGGAAGCAGAGGTTATAAATGCTTTGAGGATCATAGAACCGGATATCAAGGGTATTGCTTTTTTGGAAGAACCGGTGAGATCAAGTTCGTTGTCCGGTCGTCGGAGAGCTGCTTATATTACTTATTGTGGCAAAGAAGGGCGTTTCCCTTTGAGTGTGATGGGGGACGGCATGAATCGTATATTGTCTCTTATTTTGGGACTGGTAAATTGCAAGGATGGCGTTTGTTTCATCGACGAGATTGAAAACGGTGTTTATTACCGTCGTCAATCGGCTTTATGGAAGATCATATCACATCTTGTCGGGAAACTGCATATACAATTGTTTGCAACGACACATAGCAATGATTGCGTGAAAAGTTTCGCTGAATCCGTTACTGGTATAACTGCAAAATTGATCCGTTTGGAAAAAAGGGAAAAGGGATTGAAAGCTGTCGATTATACAGCAGAAGAAGTTTCAATTGCTGCAAATAATGACATCGAAGTCCGCTGATATGGAAAAGAACCAAATAAGATACCGGCTGTTGGTCGAAGGGAAAAACGATCAGCATGTAATTTGGAATTTAGCGCAGCGTCTCGGATTGAAGAAGACTTTCGAAGTGGTTGCAAAAGGTTCGTATTCAGAGATTATCTCTGTCTTGCCGACGGAACTGAAAAGTACGAATACGTTGGAGCGTTTAGGCGTTATAGTCGATGCGGATGTGAATATAGACGGTCATTGGCAGGCTATCCGGAATATTTTGCTCAAAAGCGGATTCTATGAAGTTCCCGAATGTTTGCCGGAAGACGGGCTGGTCTGTCAGCCGATTGATCCGGAACAATTAGTTTTCGGTGTTTGGATAATGCCTGACAATCATTTGAAAGGGATGGTTGAAGATTTCATCATACAAATGATCCCTGACACTGATAATGACCGGTTATTGAAGAAAGCGGATGCTGTTTTACAAGAACTTGAAGATAATAAATGGAACCTCTATAAGATCGCTCACCATTCGAAAGCCCGGATTCATACTTGGTTGTCTTGGCATGACGAACCCGGACTTCCGATGGGAACTGCCATAACGAAACAGGTTCTGTCAACAGATAATGATCTGTGCAGGATATTCGTCGGATGGCTTAAGCGCATGTTTGATTGCTAATCAGATGCGGAGGGCAGTAGATGCAGAAGGGGCCTTTATGTGAGGAAGGCTTTGTAGAGGCTGGCGATTCCGCCGGAGAGCATCAAGGTGTAGCCGGAGAGGCCGAGCCAGTCGGCTTCGAGGGGCCGGGAGAGAGGAGCGAGAGTATCGCTCCCAGAGCGGCGAGAGTCATTTCCGTATCCCCCCTCCACAGGGAGAGTAGGGATAGGAGGCTCAGGCAGAGGACAAGGACAAAGGTTGTCACCGGCAACCGGTTGTTTACGCCGGGGAAAGATGACCCGGGCGAGGGTGGTGATGAAATTGAGGATGGTTTCAAGGATGTTCATGAATTATGAATTATGAATTATGAATTATGATTTATGATTTATGATTTATGATTTGAGACTGGATATTGGGAAATAAAAAATTGAGTGTATGAAAAAATTGAAAACTTATACCATATCCGAAAAGGACAGTTCTTCCGTACAGGAACCGGGCGTTTCTTATTCGCTTGAAAATCCTGTTGTCGAGGCATATCCTGTCATGTCTATGGAGGAGGCCTTGAAGAACGGCATGACGCTGGAAGAATCCAAACAACGGATCTTGAAAAGGATCATGATTGAAGTTGTTTTTCGATTTTTTTGCTGATTTTGACTAAGAGGGCTTGGTAGGCGGCGCGGTTGTCGCCGTTGACTTCGCTGATGTATTTGCTTTGGGAGATTTTCCGGGCAAAGGTTTTTGCGTCGTTGCTGGCATCGGCGGCAAAGGGGTAGGCGGAGCGGACCAGGCGGGCATAGTCCATGAAGGAGTCTGCGGGGCTGTCGTAGACGCGGAAACGGAGGGAGTGGGCGCCGAGCTCGATGCCTTCGCCTTTCCACCAGACGTTGGGACGGCCGTAGGCGGTGATGCCGAAATAGTTGTGGTGCTCGACGGCAAGTGTGCTTTGTCCCCAACCGGACTCGATCGCTGCTTGTGCGAGGATGACTACCGGATTGATCCGGAAGGCTTCCCCCGCCTTTTGGGCCAGGGGAAGGAGAGGGTGTAAAAATTCGCTTTGCTTCATTTTTTCCTTTGAAGATTAAAGAGTTGTTTTCTTCGAAAATTAGAGAGTTAAAGAATTAAGAGAGAGAGGGGGCTACAGTTCGCCGGGGCGTTCGTCGCCACCATCGCCGCCGTTGCCGCCGCCGGACGATTCGGACGAGGCGTCTTTTTTGGGGACGTAGCGTTCGAAGGAGACGGTGTTGACGATGTTCTTCAGCATCGTGCCGGGGTAGAAGACGATGTGGGCACGGTTGAAGAGGGCGGTGCTGAAGCCGTCGACGGTGGGCGATCCCTTACTGCCGGCAACCATGCGGAAGCTGCCGAACTCGCCCAAGTGGATGGACTCGCCGTCGGAAAGGGCTTCGTTCATGACTTTGATCAGGCCGTCGAGGACCAGGATGATCTCTCCGCGGCTGGCGGTACAGAGGTTTTCGATACGGGTGCAGATCTTGTTCAGCGTCAGTTGTTTCGTGATGCTGGTCTGTGCATGGTAAAGGGTCGAACCTTCGGTTGCGCCTTTGCTCATGTCTTTGCGTTTGACGAGAGTGTAAACTAATGGCATAAAATTAGGAATTTAAAGGTGAATAATTGATAAAACTAATATCGCATGGAAAACGGCCGTGTGGATATCTGATTGATCGGGTTTGCCCTTATTGACTATACAAAGATACGACAGGGAAAAACTTCGGAGTCGATTAGCGTCGATTAGAGTCGAATAGAGTCGATTAATTTTCGTAGATTTGCCGGCGGAGAGAGAATTTCGAAACATAGGTGTTTTAAAGTCAAAACATAGGTGTTTTGGTTGCGAAACATAGGTGTTTCGGGGGTATAGGGAATAAAAGAAGAATGCCATATAATGCTAAAAATCTAACTAAAAACAAAGACAAAAATGAACAAACAAAAAGGTATGAGTGACGGCTTCATGGACGAGTTCGTGAAGTTTCTGAAAAAAAAGTAGGAGAGATAGTCGGAAGGAACATGTCGTTTCCGCTCCTGCAGGAGTATATCGAAGAGTTGGACGACGAACGCGAGGTGACACTGTTTTTGCTCGCATTCCTGTTCAAAGTGATGCAAACCAAGAGTGTGAAGGCGTGGATCCGTTTGGCGGATCGTTTTTTCGCGACTTACAGTGACGAACTCTACCGCTATAGCGGTTATTGGAAGGAAGGAACGGGGAATGCCAGAATATGGGTGGCTCGCCCCGAACAGTTCATAAGCTATATGGGGGCGATGATGCGAACCGGGATTATCGGGGATTGCTCGTTTGTCCGTCTGGCCAGCTACATATACCTGGTTTTCGACACCGGGAACATGGAAATCACTCTTTTGAACAAGCTGAAGGAGCAAAATCCGGAGGCCGAAACGATCACGAATGTGATGAATGCAGATTTTAAGGCATTTAAGTAGTTTTTTTAAAAGTAAATAATAATCTGATTTTAAGCATTGTATGGCATTCTTTGCTCTAAAATAAAATCTGGGTGAAATGGTTTTCATAATTTGAGGTCCGGGTTGTAATTTTGTGATCTCGGTAGGGACCGAATTTGATATTCTGAAAAAAATTTGAAAAATTGCTATTTATATATCTTTTTAAGAAGAATCTTTCTTATATATTAAGATAGATCGCCATTGAGAGTGGTCGTGTGCGCGCCACGCCATGTTGTAAGTAGCTGTTTCATAGTTTGCTCAGACCGGTCAACCAAACGCCAAACCGAGTAACCAATTTTATAAACTTAATTCCAACCATTTTTATGGATGCAAATTTGAGCAGAGACAAGGTGGCCGGATTCTTGGGACAATCGTTTGTCCGAATACCGCGCAAAGTGTTTACCATGCTATTTCACGGGAAAGGCCGTGAGAAATCGATCGGTATGGCGTATCTGATTTTGATTTCGGAAGTGTATTTCGCTGACGGAAGCGTATGTCTGAGAAAACGCACCTATACGTGCAAACGTGGTGAGTATGTCGGGCGATGCAATGAACTTGCCGCATGTTGCGGAATGAGCGGCACGACTTTACGCCGAAGCCTTAAATGGCTGGAAAAAGAAGGCCTTATTGATATAAATCGTCTCGAAGATGGGATTTTCATCCGTGTATGCGGATATGACTTTATCATGGGTTTCCGTCAGAAGAAGGATGCAAAAAAAGGCGTGGAGGGGCGAGCAGCTTTCCAGGCTTTGGAAGATGCGGAACGTCTTATGGGCGGACGCAGCATGCAGTTCGATTGTTGTGCTGCCGCAAACGAGGAAGGAGGCATGGCATGATGAACGGTGAAGAAACGAACGGAGGAGTCTCTTTGGACGATATGGAAAAGGCGTTGATCTGCCTTCTGATGACCTCGATGGAAGCGCCGGTGCGTGCCGAATACGGAGGGCTGACCTCGGATATGTTTGCCGACGGCTCGTTGGGGTTTGTCTACGAAGTGATCATGAAAATTCATGCAACGGGAGTCCGTCCGGACATGGTGTTGGTGGAACGCGGAATGCGCGAAGCGGACGAAAAGAAGGCTTCCAAGCTGGGCGGCCTGTCGTTCCTGTTGCCCTATATGCTGAATGTGCGCCACGACGGGAATGTGGCGGCCTATGTGGATGGGATCAAGAAACAATATAAACTGAGATGCCTCGCTACGCTGTTCAGCACGATGGCGTTCAAGTCAGGCGAGGTCTCTTCCGTTCCGGAGGAGCTGGTAGACGAGGCCGAACGCCAGTTGATGGAATTCCGCCAGTACACGTCAGAAGGCGCACCGGTGCGCACGATCGGCGAACTTGCCGTCGAAGCAATGGCATGGCATCACCGTCGTTTCGGCGGCGGGCTGGAGACGGAACAGGTGAAGAGCGGGCTGACGGAGTTCGACTACGTGACGGGTGGTTTCCACAACACGGAGCTGACGATCATCGCCGGACGTCCGAGCGACGGGAAAACGGCTGTCACGTTGCAGATGGCGCTGAACGCGGCGCGTGCCGGGAAATCGGTCTGTTTCTTCAGCCTGGAAATGTCGAGCCTGCAGATGCTGAACCGCGTGTTGGCGGGGATGACGGACGTGAACCCGGACCACCTGCGTGTCAACAAACCGACCGAACGCGAGTTGGGTGTCTTGGAAGAGGCTGCCGACCGCTTGAAGGATCTGCCTTTCTATCTCGACTATACGGCCGGGGCTACCGTCGAACAGATACGTGCGAAAGCCATGTTGCAATGCCGTCTGGGGAAATGCGACCTGGTGGTCGTGGACTACCTGCACCTCTTGGGCGGCGAACGCAAGAGAGGCGAGACGCAGGAACAGATGGTCGGCCGCAATATACGTGCACTGAAACAACTGGCGCTGGACTGCAACCGCCCGGTGCTGACGGTCTCGCAGATGAACCGTGCCTGCGAGTTGCGTAGCGACAAGGCGTATCTGCCGGTGATGAGCGACTTGCGCGATTCGGGGACGATCGAACAGGTGGCGGATTGCGTGGCATTCATCTACCGTCCCGAACGCTATGGTTTCACCCGCGACGATAAGACGGGCCACAGCCTGGTGGGGGTCGGCAAAATCTATATAGCGAAGAACCGCAACGGCTCGATCGGCATCGCCCGTTTCCGTTACAACCCTTCGTTCACCCGTATCACGGATTATATCCAACCCGGAACGCAATCTACTTTAGCTCTGTCATGACGAAGCAAGAAATACAAGAACTGAAAGCCTCCCTGTCGATCAGGGAGGTGATCGGGCGCTATATGACACTAAACCGTGTCGGTCGCCGCTGGATGGGACTCTGCCCCTTCCACGGCGACCGACATCCCTCTCTCTCCGTCAACGAAGAGAAGGGCAGCTTTGTTTGCTATGCTTGCGGGGAGAGGGGCGATGTGTTCGCCTTTGTCAGCAAGGTTGAGAACGTCGGTTTTATTGAGGCGGTGAAGAAATTGACAGTGGACAATGTGAATCGATTGACTGTGGACAACGGACAATTGCCAATTAAGAAAAAGGAAAAGGGGAAAGGGGGTAATGTCGACGCGAAGCGGTTGACGGATGACAATATCGACGCGAAGCGATTGCCGATTGAAAAGATACAAAAAGAAAACGAGGTTTTCTTGGCCTCCTTAATGCCGGTAGGCAGCGGTTGTTCGGAATTGACCCCTACCTGGTTGGATTTCGGGGTGGGACAGTCGCCTTTTATGGTTCCTAAATATTGGTGGTCGATGCGGAACCGGTTGGTTTTTCCCGTGCGTGACGAGGAGGGACGGCTGGTCGGGTTTGCCGGCCGGTGGTTGTCGGGCGAGGAAGAGAAGAAGAAATACGTCAATTCGAGGACGAGCGAGTTGTATCGGAAGAGCGAGCTGTTGTACGGGTTGTACGAAGGACGCGAGGCGATTCGCCGGGAAGGGTGTGTTTTTTTGGTGGAAGGGTATAAGGATGTGCTGGCGATGCATGCGGCAGGGTTCAAGCATACGGTAGGGTTGTGCGGGACGATACTGAGCAAGGAGCACATTGCTTTGCTGAAACGATATGCGACATCTGTCCGCGTGATGCTGGATGCCGACAAGGCTGGGCGCAAGGGGACGGATGATGCCATCCCGGCCTTTATGGGCGAAGGGATGGAGGCCGTACGGATCGGTTTGCCCGAAGGAGACGATCCGGATTCGCTCTTTCGCCGCCTGGGAAAGGAGGCGTTTGCCGCCTATGTCCGCGAGGCGGTACGACGGACACTGCCTTCGGACGAACAGCTGTTGCTCGGACGTATCCGCAAAGGGATCGGGCTTCTGTCCGATGTCTCGGAGACGGAGAGAAGAGAACGCCTGCTGCTGACGTTGGGCGATTACCTGGAACAGTTGAAAGGGCTTTCCGCCGAAGCATCTCGTCCGGCGACAATGGACTGGAGGTGGGCATGACCGGTACGGCAGATGATATAGAAGAAAGAAAATGGAAAAACCGTTCCGCCACCCTCCGGTGGCTGGGACGACAATATAGCCCCGATGTCGCTCCCGAAGTGGCTTCGAGGCGTTTGAAACAGTGGATCGTAGGCAACCCCATCCTGTCCGGCCTCTTGCAGGAGAACGGATGGACGCCTTCACAACGGGTGTTGACTCCGAAACAGGTGGAGCAGATTGTAAGAATCCTTGGGGAGCCTTGAATGTTGCTTTTGGAATTTCTTTCCTAAAGTAACATTCGAGGCTTTGGTTGGCACCTAAAAATGCTTTTTTGATATTTGGTTTATATTGGTTTATATTGGTTTTTTAGGGTTGGCATCCTCAGGGCTTTTTTTGTTGGGTTGC
>ULRN01034382.1_pt1 | contig 23426 bp, 19 predicted proteins | sample 1955461 | NCBI WGS metagenome assembly ULRN01 (sample SAMEA4835683, study PRJEB28245) | human gut metagenome | biome: gut microbiome; material: fecal sample | place: Denmark | collected 2008 | reverse complement strand
CCAAGAAGAAATATTATAGTGATAACTACAAGCATTTTAAGATTAATGAAAATCTAAATATATTAAAGTATAATGAGAAAGACGGCAAGGAAGTGCTTGACCTCAACGACGATGCGGCAAGAGTTAATTTAGGTGTAGGCTATCGCATTCCTACAAAAGAAGACTGGGAAGAGCTGCTTGAAGATTGTAAATGGGAAGCCGTTACTACCACACTTTCAGAGATAATAGATCCGTCGCAGACGAAAGTCATTGCACGATGGAAAGTGACAGGACCAAGCGGAAACTCTATCGTTTTACCGATGACCAGTGGTTTCAAAGCTGATGGATGGGGTGTCCAGCCTGACTTAGACATCTACTATACTACAGCTAATCTATATCCGCCGGCTGATGAATTGTCAAATGAATATAAATACCGAAAGGCAGTAGCGCTTACATGGCCTATGTTTGCTAAAGAGACATCAAGCGAAGGTATCGAGGAACCATCGTTTAAATCAATATTCCGTGATTTTGGTGTTGTGATACGACCGGTATTCGACCTCTACTCAAATAAATAAGTATCTGAAAAAAAGATAATGATTTAAAAAGGAATTAAGTATGAACACAATACGAACCAAAAAGCTCATTACGCTATCAGGTGGCAGATGGGCAAGAACAGGGCTCAGCGTATTGCTTACATCGCTCTTCACGGTAGGCGCTCAGGCGCAGACCGCAAGCGAGGGCATCGCTGAACCGCCGCGCGACACCAACAAGGAACTTCGCACCCGTACATGGAGCGTCTACGCCCAGGGCGGACTCTCATGGGCAACCGGCGTGTGGTATCAGAACCTGGACGCAAAGAAGAGCTACAAGCAGTCGCCCGCCGTGGGCGGCGGCGTAGACTTCACCATACGTCCGTGGATTCGCGTAGGAGCCGACTATATATGGTCGCGCTACCGCCGCGAGCAGCGCTTCTCGGCGCTCAACACCGAGACATCGCCTGCCAAGACATACGGCAACTACGTAATCAACACCCACAACGTGAAGCTCGGCGTGCAGTTCAACTTCATGGAGCTATGGCCCAACCGCAAGCCCCAGTGGCTTAACATCTGGCTGGGCACGGGCCTGGGAGGAACCTTCGCCCGCGGCAACGAATACGGTATATGGGTGGGCAACACCATCACCGAAGGCGAGACCACCACACCGGTGTTCGGCGACCTGAACATCAGCAACGACGCCACGGTGACCATCGTAGGAAGGGTGGCAACAGCCAACCGCCACGAGAAGTTCAACAAGCTCTTCATCCCCGCCACGCTCCACATCGAGGCTGATGTGAGCCGACGGTTCACCCTGGGGCTGAAGGGCGAGATGGACTGGCTGCTCAACCGCAAGGAGGTGGCACCCAAGAACCTCATCTACGCCCTTGCCACAGTGCGCTACAATTTCGTGAGGAGCCGTGCGAGCAAGCTGCGCGAGTTTTATGCCGGAGAGATAGCCACTCTCAACGACCGCGCCAACACCCTGCGTCAGGAGGCTGAAGCCGAAAAGGCTCGCGCCGACCGCGAAGCTGCCCTCCGGCAGAAGGCGGAGCAGCAGAACAGCGACCTGCAGCGCCAGCTCGACGACTGCCGTGAAAGCAAGAAAGCCGTGGCAAAAGCCCCCGAACACTACGTGCAGTTCGCCCACAACAGCTCCAGCATGAGCCGTGAGGAGGCAGACCGCCTGCGCTCATTCGCCCGCAGCATGAAGGGCAGGAAGCTCGCCATCCTCGCCGAGGCAAGCACACCGGGCACTGCCAGATACAACCAGACCATCTCCGAGCGCCGCATGAAGCGGGTGGTGAAGATATTGCGCAAGGAGGGCTTCGCCCCCGAAGACCTGCATCCGCAGACCGCCGTCGGAGCCAGAAACGGCAAGAGGAACTACGAAGGCCGCCGTGTGACAATAACAGTCAAGGAATAACAAAAAAAAGGAATAACTATGAGAACATTAAAATCAATAGTGTTGGCCGGCGCGATGTTGCTGGCGACACCGGCGTTCTTCAGCTCCTGTCAGGAGAACGCTCCCGAGATAGACTACGAGATGAAAGTGACCGTGGTCAACGACTTCACCAAAGTGGTGGACGCCATCAACAACAGTTCGCTCAGCAATGAGCAGGCGATAGCCAAACTCGTGGCAGCCATCGACCAGATGAATGCCGACCAGCAGACCAAGCTCCAGGCCATCATGGAAGCCATCACATCCGTCAACAACACCCTTGAGACCAAGCTCGCCGCCATCGAGGCTGCCATGAGGGCGCAGACCCTCTCCATGGAGAGCAAGCTGGCGCTCATAGAGCAGGTAATCAGCAGCTTGAACACTACGCTCGAGACCAAGCTCGGTGCCATCCAGGCAGCCTTGAAGGAGCAGACCATATCCATGGAGGCGAAGATGGATCTCATCAAGGGCATCCTCTCCAACCTGAACACCACGCTCGAAGTGAAGCTCGGAGCAATCGAGGCTGCTATGAAGGAGCAGACCATCGCCTTGAAAGACAAGCTGGCGCTTATAGAGCAGGTCATCAAGGACCAGACCAGCAGCTTCGATGCCAAGATGGAACTCCTCATCAAGGCAATCACCAGTCTGCCCGACTACTCCGAAAAGCTCGTCGCCATCGAGGCCGCCATCAAGGCAATGCCCGACTATTCCGAGCAGCTCAAGGCAAAAGAGCAGGCAATGAAGGATATGAACGCAACGCTCACCGAAAAGCTTGCCATACTCGAGAGCATCCAAAGTGCCATTTCCGACAACGGCAAGAAGCTCGCCGCCATCGAACAGGCAATCAAGGCAATGCCGGACTACGGACTGAAAATCACTGCCATCAATACGGAAATCATCAATCTGCTGCAGGCTGTGAAAGACGGCAGCAAGAGCGAGACGGACGCCATGGCGGAGATTGCCAGGAAGATTGAAGAACTGAAGCTTAACTCCGGCGTAAGCACGGCTAAGGAAACCATGAAGTATGTTGACCTCGGATTGCCAAGCGGTATAAAGTGGGCAAAATGCGACCTGGGCGCAAGAAGACCTGAAAATTTTGGCAGCAGTTACTCTTGGGGCGAGACCTGGGAAAAGATTGGAACCGATTATTATTACTTCACTGACATAGTAAAGGGACAATACACGAAGTATGATAGCCGTGACAAGCGATATTTCCTTGAGAAGGAAGATGATGTAGCCTATCTGCGACTTGGAGAAGGATGGAGATACCCGACATGGAACGAAATGCAGGAATTGATCGATAACTGTACGGTTACGGAGTCTACACTCAATGGAAAGCTGGGCGTAATGTTCGTATCTAAAATCAACAACAACTACATCTTCTTTGCATACTTCAGTGAATTATCATCTGGAGGTTACCGTTGGTCAAGTGCTTTGGTACCAAGCAATCCGTCAACTGTTAAGTGTTTGTATTTTAAAAAGAAAGGAGATAGAATCGTTGTAGAGCAACTGAATGTAATTAGAGATGAGAATGCTACAGCAATTCGTCCGGTTTACGTAAAAAGAAAACCATTTTAACCATATCAACTCCTCTTCCTCATGTAGGGAGAGGAGTTTTTTTAAGATAAATATTTTTTTATTTTCTTACCCTCACACCCTCACAATCCGGCTGAAACGCCATGTTTATCGGGGTTTCAGTGGTGAGGGTAAGTGTGAGGGTGTGAGGGTAAATCGAATACGGTATACCGCTTATCTTACCCACACGGCATAATCCTTTTTGCGCGGCTTCGCCTTTGCAGGTTCGTTAAGTGCATAGCCAAGGGCGACGTGGCCGATGCCTTCGTAGTCGCCTTCTATTCCCCATTCCTTGAGCATCGCCTTGCCTTCGGCGGAAGAGAATATCTCCTTGGCGCGATGAATCCAGCAGCTGCCCAGTCCGAGGGAATGGGCGGCGTTCATCAGATTGCCCATCACGAGGGAACCGTCGTAGAGATAGGTGGGGCGCTCCTTGTCGGCAAGCACGAGCAGAATGACGGGTGCCCCATAGAATGGGTCGGAAGTGGTGCCCATCACTTCGGCGTTAAGCTGCGACAGACGGTCGCGCACGGCCTTGTTGGTAACTACCACTATCCGTGGTGACTGCATCCCCCTGCCGGTAGGAGCATACTCGCCGGCAGTTACAACCTCTTTGATAAGTTCATCACTTGGGATGCGTTCCGGGTCAAAGCTGCGCACACTACGGCGTGTCATGAGACATTTTATAGTTTCGTTTGTTGTCATAGTCATGATAATTTGTTTGTTGTCATTATGTTTCTTGTTACAAAATTAAGTATTGAGGCTGACATGAAGAAAACAAGTTAGTTAATGTTGGTTAATCAGATTTCTTCGGTTGTATTATGAAAAAGACAGGAGAAAGCATTTTCCTTTATGTTTCTCCTGTCTTTTTGCTTGTTGTCATTTTCTGTCCTATGCGTTCTTCTTCAATGGATTGAAGAGGTCGAATGATGCGTCCCAGTCTTTCCATACAGGTTCGCGTCCCAGTTCGCGCAGTCGCTTGTCGATGACCTTTGCCGTGCGCTCGTCGCTTACGCTGAACTGCTCCAGTGCCTGCGGATAGGTGTGGTAGCCGCCGGGGTTCACCTTAGATTCGGCAGACATGGTGGTTACGCCGAGCGTAGCCATGTTGTCTCGGATGAAAGCCGGTTCACGGGTTGAATATGAAATGTCAACGTCGTGGTCGAAGATGCGCATGGCGAATGTGGCCTGTGCCAGCTGGCGGTCGGTCATATAGCAGTTAGGCTGGAAGCCTTCGTTCTGCGCCGGTCGCATACGCGGGAAGTTCACGCTGTATTTTGTGCGCCAGTAGTGTTTCTGCAGATACCTCAGATGGTATGCCATCATGACAACGTCGGTGCGCCATTCCTTTTCCAGTCCTATCAGTACGCCCATTCCGATGGAGTGTACGCCAGCCTGTCCCATTCGGTCGAAGCCGTCGCAGCGCCATTCAAAGCGGCTCTTCATGCCGCGCGGATGATAGAGCTTGTAGTTCTCGCGGTGGTAGGTCTCCTGGAAACAGATTACTCCGTTGAGCCCGTGGCCCACGAGGGTGCTGTAGTCCTCTGCAGAGAGCGGCATCACTTCAATCTTGATGTTTGAGAAATACTTTTTGGCAATGTCTATCGCTTTGGCAAGATATGGTGTGCCGGCCTTTGCAGGGTTCTCTCCCGTTACGAGAAGGATGTTCTCGAACGGGGCGAGCTTCTTTATCGCCTTATACTCATTCTCGATCTGCTCGGGGGTGAGGATGGTACGCGCCATGGGATTCTCGCGGTGGAATCCGCAGTAGACGCATGAGTTGGAGCAGGAGTTTGTTATATAAAGAGGTATGAACATCGACATCGTCTTGCCGAAGCGTTCCTCCGTGTAGTGGCGCGAGAGGCGTGCCATCTCTTCAAGATACGGCTCGGCTGCCGGCGAGAGCAGCGCCATGAAGTCGTTTACGTCGCAGTGGCTCTTGCCGAGCGCGCGGCGTACGTCGGTGGCGGTCATGCTCGCGATGCGTTCCGTGGTCTCCTGCCAACTTATTTTGCTTAATTCATCTGAAAACATATTATTCCTTTTTCTTTGTTTTTATAAGTCAATTACCATGCTTTCCATGGTTGCGAGGTCTATGGTCCAGAGCTTGTCGATGAGCGGCGAACCGAATCCGGCGGCAAGCAGCAATACCTGGCATGCCTCCACGCTGCCCACTACGGCTGGCGTGGTGGGCAGCACCGCCTTGCCGGGGTGTGGCATGCGGAGCATCTCCTGCTCGTCGGGGAAGAGGGAACGGTAATTTCGCTCCCCCTTGCACAATACGGCCACCTGGCCTTCCATCGCACGGATTGCGCCGTAGACGAATGGCTTGTGGAGGCGCTGGCATACGTCGCTCACGATGTAGCGCGTGGCGAAGTTGTCCATTCCGTCCACAACGATGTCGTAGTCCCGGATAAGTTCCTCGGCATTCCCGGCGGTCAGCCGGTAGGGGTAGGCCTCTATCTCCACTTCGCTGTTGAGCTGCCGTAGCCTTTGCTTTGCACATTCCGCTTTCTTCTGCCCGGTCTGCTCTTCGGAGTAGAGCACCTGGCGGTGGAGGTTGGTAATGTCAACCACGTCGTCGTCGATGATGCCTATCCTGCCGATTCCAGCTCCAGTGAGATAGGTTGCGATGGGAGAGCCCAGTCCGCCGGCGCCTATCAACAGGACTTTAGCCTTGCGTATCTTCTGTTGGCCATCCTCGCCGATTTCGGGAATCATGATCTGGCGGTTGTATCTTTCTGTCATTTCTTGAACTTTCTGAGGTCGTGTGTCAGCTTGGCGGCACAGAAGTTCGGACCGCACATCGTGCAGTATTCACCGTCTGTATGGCCAGCCTCCTCGAAATACTTGAGTGCGAGGTCCGGATCGAGCGAGAGATGGAACTGGTCTCTCCAGCGGAACTCGAAACGCGCCTTCGACAGGGCGTTGTCGCGCACCATGGCTCCGGGATGTCCCTTGGCGAGGTCGGCGGCGTGGGCGGCAATCTTGTATGTCACCACTCCCGTGCGCACGTCTTCCTTGTTGGGCAGTGCGAGATGCTCCTTCGGTGTCACGTAGCAGAGCATTGCCGTGCCGAGCCATGCAATCTGTGTGGCGCCGATGGCAGACGTGATGTGGTCGTAGCCAGGGGCGATGTCGGTCACGAGCGGGCCGAGCGTATAGAACGGAGCCTCGTGGCAGTGGTCAAGCTGGCGGTCCATGTTCTCCTTGATTTTCTGCAAAGGCACGTGGCCCGGACCTTCGATGAATGCCTGCACGTTCTTGTCCCATGCGCGCAGAACGAGTTCGCCCATAGTGTCGAGCTCGGCAAACTGAGCCTCGTCGTTTGCGTCGGCGATGCATCCGGGGCGCAGACCGTCGCCCAGCGAGAGGGCGACGTCGTATTGTGCCACGATGTCGCAGATGTCGTCGAAGTGCTCATAGAGGAAGCTCTCCTGGTCGTGGAGGAGACACCACTTGCTCATGATGCTTCCGCCGCGGCTTACGATGCCGCACAGACGCTTGTCTGCCAGATGCACGTTGTGTCTTCTGATTCCGGCATGGATGGTGAAGTAGTCCACTCCCTGCTCGCATTGCTCGATAAGCGTATCGCGGTAAACCTCCCAGTTGAGGTCTTCCACCTTGCCGTTCACTTTTTCCAACGCCTGGTAGATAGGCACGGTGCCTACAGGCACCGGACAGTTGCGCACAATCCATTCGCGCGTCTCGTGGATATTGTCGCCGGTGGAGAGGTCCATGAGCGTGTCGCCGCCCCATTTGCATGACCATACGGCTTTGTCCACTTCCTCCTCGATGCTTGATGTGGTGGCGGAGTTGCCTATGTTGGTGTTTATCTTCACGAGGAAGTTCCTGCCGATGATCATCGGCTCGCTTTCGGGGTGGTTTATGTTGGCAGGGAGCACCGCACGGCCGCGCGCAATCTCGTCGCGCACGAATTCCGGCGTGATGGCAGACTTGATGCCGAGCTCCTCGCAGTTCATGTTCTCGCGTATGGCAACGTATTCCATCTCCGGCGTTATGATGCCCGCCTTGGCGTATGCCATCTGCGTGATGTTCTTGCCTGCCTTGGCGCGGCGCGGCAGCTGTATGTGTTCAAAGCGCAGACTGTCGAGCGAGTGGTCGGCGAGCCGCTGTTTGCCGTATTCGCTTGTCACTTCGGCAAGCTGCTCGGTGTCGTCGCGGTCGATGATCCACTGCTGGCGGATGCGGGGCAGACCTTTCTTGAGGTCAATCTCGATGTCGGGGTCGCTGAACGGACCGCTTGTGTCGTAGATATAGACCGGCTCGTTGGGGGTCGTGTGTGGCAGTCCTTTCTCGTCGCGAACTACGGTGGGAGTGAGGTTGACCTTTGTCATTCCTACTTTGATTTCAGGGAAGAGCTTGCCCTGCATATACGCCTTTTCTCTCTTGGCGTATGCTTTGTTGTCTTGTGGCATAATATTGTATATGTCGTTTATATAGGTTGATGATAAGTTGCTGCTTGTTATTCGTTCAGGAAGGCGGTGAGAGGAGAGCTTGCCTCGGCACAGTCGCTGATGGCACCGAGTCCTGCCTCATAGGCGCGTCTGCCGCATACCACGGCCTCCTTGAATGCCGTTGCCATCTCCACAGGGTTGCCGGCTACGGCGATTGCGGTGTTTACCAGACAGGCGGATGCTCCCATCTCCATTGCCTCGGCGGCATGGCTCGGTGCTCCGATTCCGGCATCCACCACCACTGGCACTGTGGCTTGCTCGATGATGATCTGCAGGAAATCCTTCATCCTCAGTCCCTTGTTTGTTCCGATAGGTGCGGCGAGCGGCATCACTGTGGCAGCTCCGGCCTCCTCCAGGTGTTTGCAGAGCGTAGGGTCGGCCTGGCAGTAGGGCAGCACGATGAATCCCTGCTTCACGAGTTCCTCCGTCGCCTTCAGCGTCTCCACCGAGTCGGGCAGCAGGTAGCGTGGGTCCGGATGGATTTCGAGCTTCAGCCAGTTGGTGCCGAAAGCCTCGCGTGCCATCTGTGCGGCGAATACGGCCTCTTCGGCATTGCGCACTCCGCTGGTGTTGGGCAGAAGCTGGATGTTCGGGTTCTGCACGATGTGCGTCAGGAGGTCGTCGTGCTCATCGTTCAGTTCGATGCGCTTCATGGCAACCGTCACCATTTCAGTCTCCGAAGCCTTGATTGCCTCGGCCATGAGGGCGTTGTTGTTGAATTTTCCTGTACCTAAAAACAGGCGTGAGTTGAACTCGCGGCCTGCGATGATAAGTTTCTCCATAGTTTTATAGTATGTATAGTTGTATATATATTATAATATGTATAGTTGTGTATTGAAGTTCTGGAATCTGTAGTCTCTCCGATGCGTTATCCTCCGCATACCGCCTTGATGATGACTATATTGTCTCCCTCCTTTATCGTGGCTCCGGCCCATTCCGTGCGCGGCACCATACGGTTGTTCACGGCTACGGCAATGCCCCTTTCGGGCAGTTTTGTCTCCTCCGCCAGGGCGAGTAGGGTGGAAGCTTCCACTTCGGTCTCCTTGTTGTTGATTCTGATTTTCATAATTTGCCTGAATTAGGTTGTTAAACAAATGCGACAACCTCACTTCTCCGGCGCTTTGTGGATTCTTGTCTTCTATCTTCCTGTTGCCTTTCAAGAACAGAAAAAAAACCCTGATTCCTTGTTTCGGCGGATTCCGCATCCGTCTGGGAATAGGGGCTTTGTGTAGAAGATAATGAAGTTATATCATTTTCCCTTCGGCGGCATTATCCGCATCAGGTTCTATGGGTATAATCTCAGCTGAGTCCACTCAGCACCCCGTGATAGTTCTCTTGGTGCAAAGGAAAGAATAATATTTCAATCCTGCAAGTTTTGAAAGGATAATATTTCAATCCTGCAGGTTCTGAAAGGATAATATCTCAATCCTGCAGGTCTTGTTTGATGTTTCATTCGTATATGGATGTGGAGAGGCGATGTCCTGAAAGAAAAGATATTCTCTATCATGGGATAGATATTTGCATTTGCCTGCCTGTTGGAGGAATTGTATCTTTGCCTCATGATTATCATAACGACAAAAAAACAAGGATATGGGAAACTTACGGAAAATATTCCTTTTCTATTATGAAGGCTTCAGGGGGATGACGGTCGGCAGGACGCTATGGGCCATCATCCTGATAAAGCTTTTCATAATATTTGCCGTTCTCCGTGTCTTCTTCTTCCAGCCTGCCCTGTCGGGCACTGACGGGGAGAAGGCGGACAAAGTGAGGGAAAATCTGATAACGACGAAACCTTAATCAGAAAAGCGTATGGATATAATCAACGTAGTGGAATGGTCGAGGGCACAGTTTGCCCTTACCGCATGTTACCATTGGCTGTTCGTGCCGCTGACATTGGGATTGGGAATAATAGTTGCCGTGATGGAGACTGTATATTACCGCACCCGCAAGCAGGAATGGCTGAATCTCACCAAGTTCTGGATGACGCTCTTCGGAGTGAACTTCGCCATAGGAGTAGCCACGGGCATCATCCTGGAGTTTGAATTCGGAACCAATTTCTCCAATTATTCATGGTTCGTGGGCGATATCTTCGGAGCTCCGCTTGCCATAGAGGGCATCTTTGCCTTCTTCTGCGAAAGCACGTTCTTCGCCGTGATGTTCTTCGGCTGGAAGAAGTTTTCCGCCGGCCAGCATCTTGCCGCCACCTGGCTCACGGCCTTCGGTGCGAGTCTGAGCGCATGGTGGATTCTCGTGGCCAACTCATGGATGCAATATCCTGTGGGGATGGAGTTTTCCGCCGACCAGATGCGCAATGTGATGGTCAGCTTCCGGGATGTGGCGCTCTCGCCCGTCGCGGTGAACAAGTTCTTCCATGCCGTCACCAGCGGATGGTGTCTTGCCGGCGCTTTCGTCGTCGGCGTGAGCGGTTGGTTCCTTATCAGGAAGCGCCACGTCGGCTTTGCCGTCAGGTCAATCAAGGTGGGCGGCGCTGTGGGGCTTGCCGGCATACTGTTGTGCATGTACTCCGGCGACGGCAGTGCGGTAGAGGTGACAAAGGTTCAGCCAATGAAGCTTGCCGCCATGGAGGGACTGTATGAGGGCAAGGAGGGGACTCCCCTTGTCGGCTTCGGCATCCTGAATCCGGATAAGCAATGGAATGACAATCAGGAGTCTATGCTGTTTGAGATAGCCATCCCCAAGGGCTTGAGCATACTTGGACGCCACGATGCCGATGCCTTCATCCCGGGCATCAAGGACATCATTGAGGGAAAGGATGTTGTGGACGGAAAGATGGTCAATACCGTTCCGTATGCCGAACGTATCAGTCGCGGCAAGGCTGCCCGGAAGGCCCTTGCAGCATACAATGAGGCAAAGAAGACAGGCAACGCCGCCGGTATGGCAGCGGCGGAAAAGGCACTGAAGCCGCACTATAAGTATTTTGGCTACGGTTACTTCAACGATGTCAAGGAAGCAATCCCCAATGTTGCCATGGTGTTCTATCCTTTCCATATCATGGTTGCCGTCGGCGGATGGCTGTTGGTCTTCCTCGCCGCAACGGTGTATCTGTCATTCAGGCGGCGCGAATGGCTGAGCTACAGATGGAAGAGCATAAGTGTCTTCCCTGTCCTGGCTCTTCTCACCCTGCCTCTGACATACATCTGCTCCCAGTGTGGCTGGATTGTAGCCGAAGTGGGGCGCCAGCCATGGGCAATCCAGGACATCATGCCGGTACAGGCAGCCGTTTCAAGTCTGTCGGTAGGCCAGGTGGTCACCACATTTATAATCTTCGGCTTGTTGTTCACCGTCCTTCTCTGTGCCGAAATCAATATAATGATAAAGCAGATAAAGAAAGGTCCCGAGGCGGTGGACGGGCAGACGGAAATTGTTGAACCCCAAAACATATAACCATGAACTATCAGCTTTTACAAGAATATTGGTGGCTTTTGATTTCAGTCTTAGGCGCACTGTTGGTCTTCATGCTCTTCGTGCAGGGAGGCCAGTCGATGATACCGCAGATGAAGGAGAACCAGCGTGAAGGGATGCTGTATTCCATCGCGCACCGCTGGGAGCTCACCTTCACAGTGCTTGTCACCTTTGGAGGAGCGTTCTTCGCATCGTTCCCGCTGTTCTATTCCACATCCTTCGGCGGAGCCTACTGGATATGGATGCTTATACTCTTCGGATTCGTAGTGCAGGCGGTGAGCTTCAAATACCGCACTGCCGAGGGAAACATCCTTGGCCGCAGGGTGTATGACATCTTCCTTTTCATCAACGGCATCCTTGCGCCGCTGCTCCTTGGCGGAGCGGTTGCCACATTCTTCTTCGGCAGCGACTTCACTGTGGAGAAGACTAATCTCACCGACGCGTCTGCTCCCGTCATATCGCAGTGGGGCGACTGGCATGGACTGGAAGTGCTTCTGGATTGGCGTGTGGTGATGTTCGGATTGATGGTGCTGTTCCTCACACGTGTGCAGGCTAACCTCTGGTTCCTGAATCAGGTGAAGGACGGGCAGACTGCCGGCTGGAACCGTAGACAGCTTCTCGTCAATGCTCCCGTATTCGTCGTGCTCTTCCTCGCCACGGTTGCAGTATTGTTCACGGCAAGCGGTTATGAAACGACAGGACTGCATGAGTTCCGGCAGGTGGACCACAAATATCTCGACAATCTTCTGGCTATGCCCGCGGCACTCTCATGCTTCCTTTCGGGAACCCTCCTTGTACTCTATGCCGTCTATGCAGCTCTGGTCCGTAAGAGCCGCAAGGGAATATGGTTCTCGGGTGTGGGCACGGTTCTCGTGGTGCTGGCGCTGTTCTGGGTGGCTGGCTACAACAACACGCCTTACTATCCCTCTTATGCAGACATGGGGTCGTCTCTGACAATCTATAATTCCTCATCATCAGAGTTCACCCTCAGGACGATGAGCATCGTCAGTCTGGCCATACCTTTCGTGCTGGCATACATAGCATGGGTATGGTATAAACTGACAAAGTAGGCGAGGGGGGACTCTTCTTCGCTCCCTATGATACATGAACAAGCCCCCAAACGGCCCGGATGACCGTTCGGGGGCTGTTATTTATGCCTCATAACCCGGATGTACCAAAATAATTTGTAACTTTGCAGAATATAATCATCAGACTAAAGGAAAAAACGGAATGAGATACATTACAGCACTTACGATAGCAGGCTCCGACAGTTGTGGCGGAGCCGGAATACAGGCGGATATCAAGACGATGACGGCGCTCGGCGTATATGCCGCGTCGGCGGTGACGGCAGTTACCTCGCAGAATACGCAGGGCATCAGCGCCGTGGAACCGGTGAGCGCCGCGGCGGTGGAGGGCCAGATACGCGCCGTTATGGGCGACCTCGTGGTGGATGCCGTGAAGGTGGGGATGCTCGGCGACGCCGGCGTGATGCGTGCGGTGGCGGCATGCCTGCGCGAATACAAGCCGCAGAACATCGTGGTGGACCCCGTCATGGTGTCTACGAGCGGACATGCCCTGATGGACGAGGATGCCGTGAAGACATTCGTGGGCGAACTCCTGCCCTTGGCTACGCTCCTCACCCCGAACATCCCCGAAGCTGAAAGGCTCTCCGGAATGACAATCCGCTGCGCCGCCGATATGGACGCAGCCGCAGCGGCAATCTGCCGGCTCGGATGCAGGGCGGTGCTGATAAAGGGCGGACACCTGAAGGGCGAGGAGAAGGAGGACAGACTCTATGTGGACGGCCGACTGGCTGCTTCGTTCCGCAATGCAGCCGTGGAAACCATGAACACTCACGGCACGGGATGCACCCTCTCGTCGGCGATTGCCTCGCTGCTCGCCCGCGGGGAGACGATGCTTGCTGCCGTAGGCCACGCCGTGGAGTATCTTCACGGAGCCATCGTTGACGGCAAGGACATCCGTCAGGGCAAGGGCCACGGCCCCGTCAGCCATACACATCTCTACCGCAGTGCCGACGACGCCCATCCTACAAAGCGTCTCGAAGGTATGGCACTGCAGTTCATCAGCCACAGCAACGGTGTCCACGCCTATGCCGACGGTATAGAACTGGCGCTGAAGGGCGGCTGCCGCTGGGTACAGCTGAGGATGAAGGAGGCGACGGACGCTGAGTTTGTCGCCGAGGCTAAAAAGGTGAAGGCTCTCTGCGAGGAATACCATGCCGTGTTCATCATCGACGACAAGGTAAACCTCGTAAGGCAGACGGGAGCCGACGGAGTGCATCTCGGCAAGAACGACATGCCGATAGATGAGGCCCGCAGGATTCTGGGTCCTGAATATATAATAGGTGGAACGGCAAACACGCTTGACGACGTGGAGCGCCTCTACAGGGCGGGGGCAGACTATATAGGCTGCGGCCCGTTCCGCTTCACCACCACCAAGAAGAACCTCTCGCCCGTGCTCGGCATCGAGGGCTACAGGAAGATAATCCGTGGTATGCGCCAGCGGGGAATCGTGCTGCCGATGGTGGCTATAGGCGGAATCCTGCCTGACGACGTTAGGGCAATAATGGGGACCGGCGTGAGCGGAGTGGCCGTTAGCGGTGCGGTGCTTACGGCCGGAAACCCGATAGGCGAGACGCAGAAGTTCTGCCGGCTCGTGGAATCTGCAACGGAATAAAACTGGCTGAATGATGGAATGGATAGTAATAACCTCGCCCGGATTTCTCCAGGGCGAGGCAGACTTTATCGACAGACTCTTCGGTCACGGCCTCGACCGGCTGCATCTGCGAAAGCCGGGGGCAGACATAGGGGAGTGCAGAAGACTGCTGGACGGAATCAGCCGCGAATGGCTGCCGCGGATAGTGGTGCACGACAATTTCGGACTGTGCCGTGAATACGGTCTCGGCGGGGTGCATCTGAACGGACGCAACCCGATGGCACCGCCAAACCACGAGGGCAGCGTGTCGCGCTCATGCCACAGTCTGGAAGAAATCTCCCGCTACAAGGGGGAGTGTGATTATCTCACGCTCAGTCCGATATTCAACAGTATCTCCAAACAGGGATACATGGCGGCTTTCGGGCCCGGGCAGTTGGCAGCCGCCAGAGATAGCGGACTGATAGACCGCCGCGTGATTGCCCTTGGGGGCGTGACGCTGGAGAATATCCCCCGTGTGAAGGAACTGGGCTTTGGCGGCGTGGCAATCCTCGGCGACGTGTGGCAGCGGATGGCAGACGGTAATGTGGACGAATACCTCGCTTCGCTGCGCAAGGCATTGTAATCATTTGTCAATTTTTAAATCAACGTAGTCTATGATACAGTTCATTATAGTATATATAGCAATTCTGGCAGCTTTGATGTATGCCTCATACAGAATATGGAAGTATTTCTCCAATCAGGGCGGCGTGGCAGGAAACAGCTGTGGCGACTGTTCTGGATGCGCACTCGCCGAGCTGAAAAAGCACGCACACAACAGCAGCTGCAGTTCCAACAGTAAGCATAAGGCGAAGGCCGGTTCCCGGGAAGATCAGGAATCAGCTCCGTCAAAGGGTTCAAAAGCCGGATTCGTACATAAAAACGAGGAAAAAGCGGATGAAAAATAAATATTTAAAAGAATTGTGCCGAAAAGTTTGGTGGATATAAATAAATTCCCTACCTTTGCACTCGCAAATGAGAAATGGTACCTTGGCCGATCGGTTAGGTAACGGTCTGCAAAACCGTGTAGAGCAGTTCGACTCTGCTAGGTACCTCCAAAAGAGCTTCAAGTCATATTGATTTGAAGCTTTTTTTATACCCCCATAACATTCCATATATTTTTATCCGCAGTGCCAACCACGGCTGCCCTGGCTGCAAAGCTGCAATCCATCGGGCGGAAAGTTCTGCTCCATTGGTCGTGTCACGGTAGAGAAAAGTATTTTTCACTATAGTGGAAAACACTTCTCACTATAGTGAAAAACACTTCTCACTGTAGTCGCACGCCCGGCGGAGCAATGCTTTTCAGCTGTCAAACCTTACCATGCTTCTCACTACTTCCGTCTCACCCGTCTCGCTGTTTGACTTGCAGATCCTTATGTGGAAGGTGTTGTCGTCCACCTTCTCGCGGTAGAACTTGAGCTGGTCGCCGTAGTGGCTCTCGGCCACGTAGGCAATGTCGAAGCGCTTGATGCGGTGGCTCTTGTACCAGTCTATGGGGAAGAGGTCGATCACGTGCTCGATGTATTTCACGCTGTTGATATGTCCGTTCACGTCCACGTCGCTGTAATGGGTGTCGATGGTGCGCAGCAGTTCGGCGTCCTTGCTCATCTTCACACGCGAGAGCGGACCGATGGGGCATTCTTTTTCGGTATCGATGTAGCGCATGATTTCCCCGTCGCGTATCTCCATGATGTTCTGCGGCTGCCTGGTTTCGGTGTCGATCATTGCCCACACACTTCTGCCGTAGCCGTATACCGTGCTGTCGTCGGGACTGCTGATGCGGAAGTTCCTGTTCGTGAAGTATCTCATGGCGCTTTCCACCCATGTCTCCACGTCGAACTTCTCGTATGCCGCTGGCATATCGGTCATCTCTATGGCGAGGCGCGAAAGTACCCATGTCTTGTGGATAGGGTTCAGATAGTTCATTCCGAAGTCGCGGTCGTTGGAATGGAAGTCGGCTGCATTGAGCAGATGGTTGCCCAGGTGTCCCATGAAGAGCTTCTTGGAGAAGTCGCAGTGGAACGGTTCTGCCAGGAATCCGTATCTGCCGATCTTGTCAGTTGATTCAGTCTTCTTGTTGTCTGTTGATTTCATATAGTTGATTTTATCTGGTTTTGTGGTAAAAGTCGGTGTGGTGCATTGTGTCAGACGGTGATTTTCCCGTTGTCGTTGAAAACCTCCTCCTCATACGTCATATACATCAATACGCTGTCCACCTTGTATGTGTCGTGCTTCAGCTGGTAGAGGTCGCTGATGCTGTGCGGCTTCTTGTCGGCCAGGAGGTTGAGAATCTCCCTGCGTATCTGCTCCTGCTCCAGTTTGTCCTCTTTCGTCTCCTTCTTGTGGCTGATGCATACGTCGCATTGTCCGCAATCCTTTGTCTCCTTCTCGCCGAAATATCTTAGCAACTGTCTGCTGCGGCAGATATATTCGTTCTCGGCGTAGTCTATTACGGCTTCGATTCTTGCCCTGAAGAGGTCCTTGCGCTGCTCGTAGACGTTCTGCGGGATTACGAGCTCGCTCTGTTCCACCCGGCTCTGTGTGTATCTGATGCGGGGAGTGGATTTCCTGGGAATGAAGCTGATGATATGCTTGCGGTTCAGTTCCTTGAGCATCATATACACCTCGCGTTCGTCTATGTCGCATTGCTTTGCTATGATGCCCTCGTCGATACATACATAGTCGGAGAACAACCCGCTGTAGCATCTGAGCAGCGTGATGATCAGGGTGTTGTACTTCTCCGACAGTTCGTTCAGCCTGTAGAGTTCGTCCCTGTCCACAAGGAACATCATCCTTGTCCGTGTCTCTCCGTCCTCCTTGTATTCTATGTAGCCGGATTTCTCGAGAATGTGGAGTGCCGACTCGAGCTTTATGGGGAAGTGCTTGAAGTAGATGCAGAACTGTTCGATGTTGAATTCGAAGGTGTGGTTGAATCCGCTGCCTACGGCCAGCTGGAAGAAGTAGGCGATATGTTCGTAAACCGTCTTGATGTAGTCCTTGTCGGGGAAGTTGTCGGCAAGCCTGTTGTGGAGCACGGCGCGGTCTCTGTCGCTGTAGAGCATCACGGCGTATGCCTTCTTCCCGTCTCGTCCGGCACGTCCTGCCTCCTGGAAATACGCCTCGATGGAGTCGGGGCAGTCGATATGTATCACCACCCTCACGTCGGGCTTGTCTATTCCCATGCCGAAGGCATTGGTGGCTACCATCACCTTCACTTTGTCCTCCTGCCACATCGTCTGCCTCTCGTCCCTCATGCTGTGTTCCAGTCCGGCGTGGTAGAATGTGGCGCTGATGCCTGCCTGCTGCAGATACTCCGCCATTTCCTTGGTTTTCTGCCGGCTGTATACATATACGATGGCGCTGCCTTCCACGGATTCCAGTATATGTACCATCTGCTCCTTCTTGTCGCTTGTCTCCCTCACGATATATGCCAGGTTCTTGCGTTCGAAGCTCATGCGGAACACGTTCTTCTGCTTGAATCCGAGCTTGTCCTGTATGTCGTCTATCGTGGCAGGCGTTGCCGTGGCTGTCAGTGCGAGCACCGGAGCCTCGGGCTTTACCTTTCTTATTTCGGATATTGCGAGATACGACGGCCGGAAGTCATATCCCCATTGGCTGATGCAGTGGGCTTCGTCCACGGTGATGAAGCTCACCTTCATGTGTTTCAGTTTGATGAGAAATTGCTCGGTTGACAGTCTTTCGGGCGATACATACAACAGGGTGACGCCGCCGAGCACGGCATTGTCGAGAATCTTCAGTATTTCCGCCCTTTGCATGCTGCCGTATATGGCGTATGCCTTCACGCCCTTGTGGCGCAGATGCTCCACCTGGTCCTTCATCAGGGCAATGAGCGGCGTGACAACTATGCACACTCCCTCCATGGCGATGGCAGGCACCTGGAATGTGATAGACTTGCCACCGCCGGTAGGCATCAGTCCCAGGGTGTCTTTCCCTTGACTGATGCTCTCGATGATTTCTTTTTGTATTCCTCTGAAATCGGGATATCCCCAGTATTCTTTCAGGATATCCTTGAATCTGTCTTGCTGTGTATTTGCCAAATCGTTTTCCTCCTTTTCGTCCGTCACGATATACTTTCCGGCATGGAGCATTGGCCGCCGGTTTGATTATCAATGAATCATAAACGGATAATCAATCCCTTGCAGTCAATCGCCGGTCAATGACAACCGCTCATTGGTAATTGCTCACTCGCTCGGTCTGATGTCCTCGATCTGCAGCTGCACGTCGTTGTGCTTGAACACGTTGTCTTCGATCGTATATGCAATGTCGAAGCTGCGCTTTGACTTGATGTATCTTGCCGATGCGCTCTGTCCGAAGGCGATGCCGTTCATCACGTTGTTCGACTTTGAGTCAACCAGTTCCAGTTTGATGTGCTCCTGCTCTCTGCCCACCACCTTGCTCGTGCCGAAGTCGTATACGTCTTTCGTGCAGAAGAGCGGTTTCGGGTTACCTGGGCCGAAGGGGCCGAACTTCTTCAGTTCGCTGTGCATCTTCTTCGTGATGTCCCTGAAGTCTATTACGGCGTCGATGTCGAGCGTCGCCTCGGTATGCTCGGGGCGTATATGCTCCTCCACATACTGCTGGAAGCGTCTGCGGAACTCCTTCACGTCATCCCATCGCAGAGTCAGTCCGGCGGCATACGTATGTCCGCCGAAATTCATCAGCAGGTCGCGGCAGCTCTTTATAGCCGAGTATATGTCGAAGCCCGCCACGCTGCGTGCCGAACCCGTTGCCAGGTCACCGTCGCGCGTCAGAACCACGGTCGGCCTTACGTATATCTCCGTGAGCCTTGAGGCCACGATGCCGATGACGCCCTTCTTCCAGTTCTCGTCGTAGAGCACGATGCTCGAATGTTTCTGCTGGCTTTCCAGCCGCTCCACGATGAGGTTGGCTTCCTCCGTCATCTGCTTGTCTATGTCCTTCCGCTGTTCGTTGTATTCGTTGATGTGTTTCGCCTCGTTGAGCGCCACGCCGAAGTCCTTCTCCACAAGCAGGTCCACACTCTCCCGTCCGTTCTCCATCCTGCCCGAAGCATTGATGCGCGGGCCGATCTTGAACACGATGTCGCTCATCGAGAGCGTCCTTCCGTTGAGTCCGCAGATGTCGATGATAGCCTTCAGCCCCACGTTTGGGTTCTGGTTGAGCTGTTTCAGTCCGTGGTATGCCAGTATCCTGTTCTCTCCCGTCACGGGCACGATGTCTGCCGCAATGCTCACCGCACAGAAGTCGAGCAGCGGTATGAGCCTTGCAAACGGAATGCCGTTGTTCTTGGCGAAAGCCTGCATGAGCTTGAATCCCACTCCGCATCCGCACAGATGCTTGAAGGGGTATTCGTCGTCGGTCCTCTTTGGGTTGAGGATGGCGGCAGCCGGCGGCATCTCGTCGTCCGGCACATGATGGTCGCAGATGATGAAGTCGATGCCGATGCTCTTGGCGTATTGTATTTCGCTTATCGCCTTGATTCCGCAGTCGAGAATGATAATCAGGCTTACTCCTGTCTCCCGGGCGTATTCGATGCCCTTGCGGCTCACCCCATATCCCTCGTCGTAGCGGTCGGGAATGTAGTAGTCGATATTGGAGTAATACTGTTGCAAGAATTTGTAGACCAATGCCACGGCCGTGCATCCGTCCACATCGTAGTCACCATACACCATGATACGTTCCTTACGTCCCATGGCTTCGTTCAGGCGTTCCACCGCCTTGTCCATGTCCTTCATGAGGAAAGGGTCGAGCAGGTCGCCCAGCTGCGGATGGAAGAACTTCTTGGCGTCCTTCTCCTTTATTCCGCGTTTAGCCATTATCAGCGCGAGCGGCGCACTGATGTTCGTGTCCTCTGTCAGTTTATCCGCATCTTTCTTCTGTTCTGGTGTAGGTGGTTCGTATTTCCATTTAAAATGCATTTATATTGTTTTTTTTATTTCCGCGTGGATATGCCCTCTGCCTCGAGAAAATGCCTTTCCGCAATGGCGTTTCGGTGTCTTTGCGCATGGCATGAATATGGTGTGAACGTGTACCCGGCAGCCGCCGGTCGCTCGTCTCAGGTCAAAGTGCGTGTAAAGTTACGAATAAATAACCAATATCTGCCGCTAATCCTGTTATTTTTGATAAAATTTAATTTTGCTGCTGTTGTGATGCGAAGAAAAGTCATGCTTTTTTTGCAACTTCTTTCCAATTGGACAATTGCATCAGAACGGGAAGAGCAGCGGCAGCAAGAATGTCATGACCACTCCCACGATGACCTGCAGGGGCAGGCCCACCTTGACGTAGTCCATGAACGTGTAGTTTCCCGCTTTCATCACGAGTGCGTTAGGCGGTGTGGAGAACGGCGACGCGAAGCACATGCTTGCGCCGAGCGTCACGGAGAAGAGGAAGGCATAGGGGCTTACGCCTATCTGCTGTGCCGCCACGAGGGCTATGGGAGCCATAAGTACTGCCGTGGCGGTGTTGCTGATGAACATGGTTATGACGGATGTGGTGAAGTAGATGCCTGCCACGAGCGCCGTGGGTCCCATGCTTCCCAGACTGTCCACGAGCGACTGCGACACCATTGCCGATGCCCCTGTCTTCTCCAGGGCGGTTGACATGGGCATCATGGCTGCTATCAATACGATGCTCTCCCAGTTTATCGTCTTGTATGCCGCCTCCACATTGCGGAAGCAGCCGGTCAGTACGGTGAGCAGTCCGGCTATGATCACGGCCGTGACGGGTGCCACGGGGATGAAGTCGAACACCATCAGTATGATCATCAGCAGCATTATCGCCGCAGCCACGGGCATCTTGTAGTCGAGCAACACCTTGTCTGCCGTGTTCTCCGGCTGGCTCAGCAGCACCCAGTTGCCGGTGTCGGCGCTCAGGTGGGAGAGGCTTGTCCATTCGCCCTGCACCAGCAGCACGTCTCCGGCGTGGAGCTTCGTGTTGATGAGGTCGTCGGTGATGTATTCGTGGCAGTGGCTCTTGTCGCGGTTGCTGCCGCGCTTCACTCCCAGCACGTTTATTCCGAACCTCTTGCGCAGGTTCGCCTCGCCGATGCGCATGCCCAGGAAGTTTGACGTGGGCATCACCACGAGCTCCGTCAGTCCGAGATCGTAGAAGTCAATCCTCACGTCGGGCATTTTCTTCAGTGCGTAGTCTCCGGCGAATTTCTTCATCCTCTCCTCATCGCCTATCACGTAGAGCGTGTCGCCCTCGTTGATGGTGCTTCCGCTCTTCGCCATGTTCTGGCTCACATCCTTTATCAGGTTCAGCGGCGACTTCTTGTCGTTTCTTATCTCGATGATGCTCACTCCGTAGTGCTTCTGTATGTTCAGCTCGTTGAGCGTCTTGCCGATTATGCCCATCCCTCCTGTGCCTCCGTCAGCGTCCGGTCCTGCCGGCACCTGGTACCGGTGCAGGTTGTCCATCAGCCTGTATTCGTCCACGAGGTCGTCGAGCGACTTCGTCTTGTCCTTCTTGCTGCCCTGTTTCTTGGCAAGGAACAGTTTGCTGAGCGGCATGAGCACGATGATGCCGATGGCAATGACGATGAGTCCCACGGGGAAGAACGAGAAGAACGAAAGCGGTTCGTAGCCTGCCTCGGTCAGCACTTCGTCTATCACGAGGTTGGGCGGCGTACCGATGAGCGTGAGCATTCCGCCCAGGCTGCCGGCGAAGGCGAGCGGCATGAGCAGCCGCGATGCCTGCAGGCCGGATGCTGCCGCGATACTCATGATGATGGGCATCATGAGGGCCACGGTGCCGGTGTTGCTCACGAAGGCTCCGATAAAAGAGGTGACTATCATAACGAGCAGGAACGTCAGCGTTTCGTTGCCGTGCGACAGAGCCATGAGCTTCTGTCCCGTCAGCTTGGCGAGTCCCGTCTGCATTATGGCTCCGCCCACCACGAAGAGCCCCACCATCATGATGACGATGGGCGAGGAGAAGCCGGCCAGAGCCTCTGCCGGAGTAAGTATTCCTGAAATCATAAGGGCCGCAAGTGCTGCGATAGCCACGATGTCCGCTCTCACTTTGCCCCAGATAAACATGGCAACAGTGGTAATGAGTATTAGAATTGTTATTGTCATGCCTTTATATGCAGTTTTGAATTTGTGCGTAAAGTTAGTGGAATTTGTCGAGGTAGGCAAGTTTGTCAGCATCAAAAAACATCCTTTATATTTTTTTTGCCACCCGAAAAAGCGCTACATTTGCAGCCGTATAACGGATTACAAACATTAAGAAGAATATGAAGAAGACCTTGTTTTTGTGGCTTACGCTTTTGCTGTCAGCCGTTTGCGTCTCCGCCCAGCGCCTGGAAGGCGTCGGTATGGGCAGTCTGTGCGAGGGCGACCTGCTGTTCTGCGCCCAGGTGAAGGGCAACAACATCACCGATGTGACGCAGGGCGTGGGCGGAATGAAGATTGACCACGTGGCGATTTTCCATCGCCAGGGCGGACGCACCTTTGCCCTTGAGGCTATCCATAGCGGCGTGGGGCTTACGCCGACAGACAGTTTCATGGCCCGTCGCGAGGTCGTCCTTGCGGCGCGTCTGAGGGATACGCTCGGCGTGGCACGGTCGGTGGAGAGGGCGCTTCGGTTTATCGGCAGACCGTACGACTTCAATTTCATGCCCGACGACAGTGCTTTCTATTGCAGCGAACTGGTGCAGAAATGCTATCGCGACAGCCGCGGTGAACTGGTTTTCAAGCCCATCCCGATGTCGTTCCACGACCAGTCGGGACGCATAACGCCCTACTGGCATGACTATTACGCCCGTCAGGGCTTGCAGGTGCCCGAGGGCGAACCGGGCAGCAACCCCGGAGACTTGTCGAGAAGTGCCGCCATCTGCATCCTCGGGATTGTGGAGAAGGAGTGAGTGGGGCTTGTTCCTGCCACATTATATATTATAGGGGATGACGCTATATATTATGTGGGATGACGCAGTGGGGCTTTACTTGTTAGGGGAAATTTTGTTCTCTTCCGTTAAATGCATATACAGGAATGTCCGTCAAGCTGATGCTTTCCTGCCGGAAGAGCGAGGGTGTGATGGGAGTGTGAGGGCAATGGTGAGGGTGTGAGGGTAAAAGTTTTGCCCTCACACTTACCCTCACCATTGAAACCCCGATAAACAGGGCGTTTCAGCCGAAAAGTGAGGGTGTGAGGGTAAAAAAACAAAAAAACTTTTTTTTCTATTTTAGAAGTTGACGAGTAAACAAGTTGACAAGGAGATTTCTCTTTTCTCATTGTTCTTATAGTATATATTGTAGGAAGATAATATTGCTGCATTGCGCTCTG